>JAABUU010005319.1_pt1 | contig 14516 bp, 20 predicted proteins | sample 5559301 | NCBI WGS metagenome assembly JAABUU01 (sample SAMN10711884, study PRJNA513360) | rock metagenome | isolation source: Antarctica rocks | place: Antarctica: Victoria Land, Richard Nunatak white | reverse complement strand
ATCTCCTCATCGATCCCGATGTCCATCACGCTGGCAGCAACCATGCCAAACAAGTTCACCGCCGGGCTACATAACCCTTCCCAACACCTACCAGAGCACTACTAAGCAGGCCAAGACCTATTACTACGACGATCTGGTTGTCTGCCTGCTGCGCGGCGGGTTCACGCGGGTGGAGCAGACGCTGCTCGAAGAGGGTCGTACCGCCGCGGTGATCCAGCAGCGAGTTCCAGGAGGTGATGCGGGAGCGCTTCGCCAAGGTCATCCAGGATGCCACCGGCCGCCGTGTGGTCGGGTTCATGAGCGGCAACCAGCAGGACCCCGACATGATCTGCGAGGTGTTCGTGCTCGACCCCACTGACCTCCTCGACGGCGACGAGCTGCCCTCGTGACTGGCCGGTCAGCCGGCGTGGTGGCGGCGCGCTGAACCCAGCCGCGGGGTGGGTTTGGGCGGCGACCGCCCGGGCCTATCTGGGTCGACGGGTGTACGCTCTCTGTGAGAGGGCACCCGTTCCGGGGCCTGACCCGGGTACGCGGGGCGGCAGCGGAACCTGACTTCTGAGCCGCACCAAAGCGGCAGCGACCTCGGAAGGGCATGTGTTAGACACCCGCAGCACCCTGGTAGAAGCGCAGCCCGCGGTTGCCGTCAACGTTCCCAGTGCGGGTGCGTCGGAGCACGCAACCGCCGGTGGTTCCCCGGGAACTGTGGGAGGTGTGCGGTCCTGAGCGAGTTGCCGCCCGATGATCAGGCGCGTGAGCGGGCGCGCCGCTCAGACGCCGAGGCGAACATGGAGCGCATCCTGCAGGCCGCGGTGGAGTTGCTGCAGGCCGAGCCGGAGGCGGGGTTGGAGGAGATCGCGGCGGCGGCGGGCGTTTCGCGTTCGACGGTGTATCGCCATTTCAGGTCGAGGGAGGATCTGGTCGCGGCGGCGCGTCAGCGCGCGGGGGAGAGCGCGGATGAGAACCAGACTGATGTGATGCGCCCGCCGGGCGAGCTGGCGGGTGGGCCGACGCCGCTGGATGTCGCTGATGTGCTGAACAAGGTGCCGCCGCACTTGCTCGGCGATCAGATCGTCGCCGAGGCGCAGCGGCTGGCGGGGGTGACTTCGGTGGCGCTGTATCTGGTCGATATCGATGGCACGATGCTGTTGCGTCTGGCTGGCTCGGAGGAGTTTCCGGCCGAGCTCGACGCGCCGTTGGCGGTCGGGCCCGAGATCCCGCGGGAGGGGCTGCCGGCGTTGCGCGCGGTGATCGAGGAGGAGCTGCCGGGCAGCGTGATGGCGCCGATGCTGTTGCGGGGCCGGGCGATCGGGCTTCTATTGGCGGTCGATGCGCCCGAGCAGCCGCTGGTGCAGCTGGGTCGGCAGGCCGCGGCGGCGCTGGCGTTGGCCAACGAGTACACCGATGTGTTTGACACCACGCGCCGGCGCAAGGAGACCAGCCCGGCGTCGGAGATCCAGCAGAACCTGCTGCCGCCCCGGATCGCGCGGATCTCGGGGGGGATCCTGGCCGGCAACGTGCTGCCGGGGTATGAGATCGGCGGGGATTGGTTTGACTACATCGAGAACCGGGACGGCGCCTGGATCGGGGTGGCCGACAGCAAGGGCAAGGGGACGACCGCGGCCGCGCTGGGTGGCGTGGCGCTGGGGGCGTTTCGGGCCAAGCGCCGCGTGAACGCCCACCTGGACGCCGCCGCGCTGGCGATTCATCACACGATGCAGGAGGTCGCCGTCGAGGGCGCGTTTGTCAACGTGATCCTCGGGCGCTGGCACGGGCCGTCGTCTACCTTTCGCTGGATCACCTGCGGGCATCAGCCGCCGTTGTTGATGCGTGCCGATGGGGAGTTGCTCGAGCTCGAGGGCACCGAGCACCCCGCGTTGGGGCTGGGCGAGCCCGCGCGGCGGTTCACGATCGACCGCCGACGGATGGAGCCCGGCGAGCGGCTGCTGCTGATCTCAGACGGGGTGCTCGAGCGGCGCACCGGGCCGGGTGAGAGCTTCGGCATGGCCGGCGTGCGAGCCGCGCTGGCGGGCACGCATGGCGCGGCGGCGTCCACCGTGCGGGCGCTGGAGGACGCGATCACGGCCGCGTCTACCGATCCGTTGGAGGACGACGCGACGATCGTCGTGTTCGCCCCCACCGACCCCTAAACCAGGGTTAACTGAGACGGTCGTGTGGCGCTTATGCGCAATGTTGCACTTAGGGTTGCAAACCGCGACACGGAGATATATGATGCTTAGAGGAGGGGGCATGCGCGGCGAGGTCGAGGTCCGTGGCGGATCTGGGCAACGGCGCCTGACTCCCTTGTTGCGCAGATTCGATCGCGACACGCGAGGAGGGTCACCATGTCCAATGCCGTAGTCGCCGGGCTCAAGCCGATTGTGGTCGGGGACCCCACGCAGTACGCGCGCCGACGCTGCTGCGCAGCGCTGCCGCTCGCAAAACCACCAAGACGAGGCGAGACCCGCGTAACTCGGGCCTCGAGCACCGGCGAAGCGTTGCAACTGCGACGCCCCGAACAAGGTCGTAATCGTCCGCGCTGAGCGGGCGTCAAACGCAAATCAATGGAGGATCACCAATGGCTGATGCATCGGCAGAGAGAAGCACTCCGGCTCCGGGCGCTCCCGGTACGGCCGTGTCACGGCAGGGCAGCGGTGCGGGAGGTCTGCAGACCGAGAAGGGGCAGACGACGATCGCCGACCCGGTGGTGACGAAGGTGGCGGGGATCGCGGCGCGAGAGGTCGGCGGCGTGTATCAGCTCGGTGGGGGCGTGGGCCGCGCGTTGGGCGCGGTCACGCAGCGTCTGCCGGGTCAGGACAGCACGAACCAGGGTGTGTCGGTAGAGGTGGGCGAGAAGGAGGCGGCGGTCGATTTGACGGTCGTGGTCGAGTACGGGGAGTCGATCCCGAAGGTCGCCCAGCAGATCCGGGAGAACGTGATCCGTCGGATCGAGGGGATCTGCGGCCTATCGGTCACCGAGGTCAACGTGGCGGTCAACGACCTGCACCTGCCGGGCGATGAGCAGCCCGACGACGAGCCGGCGAGGGTCCAGTAGACATCGGTCCGGGGCTTGATCGATGAGTTATCCAGCCGAGTTTCCGCCGGAGTCCCCGCCAGCGATCGGGTCAGAGCGTTTGCGCCTGGCTCGGCTGGCGCGGGACACGGCCCTGGAGGTCTGCGCCTCGTGTGTGGTGTGTGGGATGGTTCCTTTACTGGCGCTGGGCGAGCAGGTCAAAGCAGCGGTCAGGAAGACAGCGATCAGCGTCGGGCTCGCGCTTGACAGCGTTGGGGTGCACGTAGCCGCAATCGCCGCGACGGAGAATCGATGATCCTGTTGCGTGCCCTGGCGCGTCTGGTGGCGATGCTGTGGATGCTCGCGCTCGCGCTGCTGGGATTGGGGGTCGCGCTGTACTGCCTGGACGGGTTGATCAGTCTTGGCTCGGCGCGGCCGGACCGGTTGCTCGGGCTGCCCGGCATCCGTCGTCATGTGGGGCATTTCCTTGATCAGCTCGGCGCCCCGGGCTCGACCGCAGGCCTGGCGCTGGTCTGCGGGTTGGGGGCGATGCTGCTCGGGCTACTGTTGGCGCTCGGGACGCTCAGGTCATCAAAGCAGCGCTTGGCGGTGCTCGAGCGCGACACCGAGCGTGGCTCCCTGGCCGCCAAGCCCAGGACGCTGCGGGAGATGGCGCGTGCGTTGGCTGAGCAGGCGCCTGGTGCGACCAACGTCAAGCGTCCGAAGGTCGCGGTGTCAAAGCGCGGCACTCGCGGGAGGCTGAACGTGACCGCGTCGCGCGCCCGGACGAGCGACCGGCGTGAAGTGCAGCGGGCGGTCACAGAGCAGCTCGAGCCGATCAGCGCGCCGTTCGAGCTCAAAGTCCGCGTCCGGGTTCGCGCCGGTGAACCCGGGGAGCGCGTGCAGTGATCCGCCAGCGGATCAATCTGCGCACTCCGCTGTTGGCCTATCTGGTGCGGACGGTGACGATCGTGCTCGCGCTGGGACTGGTCTGGTATGGGCTGATGGTGGTGCTGCTGGCGGTCAAGGTATCCCCGCACACCGTCAACTCGATCAGCTCCTACCGCACCCTCTATGGCGCCGCGGTCAGCCTCGAGCAGACTGACTTCACCACTGTCGTGCGTCTGATCGCGGGCTTCGCCGGGCTGATCGCGTTTCTGCTGTTCATCTACTTGGCGCTGCAGGAGCTGCCGCGCCCGTACCTCACTCGGGGCGATGTCGCCCTCGGCGAGCCCGAGCGCGGCCAGACGGTGGCCGAGCGCGGCCAGACGGTGGTCAAACCACGCGCGATCGAGCGCGCCGCCGAGCTCGCCGCGCGAGGTAAGCCGGATGTCACGTCGGCAGCCGGACGGCTCGGCGATCAGGAGCTGAACCTGTCAATCGGTGCGCGGCGCGCCACCACTGCGGCGCAAACGCTGAGTGACGTTCGGGACGGGTCAGCGAACGTCACTCGAACGTCACCAACTCCCCCGCCTGCCCGTCAACGTCACGCTGACCAGCTATGACCGGAAAACCAGAAGGGAACTGTCATGAATCCCCAACAGCTTGCGGCTCTACTTGGCTTTCTGTTCGTCGCCGCCTGGGTCGCGCTCGGCTTCGGAGACGCCGTGCTCTGCCTGGTCGGCGCTGCCGTGTTCTACGCCGCCATCGCCTTTTACCGCGGCGAGCTTGATCTCACCGAGCTCCAGCAACGCGGCTCCCAGGCGCGTGGCCCGCGGAGGAGAGCACCTTAGAAGCAAAGCCAGCTCAGCCCTCACCCGACATCCATTGTCCTTGGCGCCTTCAACCGGTTTCTTGCTGAGGGCGACATCTGACGGAGAGACCGAACCAGTGAATCTCCCCATATTCGCCTTTGCCGGTAGGCTCCATCCCCACCTACGGCACCCGTTAGGCGGACTCCTGCCCCCGCTTTTGCAGAAAGCTCACGATCGCGCCGGCCAGCGCAGCGATCACGGCCGACTGCGGGCGCGCCGAGCGACCCATCCGGCTCACGGCGTGCTCGTTTCGTTGCTCGAAGTGCGTGGGTAGCAGGCCGTGGTGAGCGATTCCTCAGCAGAGCTCGGGGGCGCGCCGGGCACCGAGGCTCCCCGGCGCTTGCGTCCCCGTCTTCGCTACGAGCTGCTGTCGTGCGGCCTGACGGGGCATGAGCTGATCGGCACCGACGCCGGCGAGCTGCGTCCTGAGGATGCGATCTTCGCCCGCCCGGATCCGGCCACCGGACTGCGCTGGCATCGCTGCGTGCGCTGTGACGCCTGGGTTCCGCTTCCCCCACCCGAGCACCCGACCCGCCAGTATCCCCCTGAGCGCGAGCAGGTCGAGTTGCCGTTGCGTGGACGCCCGCTGCGCGACAAGTACGTGCTGCGTCTGATCGCGCTGGATCGCGTGCTGCATTTCCTGATCCTGAGCGCGATCGCGATCGCGGTGTTCGTCTTCCTGCACGATCGCACCCAGCTGCGGGGCAGCTTCTACAAGGTGTTCACCGACCTCCAGGGCGCCTTCGGCGGGCCCACCAGCGCCAGCCACAGCACGATCCTCGAGGACCTGCGCAAGGCCTTTGCGCTGAAGGGCTCGACGCTGTCCGCGTTGGGGCTGATCGCCGCCGGCTATGCCGTGCTCGAGGGTGTCGAGGCCGTCGGCTTGTGGTTTCGCAAGCGGTGGGCGGAGTACCTCACGTTTGTTGCCACCACGCTGCTGCTGGTGCCCGAGGTGTATGAGCTGACCGGCCGGATCACCGTGTTCAAGGTCCTCGCGCTGCTGATCAACCTCGCGATCGTCGCCTACCTGCTGATCGCCAAGCGCCTGTTCGGCCTCAGGGGTGGCGGCCGGGCGGAGCGGGCCGAGATCGAACGTGACGCCGGCTGGGAGGCTCTGGAGCGGGCTTTGCCTCCGGCTCGTGCTGCCGGCACGATCCCGAGCAACGACTCCTCCCCTCCCGCGTCGCCGGCCGGCCGCGCCGGGAGGCTCCTCTAGGTTCGGGCTGCTGCCCGGGCGACAGCGACGAATACATCACCTCCCGCCGCGCGACCGTGCACAGCACAAAGGACGCCGTCATTGCCGTGCGCCGGCGCGATCACCGACGGACTGCCCGCCGCGGTCGTCTGCCGCCACGGCGCCGGGCGCGTCGGCGTCCTGGGCCCCACCCAGGGGCCGCCCGCTCCTGGTATGCCGACGCCAGGCTGACCAAACCCGACGGCGTCCGCTTTGGCCTCGTCACACCATCCTCAGCCGGTAAAGACCCCCCGTACGACAGGTGTCGGGGTCGCGAGACGCCCTTTGACGATCCTTCAGTGGCGCTCGGTGGCCATGTGGTGCCCCCCGCCGGTTCCACGTAGCACTCGGGGCGCTGCCAGTGTGGTCCGAGGAACCCGTCGGTGCAGTCGTGTGGAATCGCCGCCGTCTCGGCGCGGTCGACGCGGTCGACGCCAAGCGCCTCGGCCTGGTCAGCCAGCGTGGCGGGAAATCGCTGCCGGTCGGTGTCCAGGAGGCTGGGCAGATACTCGGCCACGAGCCAGAACGACTGGACGACTGGACGACGGCGGGATCCCGGGTGAGCACCACGCCTCGCGAGGCCACGCGACGCAATTCCGCGCAGCCCCAGGCCAGTCAGCCCAGTGATGAACGGTGAGCACGGCCAGTGCAGCGTCGAACTCCCGATCGGCGAAGGGCAAGTTCTCTGCCTGGGCATCCAGGCACGGCGCGGCTCCGACCGGGCGCTGCGCCCGCATCACCGCCGAGGGCTCCACCGCGCATCACCGCCGAGGGCTCCACCGCGACAACGTCCAGGTCCGCCGGCTCGTAGCTTCGCGTTCCTGCGCCGACATTGACCACGCGACGCACGTCGCCGAGGGCCCCCCGGATCTGCGCGACGATCCGCGGATCGGGTCGCCGCAGCGCCAAGATTGCCTCCCAGACGCTCGTCATAGCCGGCCACTCCGACATATGTACACGAAGGCGCCCGCGCTCCGCGGCTCGCTGAAGCTCGCCGTCGCGTGAGCGCCCGAGCCGGCTAGATCAAGCGACTGGGGCCGTCGACCGCGACGTGGACTGGCGTATGGTTCTGTTCATCGCGGGTCTCGTGCATCTCGCGCAGGTCAACATCGCGCTCGCCCGCGAGCCGCTGGACGCGCCGCTGCTGGCCGAGTTCATGGCGGCGCTCGCCCCGGTCAACGCGCGCGCCGACGCGGCGCCCGGCTTGTCTGGCGCATGCAGACCGAGGATAGCGACGCGACCGGCGTGCGCGGCTTTGGTGAGGATCCTCGGCTGATCATCAACCTGACGACCTGGGAGTCGCTCACGGCTATGCGTGAGTTCGTCTATCGCGATCCTGGGCATCTCGCGGTCATCCGCCGGCGCCGCGAGTGGTTTGAGCGCGTCGACCTGCACACCGCGCTGTGGTGGGTGCCCCCCGGGCACCGGCCGTTGGTCGCGGAAGCCGAAGACAGGCTCGAGCACCTCCGTGCCCACGGCCCGACCCCCTGCGCGTTCACGTTTCGCAAGCACTTCGCGACGCACGACCCGTCGGTCGCCGTCCGCGACGATCGCTGGCTCTGCCCAGCCTGAGCGCACGCACCATCACGCTAACGGCGCTGGGCCCGAGCTTGTGTTACGAGCGGCGTGATCTGGTCGGGCGATCAGGGCATCGCCGACGGCGCCCCCGAGCAGGAACACGAGGATGAACAGTCTGCTCGCCACGCTTGGGCGGTGACCGGCGAGCTCCCGAGCGATTCAACAGATGGACTCACAGCACCGAGCCACCGTAGGTCGGCGTGAGGATCGCCCGGGACCGTGTCACCGTTGACGACGGGCGTTGGATCGCCCCACGGCTCGATCTTCGTGCGACGGGCACATCTGCGCATCGGAGTGTCCCCTCCGTCGATCATGCTCAGGCCGGCTTCGCTGTCATCGCAGCGTGATCGGAGTGCTGAGTGGCAGGTCACGCGACGAGGTGCCGACGTACAGTCGGAAGCGGCCGCGGGCAGGAGTCCACGCGCCGCGCTGCGCGTTGAAGTACTCAAAGCTCGAGCGGGGAAGGTCCAGCCGGACCGTACGGCTGCCGCCGGCACCGAGGAACACCCTGGCGAACGCTTTGAGCTGCCGGGGCGGGTCCCCGGCAGCGGCCGGGAACTGGACATAGGCCTGCACCACCTCGGCGCCAGTCCGGCGGCCCGTGTTGCGCAACCTGACGGTCGCGCGATAGGCGCCCCTGCGTCGCGCGATCAGCTTGAGATGACTCAGGGAGAAGGACGTGTACGACAGTCCGTACCCAAACGGGAACAGCGGCGTCTGGTGGAAGCGGTCGTAGTAGCGGTAGCCGACGAAGATGCCCTCGGAGTACTGCGCGAGGTTGTTGATCCCCGGGTACTCCGCCGGCTTGGTGGCGGGACCCTGCGACGCCGTCCTGGGGAAGGTCACGGGCAGGTGCCCCGAGGGGTCTGACTGGCCGAACAGGGTCGCGGCGATCGCGGTGCCGCTTTGCTGGCCGGGATACCACGCCTCGAGCACGCCGGCGACCTTGAAGAGCCACGGCATCAGCACCGGGCCGGCGGTGTGCAGGACGACGATCGTCCGGGGGTTGGCGGCCGCGACGGCCGCGATCAGCCGGTTCTGATCGCCGGGAAGCTGCAGCGACGGGCGATCCATGCCTTCGCTGGACACGTCGTTGGCGAACACGACAGCCACCCTCGCATGTCGCGCGGCGCGCACCGCGACCGCCAGCATCGGCGGATTGGGCGGCTGCCAGCCCACTTGGAGTGCGGCGCCGCCGATCGATGAGCCGGTCGCGTACTGCACCCGGATGGACACAGGACGGTTCTTAGTCAGCCGAGCGAGCCCCTGGAAGGTGATCGTCTGCCCTCCGGGCGCGGTCACGATGCCGCCGGGCAGATCGGCTCTCGAGAACTCGGCATTCGCGCGGATGACCTCGTGACCGTTCAGGTACAGCTGGGCGACGCCCGCCACCTTCAGCGAGAACCGGTACGGCCCGGTCATCGGCGGGGTGAGCGTTCCCGTCCACACACCCGAGTCGGCGCCGGGAGTGTTCGGGATCGGTGTCAAGGGGACGGGCTTGCTGGCGAAATCCACGTTCGGATCGACGCGAGTCAGGACGGGGTGCCCGGCCGGGGTCTGGCCGCTGAAGTAGCCGGCACTCAGCCCGTGACCGGCGCCGCTTGAGGGCGTCAGCACCCGGGAGGGGATGTCGGGCAGCGCGACCACGCCGAGCGTGCCCGCCGCGTAGGTGATCCGGGAGCGCGACCCGACCAGCCGCCTGATCCCGGCCAGCGGCGTCACGATGGGACCGTGCAGGACCGCTGGTGAGCCGTTCTCCTCGATCTGCGTGCCCGGCCCCGCATCATCACCGATCACCGCTATCGATCCGCCCCGGGGGCTGAGCGGCAGCACCCGGTTGCGGTTGCGCAACAGGACCGTGGCCTGCTCGGCGACGCGCGTCGCCAACCGGAGGTGCGCGGGAGTGCTGACATTCCGGCCCGCTCCGCCGGTCAGCGGACGATCGAACAGCCCTACGGCGAACATCGCGGTCAGGATCCGGCGCGTCGCGTCGTCGAGCCGCGCCGGCGAAAGCTGGCCCGCGTTGTACGCGTTGGTGAGAATCGTCAGCTCGTTGGCGCCGGTAGCCACGGCGAGGCTGCCCAGCTGCATGTTGTCGACACCGGCGTTGACCGCCGTGACGTCACCGCGCACGGCCAGAGACGCGTCGGGACCGACGAATCCCTGCAGCCCGAAGTTCTTGAGCGTGCTCAGCGTCTGCGGGTTCTGGCAGGAGTAGACGGTGTTGATCCGGTTGTAAGAGCACATCACCGATCCCACGTGCCCCTGCTGCACCGCGGCACGGAAGCCCGGCAGGTAGATCTCCCGTAGCGCTCGCTCAGACACCTGGTCGCTGACGGCGTCACCGCCCAGCGGCTGACCGAAGCGGTCGACCTCCTGGTTGTTGCCTGCGTAGTGCTTGACCTGCGAGATCACGTGTCGGCTCTGGATCCCGCGGATCTCCGGCGGCGCCAGCGAGGCGGTGAGAAACGGATCCTCACCCAGCGTCTCGGCCTCCCGCCCCCACAATGGCGTGCGCACGATGTTGATCGTCGGCGCGAACAGCCAGTCCCATCCCTTGCCGAAAGCCTCGGATCCGAGCGCCCGACCGTAGGCGCCGGCCACAGCCGGGTCCCAGGACGCGGCGATTGTCTCCGCGTCGGGAAACGCCGTCACATGCGGATTGCCCTCGCCCACCCCGTTTGGACCGTCGATCCCGAGCAGCGGAGGGATGCTCAGGCGCGGGTCCCCTGCCGTACCACTTGAGACGAGCGCGAGCTTCTCCGCCGGGGTCATCGCCGCCGCCACCATCGAGGCGCGCTGGCCAGACGAGAGCTGGGTATTGCACCACGGACGCGCTCCACAACCGCTCGCCGCGCTCGCGCTCCCCGCGCCGAGCGACAGCCAGCACACCATCACGACTACTGCCGACACAGCGGGCGCAGACAGGCGCAAGCCGCGGCGGACGCGTGCGACCCACACCACTCTCGCGATCCGGCTCGCCGATCCCCCCAGGACGACCGGCAACATACTCGCGCTCGCTCTCATCGAACCCTCTCCTCGTCGTCAGCATCAGCTATCCGCCGTCAGCGCCAGCGCCGACGCATCCAGGGACTACCCGTCCCACCACAAGGCTCAGGGTTGGGTTGAAAAAGCCGGCCGCTCTATCTATCACGAACTCAGAAACACCGCAGGGATTTGAGTTCGGGAGAACGGATTAGATCGGGGACGACGGCTCAGTTCAGGCAGTCCGAACGGTCGGATCGGGATCGTTGGCGAGGCTGCCCGTGATGTGCGCGAGGCGATGCGTGGCATACGCAGATGGGCACGTCCGCGTGGATGGTGCTGCGCGGACCGTTTAGATTCGCTGGACACGGGCCCTGCTGCCCGAGGCGTCGAGCAGGTGTTGGATGTCGCCGGGATCGCCGGTGAGCACGATGTCTTCGGGGTCCGCCGCGAGGAGTGCGATTGACGCGTCTGCGATGTCACTCGTGGCGGAGCGCGCGAGGAGGCTGCCGCATCGGCGTGCCGTGTCGGGATCGAGGGGGTGCTCGATGACGCCTTTCAGCGCGAGCGTGAGGCGGGCTTGCCGTGCCGGTTGGCGCCAGGTCTCCGCGACGCTTGCGCACGAGGTCACGGCCTCAACTCCGTGCCGGGCGGCCTCGTGCATCGCGGCGCCGATGCGACGGTCGGCGCGGTCAATTGCGATCAGCGCGCCGGAATCGAGGACGACGGAAGCCATTCGCGCGCCGCGGCGAGTTCTTCGTCCGTGTACGGGCCGCCGGTGCTGTGAGCGATTTCATTGGCGGTGTCAAGCAGCGCCTCAGCGCGCAGGCGAGCGGATGCGGCGTCGGCGAGCCAACCTGAGATGCCGGTCGAGCCCGCGGCGTCTCGTACGCGCGCGTAGAGGTCGTCGTCAATGCTGACGCTGATCTTCGCCATGATCCGAAGAGTAGCACCCTCGGTATGACCCGAAAGTGCGCGTCGCCGACTCGCCCCGCTTGCGGGTCCGCGCAGTTCCCGTCCCGAATCACCCGCACGGGCGCTCCCGGGGTCGCCATCGAGTGCTGCTCACCGTACGAATGCGGCAGCACTTCGTCGACGGCGCCACGCTTGCGAGTCGCTCGGCGGCGACAGTCTGCTCGACGCCGGCCTTGCTTCTGCTTCGACCGCTCGGTCGTTGGTCGGTGTCGGCGACCGAGGCGACCGCGCAAGTCAGGTGCGCCTCGGTGGGTGCTGCTCCGCCTGGCGAGCGGGCGTCGCGCGGCACCCGCCGGGCCTTCTCCGTCTGCTCAAGAGCGCCAGGTATTCTGGCGGTCGCGCGTCGTTGTCGGACCGCCGGGAGAGAGCGAGAACCGCGGGAGTCCGTCGACGATCGTCGGCGCTCCTCGAGACTCTGCTGAAGCCGGACTGCGATCAGCGTCGGCAGACTGGCCTGCTTCGAGCGCACCGCAGTGGGGTTTCGAGCGAGTACCGAGCTCTTGGAGCGAGGAACCTCGCGCCGAGTGGGTGCTCGTTTTTCCACCGCCGTGCGGACGGAAGCTCTTCTTCGATGTGCCTGACGCGACGCTTATCCAACCAACATAAGAGCCGTGGATCATCAGTTTCATGCACCCAGGCCGTTGCCCCCAATGCGGTGAGCGCGTTACACCCTACGCGGCAGGTTGCGCCCTTTGCGGCGCTGACCTTGACCCGCGGCGTTGGCAGACGCCGCCGTCGATGAGCCGGCGCCTCGCGGTGCGCCTTCCCGAGTGCCTTCGACGTCAGCTCACAGGCCTGAGATCCGATCGCGTCGCTGGACGACTCCGCTGAGTCGCATCATGCGCGTCCCACTCAGCGCAATGTCTATCTCCGCGTCGCGCGGATGTTCGACGAGCACGCGCAGGCGTCCTGTGTTTCACCTGGCCAACCCCAGCCTGGGGCATGCAGGTTCGCTGGCGCGCTCGACCCAGGATCAGCCGGAGTTTGATCCCGCAACGAACGACTGGCGCCACCGGCCGGCCTTTGATCGTCCGCGTCGAGCGGCATGTCGAGCGCTAAAGCGTCACCTACGCGGTGTCGCAAAGCGAGTATGCCTCAGCTACACCGGCACCGGTCATGCCGGATTGCGTTTGCCGCGAGAACTGCCTCAGAGACATTCCGTCGCGCGAGCTCCGGATCAGCGGCTCAAGAGCGCCGGTGCAGCCGACGACCACGTCGGGTTCGTCTCCGTATGTTGAGTGAGTCTTCTCGATGACCGATTTCGGCTGCTCACGGCCGGCTCTGGCGGGTCGTGGGACTGGAGACCGTCCGCGGTGGCAGTTGGGGGTTTTGACCGTGGCTCCACAGCGGCTGGCTCTGCCCCGACACGGTCATCTGACACCGCCCAATCGGATGACAGGTTCACCGGACAGGCTCTGCCGGTAGCCCCCTCGGGGCCGCCCACACTATGCTCGCAACGATTCTCAGCGTCGCTCAGACCGTCGGCTATCCGCTGATATTCGCCCTGATCGTGGCGGAGTCCGCGGGAGTTCCGGTCCCAGGCGAAACGGCACTGATTACCGCGGCGGCCGCAGCGGGAACCGGGAAGCTGTCAATCTGGCTGGTGATCGCCGTGGCCGCGGCGGCGGCGATAATCGGCGACAACCTCGGCTTCGTGCTCGCGCGGAAGCATGGACGTGGCTTGCTCCAGCGCCCCGGGCGTTTCGCACGCCAACGCGGCCGCGTGCTTGAGATCGGAGAGCCGTTCTTTGAGCGCCACGGGGCAAAGGCCGTGTTCTTTGGTCGATGGATCACTGGGCTTCGCACCTGGGCTTCCTGGCTCGCGGGTGCCTCGAACATGTCGTGGAAGTCCTTTGCGGTGTGGAACGCAGCCGGCGCCGTCGCTTGGGCTACCACGGTCGGCTTGGTCGGATACTTCATCGGACAAAGCGCGAGCGGCGCGATGACCACCGTTGGACTGATCGGCGCGGGCACGGTGCTGCTTGGCGGTCTCGGCGTGCTCCTGCTGCATCGCCGACGGGTACGGCGCGCTTCCGCGGCCACCGGCTGATCACCAGCTGCGCCCGGCCGACCGGGACACGTGCAGGAGTTCCGCGTCGGGCGTTCGTCCTGCCCGGCGATGACTGAGCGGCTGCGCCACCTGGCCGCCGACGCCCCGTCGTCGTTTAACAATCAGGGTCCAGGGCTTCGGTTGTCGCTCGATCCCTTAGCTCAGCTTCGCCGACCGCTGATCGCCGGTGAGTGCCGCCAGGGGCGACATCACATCACAGCGCAGCGGCGGCCGGGACGCTCGCGGGAGCTGGTCCGAAAGCCGGCGCGGGGCGGAGTTGTCTGCTGTTTCGCTCGGTGATCGCCCAGCTCCATCTTCTCTTCATCTCTGCTGCATTGGGATTCCAATCGGGGATGTCTTACTGATTGCGGTGGCCGGCACCGCCGGTCTTGAAAAGCGAAAGGAGGTGACCACATGGCAGCTGAAAACGTTACGGGCCTTGAGCCCACCGAGACAGCGAGTGAGGCTGGTTCGTCCGAGCCCGATACGGGCGCGAACGTCCAGCAGGAGGGGGATTTCCAGGGCAACTACTGATCCTGGGATCACCTGCGGGGTGGCTGGCTACGGTCGGCCACCCCGTTTTGTTGTGAGCACCTGAACGAGCGGAGATGAAGTGACGATGGTTTGTCAAGTTGCGCCCTGGTGTCATCGATGAGTCGATCAGACCGCGCGGTCTATCGGCGGTTGGTGCCGCTGCTGGCGCCCTACCGTCGCAGCCTGGCATTAGCGCTGGGCGCGAGCGTGACGGGGCCTTTTCTGCTGGCGGCGCGGATCTGGCTGCTGAAGGTGCTGATCGACGACGTGCTGCGCGGCCACCGCCCGGGGCTGCTGCCGGGAGCAATTGTCAAATGTTGTGGATTTGGCAATGAAGAATGATCAGGCGGCGACCCTCTCGTCCTGCGTTGTGGTGTCGTCTTCGGTGACCTTGAT
>JAABUU010005318.1_pt1 | contig 14519 bp, 16 predicted proteins | sample 5559301 | NCBI WGS metagenome assembly JAABUU01 (sample SAMN10711884, study PRJNA513360) | rock metagenome | isolation source: Antarctica rocks | place: Antarctica: Victoria Land, Richard Nunatak white | reverse complement strand
GCTGTTGCTGGCCTCATCTCAGCATCTGCCACCTTTCCTGTTGAAGTTGTGAGGTCTGTTCTTGCAGGCCTTGTGGCTGCCGTCCATCTTTGCAATTACCAGCTGAGCAGCACTCAGGAAATTTTCCAGCAGCACGATGCTGCCTGGCAAAAGTTGCAGCTTGACTTCTTCAGCATGGCATGCACTACTTTTTCACAAGTCAGGGAAGGCTTTGGTAATATATGTGTGTGTATAGGCATGTGCTAAGTTGTCAAAACTATCCAGACTGACACAGTGGTTTTACGTATCTGCAGACGCAGGATGATGGTGGGCACAGCAAAGGGCGGCACATGGGCTGCACTGACATCCATTGCTCAGCAGGAAGGCTGGCGTAGTCTGTACAAGGGCATTGGGCTGACATGGGCCAAGCAGGCGCCACAATATGCTGTCACCTTCCTGGCTTATGACAAACTTAAAGAGATGCTGGAAGTGTGATCTTTGTCAACACTGGCATGCAGTGACTTGCCTTGTGATCTGAGCAACAGCAAAGTCATGCTGCAGTATTTCCAGCATGCCATTGACAAACTGCGATTGCAAAGCATCAAATCGCCAACAAATGAACAACACTGAACAGTACAAAGCAAAGTTTACGCTTTTCAGCAATCATAGCGGGAGCCTCCTACAGCGGCAGCCTGAAGCCACTGAAAAGCAGTGTGTTTTGACGCTCTTGACAATATTGCTTGTGTGTTTCTAGTTGATGCTTTGCGACAATACAGCGAATAGAAAGTTTTCTCTATACACAATTTTCACAAGCCGCAGACAGACTGAGAACTAGTTCAAAGACCAGAAGTTATATGCATGTGGGCATATCAAGTCTCAAATGCATCATTTTGTTTTGGAAAACATACAAGTTAACTGAACGTTCAACTCGAGGCTTTCCAAATGTCTAGGCTGTTCATATACACCTCTCTAGGACATGCACAGCCACAAAGCACTCACTCAAACGTTGCTAATTGCTGTCCTGTAGCAACGCCCTCTCAAAGTATGACATAGGCAAAAATGGCTGCATATAACCTGGCTGAGTTTTGCAGTGCTGGCTGCAGCAGATCAGGTGCCAACTGTGACAGGGTCTTCGTCATATGGTACTGCCTCCTCGATGTCTTCCTCCTTCCAGCCTTCCTTCTTCAAGTACTCCTCTTCTTGCTCATCATCTTCCTCTTCCATGTCTTCGCTCGTCTTTTGATGATCAGATGCTTTCTGCTGGGCCAGAACCTTGCCAAGCTTGTCTGGTAGTTCAGCATACCACTTCTTGATGACCTGAGCATGCATGCGATGATGTAAAATGTGCTTTGGAATGCAGTGCTTCTGCAAGCATCTGTAGCCATTCAGATGATCCGTATAAACCATATTGAGTCCGACCTGCACTTAGTCTGCGTTACGCGCGACGTCAAACTGGGCAATAGGGCCATGACGCGGAAACCAGTGTGCATATGTCAGGATTGCATCTGGGGTCAAGACTGCTGTATAGCAAAGAGTTGATTGCAGATTTGAGCGGGACATATGGTTTGAGCATGAGTGTATATATCTATATGTAGAACTGCATATCTGTTTGTTTGGGATATGACATGGGAGCATGACACACCTTGGAGCCCTCTTTGAGCCTTCTCTTGGCAGGGTCATTCCACTCAGGGTTGAACTCATACAAGCCAAACTTGAGCTCATACGCAAAGGCCCACTCAAAGTTGTCAACCAGGGTCCAATACATGAAGCCCCTCACATCATAGCCATCCTCTACTGCCTTCTGCACCTATACAGCTAATTTCCTGCCTCAGTTTTTGATTCAGACCTTGTTCATGCTTGGTCAGGCGTTGTACAACACTGTTGACCAAATGAGCAACAGAGACTAGAAGGGCATGCACAGACGGAGCAGGGCGTAGTAATACACAGCATGCATGGTGCATGGAGCTGCGCCAATGCTGCAATGCTCCCTATTGACAGCCAGGCTTTGCTGTGATCAGTCACGCTTAGCCAGCACTTGACGTGTGTGCACGATGTGGTTAGTAACTGCACCACTGACAGCTTGCTGCTGCATTGACATACCTGGCCAAGGTAGCCGCTGATCCATTCACTCCTCTCTGAGGTGTCCTCTGTGAGGGGTGTGCCATTCTCTGTGATGTACATGGGAACCCCAAGCTTGCTGCCATAGCTGATAGCCCTGTACAAGGAAGGGGGGTACATGGGGTACCCCATCTCTGTCACCCCTCTTGGCCCTCTGCTGCTGGGCTGCAGGTTCAGACCCACAATGCCCCTGCACAAGATGATCAAGCTTACAATGTGATTATGCTTGCGCAGTAGGCAATGAACACTGACACCATGAAGCTAAAGTGTCAAACCTGAATGTCACATGCACATCAGTCTATGTGCTGCAGTTTTGTCAACAAGCAGTTGGTTGTGTTTGCAATTACAGGACGAACGAGAGGTCAAGGCATGCAGTGCAGCTCAAAGCCTTAACAGCTCCTGCATCCAGCAAAGCTGCAGAAATGTCTGAATAATAATCTGAAATGTCTTGCTACATGTTGTTTCAAAGTCTGCAGGTTGCTGTAGGCTATTGACAGCATCAGACAGACAGTGCCAAAGTACCCAATGTGCAGAAGTCACTGCAACAGGTGAAGGCAGGTGACTGGGACAGGCGGCGGCCATACCTGGCATAGTGGTTGATGCCAAACCAGTCACAGCCAGGCTTGCCCATGGGGTCCTTCCAGTGCAGGTGGCGGCAGGGGGGCAGCCAGTGGTGGAACACCCCCTCCTGCAGGTACTGCATCACTGTCTCATCCCCCCACACCCTGTTCCCTGCTCTGCATGCTGCCCTGCATCAGGCAAGCATACACTTTGTCAACAGCGGTGCCTCTTGTACCACCGCTGCAAACAGGATCTGTGCATCTTTTGTCCTGAGGTGAAAGAGCAATTTGACACCAGCGCATTGAGATATACAGCAACCTAGCCAGCACACGTCATTGTGATGTGTGGCAACCTACCCAGCACACATCATCCTTCAAGGTGTGAGCACCAGGTACAGAGCCTTCTGAGAGCGTACTCACTGCCAGCTTGCTGTGAGTACGCTCTCAGAAGGCACTGAGGCCATGCTTGACATGACACACAGACATGCACAACTCAGCAAGTGTTTTGTTGCCTGCCTTGCGAGCAATCACCATGCCACATGGCCCAAGAGAGGGCCAGACATGATGGCGTCAGTTGAGGGCTGTGCAAGCAAGGAAGGCTCAAGTGGCTAACAAGAATGCAGCTTGTGTGGCACCGGCCAAGTGTACTACCTGACATGGGCATACATGATGCCAGTGCCTTTGGGCTCTGTCCAGAACACATTGTGCACTAGACCCACCAACACATCCTTGCCGCCTGTGTGCACACACATGCCGTTGGCACCACAAGCTGTTCCATGCTTGGCACTCACATGGTGTCAGAAAACTGCTGGGGCTGCTGTGCAGCTGGACACACGACTGCAGGAGGTGCAAGAATGAGCGCTCCAAATAATGGAAATCATACATACCATATTTGGCTGCACGGCGTTGTAGGGCTGCCAAAGTGTGTGCAGCGCGGCATGGAACAGCACAAGGTTGAAAGGTGCATGCGTGCCGCAAACCTATACCTGGCATCTTCTTGATGGCTCTATATGCTGCTGCGTGTGCCCTCAGCATGTGTAGCAGCACCAGTCCAGCATCCTGCATGTACCAAAGTGGCTGCGTCACAGATCCTGTTGGCATACCATGGGGAGCAGTGATCATAGATGTCAATGCAATTGGTGCAAGGGCTATGGCATGACTGCAGGTGATGCTGCAGAGATTGTCAGGCCTCACAAGCCACTCACGGCACTGTTAAAGCCTTGGTCGCAATCTCAAGCCTCTGAATTTTGACAGAAGGTGTATGCGCTGTTGATGCATGAGTGAGTGAACAAGCAACTGACTTGAGGATGCAGAGATGCAGCGTGCAGGCAAAGGGTCTCACCCGGAAGTGCATGAGCTTGCCAGGTGGGTGGTTGCCAGCGATGTAGGCACACATGGCATGCACCCCAGGCTCGTTGAACGTAGCCCACAGCTTGGCTCTCTTGCCTGCAATGCACAGCTGACAGGCAACTGATGTTGCAAGCAGTCACATGGTGATCTGTGGTACTCAGTGGTCTGAATACAATGTCTGCAAATGATACATTTGAGTCAGCTCCAGATTGCATGTACCTGACTTTGGAAAAGCCCACATGCGTCGCAGCTAGATGTCACACTCGAATCATGCTGTGTAGCAGAAAGTACATGCTGGCAGATGCTCATCAGCCAGGAGTCAAAAGTTGCTTGATATCCCATGTTCACTGCACAGCTTTTGACAGGGCATGTCTGAAATCAGTCCTACCAAAGTGCTTGAAGGCCAGCTCAGCCCACTCAACATAGTATCGGACATTTTCAGACTTGATCCAGCCACCCAGCTCATCAAACCACCGTGGGTGTACAAACCAATGCAGCGTGACGTTTGCCTCCATGTCATGTCTGCGTACAAACCATGCCATCATTGATTGTGCGCGACGCTTGACAGACACCTGACAACTACCTCGCAGTGCCTGGTATGTCCATGTTGCACATTATACCATGATGTCATGTGTCATGCTGCACATTGCTTGCATGCCAAGCCTCAACTTGCCAGCATGCAGGCTGTTCTGTATGCATAAAAACTTCAGGCATGGTGTTTGTCACATCTGGTGCTTGTGCTGCATGCATATGATACATGAGCACCCAGTTTGCTCTGAGAGTATGCCCTGGACTCACTTGTCTATACAGTCAAACATCTGATGGTATCTTTCAATGGCTTTCTGGTCTATCTGCCCTTGCGCCGGCATAATTCGACTCCATTCAATGGAAAGCCTGAATGCATTGGATCCTGCAAGGAGTGCGATGTGAAAAGCAAGATCAATGTGGGCTGCCAATGATGTACCCATGCCTTGGGTGGTGCACATTGTGTAGCTTGCACTGGCAAGATCTATTCTGCAAGAGTACAATGATTGTTTTCTGTACACCACATCCTGATGACATTCGATCAGACTGGCTATTCAACAGAAAGCGCTGAAAGGACTGTAGGAGCGGGAACGTGGAGCTGGACTACTCGTGGGCTACCCGCAGAGTCTAATGGACCATCCATGACTGATCGGTGGACCATACAGGTAGGAAACGAGAGCAATGCTGGAGCGTAAAAACAGGCAGGTGATGCAGAAAACATGATGGCCAGTGCCAGACAATGTGTTGTCATGAGCTAGGATCGGCGCCACAACGGGAGTCAGAGAGTGTGTGACAGGACATACCCAGCTCCTTGGCAAGCCTGATATCTTGTGCATAATTGTTCCAGAAATCGCTGGACACTCCAATGCGCTCGTTGTTCATCACAACAGACTTGCCCAGTCTGTTCCATGATGAGTGCACCATTGTGCCATCATGATTCGCAGGGTCAAGACCAGAGGTGTCCCCAGATGACAAGCTCAGTTTCAGGTCAACTGCCACCATCTTCTGCTTCTCATACCAGGCCCAGTTCGAGTTGGGGTCACCTGTGCATACCACATATATGTATATGTTGTCCTGTTGGTCAGGATGCTTGGCATATAATTGGTCTTTCCACACGACTGCAGCTGCAGACTTGCCAGAAAATTGATTGCTCCCACCTGAGTTCTGGTAGACAGAGACCGCCACACCACATAGAAATTGTGGATCGTCTTTCGATTCACGACCGTTTGCGCTCATTCTGACTGTCTTAGCAAGCACCCAGTCAAGGTGCTGCTAAAGACTGTTTCAGCTTAAGATCTTAGCAAGTCAGGCCAGCCTGTCAGAGCCACAAGTCGGTAGCAGCTCAAAACCCTATGGCTGGATCAACAATTTGACTGACGATGCAACGAAGTAACAATACCTGAGAAAACTGTGTGTGTCGCTTTGACAACTACGTAGACATCACGCTAAGCCCAGATCAATCGTGCCCCTTGTATGGGGTACCCACAGCCGGTCGATCAGCTGACCGCACAGTCAATTGCAGACTGAGCAAAGATGTAATGCAGTTATGCGTTATGTACCGTTGCGAACCAAACAAATGTTACCTGTCTAAACGGCACTGTCCTTGATATATTCGAAGATAAAAGTGCTATGTACAAAAATTATTGTTATGCATAGGTTCGTGCATGCAACACGTATCATGCATGTCCGCCCGTATTCTTGCACCATCTGCGCTGCTGAGTCTGCCAGATCAAGCGAAACTCGTTCAGTGTCCGAGCGAACACGCACTACAAGCTTGTTCATGTAGCCGCTGTAGAGCTAAGTTCCAACACGGGATGCAGTCAAAACATTGGCTGTGAGGTATGGGCTGCTCAATGACAAGCTTGTATCAGCACGCTAGCTCGATAGCCACGACCGTGAATGACAGATGAACTTCAGGGGCACAGGTATAGGCCCATGGGCAGTATGATCAACTTTACGCCAGGATGAACTTCAAGGGCATTTGCAGTTGTTGCCAAAGTATGCCTGTAGTCAGCATACGCCTCAGATTTTGTTCGAAAATGCTCTGCGAATCGTTTAGAACACATGTCGTCATTGGAGAGCTCGCAAAGCTTGTGAAGGCAGCCTCATGCAACAAGGCTCTGAGGCCCCCTACATGCCGACATATTTTGCAGTGACACTTTCATACGCGCACACTAATCCCGACGGTTTCCTTGATAAATTGGATCTCAGATACACTTTCCCAAGGATACACTAATCTGCAGAGCTTGATAAAATGCCTGGATCATAGAGGTATTGCGACAGATACAGTATGCAGTCAAGCAAGGTTGTGTTGGGCTGCGCAATGCATTGAAATGCAGCTGGAGGCTATATTTACAGTCATGGAGGGTAGAATCGCTGACTGAAAAGCTGCTGAGACAACAACCATGGCGTTTGTTACTGACTGTTGGGGCGAGGCTGACAGTCCCGACGGCCGGCCACGAGCGCAAGCACAACGCATGTAGAGCTGATATTGGAGGTTGTGTTAGTGGTTATACCTATATCAGCAGAGTAAAAAGCCCTCAGAATGCGTGTCGAGGCTCTGTTGAAGAGTGCAATCAGGCACAGGCAGGTACTTGTCCACAGAACCAGGCACAAGGCAGACAGGCTCGTGACCGGCGCGCTGAAGTTGCTCTTGCTGGCTATCTGTACGTGCTTGAGTGCTCAGTCTGTGTGTGAAAAGTGAAGAAGCCGCCTGTAACTTGACTAGCACAGAAAGGTCGCATTGCAAAGGGGCGAACCCCGTAATGCCTAGGGCAACAGTGGCAAGTCCCAAAAGCAAGGAGTTATGCACATAGACGCATTGCAATACACAGCATGCATCCCACATTCATGTCATTTGTGCCTGGCTCAACTATCAAACCAAAGGGCAACGCAGTAGCATCCATGCATCATATGATTGACATCACACAGGACCTGGTATGAAATGTATAGGCTGCATATGCAGCGCAAACTGTGCGTATCAGCACACAACATACAGAAACGTGCAAACTAAACAAATGAAACAAAGCAAGCAGAGATGTGAATTGGCATACACCACCAGTTAGTCGCTGTTGATGCCCTCACCTCAGGCCCAAATATGGCTCCAGTAATCCCGACGGTTTACCGAGCTTTGCTGAAGAGTGGGAATTGGTCATCGGATTCATACCACTGAAAGAAAGGCTCTGGGCCCCAAACTGGGGCCTCATCATTCCACAAAATAGTTTCAGCATTTCTCGCTCTGTACACTCTCGCATCGCTGACGCCGGAATCGGATCACTGAACAAGCTATTTGTCTTGCTTGTGTTTGCAGCCACAAGCTTTGCTCTCAGGTGCTTCCAGCAGTCATGCTCAGAAGGGTACTACAGCAGGAGGTTCTCATCAGGTAGGCCTTTCATTGTCGCCTTCTGGAGAATACCTACGACTTCAGGACAGTAGGTCGTCCCAGAGTCCTTGCCTCCGCTATATAATCGAACGCACTCTCGTTCTCTCCGACTGCAGTTTGTTTGCATGCGTTCTGTGCATGGACATGCAGCAGCAACAACTGGATGTTCGCGATAATGCCGTCAACGCGAGACATTCACATCACGAAAGGTGATTCTGCCAGGCAGTGACAGTGGTGACTGTTTGTCACAGGCATTTTGGGCAAAGTGGTGTATGCAGAACCTTTGCTGGTGGATCAGCAGGGGTTGGCAACTCCACCAAAGCTCCAAGCACTGGCAATGACCAACGTGGAGAATCTGCAGCAAGTCAGCATGACGAAGACTATATGTCAAACCTAAAGGAAACCCAGGGCAAGGCTGGTGAGTAGTTTTCTGAACATCTTGTCTGTCAGACACGCTTGAAGCAGCAACATCATTCTCCAAATGCTCTGCTTTCAGGCAACACAACCTTGTTGTGACAAACAGGTGATGCAGAGGGCGGTCTGGGTGGTGGACAAATGTCACCTGGCTCAGCAGCTGCACAGGGTGATGCTGGTGATGACAGGGGTGGCAAGACAGACAAAACAGACAAGGCATCCGGCAAGGCCAGTACTGAGGATGATGGCAACACAGGTGTTGTTGGAGGAACACAGACGAAGAAGGGCAAGGTTGGCACAGGGGCTCCCACAGACATTGGCCGCTAAACAAAGTCACTGCAATCTGCCAACTGCCCAACAGTAGCTTAGGATGCTAGGTCATGTCTAGGTGTTTGGCCATTGACATACATACACTAGTGGCACAAGGTCAATATACACACTTAAGACCTGTGTGTTTTGTGCGATATGCTTGGCATCAATCCAGGCAATGTGCCCTTAAAGTCAGCTGTCGTAACAGTTTCTTGTGACCGTCACAGCCTACTGTGCAAATCGCAATCCTGGTTACAAACAAGCTTTTGAGACCTTTGTGCAGCGCTAGTGCTTTGATGTGCAATCATGCATGCAAACTTCGGCATCATCAGCTTGCATAGCATGATGTGGCCAAGTATGCAGATAGCTGCTTGCATTGGTGACATGTGCTTGTTGCCCAACTTGATGACTACTGAACTGAACATGTGAGAGCTCACTGCTGAGAGCCTGTCATTGCTATAGGCGTGAGTGTAAATGCTGTGTGGTCTCTTCCAGCTGCAGCTCCTCACTAGGTTTTAGCTGTCTGAAGTAGGCACTGACCGTCTCATCAGTAACCTGCAAACCAAACATTTGCTACAGCAACATGTTGCATTCCACCACAGACTACCCTCACATGGCCATGTTGATGATCCTGAACTCAATGGCATATCCCGCTGGAAAGCATGCTATACATACTATTTGTGCAATGCGGCTAAAATGCAGTTGAGCTGCATACATTCCATCCACTAAATACCAGCAATAGTGGTGCAACTACCTCGTCAACAGTTGCAGGCTTCCAGCGTGCATTGTTGTCTTTCTCAATGAGCTTTGCCCGAATGCCCTCTACAAAGTCATTGGAGATGTGACACATGTGGTGCAGCAGCCGGTAGTCTTCTTCCAACACTTTGGCTAGGGACATATTTCTGGCAGCCTTGACATGCCTGAAACAGATCTTCTGAGAAGTTGGAGATCCCCTGCAAGCAGCCATCATGCCTTGCATCAGTACTCCCTCTGCAGAAACAAAGCAGGGCAAAGCTACATGCTCTGAAAATTCTACAGTTGGCACTGCACCTTGCGATTGGACAACAAGTGAAATAAAATATGGTAACAGGCTCAGCGTTAATGTCAGCGGCACATCACAGCATTCAGTCAGCAAGATGCTGAGCATCCTACTATAGCATGCGGCAAGCTGTGCATATATGCCAAGGCAAGCTCATGTCTGCCAATGCAACTCAGACAAGAGCTGCCTTGGCACTCTTTGTCTGGCACGCTGATGCTGCCTTGACCTACCCATTCATGAGCTTGAGTGTGGCTTGACTCCACTCATTGTCCAACTCCTTGAGTGATGCATGTATGGCCTCGACGCTGTCCTGGTTGAAACAGGCATTCATCTCTGGCAGATGCAGCAGCAGGTCTGACTGCTGTGGGGGCGTGTCCTTCTCCTACAGTGTGAATCTCGTCAGCACAGCGCCTCTGTCTGGCTGAAGAAGCCATCAGCACACCTTGAAAATCAACAACTGCTGACTGACCATTCATGAGACTGCTGCAGCTGGGGTTTGTTTAAGCTGTTTAGGCTGTTTAAGCTGTTTATGTATACTGCGCACCACACTCAATGGCTGATGGAAGATTAGTGCAGTCACCGGCAGTGAGTCTGTACACACTGTTTCGTTGTTTGGGAACAGCTGAAGAAGAGGAGCTGGAGAGTGCCATGTGCGCAGCAGGCTTACCTCAAAAGAGCTGATGAGGTGGTGCACTGCTGAGTGCTCCCCAGCCTTGGATCCCAGCCCTTGAATGGCCTCTTCCAACTCAGGCAGCCTACTGGAAGTTAGGTAGTGGGTAGCCAATGTGGACTCTTTCAGCTCAATGCCTAGAAACAGCAAAACATACTAAGTACATGCGTGTCCCAAATGCTGGTTTTGGAGAGCTGTTTGTGGGGAGCTGTGTGAGGGAAACTTAACCACTGCCTTGGAAATTGTCTGCACAGGCTGTGGCAGCATGTTGGCAGTACAATTTGGGTATAAATGTAAGCCCAGCCAAGCAAACAACATGCAATGTCACAGCAATCACATGTACAATACTAAGCTCATAGGTAAATTGTGGCTGCAGACAGGGGGTCTGGCTGATTGCAGCTTACAAACATTGCTGAAACAACAACTGGGTACGAATCATGCTTTGCACATGACATGAGTCAAAGCTGAGATGACCTTTGAGGCGCTGGCCGGTGAGGGCCAAGTACATGCCCATCTCTCCTGGTAGGCGTGACAGGAAGTAGGCAGCGCCAATGTCAACAAACAGCCCAATGCCACACTCTGGCATGGCAAACATGGACCTGCATGCATGAACACGCTTGACAATCCGATGAAGTTATGTCTGCCAGCAGACGTGAGTGCGCAGAGTCAAGGGTCCCAGCAACTTAACAAGACATCACAAAGCTGTTCTGTATGAAGTGTCCCGAGATGGAAGGCTCACTGCATTCAAGTGCTTGCGATCAGGCAGCAAAGTGACTCAATCTTCATGGGCAGCTACAGCCTTGACACAAGAATGCAAGAGGAGCTTTGGACAGGCAACAGCATGTACAGCTATATGGCAGGAAGCATGTCACAGCCTACTTCTCTGTTGCAACTCGGAAGGAACCATGTATGGACACGCCAGCTCCCCCTCCCATCACAATACCGTCCAGCAATGAGATGTAAGGCTTAGGGTACTTGGCAATCAGGTTGTTCATGGTATACTCATGAGTGAAGAATCTGCATAATCGTATGCAGCATTCAACACACGTCAGCAGCGCAAAAGGGAAGAAACTCTCCATATGGTCATTCGCATGATCAGATGGTTGTTGGCATGCTTCATGAATTCACAGCTTCATAGTTTTATTGGTGGTCATGCATATCTAGGATTCTGTGCGTTGCCAAGGGAGAAAGTGACCTGGGGGCTTCTTCACGCTCGCCCTTCATGATCTGCTGGACAGTGGCCTTTACATCACCTCCAGCACAAAAGGCCTGCATGCAAGTCTTGCATCAGAACTCCAGACTCTAGATAATTGCCTTGATTGGCTCTTGAGGCGTGACTCAGCACCGTGTGGTGTACATTACTGCGTTATGCTTTGCAGCATCATGCTTGCATGATGCGCAATTGTGTCAGGAAAGGATCCTGTGCTGTGACCCATCAGGTAAATTATGTCATGAGTACCTTGCCGCCAGCTCCTTTCACAACCACAGCATGAACATCACTGCTGTGTTGCCAGTTTCTGTATAGCCTCAATAGAATGTCCACCTGCACCAGATAGTGAACAATTTAGCAGCATCTGAAAACTGTCCGTGCTGCGTTTCAGATGATGCTCTTTCAGTGTATGCTGCTTCCAGCCTCAATCACCTATAGCATTGGTTGCTTACCATGTCCTGATTCAAGGAGTTGAGGGCCTTTGGCCTGCATACCATCCAGGAGCATTTATGCATTGTCAGCTGCAATGCCATGCTGACCTGCTTCAAAATTCAGGGTGCATGCATACCCTTATGCTATCAAATCTACCTGTTCAGTGTGACAGTGGCGATACCATTGTCAATGCTGGACAGCACCTGCGCAAGAGTCATCCTTACTAAGCTGACAATAGCATGCAGGGGGAAGCACTTTCTGTGGTGCACGCCTCGCATTACTCCGCTTGAAACTTGGGCAATGTATGCAATTTAAGATTTCGCACCGACGGCTCCGCCTGAGCCATAACGGTCGCGTCCCGGTGATCAGTCCGACCAAGTACGTATCTGTTAATGCCTCGCGTCAGCGTCCACGGGAGGCGGTTCAGGCGGAAGGCAAGCGATGATCTGGGTGTCGTCAGAGGACGGGTTTGCATGTGACTCGCAAGAGCAGATTGCGCAAATCCGGTTGTCGCGCTTGACATTCGCGTACAACTGTCAAGAAAGCTGGTGCACCAGAATACCAATCGTCAGTGAGCTTGAGACACTCACTTATTCCTGCTAGATTTAAAAGGAGGGTAGAGCCAATCACAGGATATCTAGCCAAAAAAAAAAATTGACTGGCAGTCATCAGCTGTGTGTGGGTCCTTAACTGGCATGAGGCCGTGTTGCAGCACGATTTTTTGACGTCAGGCAGACTGGCAAGAGATGAATGCATTATGCCAAGTAAACGCAGAAATGCAGGTGCCCTTGTGAGTGTGATAGCTGCATATCTTGCGGCCTACAAGCTTGCCCAGGATATGCTGCCATCAATTTCAGAGTTTACTGTTGTGGCGTTTGCGTATAAGTTTTTTTTCAGGAGCACGACTTGGTGTGCACAAGGACATCTTCAAAGCGTTTATACTCACGGCAGTGCTACAGCCACTCATTTGCGGCCAGTTTGAGTTAATGGGTACGCTTGCCAAGTCATGTGTTGATCAGCCATAAAGTGGCTGCAGCCTGCAAGGCACGTCCGTCCTTGACGCCAGGTACCGTGCTTTAACGGGTGTACAAGAAACAAAAGAAGAATACCCATTGTGGTAGCTACCTCATGCCAGAAGAAGCAGCTAAGGCACACAAGCATGCTGGTATCTACCAGGCAAGTCATGCTTAGAACAATCTTGCGTCTGTCTGCAAACTCCTTGAAGGAAGCTTTTGCTGACAACTTTACAGCCCCACAGGTACTGAGATATTGTGTGTTATGCGATGATGCACATCGTATTCAAATGCTGTTTGACTTGCGCAATGCTTCAGGCACGCTTGTTTGTAGTTCTGCGCCATGCAGAAAAGGGGACTCGTCAATGATCGTGAATGCCCCTACGTTGTGGATGCACTTTATGCACCAGACATCGTGGAAGATTTTGTCAAAGCCGCTTGATTGCTGCCAAGAAACCGGCAGCAGTAAAGAACTGGGAGAGTGGCAGGTACATCCATGTTGTACGTGCGTGCACCTGTTAGCCAGCAGGAGCAGGTTACAGTACTGCAGCAGCCTTGAACCAGGAGCCTGTCTCCCATGAATTGACCATAAGTCGGAATGCAGCCAAACTTATGCTGTTCAAACACCTCCTAGCGGATGCTGGCTGTACATGACCCTGACCTCATGCAGACCCAAGTTTGCAGACCTTACAAGAGCTGATGACTCTGTGTATGCAGGCTTGCCTTGACATGTTGTTTGACACTGTTATATTTTGCTCCATCTGCTCCTGTGTGTAATTACAATATTATAATATGCTTGTTAGATCATTCACAATCTGCCTGATTTTGCATTTGATTGAACTTTGGTAAATCTCCAACTTTTGTTGCAAAGTACTTTTGTAACAGGCTGTATGGCCCTGACGCCACTAGCAGTGTGTCTGTCTAGTGACAACTGCCACTGTAGCCAGCAGCGCTGCACCAGACATCCTGACATTGAACAGGTGATGCGCATAAGCCTGATCAGTGCTTTGGGTCACCAATGCTGCTTCTTGAGATACACAAAGCAAGTTTGTGCGGCGCCATGCTAGCATGTATACAGCGCTTATGCTGCGCTCATGCACCCTGATGCTCATGCAGAAGGAGAGGCATAGGTGCATGCATGGATTTGTTGTGAGATGTTGGTGGTGGTGGTGGTACCGCGCATGTATGAATCTGCTTGTGACACAATTTGAGTCACACAACACACGCACTGATCACTGACAGACACCACATGACATCATGTAGTTTAGCGTTCCAACAAAGAAGAAGATCCCGGACTTTCTGGTCAACTGTCTCTGCACTTTCGCTTAACAACACAGGTTGATAAAAATGCCTTTCGTTGACGGGCACAAAAAGATGCGAAAAGCAATGCGTCGTGACGGTGTGCCACACAGATCTCAGGTCCTGTTGCGATAGCGCAGCCCCTGCTAAAAATGGTTCAGCAGTTGTTGAAGAACGAGGTCAGCAACTTACCACACCGTGAAGTGAGTCCCGAGGTCT
>JAABUU010005317.1_pt1 | contig 14519 bp, 10 predicted proteins | sample 5559301 | NCBI WGS metagenome assembly JAABUU01 (sample SAMN10711884, study PRJNA513360) | rock metagenome | isolation source: Antarctica rocks | place: Antarctica: Victoria Land, Richard Nunatak white | reverse complement strand
TGGCCGGGCTGGTCAACCGCCGCCTCCGGCGGGTCATTGCCTACCGCGAACGGCTCGCCGCCTGATCCCCATCCTGCGGGGGTAGGGGGCCCGCACGCCCCGCATCTATTGCGAATGTTATCTATTGTTTCGGTGTGCGCGCCCTACGCCTGCTCGGGTTGACGATGGGGCGTGCCGAGCGAATCGCCAACGCCACGGCGCTTGGCCTGGGCCTGCTGGCGTATTGCTGCCTTCTGCTCGCCTTCGTGGGCCTGTATCGCCCCCCGGTGCTGATCGGTGCGGTGCTGCTCGGCGCGCTCCTCTTACGCAATGATCTCCGTCATGTCGCTGGCGCATCCGTTCGTGCCAGGCGTGGCGTGTGCGCGCAGGTGGGTGTTTCAGGGCGCGGGGCGATGGGCTTGACGCTGCTGATCGCCCTGGCGCTATTTGCTTCGGCTCTTGGCGCACTGACGCCGCCACATCACTTCGACGCGCTGGCCTATCACCTGACCGCGCCAGCCCGTTTCCTGCAAACGGGCCGACTCGCGCCATTGCCCGATGTGCCCTACGGGAATCTGCCGCTGACCGTGGAACTCCTCTACGGTGTCGGTTTGGCGTTCGGGAGCGATGCCTTCGCCCAACTCCTGCATCTGGCCTTCGGGCTGCTTACGGCGTTGGCCCTGTGGGCATTGGCCCGGCGTTCCTTCGATCGTGCAACCGCTTGGCTGGCTGCGGCGCTCTTCCTCGGCACGCCGCTGGTCACGGTCTGGGCGCGCGTGGCTAACATCGATCTCCCGCTCGCGTGTTTCCTCCTCTTGGCGGTGTTGGCGGTCGTGCGGGCCGGGGAGGTGTCGGCGGAGCAGGCGCGGCGGTGGGCGCTGCTGGCCGGGGTATGGGGGGGGCTCGCCCTCGGGACGAAGTATCAGGCGCTCTTCGCCGTGCCGATCCTGGCCCTGCTGCTCGTCGTTGATGCGGCGCGTGCGCGGCGTGGTTGGCGTGATGTGGTGGTGCGTCTCGCATTGTTCTGCGGGCCGCTGCTCCTGATCGCTGCGCCGTGGTATCTGAAGAACTGGCTGTTGCTGGCAAATCCGCTCTGGCCGCTCTTCGTCGGCGGGCAAGGGTTCGACAGGCTCGCCGTGGAATTGACCGACTATTTCTCGCGTGGTATGGTGATCAGCCCACGCACGGCGCTTGGCTATGCTCTCCTGCCGCTGCGGGTGTACACACGCGGAAGTATCGAGGCTCCGCTCACCATCCTCAATCCGCTCTACCTGCTCCTGCCGCTGCTCCTGCTCCTCCCTGCCCGCCGCGCCATCCTGTATCCATTGGCGATGTCGGCGGGGATCGCGATCGGGTGGGCGCTCGGCTTTCAGGAGCTGCGCTACTTGCTGCCGATCTGCGCGCCGCTCAGCCTCGCCGCCGCGACGGTGTTACGCGCCGGATTCCGTCGTCCGGCGCTGCGGCATGCCGTTCTGCCCACGCTCTATCTGGCGGTGCTCCTGGGAACGGGGACGACCCTGCTGCATGTCGGTGCGGATCGCCCGTTGGCGGTCATCATGGGATTCGAGTCGCGCGACGCCTATCTGCGCCAGAACCTGGCGACTGGCCCGACCTATCGCGCCACCAGTTTCCTCGGCGCGCGCCTCCAACCGGGTGAGATCGTACGCTTCTTCGACGACGCCCAGATCTACTATGTCCCCTATCGCACGGAAACCGATCATCTCGATGTCGCGCTGATTCGTCTGATGATATCGTCCCCCACGCCTGAGGCGGCGCTGGCGACGTTGCGTGCCGATGGGGTAACCTATCTCGTGGTCAATGAGGGGAACATTCGTTATCGCGAGCAGTTCGACCCTGAAGGGCGTCTCGCCGCCGCCCATGCGGCCTTCGTGCGGGTGACGCCGTTACTGGAGCAGATCTATCAGGACGGGCCGGACGATCGCCCGCGCGTTATCATCTACCGTGTGCCGCCGACCGTGGCGGCGCGATAGGGGCTACCCCGTGCAGGCGGGTCGTCGCTACACTGAGAGGATCGTGCCAACGCTTCTCTGCACGCTGGGGACCGACCCGATGGATGCAGCGCTGAATCGCCCGGCGCTGGTGCTGCACGCGCCGGAGTATGCCGAGGTGGTAGGTGCGGTGCGGGCGGAGGCGACACCGACACTGGCCCTCTTCCTCGGCGGCGCTGGTGCTGCGTCCCGGCGTACCTTCGGCGCGAGCCAGTTTCCGGCGTTGCGCGCCGACCTACAGGTCGCGCTCGCCGGGATCGCGGCGGCGCAGTTACCGACGCAGCTGCTCGTCGCGCTGAGTTTGCAACAGCTCGCCAGCCTCTGCGACACCGCGCAGGAACTCGGGTTCAACATCTACGTCGCGCAAGAGGATGAGCCGGAGGACGAGTAGGCCGCGTTCGGGAACACGATGAGGGAGGGCGTCCGCTATCTGCGGACGCCGCCCCCCCTCCGTTTTTGCTGTTGACGCTGCGGCGTTACTTCTTCTCGGGTGGGAGCACCACGGCGAGATGGAGATCGCGCAACTGCTCGGCGGCGACGCTCGATGGGGCGTCGGTCATCAGGTCGCGCGCGGCGTTGGTCTTCGGGAAGGCCATCACCTCGCGGATGTTGTCGGCCCCGGCCAGGAGCATCGCGATCCGGTCGATGCCGGGCGCGATCCCGCCGTGCGGCGGCACGCCGAACTCGAACGCGCGCAGCAGGTGGCCGAAGCGCGCCCACGCCGCCTCCTTGCTATAGCCGAGGAGGGCGAACGCCTTTTCCTGCACCTCGCGGTCGTGGATGCGGATCGAGCCGCCACCGACCTCGTAGCCGTTGAGGACCATGTCGTACGCGGCGGCGCGGGCCGCGCCGGGGTCGCTGTCCAGCAGATGCGCGTCCTCCGGCAGCGGCGCGGTGAAGGGGTGGTGGACCGCGTTCCAGCGCCCTCCCTCGGCATCCCACTCGAAGAGGGGGAAATCCAGCACCCAGACGAACGCCAGCTCGGTGTCACTCACACCGTAGAGCTGCGGGCCGAGCTGCGCGCGCAGCCGCCCGAGCACTTCCGCCGCGACGGTGCGGCTATCGGCGACGAAGAGGAGGAGGTCGCCCGCCCCGGCCTCGAAGCGGGCGGCGAGTGCGGCGATCTCTTCCGCGCCGAAGAACTTGGCGATCGGGGAGCGCGCGGTGAGCGTGCCGCCCTCGCCGGCCTCCAGCGCCAGCCAGGCGAGCCCCTTCGCGCCGAACTGCCGCGCGACCCCGGTCAGATCGTCGAGTTGCTTGCGGGTGTAGCCGGACAGGCCGGGTGCCTTGATGCCGCGCACCACGCCGCCCCCCGCCACCGCGTTGGCGAAGACGCCGAAGCCGCCGCCCGCCACCTGCGCGCTGACATCCTCGATCGCCATCTCGAAACGGAGATCGGGCTTGTCGGAGCCGTAGCGGTCGATCGCCTCGCGGTAGGTCAGCCGCCGCCAGGGGGCGTACTTCATGGTCAGGTGCGGGGTGATCGCCCGGCAGAGTTCCGTGAAGAGGGTCTCGGTGAGGTTAAGAATGTTCTCCTGCTCGACGAACGACATCTCCAGGTCGAGCTGGGTGAACTCCGGCTGCCGATCGGCGCGCTGGTCCTCGTCGCGGAAGCAGCGCGCGATCTGGAAGTAGCGGTCCATCCCGGCGACCATCAACAATTGCTTCAGCTGTTGCGGCGACTGTGGCAGGGCGTAGAACTCGCCCGGATAGAGGCGGCTCGGCACCAGGTAGTCGCGCGCCCCTTCCGGCGTGCTCTTGATCATGATCGGCGTCTCGATCTCGATGAAGCCGCGCGCCGAGAGGAAGTCGCGGATGTGGCGCACGATCTGATGGCGCAGGATCAGGCGGCGCTGCATGATCGGGCGGCGCAGGTCGAGGTAGCGATAAGTCAGGCGGATCGACTCGTCCACGTCGATGTCGTCGCGGATCGGGAAGGGCGGGGTGTCGGCACGGGTGAGGATGCGCGCGCTCCGCGCGTCGACCTCGATCGCGCCGGTGTCCAGGTTCGCGTTGACCGTCCCCTCGGGGCGCGGGCGCACCAGCCCGGTCACTTCGAGGACGTACTCGCTCCGTACCTCGGAGGCGACCGCGTGGGCCTCCGGCGAGGTTTCAGGGTTGAAGACGAGCTGGGTCAGGCCGTAACGGTCGCGCAGATCGATGAAGATCAGGCCGCCGTGGTCGCGTCGTCGCCCGACCCAGCCCTTCAGCGTGACCTCGCGCCCGGCATCCTCGGCGTGCAATTCGCCGCAATAGGTGTAATTGCGGAAAGCGGCGGGGCCGCTCGCGGTGACGTTGTCCATCCTGCTCACTTCCTCGATGTATCTGGGCATCGCCAGCGCGCCAATGCGCCGCGCGACGGGTATTGTACCGCACTGTCATCGTGTCGCCTGCCTCGTCGCGCGTTTGCCCCGGCGGTTCTCCGGCACCGCTGCGTTCCCTCCGCCGATTGTGGCTTGCCAGGCACCCCCTGCCCGACCAACAGCCCGAGCCGTTGCCACACACAATCCGAGCGGGTTTGATAGAGTGTGTGCCACCGTATCGCGGGGCCATGACGTATCCAGGCGTGGGTGATATGGGCCGTGCGAAGTAGCGAGGGAATGCGAAGGGGGCACGATGAAGATCACGGATGTGAAGCTGCGGCTCGTCTCCGGGACGATGCCGGTCGACGGAGAGTTCTGGGAGGAGCGCCTGATCCGCCCGATCGATGTCTACCCTGAGCACAAGGCCGATCGCGATTGGATGCCGCGCACCGCCGCGACCAATGCGTACAAGCACGAGGCGGTTTTCCTGGAGCTCCACACCGATGCGGGGCTCACCGGCCTCGGTGGCCCGATGTCGCGCGACATCGCCTACATCGTCGATCACGACTTCCGGCGGCTGTTGATCGGGGCCGACCCGCTCGCTGGGGAGCGCCTCTGGGACAAGATGTACCGGCAGTCGATCCACGGGCGCAAGGGGAACACGATGCTGGCGATCAGCGTCATCGATTGCACCCTCTGGGATCTGCGTGGCAAGGCGGCGCAGATGCCGGTCTATCAGCTGCTCGGCGGACCGGTGCGGACGAGTTTCCCGGCCTACGCCAGTATGCTCGGCTTCTCGATCGAGCCGGAGCGGGTGCGCGAGCGGGCGGCGGCGTTCGCGGCGGAAGGCTACGTGGCGCAGAAGTGGTTCTTCCGCGACGGCCCGACCGATGGCCGCGCGGGGATCGAGCGCAACGTGGCGCTGGTACGCAATGTCCGCGAGGCGGGCGGGCCGGACATCGACATCATGCTCGATGCCTGGAGCAGCTGGGACGTACCCTACACGCTCATGATGGCCGAGCGGCTGGCCGAGTTCAAGCCGCGCTGGATCGAGGAGCCGGTGCTGGCCGACAAGATCGACTCCTGCGCCGAGATCCGCCGCCGCTCCGTGGTGCCGGTTGCGACCGGCGAGCACGAGTACACGCGGTGGGGGATCAAGGCGCTGCTCGATGCGCGCGCGGCGGACGTCATCCAGGCCGACATCTACTGGTGCGGTGGCCTCTCCGAGACGCAGAAGATCGCGGCGCTCTGCTCGGCGTACGATGTGCCGCTGATCCCGCACGGGCACTCCACGCTGACGAACGCCCACTTCATCGCCGCGCAGCCGCCGACCCTCTGCCCGATCCTCGAATACCTGGTGAAGTGGAATGAGGTCCACCAGTATTTCCTGCTCAATCCCCTGAAGCCGGTCAACGGGATCATCCACATGCCCGATCGCGTCGGGATGGGGCTCGAACTCGACCCGGCGAAGATCGAGTCGGAGCACGAGTTGCGCTGGTAAAATCGCAGTTGCACGAACACGGGGCGACCAGCCTACTGATGAGACTGGTCGCCCCGCAGTTGTCGTGTCGCGCTTTCCCGAGTGCGGTGCTATTTGCACCATTGTGGGAACCATTCATAACGGCTAAACGTCATCTTCATTACGAAGACATTGCCAGGCAGTTGACGGCCTGCCTATCGACCTATTGGGGTATATGGTCTTACGACAGGCCAAACGTACTGCTTGACACGTACTCCGGGCCCTCGGTATAGTGTCGGCATACTGATCATCCGACCATCCGCGACGCGAAAAACGCGCGATACCATGTGGTGTGTCGCCGTTCGGTTCTGTCGCTGCACAGCGCTGTGCAACAGTCCTCATGGAACGATGCTGTTCGGCCTATTCACCGATCCGGGCGTAGTAGCGCGCGCGAGTGAGCCATCAGGTACTTGTGATGCAGCGTGGTGTGGGACGCCCGATCGGGTGGTATCGGGCGTCGAAGTGGGGAGGGATCAGATATGGACACAGGCACGGATCACAAACGGATCGCGACCCAAACTCAGCGGGGCCAGTTGAGTCGGCGGCACTTCTTGCAGCGCGGCGGGCTGCTGGCGGCGGGGCTGGCGGCACTGCCGATCCTGGCAGCGTGCGGCACCAGCCTCGCCACCCCCGCCCCTTCGACAGCACCGGGCGGGGCGTCCGCCGCGCCGTCGAGCGCACCGGCGGGTGGCGCATCGGCGGCCCCTTCGGCAGCTCCGGCCACGAAAGCGGCGTCCGCCGCCCCCTCCGGCGCGGCGAGCGGTGCCCCGACCGCTGTCCCGCTGTCCCCGACCGCCATCGCCGGTATCCCGCGCGCCAAATCGACCGCGAAAGTCACCGGCAAATACCAGTTCATCCAGAACCAGGACTTCCACCCCGACCATAACGCCTTCCTCCGCGCCGAGATCCAGGAGTTCTGCAAGGTGCAGGGCTGGACTCTGGACATCTCCTACGCCTCCGGCTTCACCGGCAACGGCGACTTGCTGACGACGCTCGTCGGTGCCGTGCAGGCGGGCAATGCGCCCGACGCCTTCTTCCACGACATCGGGGTGCGGCAGTACCAATCGCAGAACGTGCTCGAGAAGACGACCGACCTCACCAAGGAGATGATCGCGAAGTACGGCGAGACCTATCCCGGCTACGAGGACTCCACCTTCTTCGATAACGAGTGGTGGGGCGTGCCATTCTATGGCCGGGCGGGCGGCATGTACGTCCGCACGGACATCTTCCAGAAGGCCGGACTCGACCCCAATAAGGACACCGATACCTACGACAAGCTGCGCGATGCGGCGCTGAAGATCTCCGATCCCAATAACAAGATGTGGGGCTGGGGCATGACGATCAACCGCTCCGGCGATGGCACGTCCATGGTGCAGCAGGTGCTGCTGCGGTTCGGCAGCCAGCTACAGGATGAGTCTGGGCAGAAGATCTCCTTTAATTCGCCCGCGACGGTCGCCGGCCTGAAGTGGCTGAAGGAGACCTACTCCGACCCGAAGTGGGCGAATATGCTGCCGCCGGGCGTCAACTCCTGGACCGACCCGAGTAACAACGAGGCCTTCCTGGCCGGGACGATCGCGATCACCGACAACGCCGGCACCATGTACGCCAAGGCGGTCCTGGACAAAGTGCCGTTCGCCAAGGATATCCTCGCGATCCCCCGCCCGAAGCGCAACAGCGACGGCAAGTACCTCGACTCGCTGGCCGGGGCGCGGCTCCACACCATTGCGGGGACCAAGAACAAGGACGCCTCTTACGACCTCTTCCGCCATCTGCTCTCGGACGGGGTGCAGAACAAGCTGCTGGAGATCTCGCCGGGGTATGTGCTGCCGCCCTACAAGAATACCTGGCAGAATCCCCTGGTGCAGAATGACCGGAATGCCAAGGCCGCCTTTCCGCTGGCTTACCCGACCGACCGCTTCACCGGGCTGCGCTACCCCGGCCCTTCCTCGGCGGCGGTGGACGCGATCGGTGGTGGTAACTACTACACCGACATGATGGCCGAGGTCTTACAGGGGAAAAGCCCCGAGGACGTGGCGAAGAATTACCAGGATCGGTTCATCCAGATCTTCAAGGACTTCGGACTCAAGGGCAGCTAACGGGCGGCGCTGCCTGACCCTGGTCGTCGCCGGTTCCGACAATGCACCGGCGGCGACCCCGCCCTCTCCGCGACCAGATGGTAGATGACGAAAGGAGCAGACCCTATGGCAGTCCAGTCGGCACGCTCTCGCACCGCGACCGGTCGCGCGGGCGGGTTTCTGGCGGGGTCGAAGCGGCTCCTCGGGAAGGATTGGCCGATCGCCTTCGTCTTCGCCGCCCCGCTGGTGCTCCTGATCTTCGGGTTGATCGGCTGGCCGCTGGTGCAGGCGGTGATCCTCAGCTTCTACCGCGTCGTCGGGGTGCGGAACAACGGCTTCGCGGGGCTGGATAACTATCAGCGCCTCTGGGCGGACGACCAGTTCCGCGAGGCGGTAATCCACACCGTCAAGTTCGCGGTCATCTCGGTCTTCGTCAAATTCTGGATCGGGCTGGCGGCGGCGCTGATGCTGCACAATATCAAGCGTTTCCGCAGCGTCTTCACCGGGTTGGTCCTCCTGCCCTGGATCATCCCCGAGGTCGTCGCGGCGCTGACCTGGCGCAGCCTCTACGACCCGATCTTCGGTGGCATCAATCAATTCCTACAGGCGTTCGGCCTGATCGACAAGGGTATCCCCTGGCTGGGCGACTATAATCTGGCGCTGCCGGCGGTGATCGCGGTCAACGTCTGGAAGGGCATCCCCTTCTTCACCTTGACGTTGCTCTCCGGCCTCAAGTCGATCGATGCCGAGCTGTACGATGCGGCGGCGGTGGACGGAGCGAACGCCTGGCAGCGCTTCCTGAACATCACCCTGCCGGGCGTGCGCTACGTGGTGATCGTCGCCGCGCTGCTGTCGCTGATCTTCACCCTCAACGGGTTCGGGCTGATCTATCTGCTGACCGGCGGCGGCCCCGGCGGGGCGACGCGCGTCTTCTCCATCCTGGCCTATGAGATCTTCAATGAGCGCCGCTACAGTCTGGCGACCGCCGTGGCGATGGCGATCGTCCCCGCCCTGCTGGTGCTGATCGTCATCCTCGGTCGCTACATGCGTGGCGACCCGAGCCGCCTGGAGGCCAAGGAGACGACCCTCGCGCGGATCGGCAACGGGGCGTTGCTGGCGCTGATCACCGTCATCAGCCTGGTGATGTTGGCGAACATGGTGCAACCGCTCTGGGCGCTGCCGGTGATCCTGGCGGTGATCATCGGGGCTGCGTACCTGGTGCGCGGCGATCAACTCGGCAAGACCAGCGAGGAGATGCGCGCCAAGTGGGTCTCCTGGACGGTGATCATCCTCGGTGCCGCCGCCCTGTCGATCCTCGTCTTCGGCCTGCCCTTCTTCGTCGTGGCCCTGGCCCTCTTCGTCATCGTGCAGAGCGGCGTGTTCGACCGCTTAGCGGGAGACCGCAAGCGGCAGCAGGCTACGGCGCTCGATGCCACCGCCTATCAGCGGAAGCTGGCGCGGGTGAAGCTGACAGGTCGCCTGGGCCGGTTCGGCATCGGCTTCGCGCTCGGGCTGCTCCTCCTCTTCGAACTCTTCCCCTTCTACTGGGTGATCGTCACCGCCCTGAAGTCCGATGAGCAGATCCGCGCGCTCCGGTCGGTCTTCTGGCCGGAACCGTTCTCGCTGGAAAACTTCCGCTACATCCTGCAGGAGACGCAGTTCCTGCGCTGGTTCTGGAATTCGACCCAGGTCGCGACCGTCAGTTGCATAATCTCGGTGATCGTCGGGGCGCTCGGAGCCTACGCGTTGGTGCGGCTGAAGTGGCGCTTCGCGGGCTTCCTGTCCACGGCGATCCTCTTCACCTATCTGCTCCCTGGGATTATCATCCTGATCCCGCTCTACCAGATCTTCACGAGCCTCCATCTCATCAATACCTTGCCGGTGTTGATGATCGCCTACCCGACCTTCGGGCTGCCGTTCGCCTGCTGGCTGATGATGGGCTACTACCGCGCGATCCCGACGGAGTTGGAGGAGGCGGCGCTGATCGACGGCTGCAACCACTTCCAGGCGTTCTATCGCGTCATCCTGCCGCTGACCGTCCCCGCGCTGCTGACGGTCGCCCTCTTCGCGCTGACCGGAGCCTTCAACGACTTCCTCTTCGCCTTTATCTTCGTGCGACCGGAGTCGCTGACGACCGTGGCGGCCGGCCTCGGCAAGATGGTCATCGGTGATGTCTTCCCCTTCGGGCGCATGGCCGCCGCCTCGATCATGATGGCCGTGCCGGTCACGATCGTGTACATGCTGGCGCAGCGCTTCATGGTCGAGGGGCTGACGGCGGGCTCGGTCAAGGGCTGAGCATGGTCGAGGCAACGTCAATCACGCTCCTGAGTGCGGGATAGGGGAGGAGGACAGGGGATGATACACACCCGTGGTACGGCGGCGCTCCGGGCGCTCGAGCAGCAGTTCGCAGCAGGGCGACTCGATCGCCGCACATTCATCCGTCGGGCGGTAGTGCTCGGCTGCTCCGCCACCGCGATTGCGGGTGCCCTCGCTGCCTGCGGCGCGGGTGGCGCAGCACCGGCGGGGACGGTCGCGAGCGTGGCGACCACCGTTGCCCCCACGGTCGCCGCAGCTGCGACGGCGGTCGCGCCAACGGTTGCCGCCGCAGCCACGAATCCGGCGTGGGCCGCCACGGCGGTGGTGTCGGCGGCGGCGGGCGCGGCCGGTGCTGGGCCGACGAAGCGCGGTGGCGGGGGCACGCTGAAGCTGCTCCAGTGGCAGGCACCGACCACCTTCAACCCGCACCTGTCGTCGGGTACCAAGGACGACCTCATCGGCACGATCGTCTACGAGCCGCTGATCCGCGCCGACAACGACGGCAACTTTGTCCCCTTCCTGGGCGCGGGCCTGCCCACCAAGGAGAACGGCCAATTGGCCGCCGACCTGAAGAGCGCGACCTGGACGCTGAAGTCGGGCCTCACCTGGAGCGACGGCGAGCCGGTCACGGCGGCGGACGTCGTCTTCACCTGGCAGTACATCGTCGACCCGAAGACCGCGTCGGTGAATGTCTCGCTCTTCGAGAATGTGGACAAGGTGGAGCAGATCGACGACCTGACGATCCGGTACACCTTCTCCGCCGTCAAACCCGACTGGTACCGCCCCGCGATGCTCCAGGTACTCCCCAAGCACATCTTCGAGAACGACAAGGGCGAGGCGGCGCGGAACTCGCCCAACAACCTCAAGCCGGTCGGCACCGGCCCCTACCGGGCGACCGACTTCAAGCCCGGCGACGCGGTCACCTATGTGCTCAACGAGCACTACCGCGAGCCGAACAAGCCGTTCTTCGACCGCATCGAGCTGAAGGGGGGCGGCGACTCGACCTCCGCCGCGCGGGCGGTGCTCCAGAGCGGGGATTACGACTACGCCTGGAATCTGCAAGTCGCCGACGCGGTCATCAGGCAGTTGGAGTCGGGGGGCGGTAAGGGCCTCGCCGAGTTCCAGCCCGGCGGGGGCATCGAGCGGCTCTTCATCAATTTCACCGACCCCAACACGGAGGTTGACGGCGAGCGCTCCAGCCTCAAGACGCATCACCCCTTCTTCACCGATCCGCAGGTGCGTCGGGCCTTCGCGCTCGGCTGCGATCGCGATGCGATCATCGCGGGCATCTACGGGCGGGGCGGCGTCGTCGGCGTGAACATCCTCGAGGATCCCGCGCCGTATCGCTCGGCGAGCCCGCAGAATCGGATAGGGTTCGATCTGACCAAGGCCGGCGCGCTCCTGGACGCGGCGGGCTGGGCGAAGAACGGCCAGTACCGCGAGAAGGGCGGCGTGCCGCTGGCGGTCGTCTACTCGACGACGGTCAATGACGTGCGCCAGAAGACGCAGCAGATCGTCAAGGACGGCTGGGAGAAGCTCGGCATCAAGACCGAGCTGAAGGGGGTCGACCCCGGCGTCTTCTTCTCCTCCGACGCCGGGAACCCCGACACCTCCGGCCACATGTATGTCGATGTCCAAATGTACACGACCAGCGCGGCGATCGACCCGCAGGCCCACATGAAGCGCTGGACGACCGCAGCGGCGCAGCTGAGCCAGAAGGCCGGCAAGTGGTCGGGCGGCAACGACGGACGCTACGTGAACCCGGAGTACGACCGGCTCTGGGGTGCAGCCCGCACCGAGACCGACACCGCCAAGCGCGCGCAGCTCTTCATCCAGATGAACGACATCCTCATCCAGGATATCGCGATGATCCCGCTGGTCAATCGCAAGAGCGTCTTCGCCCGCGCCAAGAACCTACAGCACGTCAACTACTCGCAGTGGGCCACGGACTACTGGAACATCGCCAACTGGACCCGCCAGGGATAGCCCCAGAATGTCGCGGCAGACGGGCAATATGCCGCAGGCACCAGGAGGCGAGTCCCAGAGGGTTGAGTCGGACGCCTGGACAGACGACCGATCGGCGGTAGAATCGTGGCGGGGCCGAAGTTGGCCCCGCCTCAACTCGTGGGAGGGAGCAGATGACAGCGACGAGTGTGCCGGTACTCGGTGTCGGCGGGACGTTCAAGCTGAGCGTGGAGGAGATCAAGGCGGCGAAAGGGGCGGCCCCCTGGGGGCACCGGATCGCGGACAACGACTACTACAACATCACCGTGATCTACCAGGATCCCGGCCATCAGAACGACTGGCACTATCACCACACCCCCGAGATCTGGTACATCTACGAGGGCGAGCTGTCGTGGACCCTCGAAGGGCAGCAGGATGCGCCGATCCATGTCCGGGCAGGGGAGTGGGTCATCGCCCCGGCCAATACCTACCACTTCATCCAGGTCCACGGCGACAAGCCCTCGATCCGCATCGCGGTCACGCCGCACGGAGAGTTCCACCGCTACGACCGCGAGGACAAGCCGGAGGCACCGGACGGCGCGCGCCTCGGCCCGGCCTGAGCGACAGCCCGAGCGATCGGTCGCCCTGTCACCGCGCTCGCGGGGCAGGGCGACCGCGTTGTGTGCGTCACACGCCCGCGTCCCCGGCGCGGCGATGATGAGATGAGGGGACTGGTGGATAGGGCAGGTTCGCGGATCGAGGCGGTGGGCCTCGCGCTCTAGGGGGTGCCGCTGCGCGTGCCGGCGGGGGACGCCAAGGTTTTTACCGGACGCCAGCGCCTGCTCGACCGGGTGGCGGTCCTGGCGGCGGAGGTGATTACCGCCGATGGCATGGTCGGCTTCGGGCTCAGCTACGCGCTGCGCGCCGGTGGCCCGGCGATGTTCGCCTACGCCCGCGAGGTCGGCCCGCTGCTGCTCGGCGAGGATGCCGCCGACATCGAGCGCCTCTGGGATCGCATCGCCTGGCACGGCGCGTCGATGGGGCAGGGTGGTCTCGCGCATCAGGCGCTCGCCGCGCTCGACATCGCCCTCTGGGACGGCAAGGCGAAGCGCGCCGATCTTTCGCTCGCCCGGCTGCTCGGTACGCACCGCACGAGCGTCCGCTGCTACAACACCTCCGGGGGCTACCTCACCACCCCCGCCGAGGAGGCGGTGGCGAACGCGCAGGCGGCGCTGGCGCGCGGCATCGGCGGGATCAAGCTGAAGGTCGGGCACCCCGATCCGACGATCGATCTGGCGCGGGTCGCGGGGGCGCGCAAGGCGCTGGGCGCAGACGTGCCGCTGATGGTCGATGCCAACGGGCAATGGAACCGTGCCACGGCGCTCCGCATGGGGCGCCGGTTCGAGGAGTTCGGGCTGACCTGGATCGAGGAGCCGCTCGTCTCGACCGATGCCGAGGGACAGGCCGCGCTCGCCGCCGCGCTGGACACGCCGATCTCGACCGGCGAGATGCTGACGAGCGTCGCGGAGCACGCGCACTTGCTCGACCTTGGCGGTGCCGACATCTTGCAGCCGGACGCGCCGCGCGTGGGGGGCATCACGCCGTTCCTGCGCGTGGCCGCGCTGGCCGATCAGCGCGGCATCCCGCTCGCGCCACACTTCGTGATGGAGATCCACATCCATCTGGCGGCGGCGCAGCGGCGGGAGCCGTGGGTGGAGCACTTCGACTGGCTCGAACCGCTCTTCGAGGAACGCCTCGCCATCGCGGATGGGCGGATGCTCGTCCCCGACCGCCCCGGCCTCGGCCTGACGATCAGCGCGGAGGCCGCCGCGTGGTGCGAGGCGACGGCGGAGTTGCGCTGAGAGCGGGCACTTCGCAGTCCAGCGGGCCGGGTAGCACAAAACCCTGGGAAGGTGTTGCTCGTGCAGTAACCTCATGGGTTCTCACGCTGGTCTGTAGTCGGCGCAGAGTAATCCGAAGTAGGTTGGTACTTCGTAGGAGAGAATGTCACCGCGCCACCCTCGCCCTTTGGTGAGCCCATGCAGGACCAGCAGCGGTTCGACGGCATCGGTGAAGGCGCGCGCTAGCCATCCTTCGTCGTAATGCACGAGCTGGTCGAGGGCTCCGGCCCTGATCGCTTCTACAACGCGCGAGTCGCACTCGCCGGAAGCCGAATCGAAGCCGTAGGGGCCATCGGCGGCATGACGGTGGCCCATATCGGCGCTGGCGATAAAGGCGATCCGCCGCTTCGTCCCGTCCACCGCCGCGCGTAATCCTACAGTTGCACTTGGCCGGACTGGGGCGCATCATGCCCGGCACGGTGAGGAGGGCTGATGCTGACGGCGGTGGACCGGGGGGCGGTGCAGGACTGGGC
>JAABUU010005315.1_pt1 | contig 14527 bp, 13 predicted proteins | sample 5559301 | NCBI WGS metagenome assembly JAABUU01 (sample SAMN10711884, study PRJNA513360) | rock metagenome | isolation source: Antarctica rocks | place: Antarctica: Victoria Land, Richard Nunatak white | reverse complement strand
TGGCGGGGTTGGGGGTTAGGGTTTGTCCTGAGGGGGTGGGGGTCGCGGTGGGGATGGGGGTGGGGATGGAGATGGAGGGGGTGTTGGGATGGGCGGTGGGGGCTGTTGTTGGGGTGTTGGAGAGGGTGGGCGGAGGGTTATAGGGGGGTGAGGGCTCGGCGGTTTGGGGCGGTGGTTGTTGTGCGTGATGGGCGTGGTGGGTGCGCGTGGGGTGGGTTGGACTGCTACTCTAGGGGGTAGATCGATACGGGATGCTTGCCGTGTCTGGACTTGTGTTCGATGATCGCGCCTTCGATGCCAGAGGCTCCCCAATCGAACACCTCCTGCCCGTTCACGGCGAGGGCGTTCCAGTGATGATGCGCCCCTTGTTGGAACTCCTTGACCCTTCCTGCAAATGGAGCTCTGACCGCAACAGACATCATGTTCTCCAAGTCGGAGGTGATGACCACGTCTACCATTAAGAGGAGTGCGAGATATAATCTATAAGATTCAATTACTTTGAAAAAGTTCACCCCAACAACCAGCCGCTTTGCTGTTAGTGAACGAAAAGCAGCCCTTGGTAACCGGATAGAAGGAGCAGAAAGGTGTTTCCAGTCCAACAAAGATCGAAATCACACACCATTGGTGCCACCAGGGAGTTTCTGGGTAAGATAGGAGCAATAGACCCTTCTGCATATGATCTAGTGGTGCATTTCCCGGCATGTATTCCGATGCCATTTTGAAAGGATTCGCATCAAAAGAAGACCTCATACCGTTCCGCAGCAAGGTACGCCCCACTACTCTTGTGTCCATTCGGAGAGCTATTTGTGGCCAGGCGCGGATGGATTCTATCTGCACGGAATTGAGGTCCTCCATTTGTGGAATAATGTCCATGTGTAGTATCTCAAGCAGGGCGGACTATCCATAGGTATGCAGCGGCTTGTCGGCGAACCGAAGATGATCCTAGCTGCTACATGAACCTCAAAGCTTTTGTGTTTCACAAGGTTGGATGATTGTGTAGATATTTTCTTGTTTATCCTGATCTGAGGTGCGTCAGCAGCATCAGTCGACCCTCGTTGCATAAACGCGCTGTTATGAATGCCGCTTTTCGCTGAGATCGAGCACCGAATGGTCACTGTTCCGTTGTGGTCATAGCCCCAAGCTTGAGAGACGAATAACTTTCATCTTCAGTCCCATGGTTGACTCGGCCTTCTAATAGCTCTCTTCGTTCACCCTATTGTTCTCGATTGACTATCACTATCTCATTATTCCTTCCCCCTGAGCGTGCTTGCCCTATGCTTGAATCTTCCGTTGAACTGTGTTCCCCTTCAACAAGACCAGAGCGATTGTCCGAAGTCTTGATACTTCCTTGTTATATAGTTCTAGGTTATAAACGAAGGCCATACTCCTTGCGTTAATACCGCATCACCACGCCGTGGAGCAACCCAGCTCCTCCACTACATACCCGCTCTCTCAATCCTGACGATCTTCCTTGCGGTAGATATGACATGACGTTTCAATTATGTCTGTTGAGGCTTGTCATCTGTTGCGCTCTTCGGAGCATAGATCTGTGGCAACCAAGATCCTCGAAACAGTATATCATAGATTCGTGAATGACCCAAAACCACAAGCGCCCTTGTTCGGGCTATGATGTGTTCGTAGCAAGTCAACAGATTGGTGTAGAGTCTAAGGATGCGTCTCTGATCCAAATCTGCGGTGCAGAAACTCTCAAGTGAGATGAACCGGAGTTTTCTGATCTAGCTTAACATTGCTGCTGGCAGGATTGCGTGAAGATCCGGTGGCTATCTGGTCAAACGGATAACCCTCGCTCAAAAATCCATATCCACTTTCCAGCATCGTTGGAGTACTACTTCCTCACATGAGAATGATGAAGATCTCTGTAGAGTAGGACACACACAAAACGCAACATTTGACTAAGAAATAAGAATGAACTGGTTTGACCTTTGGTCACCCAATGTCGCTGCTCGAGAATGACAGACCGCTAGGAAGTCCTTCACATGTTGGTATGATAACCAATCAGGACCTGAATGTGCGGCAGAAGTCTTGAGTCCAGGCATATCAACAGCAGTTCCGGCAGATGCATGCTTAGTCTCCAGGGTCGAGTAAGAATCTTCGGCGCAGTTTTCAGGCCTTCGAATGTATGGCACTACACCCATTTGCCAACGTCGTGAAAGTTAGAGTGTCGAAAGCCGCAGTGTGATGGATCGCAATGCAATCGGAGCGGCTTAACGCAGCAGCCAGGTGCATGGCGCTTATGCGGCACGCTGCAGAGTTCAACTCCAATGATTTGGATATCTGACTCGAAAATTGGGGCCAGCCAGTGTTGTGAGTTCTAGGTTGTATCTGAATCTCAATCTTTTGTGGTAGAGCAATCCTACTGCATCGAAGAGGCCAGTTGGACATGGTTCCAACCACCAAGACACGCTTCCTCTGTCAAACAGAACAATCTGCTAACTCACAGCAGTGGTCTGGAACGTCGATACAATTTAGCAACAGGGAGTCCCTGGAACATGTGCTATCGTAAGTGAGTACGACTAGAAGATACCCTAGATCCATCGGCAGCAGCCAAGGTAGGTATCGCAACGCTGGAGAAGCCCTGAACATGATTAATTCTGTTCAAGAATCAGTGAGCAGCAGCTTTGAGTATCTTGCTGTTAGTTGAGGCAGAGCCACTCTACCCGAGAAGATATAGATCTCTTGATAAGAAACTACCCGGTAGTCAGATTCTCGTTCCAAGTGTGGCTAAATGTAGAGTATGCGACTGGCAACACCCATCATGAAGCACTCCCGGCACTGACTTCAAAGATACTAAGACCAAATATCGAGTCTTCATGTCAGTTCGTTAATGTCGAAAAACAACAGCCGCTAAGGTAGACGGAATATATCCCAGGGCGAGTTTGAGTGGAGGTTTAAGGACGTACCTTAGTCATCATTGTCCCAAAGGAGTAGGGTACAGATACCTTAACGTACAAGTACCGGTAACGTGATCGGAGCTTTGTAGGCCATGCCAGGTAAGTTATCGGGTTGGCGGCCTGTGTGGTATAAAGAGGAGAAAAGAATCTTGAAAATGTCAGCATAACTGCAAGCAGCCGAGGCCAACATATCGCTCTTCCTTTTCAAGTCTGCGGTGCGCTTTACAATTTACAATTGATGCTACTTCAACAGTATGTGAATTGTGGATTGACTTCCAATGACTTGCCTTCAAGATAAGGTACATGGCGCGTCGCGGGTGGGTACTTGTACAGTAAGGTACCGTACTTACCTTATGCAGGACGCGCAGCTGCGTGTAAGCGAGTTATGTACAATGCACAATGCACAATCACGATAAATAACAGAGGCGTTGCGCAATAGTGCCCTAATGTACCTTACCTAAGGTACCTTAAGGTGTCGGTAACGGTATCGCAATTTCAAGTTAGTCATAAATAAGGGGGGATCTACCCTTGACGGTCTGGCCAATGGCAGAGATAGCGCGTACAGGGATCCACGCTGGCAACCAATCAGGGCTGCCAAGATCTTAGCCAGGCTGCTAGCGCGAAAGCGCCGCGTCGCTCATTCTTAAGAAACGAATCCCTCTCTCGAAATAAATTGGAAGAAGTCGATTATTTCTCTCGAAGTCCTTTTTCCCTCGGCCTGCCGTCCCAGCTCATCACATCACATCACATCACCTGCTCGACTCTCAACCAATCACACATACATACGTACCTTAGTCATTAATCTGTACGTATAAAAGTTTTTCCTTTTTCCTTTTCGTGTCCACATCTTTCAATGCATGCATGTGATAATGGTTACCTTATGAATTCATATGAAAGATTCCAGGTTGTTTCTGCCCGACCTTCCTCAGCATACTTTTCAATGCATACTTTTCAATGGAAGAAAAGAAAAGATTTGAGTTGGTTGTTGTCAACACTACTATTTGGGGCAATCGCCTTCAAAAGTGGCAAGTGCGAAGTGAATTCTATTCACTGCGCTCAGAGCCTACCATTTAATGGCTTCTTCTCTTTTTCCGCGCGACTGGATCCTCTTAACTTTGTATTTATTTTCTTCACATGCCAGCGCTCTCCGTTTTACTCAGCAACAACACAACAGCAACATGATATCTGAGCCCTAACCGAGGCGAATAGTCGCATCGTCTCCATCTTCTACCCTCTCCTTTCGAAATCTACTGGACCAGACTCTCTCATTCGATCTTTGCATACTTCTGTCTCGTCGCGCTCACAACTGCCTCACGCTTGCATCACGTCGCGCGCTCGTCCTGTTGATGGCCGTCATGACCACACAACTATCAGACAATGTTGCTTTGGAGCAGAAGCTACAGGCGCAACCCGTTCTAGCCTCAGAGCAGATGGCGCTGGATGCGGACTTTGACGGGTGAGTTCAACTCTGCTCCTCATGCCGTTTGATTTCGCTGTTTATGATCGTTATGTATTTATCTATCAATCTATCCTTAGAAGCATAAATCATGAAACCTCAGACATTGCGACCGCGCCGCTTGACTCATCTGCTCCGCTCACTGACCTCGGCGCCACCTCACTCGCACTTGCTACACACCACGACGCGCCGAAGGATATCAACACCTCGGCCTTTCTCTCCAACGGTACCACAGAGGTTGCAGATGTACCCGAGCCCGCGATTGCGTCTGCGACTTCAGATCCACTGGCGACGGAACCTCCGGCAATGAACACGACCTCGCTGTTTGGCGAAGACATCGAAAAGTCGGAGCCCCTCGTCGTGGAGGCACCTACCTCCGACTTACGCCTAACACCGGATTCCATCTCACAGGACAAAGCGATGGAAATCAAGGACGAGAAAGAGAAACGAGACTTGATTGTTGACACGGATTTGGCCGATGGTATGGCGGTAGGTGGAACTGATCCGATCGAGCGTCATCTGGCCACCGAGTCGGTTGTTGAGGATCGCATGGATACGGCCGAGCTGGGCGACCCTCAAGACGTTCTGTCTACTTCGGAGTTACCCCACCATCCACCAGTGCCTCTGGTTGAGGCCGCGCAACCTGAACCCGTCGCCGAACCTGACCTAGCGCCGCCCAACCAGAACACGAATCTGCTGAGTCCGGATCAGCCGATGCAAGACGCGCCGCCGTCGCCAGCGAAGATTGCTCGAGAGCGAGAGGAGGACGATCAAGATGACGGTCCAGCCGTGAAGCGATCAAAAACGGACAAGGACGATTCTCTGGACCCTCACTTCAAAGTCCCAGATTTACCGCAACCCTCTTCAAAGGTCACGAATGGGAACAGCACGCCTACACAGACCGCTACCTCGGAAGCTGCCCAGCCGATCGCTAAGAATCAGCACCGGTTCCTGATGAAGGGCTTACAGAACATTAGGCGCCTGAAGGACGCTGTCCCCTTCAACCAACCTGTGGACACTGTTGCACTCAACATCCCGAACTACCCGACCATTGTCACTAACCCGATTGATCTGAGAACGATGGAAGAGAAGTTGAGGCGTGAGGATTACCCGTCGATCGATGCCTACGTTGCGGATTTTTACCAGATCGTACAGAATACGCACACGTTCAACGGTCCCGACCATGTAGTTACAAAGTCTGCCGTTCACATTCAAGCAGCCTTCGATCGACAGATGAGCAATCTTCCGAAGCCACAAACGTCCGAGCAGATGCCGGCGCAGAAGAAATCGAAGAAGGCCACCGCCGCGGGGCCCAAGGCCACCCCAGCTCGTCGCGAGTCGAGATCGTCCGGAGGGGCTGTGAGGTCTCCCACGACGCCTGCCGGCACCGCGCAGACATTCGCGCTCGGTCCCCAAGGTGTTCCACTCATCCGGCGAGACTCCACCGTCGGGGATGGTCGCCCGAAACGTGAGATTCACCCACCTCCTCCGCGCGATCTACCATACTCCAGTTCCAAACCGAAGAAGAAGAAGTATCAAACGGAGCTCAAATTCTGCCAGGAGGTGATGAACGAACTAAATAAACCAAAGTATCAACCTATTGGGTATCCTTTTTACAAACCCGTGGATCCTGTCGCGTTGAACATTCCGCACTACCACAAGATCATAAAAGCCCCCATGGACCTGGGTACAGTTGGGTCGAAGCTCAAGTCCGGACAGTACGAGAACGCGAAAGAGTTTGAAAGCGATGTACGGCTAATGTTTCAAAACTGTTACCGGTTCAATCCTTCGACAGACCCAGTGCACACGATGGGGAAACAGTTCGAAGGCGTATTCGACGAGAAGTGGGCGGAGAAACGACAGTGGATCGATGATCATGCACCGGCATCCGGTCCGCAGAGCCCAGGGAGTTCGCCTGAACCCGAGGACGAAGATGAGGAAGAGGATGACGAGGAAGATGACGAAGAAGAAAATCAGCTCACAATCCTTCAGAAGCAGATTGCTGCCATGTCGAAACAGGTTGAGATGATCCAAAAGAAAAAGTCGTCACCGCCAGCACCGACCAAGAAGGGTGCAAAGCACTCCAAACCCGCGAGGAAAGATAGCAAAAAAGGGTCAGGCCTTGCAAGCGCACCCATCAAGAAGGAAAAGAAAGAGAAGAAGATCCCCAAAGCGGAACGGGCACCATGGGTCACCTATGAGCAAAAGCAAGACATATCGAACCGGATCAACAGCCTTCCCGAGAGTCGGATGGCAACGGCGCTCAAGATCATCCGTGACAATATGCCGAATCTCAAGGTAAGTCATCACCCTTGGAAGTCGCTCCTATAACGGCAATGTGCACCTACTGACCCCGACCAAGGGCGTCCAGGAAGACGAGATTGAACTCGATATCGATGAACTCTCGAATGATGTACTCCACAAGCTTTTAGGCTTCGTTCGAAAATACGCGCCTAGGGCAGATGATTCTCCGCCTCGTCAAACAGCACCTGCCGCTCCTAGCGCCGCGGCTCACCGACCAAAGAAGAACAAGCCGATGAGTAAGAACGAGCAAGAAGCCAGGATCAGTGAGATTCGAGGACGTCTATCTGGATTTCAAAATCATGGGTCGGACGAGTCTCCAGAGCCTAGTAAGCACGGCAAAGCCTCCATAGGGGATGATAACTAACCATAAGCAGCCAAGCATGAGGAGCATGCTGATGGAACAAGCGGCGACGAAGATGATTCTGAAGAGAGTGAGGAGGATTAGGTTGTTGATGCACACTCACCGACTCGTCAAAGTTTTGATGCCCCGACGAGGCTAGTTCTCATTTCCGACTCTGAGGCTGACCCAGCGACTACGGCCTTCTACCTACATTTTTCTCTCAATGCGATCCGGAAGCAGCACATATCAAGATTCAACCAAAAGCTGTTAGTCTCTTCCGGACCACATTCATTCGATAGGTTGTTCCACACAGCAACGCTGCCGAAGTGTCCTGACTCACCCTCTCTACTTGTACCATAAACTCAAAAGTCTCCTTCCATTCCTCTCAGACAGATCACATCAATTGGTCTAACGTGTCTACTTTCTAATGGCTCTCCTTTTAATGATGACGGTTGCGGAAGATAGCTACTCCCCCGTGGGAGCTGGCAAGCACGACGGTTGGGGCACGCAGTCGAGATTGGTGCGAGTTGGAAGCTAGGAGAAGTAGCAAATTGTACTAATAGGACGTGGATACTAGAAGACTTTGAGCAATCAAAACAATCGGCCAGCTGTGAAATTTGCTAGAATTGAAGTCAGATGTGCCACTCCATAAATGTCCTCATTTTGGACCTAATAAAAATTATCCTTCAAGGTATCGGTAAGTGAACGTAAAGCATATCTAGAAATTTGTAACACCGCATGCTTTGCAGCTCCATATCACATGTGTTAGGTACCTTTCAACCTTGGCGGTGGTGTTGCGGCTCAAATTAGGCTTTCGCGAACTTCAGCCCTGCGAGAAAGGGCGTGTGCCAAAGTCGCTGAGTGGATACTCACAAATCTCGTAAGTCGAGTACCTTCAAAGACACGGCTCAAGACATTTCCTGTTGTCCAGCCGAGCAAACACATCTACCGAGACTGTCGCCGCAATGGTGCAAATCAGCGAGGTGAAGGGCAATTCGCGCGAGAACCGGACAGCAGCACATTCACACATCAAGGGCCTGGGACTACGGAGCGATGGCTACGCCGAGAAACAAGGAGCTGGGTTCGTGGGACAAGCTGCGGCGCGAGAAGTACGGCGCCCCCATGTTTCACAAAAGGAAGCTCCAACCGAAGAAGCGCGTTCACTGAGATTTACTCGTTGGATCTAGGCATGCGGTGTTGTCGTCGACCTCATCAAGGCGAAGAAGATGTCGGGACGGGCGGTGCTGTTAGCCGGGGGCCCAGGGACGGGAAAGACAGCGCTGGCGCTGGCGGTGTCGCAGGAGTTGGGAACGAAGGTGCCGTTCTGCCCGATTGTCGGGAGCGAGATATATTCGGCCGAGGTGAAGAAAACGGAGGCGCTGATGGAGAACTTTCGACGAGCTATTGGTAAGGAATGGGAATACATGGTCTGGTGGCGCGGTGGGGGCTGACAGGTGGGGATAGGACTGCGCGTGCGGGAAACGAAAGAGGTGTATGAAGGAGAGGTCACGGAGCTCACGCCCGAAGAGGCGGAAAATCCACTCGGTGGCTACGGACGCACCATCTCACACCTCCTCATCGGCCTGAAGTCGTATCGCGGTACCAAGAAGCTACGACTCGACCCGTCCATCTACGAAGCGATACAGAAGGAACGCGTCACGGTCGGGGATGTGATTTACATCGAAGCCAACACCGGTGCGTGCAAACGGGTCGGTCGGTCGGATGCTTACGCTACGGAGTTCGACCTCGAAGCTGAGGAGTACGTACCGATACCGAAAGGGGACGTGCACAAGAAGAAGGAGATCGTCCAGGACGTGACTTTGCACGATCTGGACATAGCAAACGCAAGACCGCAAGGCGGCCAGGATATCATGAGCATGATGGGACAACTGATGAAGCCGAAGAAGACGGAGATCACGGACAAACTGCGACAGGAGATCAACAAAGTCGTCAACCGGTACATCGACCAAGGCGTGGCCGAACTCGTGCCCGGCGTGCTGTTCATCGACGAGGTACGCATCCCCTTCCCGTCTCTCTCACACAGTCCCATCCCTTTTCTAAGCTACGCGTACCGGGGGAACAGGTCCACGTGCTCGACATCGAATGCTTCACCTACCTCAACCGCGCCCTCGAATCCAGCATCTCGCCCATCGTCATCCTCGCCTCCAACCGGGGCCGGTGCACCATCCGCGGCACCGAAGACATCGTCGCCGCCCACGGCGTCCCGCCCGACCTCCTCGCCCGCCTCCTCATCGTCCCTACGAACCCGTACGAGCCCGACGAAGTCAAGACCATCGTGCAGCTGCGCACCCGCACCGAGGGCCTGGCCATCACCGAAGCCGCCCTCGACAAGGTCGCCGAACATGGCGTCAAGGTGAGCTTGAGGTACGCGTTGCAGCTGTTGACGCCGGCGAGTATCTTGGCTAGGGTGAGTGGAAGGAAGGAGATTGATGTGGTGGATGTGGCCGAGTGTGAGGATTTGTTCATTGATGCGAAGAGGAGTGCGGGCATCGTTAGTGCTGGGGGGGATGATTTCATTTCATGAGGGTTGGCGAAATGGCTTGCGTGGTTGTGGGGAGCTTGCGGGGAGTTTTGCGGCTCTAGATGAGGTTTGAGGGTGCGTGTACGCAACGACTACAAGAGGTGTCGGAGCGGATGGTGTGCATGCTTCGGCTCCAGAGCCTGAGACGCAGGGTGTCTAATATCGGCTGTTATGGCTGTATTCCTGACACAGTTTGAATCTGCAGCACCGTAAAACTCTTTCAGTCTCCGCAAGATAGACACACTCGAACGTGATATTTAGACTACTTGCAAGCTGTTCTTTTCAGCCAGGCCATGTTCCTCTAAGCTGCGTGAGTTGTGACTGGGTTCTTCCGTTTAAGGGCATCCACTGGTCCATATCGGGCCTAGCTTGGGATCCACCTCTGAACTTTTTTTGCCCGTACCTTTAACGCTGCAAAGAAGGAGGGCAGGCTCGTGCTATCATAGAACCCCGCCCGCTTGACAATACACATATAGAGGTACAATTGACGCTTGTCGACCGTCACTCTAAGCCTCTGCTGTGGTTACACATCCGTACAATTCCACAGTCGTCCAATTGAACCCAAGATGGTGAGCAAAAAGTCATCTCGTGGGCCGCAGTCCAAAATCTCCTCTACCACGTCCCTCGCCGCGACATCGCACACACAAGCCGGCAACAAGTCGTCAATCTTCCGATCGTCGTTCTCTCCATCCGCCTTCCAGTTGGCGCTCTTCGCCTCCGTCATCCAAGGCCTCGACGCCCAACACCTCCGGATCCACGATACCCTTACCGGTCACCTCCGGTGCGATCACGCGATCGCCCCGAAAGCCACGATAAACTCCCTGGACTGGGGCTATTACGGTGGGAAGCATTCGGCTCTCGACCAACACCAGTCGAAGAAGAAACGGAAGCGGAATCACGAGGTCAATGGCGAGGCCGGCGGCGATGTCGTGCTGGCGTTTGGGACCAGCGACTCTGAGATCGAGATGTTCTCGCCTGCTGAGGGCAAGGTCGTTGGGAGGCTTCACGGCGCTCACACGCAGGGGATAAGAGACTTCAAGTTCACGGACAGGAAGGACGCGGCGGAGGGGTGGAGTTTGGGGGGTGATGGGAAGCTGGCGCAGTGGGACTTACGGACGGGGACTTGCACACGGCAAGTTGAAGTGGATATGCAATTTCCTCAGGCTAATATATGTGCTAGGATTCTCTCGCTTCCTACGATGACGGCGGCTACACTTGCGCGGCCAGTGCCTACACATCCTCCCGTCATTTGCGCGTCAGAGACGGCTTACATAATAGACCCAGTCTCGGTAGGGCTGAAAGTGCCGCAGGCTTTCTCGGGCTCGAACAACCCTATACGGACAATCATCACCTCATCACCGTTGCCCTCTCGACCTGCGGACGCGTTCCTGACGGCTGCTGATTCGGGCCCGTACATAAACGTGTTTGATGTGAAGAAGGGCCGTCCGATAGGTATTCTCATTGCAGAGACCGACGTCCAGTCCGTAGCGTTCCACGCGGGCGCTGTGGAAGATGGATCACTGTCTGAAGAGAGCGCGGATCAAGGAGGAGCCACGCGGTCCCCGCAGATACTTGCTGCTGTCACGAGTGATGGCGTTGTGGAGCTATTCCCGAGGCCATTCCAGGGCTTCGATGACGGGCATATATCGAGCAATTTGTCGAGCCTCAAAGCCCAGCGGAAGCAAATGACTAGAAAGAATGAAGGCGTTGTGAAATTGATCAGGCCTGACAAGTCATCAACAGTAGTGCATGTCATCGATGCATCCTTCCAGGAGGCTGATCTGGTGATGGCGTGGACCCAAGAAGGGGTAAATGTGTTGTTCGAAAGAGTCCGGTGGAAAGATGAGAGCACGGGAGAGATTATTCTGAAAGGGGTGAAAGAGATTGTGCCACGGAAAAGCGGATCTGGAATCGGTGTTACAGTCATGAACGGTGTCAAGGATCTGGGAAAGAGCAAAGTTGACGACTCGCAGGCGGTTGTTGTCAAGGGCGGAGACTTGCACATGGCAAATCAGGAACATGAAGTTATTGTTCTGTCCAGTGACGAGGAAAGCGGTAGTGACGAAAATGAGCCAAGTGAAAGAGAGGACGAACATATGGAAGAAGCGGGCAAAGTTACATCGGATGGCGACGCAGAGATGATAGACGCAGAAGAAGATGATGATCAAGTCGAGGTCGAAGGACAGGCAACGTTTGGCGATCTTCTTCGAGCAGCAGCACCTGGAACGGTCGACGTTCCTGCAACTTTTGAAGAGACTGAATCTAAAGCAATCGTACACTCCTCCGTAAACAGGTCTCTCCAGCTTCCAACCGGCATGTCCCTCGGCACCGTGCTCACCCAGTCCTTGAAGACCAACGACACAAACCTACTAGAGACATGCCTACACACCAAGGATCTCGAGGTCGTTCGCGCAACCATCGAGCGCCTTGACTCTGCTCTCGCAGCAGGCCTGTTGCAGAAACTGGCTGAACGTTTACACAGTCGGCCGGGCCGTGCCGGGAACATGATGGTCTGGATACAGTGGACTCTGATCTGCCACGGAGGATATCTCGCAGGACAGCCCGATCTCATGAAGAAATTGAGCTCCCTTCACAGAGTCGTTAAAGAGCGGGCGAGCAGTCTGCAGCCGCTTCTGTCGCTGAAGGGCAAGCTTGATATGCTCGACGGACAGATGGAGCTGCGCAGAAGAATGCAAAGTAACGCTCGGGCTGCACATGCCGCTGACGAGGATGATGAGGAGGGTGTCATATATGTCGAAGGCCAGGACGAATCCGACAGCGAAGCGGAATCGATCGAGGCCGGCTCAGAAGACGACGTAGCTCCTTCTATGCCTCGTAGCCGGAATGTGCGGATGGGAGGACGCAGCTCTCGTGGGAGAGGCGATAGACAAGAGGACAGTGACGTTGAGGAAGACGATATGCCAACTACGGTCAACGGTGTCGTCCCGGACTCGGAAGACGAGGACGAGAGCGGCGGTGACTCTGACCTTATCGACGACGAGGCATCGGAGACAGACGACGACTCTGGTGACGATCTCTCCGGCGATGAAGTTGACCATGACGACGTTGACTCCGCGGACGATGACGGGAGCGATGTCAATGTCAACTCACCTCCAGCCAAGCGCGCCTCGACAAAGCAGCTCGGTAACGGACCTGTCTCGAAGAAGTGAAGCGAAGCCCGTCTTCACTTACCGCGCCAATTGTTAAGAAGATCTTGTGTTATGGTTCGCAGAGTTTCGACGTAATTGTTGATTTCGTAAAAAGAGATTACTAGCATGTTTAGGGGACAAGAAGAAGCATCTACGGCGAGTATATTCTGTACCTTACCTCATATATGCATGATGACACGAGTGCATGCTTGGTCTGTGCGCTCGTTCCTGTGTGGATTGTCGGCCTAGGCATGATACCCCCGGCGTTTGTCTATAGTTCGTCGGTCTTCCTATTTTGACGCCGGCAGTTGCTTGAGTCGGAGCAGTGCCCATTAGGATGCATACTGGTTGGAGTAATGCAGACACCCTCTTTTAGAAGCTAGCTTCTGGCTTATTGGGGCCATACTCTTTTCCTTCGGCTTGTATCAATGGCAGCCTGAGCTTTGTGGTAGGCAGTGTTGGAAGTCTCAGTTCATGTGTATGGGTGCAGAAGTGAAGCGATCTGCAGGTGGCCGGAATACTGGAACTGTGCTGGCGGCTGCAAGGGACTGGAGCTGTACAAGCCCGGGCTGTCTTCCACTCTGGGTCATAGGTAGTTGGATTGCATCAATGTCACAAGTTGATCTACGTGCTCAGTAGCCAGGACATCTGTGATCTGGGACCTGTATCACGAAGTTGGGCATACTAACCCGGCAGCGCACGAGGCGCGCCAGAAAACACCTCACCCAATGGGTCTTCTCCTAGCTCTCTTCACGCACGCCGGTCATATTCTGGATTGGAGTATGGCTTGTCAGCGAGTACTGACGCAAGTCTCCAACGAAGACGCCAGAGCCAAACACTCAAATCTTTCAAGACCTGGAACCATGCGAATGAACCATCGAAGACTTCGGCACGACCCAGGACGTCGCCACCTCGGTCTGAAAACCTCGGAAATCGAGAGCGATGCCCAACCAGCGGCTCGTCTGTGCCCTTCGGCATCGACGACGCCTTCACCACGACGGACGGGGAATATCATCGGGCATTCCGGAGACGCGTGGAGCTCCTCTTGAAAATCAACGACGAGCGATGGACACACCTCGCGCGCAGGGCTACGGAGCTGGCCCCGGTCGGGGTTGCGAACCTGTACCCCCGACCACGGTCGTGCCGAGATATCAGTCGTTCCCTTGGTACAGAAGATGGTGCTCAAATCCAGCATGTACATCCTGCTCTCCGTCCCCGTGGCCTCGCTCGCTTGACGACGACGACGACGTCGTCGTCGTAGTCGCCATCGCGGCGACGATCAATACCCTCTGCCTCAGCTCGAAGCTCCCCCGCAAGCCGAACTTGACCAAGTCGATGCGTAAAGACCAACACGCCCTCCCCGCCGCCTGGCGTAAACTCTTCCCCCGAGCCGGAATGACGGCGCGTGACAACTTTCTGAACCTCATCACTCCCCGCCTAAGGAACTAGCTGGCGCCTCGTTCGTCCGCCGCCGCTGCTTTCTCGGAGTCGCTTTGCGCCCTCCCTCACCGCCCCACCCCGCGCCGCTTTCGACCGCACCCCCACCCGCCCCGACCCGGACGGCCTCAGCCGCGACTCCACCGCCCTCATCGTCGCCGACGCCGTCCCCCAATCTACCACCCAGAGCAGCACATCCGCCCCGCCCACCGCCGGCCCACCGCCGGCCGTCCTGGCCGCCGACGTCGAGCACCTTCATGCCGACCCCCGCGCCTGGGGCGGCGCGAGGGAGGGGTGTTGGGGGGCGAATTCGCTGTTTGAGGTGAGGGCGTTAACGTGTCTGGCGGGTGAGGGGGGGTGCGGGGTTGAGGTGGTGGGCGGTTTGCG
>JAABUU010005314.1_pt1 | contig 14527 bp, 13 predicted proteins | sample 5559301 | NCBI WGS metagenome assembly JAABUU01 (sample SAMN10711884, study PRJNA513360) | rock metagenome | isolation source: Antarctica rocks | place: Antarctica: Victoria Land, Richard Nunatak white | reverse complement strand
AGCCGCGCGTCGGACGCTCCAAGGTTACGGGGACGGTGGGCGGCACGCTGCGCACCGTCCGTGACATGCGGCGGGTGCTCGAGCCGTGAGCACCCTGATCGTGCTCGCCAAGGCCCCGAGCCCCGGTCGATCAAAGACGCGACTGACGCCCCCGTGCACCCCGGAGCAGGCCGCCGCCCTCGCTCGGGCCGCCCTCACCGATACCCTGGACGTTGTCCTGGCCACCGCCGCGAAGCGACGCGTGCTGGTGCTCGACGGCGATCCGCGACCGTGGCGGGCCGACGGCCTGGAGATCCTGACCCAGCGACCCGGGGGACTGGGGGCGCGCCTGACCGGAGCCTTCGCCGACGTGGGCGTCCCCGCCCTGCTGGTGGGCATGGACACCCCCCAGATAACCGCCGATCTGCTCAGTGACGGACTGGACCGGTTGGCGGCTCCCGGTGCAAGCGCGATCCTCGGCCCGGCGCCCGACGGCGGCTACTGGGCCATCGGCCTGCCCGGACACATCGCCGGCGCCTTTGACGGGGTCCCCATGAGCAGCGCCGACACCGCCACCTGCCAGCGCCGACGCCTGACCGAGCTGGGACTGGAGATCGACGACCTTCCCGTCCTGCGCGACTTCGACACTCTTACCGATGCCCGCGCGGTGGCTCACCAGGCGCCTAACAGCCGCTTTGCCGCCGAGCTGGCGCGCGTCGAGGCGGCGGTCACTCGCGGTGCACGGCCGCCTGCGTCACTTGATGTGAGCTGGCGCGTCCGCTAGGAGTCGGGGTTGCGTCGGCTCGGGGACCCCATTCACATCTGCGGGAAACAGCACCCCGGGCCGGCGCTGATCCTTGAGGCCCCCAGGTTCCGCCGGGCGCCAGTGCAGCGGTCAGCCCCCGTAGGCTCCGTGCAGGAGGGCGAGCATGCTGGCAGACGTGCCCGCGACGGGGCCGCCGCTGGCATCGCAGAAGCCGATCTCGAGATGGGGGCCGGTGGAGATGCCCACGATGCCGTCGCCCACTTCGCTGATGGTCTGACCGGCGCTCACGTGGGTGCCGATGGGCAGCATGTTCCCCGGGCCGGCATGACCGTAGTAGACGTAGCGGCCATCGTCGAGGTGCAGTACGGGCGCGGAGGGGCCAAATCCGCCGATGCCGTGCAGGACGATGGTGCCCGAACCAACCGCCAGTAGCGGGGTATGGCCGGGGGCAGAGATGTCGACTCCCTGATCCTGGCTCCAGCTTCCCGGCGACACGGCTGCGCCTGAGGGCATCGGAAAGACAAAGCCTCCTCCTTGCGAGACGTGCCCGCCGGCGCTGACTCCGCCGGTGGGGGTCACCGCACCGCTTGGGGGGCGGGCAGCCGCCGTGGCTGCCGCCTCCTGGGCCCGGATGCGTGAGAGCTGACCCTCGAGGCGCTGGCGCTCGGCACGGATCTGGGCGAGGTGGCCCGACGTCCGGGAGCGGGACTTCTCGATGGCGATCCCGCGTCCCACCAACACGAGGCGGATACTGGCGATCTGGTTGCGTTGGGCAAGAATGGTGGCGGTGATGCGCTGCTCGGCGACCTCGAGGTGACCCAGGCGCGTCGCCTCGTGGGACACGAAGCGCCGGACGGTCCGGTCGTTGAGGATGATGCGACTGTCCTGGTTGCGCACCCGATGCAGGAAGTCCACGCGCTCGAGCAGGTCAGCGAAGCCCTTGGCGTCGAGGATCACCGTGACCGCGTCGGGGGTGTCTGCCTCGTAGTGGGCGACGAGAATGCGGGCCAGCGCGCCGTCGGCGACCCGCAGGCGCTGCTCGAGCTCGAGGAGGTGGCGGCGGTCGGCGGCGAGTTGGGTGTGAATCTGGGCCAGCTCGGACTGCTTGGCCGCCAGGCGTGCCTGGATGGGTGCCAGGCGGCGCTCGAGCACGCCGATGCTTCCCTGTACCTGGCCCAGACGTCCCGTGTCGGCGGCCACCGCGTTGGCCAGCGCCGCTTCGGCGGCGCGCTTGGCGGCCAACCGCTCGCTCAGACCCGAGCCCGGAGACGACTGAGCCGAAGCGGGTGGGGAGGAGAGGATGGCGGTCGGTGTGCCCAGCAGCACTCCGACGGCAAGGGCGGTGCCCCACCGGGAAAGGCGTCTCATGCGGGGCGCGACTCTAGGGTGGGCCCCCGGGCGCTGACAACCCGCGGGTGCGATCTTGCAGGACTTTTGTCACCGGGGCCAGAGAGCAGGAAAGCGTCGGCGCCAGGCGAAGCAAGCTGGTCGCGCCGCTGGTGGAGGCCCGGCGCCGGCGCCTGCTTCCGCGCATGCTCGGACCGAGGTGAGCGCTCGGGACTGGAGCTCTGGATGTTGGCGAGGAGGACCCGGCCGGGAGGAAGACCGACGACCCACGTCGAATCAGGCGTCGCCCATGAAACGCATACCCACCACCTCACACCCCGGCACCTCACGCCCGCCCTCCCCGCGCCTTCCCGCTCGACGAGGAGGGACGCGACCGCCGCTGCGCGGTGAGGCACCTGCCGCGACCAGCACAGCGGGACATCAGACCCTCTCGAAGTACATCCAGTCGCGCTTTGAGGAGTGCTCGAGGTCGCAGAAGGACGTTGCTCAGTACATCGTCGATCACCTCGACGAGGCGGCCTTCCAGACCGCCGAGGAGCTTGCCCGCCGGGCCAACACCTCAAGCTCGACGGTGGTGCGCTTCTCCCAGGCCCTGGGCTTTGAGGGCTTTCCCGAGCTCCAGGGCGCCGCCCGCGAGGAGTACCGGCGCCTTCACGCCCGACCTTCTGACGCTGGCGCCATCGTCGCCTCCACCACCCCCCTCTTTGCTCTGGACCAGAACGAGTTCGAGACGGCCCTGGCCGCCGATCACGTCAACCTCGAAGACACGGCGCGCAAGCTCTCGCGCCGCTCGGTGGAAGCCGCCGTCGACGCCATCATCGGCTCTGAGCGCGTACTTATCGCCGGAACCGATCAGATGGCCTTCTTCGCCAGCTACCTGCGCCACCTGCTCATGCTCCTCGATCTGCGGGCAGACATTGTCGCCAGCCCCTCCCAGGAGGCGCTCAGCCGCTTGGGGCGCATAGACGAGCAGACCTTCGTCATCGGCCTGTCGGCAGGACGTCCCCATCCCCTGGTGGTGAGGGCGATGAAGCTGGCCCGCCACCGCAAGGCGCGCACCGCGGCGGTCACCGATGCCACCCTGTCTGAAGTGGCAAAGCTCGCTCAGATAAAGCTCTACTACTCCTCCAACAGCCCTGCCTTCGTGCGCTCGCATACCGCCCTACTCAGCGTTCTGCAGGCCTTGGCCTACGGCGTCTACTCTCGTGACGCCGCCCAGTACGCCGACCGCATCAAGGCCTTTCGACTGAAGTAGCACAGACGCTCGGGGGCTCCGGGGAGCCCCACGGCCTCGGGTGGGGATGTCGGCTGCGCGGAGGGGAAACTCGACCGGGCCGGCAGCTCGGACCGCGTGGGCAGCGCGGACCGCGGTGCGCAGCTCGACAGCGTTGGGCAGCTAGTACCCTGCGTGGATGCGTGACGAAGCGACCTTCGGGGTCAAATCCGGTCTGGCGGAGATGCTCAGGGGAGGCGTCATCATGGACGTTGTCACTCCCGAGCAAGCGGTGCTGGCGGAGCGAGCGGGTGCCGCCGCCGTCATGGCCCTCGAGCGCGTGCCCGCCGACATCCGGCGTGACGGCGGCGTGGCTCGTATGTCGGATCCGGGCATGATCCGGGGCATCCAGGAGGCGGTGTCGATCCCGGTGATGGCCAAGGCCCGCATCGGACACTTTGCCGAAGCCCAGGTCCTCGAGGCACTGGAGGTGGACTACGTCGATGAATCGGAGGTCCTGACGCCGGCTGACGAGGCCCACCACATCGACAAGTGGGCGTTCAAGGTGCCCTTCGTGTGCGGCGCCACTCATCTCGGTGAGGCCCTGCGTCGCATTGGCGAGGGCGCGGCGATGATCCGCTCCAAGGGTGAGGCGGGGACCGGAGACATCGTCGAAGCCGTGCGACACATGCGCAGGATCACCGGCGAGATTCGCCGGCTCGGTGTCCTGGACGAGTCCGAGCTGGCCACCGCCGCCAAGGAGTTGCAGTCTCCGGCCGACCTCGTCCGCTCGGTCGCTCGTGCCGGCTCCCTGCCCGTCGTCCTCTTCTGCGCCGGAGGCATCGCCACCCCGGCCGATGCCGCCCTGATGATGCAGCTCGGCGCCGAGGGACTGTTCGTGGGGTCGGGGATATTCAAGTCCGCCGATCCCGAGGTCCGGGCCCGGGCCATCGTCGAGGCCACCACCCACTTTGCCGATCCGGAGCGCGTGGCCCGGGCCTCGGAGGGACTGGGCGCAGCTATGGACAGTCTGGAGACCTCCAAGCTGCAGGGCGATCAGCTTCTGGCCCAGCGCGGCTGGTAGTGGCACCCCTGATCGGGGTGCTCGCCCTCCAGGGCGGGTTTCATGCGCACGCACGAATCCTTGACTGCCTGGGAGCAGGAGTACGAGAGGTGCGTGTCCCCGGCGATCTAGCGGGCGTAGAGGGCCTCATCATTCCCGGCGGGGAGTCGACCACCATGACGCTGGGAGTGCAGCGCGAGGGCTTGGCCGAGCCGTTGCGCCGCAGCGTCGCCGACGGGCTGCCGGTGCTCGGCACCTGCGCGGGAATGATCATGCTCGACCGTGATCACCTCGGCATGATGGACATCCGCACCGAGCGCAACGCCTTTGGACGTCAGGTGCGCAGCTTTGAGAGCGAGGTGGCGTTCATGGGGATCGAGGGCGGCCCGGTACGAGCGGTGTTCATAAGAGCACCGTGGATTGTCGAGTACGGCGCCGACGTGACCGTCGTCGCTGTACAGGACGGGCACCCGATCGCCGCCGAGCAGGGGCCACTGTTGGCAGTGGCGTTTCACCCCGAGCTGGCAGGCGAGCTTCGCATCCATCAGCGCTTCCTGGAGCGCGTGCGCCGCCCTGGAGTCCGGCCCAAGGACGCAGGCGCGCCGGAGCGGCTGGGCTGAGCTCTCGTGGTCAAGCTGTGACCCAGGGCTAGGGGGGCAAGACCACCCGAGTGAGGTTCCAGCGGGCTCACGGTCCGGGTTGATAGCCCGGGCTGGCGGCGGGCGGAGCGCTGCCCGGAGGGCCCGCCCGCGAAGTGCCCTGCTTGAGCTTATGCACTTGAGCCGGTGTGACGCGGGTAGGAGCGGTCCCGGCCGTCGGAGGAGGCGCGGCGCGCTGGGGGGTAGGGGTGGACGATGAGGCGCTGGGCACGGTGACAGAGTGAGCGGCCAAGCGGTAATGCCGTGGTGAGGAGGTCACGGCAGCGCTTGTCGGACGCCGGACGAATGGGGTGGTTGACCCTGCGCGGCGATGATGGGGGCGCCTGCGATGAGGGCTGGGCGCCGGGGGGCCAGAGGAGGCCGAGTCTGTGGGCACGCTGGTCGAAGGTGCGGGGAAGCTCGAAAGTGGGCGGACAAACGACGCCCCACCCTGATGGTGGGCAGCGCCCCCGGCGAACACTCCGGCAACCGCCAAAGTGGCGGCCAGGGCGCCGAGGACGACCATGGCGGGGAACCCCAGGCGATAGGCCCAGCCGTGGTGACCGTGGTCAATCTCGTGCGGCCCGTCACGGCGCCGACTGCGCGGCAGCTCGCGGCCCAGACGCCAGGACCCCATCACTCCGATGCGAGACGGGGACCCGGGTTCGGGCTCCCAGGCCTTTTCGTCATCGCCGGCAGGCCACTGGTCTGGCACCAGCTCGGATGCGGCTTGCTCGACCCTCAGCGGTGAAGCCACGGCGGTCTGGTCTGCTCCCGGGAAGCTCCCCCCGTGCTCAGGCGGTGCGGAGATGGGCTCGGCCGGCTCGTCGACGCCGGGATCACGGTCGACGCCCGAGTGGGGGGGCTCAACGGGGTCCTCGATGGTGGTGTGGTGGTGGGGCTCGGCAGGGTCCTCGAGTACCGGATGGGCGTGGGGGGTGGCGAGATCCTCAGCGGTCGTCTGATCCTCGGGTAGGTCCCTGGCCGGTCCACCGTGGTGGGAGTCGGCGGGCAACGGGGCGGATGCCTCAACCGAGAGATCCTCGCTGACGCCGTCGCCGGGGGTGGCCCCGTTGCCGTTGGTCTTGCTGCCATTGACGGGGGCAGCATGGTGCAGGGTCTGAGGGCGAACCGGGGCGGCCGAGAGAAGAGCTTCGACGAGGGCCTCGGTCACGGCCGGGGCCAGGGGGCGCGACGGGGGATTCCGGTAGATGCGCTCGGCTGACTCAAAGCGCTCGGCTGCCCCTCTGCAGGGAGGGCAGTGTTCGAGGTGATCGGCCAAGCGCTCCTCGTCGGCGGCGCTGAGAGAGCCGTGCGCCCGGGCCACCAGCAGTTCGGAGACCATCTCGCACGGGCTTGCTGCCCGACGCCCGGACAGCCGGCGCCTCAGCCCGCGTCGAGCGGGCTCGGGCTCTGGCGCCCGTGCGGCTGCCGCCCGGCGAGTGGCATGGAGCAGCAGGGTGTCGGGGTCCAGGGTCAGGGGGTCAGACGACTTCACGACTCCCGCACGAAAGGCGGAGAACGCATCAGCGGCTGCGCCTTGGGCCTGGCCGGGACACACCTGCTCGCAGTAGGCGAGCACCGCTGGGCCGCGCCGCGCGCACACAGCGCTCAGCGCGCCGGGGTCGCCGTCGCTCACCCCACGGGGAGTGACACGGGTAACGATCTCCTCCTTCACGGTCTCTAAGCCTAGAGCGAGGGCCGGTCCTCAACCCGCTTCGTGGATCCGGCCCCGGCGGGCAGGGCAATACCCTGGGCCGGTGGCCGAGCAGGTGTCATCGTCGTTGCGCCTCGTCGTCATGGTTGAGCACTATCCCATCCTGTCAGAGACATTTGTGCGCAACGAGGTGCGTGCTCTGGCCCACGGTGGACACCGGGTGCGGGTGGAGGCTCAGGCCCGGGCGCCCACGCGGACGGAGCCTGAGCTGGCTCTGGCGGGCTGCGAACTGCGCTACCGGGAGGACGACGCCTGGACTCGGCGGCTGGTCGACCTGGCGTGGCTGACCGTACGCCACCCAGCCCGCTGTATCGCCGATCTGGGCACCCGTCGTCACTGGCGTCGACAGGAATGGCCCAGTCGCCTGCTCGAGCTGGCCCCGGTGGCGCGCCGCGTGCACCGTAGCGGCGCCGAGCATATCCACGCCCACTTTGCCGCCACGGCGGCCCTGGACGCCCAGCGCGTGGCGCGGCTCCTGGGCCTATCCCACAGCGTCACCGCCCATGCCTATGACATCTTCGCCTCACCGCGGAACCTGGTGGAGAAGCTCAATCACGCCGTGGTGGTCACCACCGGGTGTGAGTACAACGTCGAGCACCTGCGCGGTCTGGTCGAGCCTGCCACGCGGCGGCGAATCCACCAGGTGATCATGGGAGTGGATTGCCAGGAGCTTCTCCGGTCTCGCCCGCTGCCCGGCGGTCGCAGGGTCCTGGCCGTGGGGCGCCTGGTGGAGAAGAAGGGCTTCGCTCACCTCCTCCGGGCCGCTGCCCTGCTCGAGCGGTTCGCTCCGCTGGAGCGTTTGGTGATCCTGGGTGATGGTCCCGAGCGTGGGGTCCTCCAACGGCTCATCTGGGACCTGAAGCTCGGACATCGGGTGCTGCTCGCCGGAGCGGTGAGCCACGAAGCGGTGAGGCGGGCCCTCGAGGAGGCCGACGTCTTGGCCATGCCCGCCGTGATCGCCGCCGACGGTGATCGGGACTCGATGCCGGTGGTCGTCAAGGAGGCCTTGGCCATGGAGGTCATGGTGGTGGCCAGCGACCTCGTCGGGCTACCCGAGATGGTCCGACCGCCGTGGGGACTGCTGACCGCCCCCGGGGACGCCCATGCTCTGGCTCGGGCCATCGAGGACCTCCTCGCGCGTCCGGTGGCCGCCCGGGCTCGGGCGGGTTCGGCGGGGCGCGCCTGGGTGTGTGAGCATGCCGAGCTGCACCGTGAGACCCGACGGTTGGTGGGTCTCATCGGCGATGCCCGTGGCTCCTGATCGGTGCTGCCATACTCGCCGCCATGCGCGTGTCGGTGGCGGCGGATGAGCGAACCGGAGTCGCCGACGCGGTTGTCGAGGAGCTGCGCAGTCGCGGACATGAGCCGCTCCTGCACGGTGCCTTGAACGCCGGCGAACGTGACGATTGGGCCTGGGCGTCGGAGGCGGCCGCCCGTGACGTGACCGCCGGTCGCGCCGAGCAGGGCGTGGTGTGCTGTTGGACGGGAACCGGGGCGTCGATTGCCGCCAACAAGGTGCAGGGCGCGCGAGCCGCGCTATGCACCGACGCGCAGACCGCCGCCGGCGCCCGGCGCTGGAACGATGCAAACGTGCTGGCTCTGAGCCTGCGCCGCACTTCCCGTGGCGCTCTCACCGAGACCTCGATGCCTGGTTTGAAACTCCGCCCAGCCGGGAGCTCGCAGACGTGGCCAACGTCGGCCACCTGGCGCAGATCGAAGTGGACACCCCCAGCGGGTGAGCTCAAGGCCAACCGGTACCCGGGTCAGCCGGCGCTGAAGCGCACCACCCCGTCGCCAGTCTGCTCGTGCACCGTCCCATCCTCGAGCAGAAGGTCGACGTGGCCGAGGACCTCTGACAGGGTGAGAAAGGCCTGGGTCACGGCGACATTGCCCCACAGATGCTGAGCGATCTCATAGGCGGTGCTCGGACGTTCGCAGATCAGGTCGAGGATCCGCCGAGCCCGTCTGCGGTGCAGGCGAAACCGCTCGTCGATGAGCGCCACGTGATCAAGGATCGGGTCGCCGTGGCCAGAGAGCACCAGGTCCAGCTCCATCTCCCGGGTGGCCCGCAGAGAGTTCATGTAGGTGATCAGGGCCCGTGGACGGGCATCGCGCTGCTCGTCGAAGTCGGGATCCAGAGGACGCGAGATCAGAGGATTGGAGGAGATGTGGCGGATGAGGTGATCAGCGGCGATCAGGGTTCGGCGCTCGGCGTCAAGGAAGACGGTGTCTGAGGGACTGTGTCCGGGCCGGTGCAGGACCCGCAGCGTTCGGTCACGCAGGACGATCTCGCCGCCGTGGGTGAGCCGGCGGTCGACGTTGACGGCCGCACCCCACCCCCGAAAGCTGGCCGACACCGCGCGCAGGGCATGGGTCACGTCGGCGGGAATGCCGTGGCGCAACATGAGTCCCTCCGCAAAGCGATCGTCGCGCTCAGAGTCCTCCCCGAAGCGCTCCAGGAACGGGGCGAGCCGGTCCAGCGCCGCGACCTCAGCCCCTGAGCGCCGGGCGAGGATGGCGGCCAAGCCGAGGTGGTCGATGTGCTGGTGGCTGATCACCAGCAGCTCGAGGTCCTCGATGGCATGACCCCGGTCTCCCAGCGCCCGCTCGAGCTCGTCGAGCGCCTTGCCCGAGTTGGGTCCCGAATCGATGAGGGTGAGCGGGTCGTCCTCGATCAGATAGCTGTTGACCCGGCCGACCATGAACGGCGTGGGAATCGCCAGGCGGTGAATCCCCTGCGCCGTCGCCGCCTCCAGGCCGGGAGGCCCCTCGCGCCCCCGCGTCGACTCCGAGTCGGGCAGCCGATCTTCGCTCGGATGTCCCTCAGAGCCCTGCGCCGCTATCGCTCCACGGGCCCGGAGGGGCTCCTGGGGCGCGTCGGGGAGGTGGGTCACCAGACCGGCGCCGGCGCTCAGCTGCGGATGAGCCCGAGCACCTCATCGCGCCGTCGCTGCATGTCCTCCCGCGACACCAGCGATTCGAGGGTCAGGCGCAGCAGGGGCTCGGTGTTGGAGGGACGCACGTTGAAATGCCAGTCCGCGTAGTCGATGGACAGCCCGTCTACGTGGGTGATGCGGGCGTCGGCGTGGCGGCGCTCGAGCTCAGCCATCTTGGCCTGGGCGTCGATGACCTCGGAGTTGATCTCTCCGGATATGAAATAGGTGTTGCGGTAGGGCGCCAGGAGCTCGCTCATGCGCCTGCCCTCCTGAGAGAGCTTTTCGAGAATGAGCAGGGCGGGGACGGTGCCCGAGTCGGCGTTGTAGAAGTCGTGGAAGTAGTAGTGACCCGACACCTCTCCGCCGAAGATCGCGCCTTCGTCGCGCATTCGGGTCTTGAAGAAGGCGTGGCCGACGCGGTTGACGTGCGCGCTGCCCCCGGCCCGTGTCACCGTGTCGGCCACCGCTCGTGAAGCCCGGGCGTCATAGAGGATCGATGCCCCCGGACGCCTGGCCAGGAGATGCTCGGCCAGGATGGCGGTGAGGAAGTCACCGTCTACGAATTCCCCGTCGTCGTCGATGAAGAAGCAGCGGTCGGCGTCTCCATCCCAGGCGATACCCAGGTCGGCCCCGGTCTCTCGGACCTTGTCGATGATGAAGCGTCGATTCTCGGGGAGCAGCGGATTGGGCTCGTGGCCGGGGAAGTTGCCGTCCGGGATCCAGTAGGTCGCCACCAGGTCGAGCCCCAGGCGCTCCAGCAGCGGGCCCACCATCGGGCCCGCCATTCCGTTGCCGCCGTCCACGACCACCTTGAGCGGACGCACCTGGCCAGGATCGATGAACGCCAGGGCCGCCTGCTGAAACTCCTCGTGGACATCGACGTTCTCGACCGTGCCCCCACCCGGAGGAGCGGGTAGGCCCGTCTCCAGCAGGCGTCGGATGTCCTGAATACCGCGATCGCCCGACAGCGCGATGGATCCGCGCTCGACGAGCTTGGCACCGGTGTAGGCCTTGGGGTTATGGGAGGCGGTACACATCAGTCCGCCGTCGAGGCCCCGCGACCCAACCAGGTAGTAGACCATCTCGGTGCCCACCTGACCAGCATCCATGACGTGGGCGCCCTCAGCCATCATGCCCTCGCGGTAGCGCTCGGCCAGCTCAGCTGCGGTCAGGCGCATGTCGCGTCCGAGTCCCAGCCGCAGCTCGGATGTCGCCTTTCCTGACAGGGCGGAGATCACGCGAGCAAAGCCCCGCCCGATCTGCTCGGCGGTGTCGGGTGAGATGTCCTGACCGTAGAGGCCACGTATGTCGTAGGCCTTGAAGATGTCGGCTGAGACGTCCACGGCCGCGGATCCTACGGGTCGCAGCCACCGGCGCGGGCGCCGGCTCGGGTCAGTGCGTCGGTATGGGCCGGCTACGGTAAGCGTGATGGACGACGTGGGGCACGCGCAGGCCGTCGGTGGCCTCCAGGACAAAGCTCCCGTGGCGGTCTACCCGGTCAAAGCCCGCACTCCACAGCATGCGCCGCCAGGCACGGGCGCTGGGCATCCAGAACACCACCGCCTGATCGCGGTCGGCTCGGTAGCGAGCGGCGGCGAAGGGCAGCAGCCCCAGAGCCCGGTCATGCTCCTCGGCGGAGATGAACATGCCGCTGGTCAGACCGGCTATGCGCTCGAGGGCCAGGAACTGGTCGCGCAGGTGGATGAGCACCGATCCGCAGAACACGAGGTCAAAGGAGCCGAGCTCTTCGGGTGAGGCGTCATAGATGCTCAGGCTCAACCGTTGTACGCTCGAGCCCAGCAGCTGGTGCGCCATGCGAAAGCCCTCTCCCCGTGGCTCGTCGGGAAAGGTCGCGGGCCGGCGGCGTGGAGGCCAGTCCAGGTCGCGCTCGTCGTCGAGGTCCAGTGCCACCACCTCCCGAGCGCCGCGCTTCTCCATCTCAAACGCCCAAAATCCGTCCCAGGTACCCACGTCGAGTACCCGTAAGCCATCCAGGCGTGAGGGCAGTCCGTAGTGGTCGACCAGGGGACGCAGGTCAAACCATCCGTTGGTCACCCGGCCGGGAGCCAGCTCGAGGGTGTGATACCAGTTGCGCCTCAGCGCCCGCTCGAGGGTGTCCACCGGGTGAGCATATTGCGCGCCATCTTCGTCTCAGGTCGGTGTCCTGGATAATGCGCCGCCCATGACCACCGACGAGCGAGCCCCCGTGGTGATCCTCTGTGGTGGACGGGGAACTCGCCTGCAGGAGCACACCGTCTCGATCCCCAAGCCGCTGGTGGAGATCGGGGGGTGGCCGATCGTCTGGCACGTTGTCCACATCTATGCGGCGCAGGGGCTACGGCACTTCCTGCTCTCCACCGGTTACAAGGCCGAGATGGTGGAAAGCTTCGTGGCCGCCTGTGACTGGCCGCCGGGCGTCCAGGTGACCTGCGTAAACACGGGGCTCGATACCCCGACCGGGGGCCGCATCAAGCTCTTGGCCGCCCATCTTGATGGAGCTCGCTTCTACGCCACCTACGCCGACGGCGTAGCCAACATCGATCTCGCCCGGTTGACCGAGCACCACCGCGCCAGCGGCCTGACTGCCACGATGACCGTAGTGCGTCCCCGGTTGCAGTACGGAGTGACCGAGCTCGACCAGAGTGGCCGGGTGCGAGGCTTTCACGAAAAGCCTCGCTCCGAGCACTGGATCAACGCCGGCTTCATGTGCTTTGAGTCCCAGGCTCTGGCCTACATCGGGGAGGACTCCGTCCTCGAACGCGATCCGATGGAGCGCCTCGCCGCCGACGGCGCCTTGAGCGCCTACCGCCACGAGGGCTTCTGGGATTGCATGGACACCTACAAGGATGCCGTCCTGCTCAACGATCTGTGGTCTCAGGGCGGTGCTCCCTGGAAGGTGTGGTGAGCGGCGTCCGCTCGGTGCTCGTCACCGGCGCCTATGGGCTGCTGGGCTCCTCCCTGTGTCGTGCGCTCAGCGACCGCGGCGACCGCGTGGTGGCTCTGGCCCGACACGTGCGCCCCCACTCGCCCCTGGTTCTCGATCGTGCTCCGATCGCCAGTGTCTGCGGGGACGTGTGCGACGGCTCCTTCGTCGCCGAGACCCTCGGTGAGCACGCGGTGGACACCGTTGTGCATCTGGCCGCCCAGGTTCTGGTCGGAGAGGCCATGCTGATGCCGGTGTCGACCTTTGAGGTCAACGTGCGGGGCACATGGACCGTGCTTGAGGCCTGCCGGCGTCATGGGGTCACCCGGGTGGTCGTGGCTTCCACCGACAAGGTCTACGGCGCCGGCGGCCAACTGCCCTATGACGAGGGGATGCCCCTGTATCCGCGCTTTCCCTACGAGTCCAGCAAGGCGGCGGCCGACCTCATCGCGCGAAGCTACTGGGAGAGCTTCGGGCTTCCGGTCGCCGTCACCCGGTTCGCCAACATCTACGGTGGCGGCGACCTGAACCCGTCGCGGCTGATCCCCGAGGTGATCGCCGCCGTCCTGGAGGACCGCCGCCCGGTGCTCCGCTCAGACGGCCGTGACGAGCGCGACTATCTCCATGTCGACGATGCCGTCTCAGCCTACCTGGCGATCCTCGCGGCCCTCGATGCCCCCTGGGTTGATGGTGGCTCCGGCGTTGGCGCTTGCGGGGAGGCGTTCAACGCCGGTACCGGACAGGCCCACTCCGTGCTGGACATCGTGTCGCTGGTGGGCAGGCTCAGCGGGCGAGAGGTGAGCCCCGAGATCCGCGGCCCGGGGACGCCGCGGGGTGAGATCAGCCGTCTGCTCGTGGACTCATCGAAGTTGCAACGCCTCACCGGTTGGTCGCCTGCGGTGGGCCTTGAGGAGGGTCTGCGCCGCACCATCGACTGGTACCGGCGCCACCCGCGAGCGCTGACCTCATGAGGCTGGCATGAGCTTGAGTCAATACCTGGTCGGGCTGGCGTGTCTCGGCGCTGAATTGATGGGCGTCGGCTGGGCCACGGTGGCGCTCCTCAGGCGCTGCTTCAGCGATCTGGTCGGCGCGCCGCGGTGGGTGGCGGGCGGCCTGCTCGCCACGGCGGGCATCGTCCTCGTCCACCTCCTGCCGGGGATGCTCGGCATGCTGAGTCGGGCCGGCGTACTGCTGTGCGTCGTCGCGCTGGTGCTCATCGTCGCCAGGACCGCCCGTGGGGGCCCAGCCCGGCCGGTAGGGGCTGGGGAGGCGGGAATGGGGGGGTGGCGACTGCCCCTAGCGCTGATGCCCGAGCGCCCGGGGTGGTCCCGGACGGTCTCGGCCGTGGTCGCCGCCGCCGGTGTGAGTGCCCTGGTCGTCTGCGTGCTCGTCTTCACCCTCAGTCAGCTCTCGGTTGCGCTGGCGGCCGGAGACACGCTGAACTTTCACCTGCCCGGCATCGCTCGCTGGATTCAATCCGGCAGCTTCTGGCCGATCGCTCGCTTTCAACCCGATCTGGCACCGGGCAACTATCCCCACAACGGAGACGTCGTCCTGCTCAGCGTCGTGCTGCCCTTTCGCAACGCGGCCTTCGCGCGCCTGGCCATGGTGCCCATGCTCGGTCTCACCGGCCTTGCCGTGTACTCCATGGCTCGCGAGCTCGGGGGGCGGCCCTCACCCGCCGCCCTGTTTGGCGCGGTCCTCGTCGCCGTCCCGGTGGTCGGGGGGGCAGCCCTGGAGGACGCCATACCCGACGCCGTCATGCTCGCCACCTTCGGTGGAGGGCTGCTGTTCGGGCTGCGTCACTGGCGCACGAGTGCCTCGAGTGATCTCGTGCTCGCCGGCCTGGGACTCGGCCTGGCCTTTGGCACCAAGTGGTACGCCGTCTCCTCCGTAGTCGTGGTGGTCGTGGTGTGGACTGTTGCCTTGCTTCTCGCGCGCCGGC
>JAABUU010005312.1_pt1 | contig 14530 bp, 22 predicted proteins | sample 5559301 | NCBI WGS metagenome assembly JAABUU01 (sample SAMN10711884, study PRJNA513360) | rock metagenome | isolation source: Antarctica rocks | place: Antarctica: Victoria Land, Richard Nunatak white | reverse complement strand
ACTGCAGCAGCTGCTGTCACCTGTTCGTTGGCCTTGCGTAACGCCTCAGCAACATTTGTGACCACCCAGATCAGCCCAATGCAGCCAAACACGCACATCCAGAGAAGAACCATTTCAGGTGCGGCTGCAAAGCACACACATAGCTCATTGCTAGGGATTCAGGACGTGTACCAGCATCGCGGTGTGCGATGCAATGGCTTCATTCAGATTGAGAAGCAAAGGGAAGAAGAAGCCTGCAGGGCAAAGCAAGCCCAAAGGCGTTGTGCATCGTGCTCGCGGTCACCGCGATGACTAATACTCACAGCTTCAAAGCCTTGTGTGTGTGTTTGCGCGACAGCTGCATGAGCAGCTTTGAGCAATCAGCTCAGGGGCACAGTCCACACTCACAGCCTCACGACAACGACAATGCAGTTCGCTTGCTCACAACATTGCCATGACAAATGTGCCGCCCGTAAGGTTGTAGATGCGGCAAGAGCAGCAAGCATGGGGAGCAAGGCAGTGGTTTGCAGGAAGATGTCACATGCAGCCAGGTCTCTGATGCAGCTACTGCTGTGCCCTACAGCAAGCATGTATCATGGAGTGTGTAAATGCTAGTTACAGTCTTGGCTTGAGTAACAGCCAGTGTAATGCTTGTGTAGCAGCTAGTGTAATGCTTGTGTAACAGCTGGTGTAATGCTTGTGTACCAGCTAGTGTAATGCTTGTGTAACAGCTAGTGTAATGCTTGTGAGCAATATGCCTGAAGGAAACCCAGCAAGCAAAAGAGGCATTGACAACAAAGCATGTAGTAGAGCATGGTCACCTTCAGGAGTGAGCACAGCCATGACCCAGTTCTTAGGGTTGATCCTTATCCCATACTTCAGGAAGTTCTCAATCATGAGCCTGATAGTGGTAGCAGCAAACAAGACCATGATGAGATTTCTCAGGCCTGCACACAGCACGCGGCCATAGCTGCAGTCAAGAACTGATGGAAAAGATGTGCAAGTCTCTGAAAAGTGTCAGCGAGCTGCACTTGTCCAATTGATATCAAGCCAATGGAAGCCGTTTGAGCTGACATGCATCTTGGCTGCTGGATGAGTCATGCGTGTGTGTGAACCTGATGCCAATATACTTATCAACATGTGGCATGAATTGACAGTCATTCTGCCTTATTGCAAACAAATCTGAGTCAGAAGTTATTCATGAAGAGCCGGTGTTAGCTGACAGCCGCTTTTTGCTTGACTGCGCACAAATCTGTAGTCATTCACTATGAGAACGACACTGAATGCATCCACGTGAGAAAGTAGACAGGTACATGCAAAATTAAAGGCCCAACATAAAAAGGCCCAACAAACGACAAATACCTTCAAAATTGTAGCTGATACGCTCTGATGACAAGGGACTGGGCTGACAGACCCTGTGCACAACAGTGCTGGCACCCCTACGCTCTGTAGGGCTGCCCCCAGAACCCTGCCTCTGGGCAGTCACATGCCTGCTGGATGAGGTCCCAGCATCACTCATCTCTGACTGAGATGTGTACCCTGAATGTGCAGGCCTGCTGTCCTGCAGGACAGCTGACTGTGAGAGGCAGCTTGCTGACTAGCCCTGTCTGGTCACGAGATGATACTGGCTTGAGCGGCTGCGCTGTGACCTGTGATTTGTCCTGTGCTGTTTCCTGTGACAAGTCTGTTTCCTGTGACAAGTCTGTTTTGTATGACAGGTCTGTACTGTGTGACAGGTCTATGTTGTGTCAAAAGTCTGCACAGGCTGCAAGAGGTTCAGCCCTGAGTGGCATGTGAGCAGTTGGTGCAAGCCTGAAGTGTCTGCAACTAATTGACTCATGCACAACACTGCTTCCAGGAAGCTGCCATTCCACTGTATGCCTTGTTGATTGACTGTATGTTTGCCAAAGACTGTGCCACATGATTGACAGCAAAGGGCAGGTGATGAAAGGCAGGGAGGATGTCACTAAGTGGAACCAGTAGGCACTGAAGCAAGCAGGACAAAGCGAAGTTTCCTGGCCTGGATGGCCTGGCATTCATCCCGCATCCCAGAACATGTCTATAGAACAAGAACAACATGCACAACAGGGAGGCACATACCCAGGGAGGGGAGGGAAGGGGGGAAGGGGGGAAAGCAAGTGAAACAGATTAGGATACAGATGGTCACTCACTTGGCCTCTGTATTGCATGCCTGGAGGGGGGGTAGCGCTTCTGTCTAGGGGTCCCCCTGTGTCTGAGCTGGCCAGACTGTGCGCGCTGCTGCTCCTTTTGATGCTATCCTCCTTCTGCAGCACTCAAAGTACAACATGAATCATGGAGTGGCTTGTGGTCAGGTATCAGGACTTTAGACAACCACCACTTGTATGTCACAGACTGGACCTTGGCCAAGCTCAAAGTACAACACATGTTGGCAGGGGTGTTGATGTGAGGAACCTCCTCAATGTATTGTTTATTCAAGCACACTGAATCCTTGGTGAACATATGGACATGACAAGTGTAAAGCCCCAGAAGTACTTACGAGAGATCAGCACGTAAAGCTGAGGCACTGTCAAGAATGACAGAAAAGGGAAACAGCACTGAGAGAACGTCATATGGGACAAGCAATATGCTCTGCTCACAATACACGCAGCGTATGACACCCCATGCGCAAAACGTCTGTTCTGGGTTGCATGAAAATTGCTGAGCTTTCATGCTTCAACAAGCTTACAGTGGCTTTGTGGCATCTGTCCATGCATGAACTGCTTGCCATGCCCATTGGTAGCTGCAGTGTCATGCATGCAGGGCGTGTACTCACATATCGCACATCTGCTATGGGGGGCGGCTCAGCCCTGTCAGGAGCCTCCGTCAAAGGGCAGCCAACTGCCTTCAATTTCTGCAACACAAACCCAGCATCAGCATCCCCACACGGGCATTAGCCCACAGCAACTTTGTGTGCGGTTGTCAGTTTATGTAATTGTTGCACAGCTCACTACTGATAGGGCGCACTGAGTGTTTTGATGGAATGCCTGACAGACCATTGGTGGCAGGCTCCTGCTGTCAAGAGCCTGCTGGAAACATCACCTTGCCAGGTCTCAGAGAGGGACACTATTGACTGTTTGAGCAGGAGCAAAGGAGTCATGTGGTCAGGAAAGAACACGCCAAAAGTATGTCAGACAGTAGATGCTTGCGCAAGTTGCAAACATGAGGAATGCTTGACCATCACTGTGTTTGTAGAAGAGAGGCCAGACAGCTCTTGACAGTGTCGAGTGCTTACTGTGAGCCAATGATCAGCTGTGTTTTGGCTCTCTGTCGAGCAGCGGACAAGGCTGATGGTCTCGCCAGGCCTGGCCCCATCCTTGACAACATTGAAGGTCCAGTAATGCCCTCTCTTACGCCCCTCAGTCTCAACACGAGCGCCCTGCATCCCATGAGATGCTTGCACTTCAGTGTGTCTCGGCTTTCTGTACTTGTTCAGCACACAGTCTTAGACCTCCAGGCGGGTCTCGGCATAACCATGACGAACAATCATGAAGACTGTGACAGGCTTGCTCTTCGTTTCAAGGAAATTGCTGTGGCAGATGGCTGAGGCAGGGGGTGGCAAAGCACCCAACCTGCAAATCAATATAGCCTCGTGGGTGCCCCAGCATATCTTTCTCCGTCTTAAAATACTGTAAGGTGTTGCCGTATAGGCAGAAAAAGCGGAGATTCCACTCTTTGTTGAGGAGGCCAGCCAGCCAGGACCCCGGACGTTCGCTGTATTTGTTCAAATAACCACACATTAGGAGTTTCTGACCATTTCCCAACAGACCCTTGGCTGTCACCTATGTCGGCAACAGGTGACGAGTCAGCCTCGCGGATATTTAAAGGCATGGTCATAGGCCGTGGATGAACAGTACCAGCTCGGTCAACTGGCTGTTCTCCTGTTTCAAGCGCTCGATCTCCTGTGAATGTTGGTGTTGAGCCATCACTGCTGCTACAGCAGTATTCGTTCAAGTCCGGGTTCGTTGTCGTGATGAAAGAAACCCAGCAATTACTTGCAAACAGGCAGCCGTACGACGGCGGTCATATGCCTGGTCATATGCTGCAACACGCTATAGCACCTCGACAGACAATTCAGGCAGCCCCGCCAGCAATGAGCAGCTCATTCAATACAGCACGGCGGCATAAACGAAGCGTCCACGACACAAATGGCAAACCTTGCTCTCAGGACTAAGATCGCCGACTCAAAGCAACGTCTGGCCTCAGGAAGAAGCGGGGCAGCTGAAAGCGAAGCAGCAGCACCAGCAGGCGTTACACGTGCTCCGAAACCAGCTGAAGGAGCTGGCCATTTGGCTACCTTTCCCAAGTCAAATACCGGCATCGAAGCTCATGGCGAGCAACGAGGATCAGCAGTCATTGTCGTGGAAGATGTCTGACCAAGCCGTTGACTTTTGCGGTGAGTTTGACAAGGCAGCTGCTTCCCTATACTTCTTGGACTACACCGAGCAACTAGATCCTGTAGCTTTGACGGCCTCCGGCGACCAGCCTAGTAGCCTGACACATCAGAGTGTAGCCAACGAAGAAGTGTGCGAGCCCGGAGTTTGTCAAGCAGCACCTCAGCCGGCAGCCAAGCGGGCAAGTCGAGCAGAAAGCAACAGGCGTTGGCAAAAAAAGTTCAGGGAGAAACAGCGTGTAAGCCAGCGACTGGAGTGCTTTTCTCTACGCTTTCAGGCTGACCATTACACACTGTTTCTCTAGTAATCGCTTGTTGCTCTTGCACACAAACTGCCTTGGGCTGTCATCTCTTGGAACTCATTCTGACGCAGACCAAGTGGCAGCGCTTGCAAGAAGAGGCCAATGCCAGCGCAGCTGCTGTTCAGCAGTTGCAGGAAGAAAAGCAGCGCCTGGCTGCAGAGCTTGAATTACTGAAGAGCCCTGCAGCTGAAAGGCGCTTAAGCAACCTAGGCATTACTACACACGCTACACAGCCAGCAGTTGCTGGTCAAGCAGCACTTGCTGCATCTCCCTGGCCATGTAACCAAGTAATGCTTCTGCAAACGCTGTGTGGCTCATGTCAAGGGATGATGTTGTTCGCTGCAGCATTCCTGCGGCTGATGAAGTTTATTACTCCTGCATATGGTCTTGCTTTGCTAACCTAGGCTTGGGGATGGAGTTGGGTGCATGAGCATCAGGTCGCTGTCAGGTCATGCACCAGCTTGGTGTCTGTGTGCTGCAAGTCTCAGACAGATTCACATTTGCAATCAGCATTCTCTACTGTGCTTGGACAGCCAGGTATACTGATACACGCACCAGCTTGGTGTCTGTGTGCTTTAGGTCTCAGACAGATTCACATTTGCACACAGCATTCTGTACTGTGCTTGGAGTGCCAGATCTACTGACAAATGGACAAGCACAGTGCATCACACAGCAGAGGTCATGTCCATGTACCAGGCAGGCCGTATGGCGCCTCAGCAGATGGCTGTTTTGTGGCAGGTGTGTGCTTGGTTCTCTGACAATGCTTCATGACATTGACACCCTTGTATATCAGACACACATGCTCTGCGAAGCTGTGCCACAAAATTGTGACAGCTTGCATCATGAGCATCGGCAAACTCTAATTAGGGATCAGTTTGCGCCCTTTCAGCTACAATGTAAATCGACCAACTCCATTGCACAGTGCCATGCTGGTTTATCACAGTGACGATCGATGCTCATAACACTCTGGGTTATGTCGTGCTGATTGTGATTCCAGGACTATGCTAGAGAAGTGGCCATCTGTCTTGCAACTGGCGGTGAAACTTTGAAGCACAACCTTGAAACCGCCTCGGGTCAGCGCCTTGTCACGCTGATGGATGAACTGGGCAGTTTATGCATAGCTAAGGCCACTCATGACTTCCAGAGCTACGCAGCCTTTGTGGGTCATGTGTTGTTGCCTGGGGCTGACACAGAGTCTACAGATACGCAGTCGCATTGGCTCCAGCTTGCGGTGAGCATATGCCCAAATTTCCAGCACAGGCATGATTGCACTGCAAATGAGGTTTGCTGTTGGCAGAGTATCAGAATAACAGTAACACAGTTGCTTGGCCTGCATTCTGTCTGCAATATGCAAAGCTTTTGAATGAGCTGCATTGTGTGGTAAAGCTCATCCAATCACAGCTCTGCATTTCCAGTCATGCTTAATTGCGATGGCACCTCGCTTGGTCACTGCTGTGCATATGTGATCTCCATCTGGCAGTGACACTTTGCCTTTTTCTGCATTGCCACAGATTACTCAACACACCAGCTTATGCCACCCCCGCAATGTCGCACAGTGTTCGATAGGCCATCCCACAACTTTATTTCGTGCAGCACACCCTTCAGTTCAGCGACAGCCAAATGAAGAATTTGTTTCTGCTGCGGCGAGCCTACCTGCAGCAGCAGGCAAGCCTCCTGCATGAGCAACAGGATCTGGAGGGGCAGTTGAAGGACAGCAACCACAGCAAATGCAAATGCACTGATGAGGCAAGTGCTGGCGAGTGCGCTGGATTTCAGGAGTCATACCAGATAAGCGAACGTAGGAAACAGTTGCAAGAGGCATATATCACGTATAAAGGCATTATCTATGATGGGGTAAGCGTTTCTTTATGTTCTACTTGAAGCATGCTGCATGTGTGTGCACAATTGGTGCAAGTCAATAAGTTTGGTGAACAGTGCTTTTCATCTACATAATAAGCCTTGCATGGGCTGAAACGGTCTAGGTTGCTCTATTATCAGCGTGACTTCCAGCTGCGGGCAAAGGGCCTGCTTGTCCACATGCCATGCAATTGTCTTTTGCATACAACAGTGCTTGCAACAGTTCATTGTATATATCAGAACAAAAGTTGTGATGCACTCCGACATGATCCTGTCTCTGTATGGTGTGTGCAGCAAGGCCTAGTTTGTCTCCTCGGATCTCTGTATTTTTATTGTTCCTCTGGGCTGATGCCTCACAAGGGTGTGTGCCAGAAGAGATGCCTCAAAGAAAGGGTATTGTATCTTGTACAAAGGACTTTCCCTTCATTTGTTGATTCTCTCACTCTTTTGTTTTGCAGGTGTGCACACCTGGCAGGGGGCAATGGCTATGATTGCCAGCTTCCCGCATGCCCCTCAGGCCCTCACGCGCATGGTGGATGCTCTAGCAGAGGAAGCAGGCGAGCCTTGCGCTGCAAGCATTCAGCTTGCTGTCAGGCACTTCAGCATTGCTGATGAAGCGTCATATAACATGAACAGTGTACAGAACAGCATCTATACATACAAATTGCATGGCCAACCAAGAAGGCCAGGGTTGGTTGTATAATACTTTGATGTATTGACCAGAAGCAATTGTAGAGGTAATCAGAAGCACCACTTGTAGGGTAGAGAGGTTTAAGTTGCATCAGGCAGCCTTGAGCAGCGTTCGTGTTGCTATTGAACCTATTGAATCTGTCTCATCAAACATCTGCTTTCAGGGCATGTGTCCAGCCTAGCTTTGTGCAAATGAAAATAAGTGTCCCAAGGTCTTTCCGACCAAGCTGTACATGACCTTGTCCGTGAACCAAGCTTATGTACAGCCGAGATATATGGTCAGCCTGTTTCGTTGGCTCAGGATGAATCCAGTGTGCACAACGAGGTCATAGGTTTCCAAAGAGTGACTTGGTGTGTGCGCCAACAGAAACAGACATGATGACTTGCTGCTTGTTTCGTCAGTTCAATGGTTTATCGACTCGTCCAGTCTGAGTGTACCGGTATGCATTTCGAACAGGAAGACGACTATGTGTGGATAGACTTTGGGACTGAGGGGTTCAAAATTGCCTCAACTGCCCCCGGCTAATCAGGCAGTCAGTCATCAGCTGCTGTCGCCGGTGCTTTGAACGCTTCTGAATTGCCGCCGTCATGCAAGTTGTAGCATTGCGTCGTATGTAGCATGCAGAAGACGTTGCCTACAGCTCTGTAGTCCTGTCTTTGTGCTTCCTGATTGTTTGCAGCCTTGCAATTGACTTGACTAGACCCAGCGCCTTTATGCCTTCTTGCACAGCATCTGTATTTGTGTTTCAAGTAAAGGGGCAGGATGCTAGAGGCGCAGCCAGGATTGACTGTAGTTTTTGACCCCCTATTTACAGTACAGCAGCCCAGCTGTGGAGGCTCGAGCTTAGCCCGGCCTCTTGGACCGGGCGACCGCTCGTGGAGAGACCGTGGGTAGCGTCAGCGTAATAACTCTCTTCTTCAGCGCAAGACGTTCATACAAGAGTTAGACGTTTACGTCAAGCTGGATGAATATACGTTGACCGCTTAACCCTGCAAAGGGAGATGACCGAGCTTACACGAGTTACCCTGGCGACTGAACTTGCACAAGGCCCTCATTTTGCAAGAGTGCACGAGCAGTTGGTCGCTCAGACCAGCACTGGGTACTTTCTGAGTGGAGAATGATCCTTTGCCTCAGGCTCCTAACTGCAGCTTTTTATTTGACAGCTCTGGTCAAGTCGCAGCCAGGTCCACTGATAACACCTGCGTCAGGTAAGCTTCCACACCATACTGCTTATTGGCGGTGTGCACAGACCACCAGTCATCGCTGTGTGCCAGGCCGTTTCTGATCTGGCCATGCCTCACCCTTGCTTGGTGCAGGTCCTCAACCCAGTCCATCTGGCCTCCGTGCAGTCAACAAAAACTTGCACGCACATTTCCACTCTGTAACAGCAGATGTCTGGCCCAGATCACTGGTCAGCATTGCAACACCAGCCCTAGCGCCTGCTGCTGTTGCACTCTTAAAGGGAATCAAACCAGCGCCAGTCAGCAACCAATCTGCTGAAGCTTCTGCTGCAGTCATAGCTGCCATCAGTCTGTATGGCAGCAACCTCATACCCTTTGGTTCTACGCAGCGGCAGGCTTTGGCAGCTGCCCTCGGGGCTACAGTGTTAGCCAGTACACATATGCAATTGAAGGACATGGAAGTCCTGTCTGTCTCTGAGTACACGCCCACCAACACTACATCTCCTGCACCGTCTCGACGTTTACTTGTCATCAACAAGCCCCTAGGTAGGCCGCGTGTCATTGCCTGGATGTGCATGTGTCAAGGCAAGCTGTCACAAAGCACATTTGTCTCGTGCCTCTGCAGCCATGCCGCCCACCAAAGACTAAGTGCTGATGCACGTCTCAGCCAAGTCTCGCATGTCAAGCCTATTGCATGCATGACAGCAGCTGTTGCATCCATCTGATGTACATCAGTCATGCAGGTCATGAACCAAGAATGCTGCTTGTTCTGCACTTGGTTATTGTGTAGCCTCTGTATGGAGGCCAGAGTGGCCACTTTGGCCTCCATGCACAGGAGCTTGCTGTTACTGCCTTGTGCATTGTTGTCACATCTGCTCACGATGCAGCATCGACAGGACTCGTCAATGAACTCTTGCATGCACTGCAATCAAAAGCCAGAAACAACTGTTCATGTTGATTGTTGCAGGAAGGCAGCTCCAGCAAGCCGCCATTGCAAATGGGGCTTACGTGCAAGTTCAGATAGCCATTCTCACATCAGGAAACATGGCAACTAGCCTGCAGCTGCAGCTAATGGCTGATGTTGCAGGGCCTTTGCTGAATGCCCTTCAGTCCAGCGGACTGGCAGTGACCAGCATTACTTTGGACTCCTTAGATGTCCAAGAGGTGTGTGTGGTTCCGTTTGCTTGCATCGTCAGCTGCACTTGTGTGCCTCAACGCATGAGCTTTGCAGTCGAAAGCTGTGGCAAATGTTGTTCCTACCCAGCTGCTCTCTGCTGCCGTGCATAGTCTTGCCCTGACTTTGCTGACGGCAGTCAGCAAGAGGCTTACATGGCCCCTTCAGAATTACCAGGCCACTATGTTGCAAGGAACACTCTTTTCTGCATGATAACTCATGAGTCCCGTCAAGCCAAGCAAGCCTTTCTGGCATCTCACACAAACAGGCATGCAAGGCGCTCTCTTCTTGCCTCTTCTCTTCTCCATGCATTCTGCCGCTTTTGGTGCCTTTCCAGGTTGATGTCTTCACACTGCGTAGCCTTCCTGTACTGACCTGTCCTGTGTGCAGTATACTAAAGACCCTGTGGATGCATGTAGATCAGCATCAAGCCAGCTACAGGGCCATCTGTCCTGCCATCTTAGTCACAGCTGCTTTGTCAACCTCTGAATTGTCTGTCTGATCACCACCGGCTTGCATTTGCTGCAGTCCAGCCTTGCAGATGGGAGCCACAGCACTGGGTTGGCATGTGATGCTTGTAACAGAGTCTCAGCCACATCTGTCACCTGCATCCCGACTTCATTGGGACTGTGTACATTGCTGACTGCAGCCCCTTTGTCACTTGTCACATGGCACGCAAACACCACAGACAGATGCTGCATGCATCTCAGCTACATCTCACACCTGAGATCAGCACGCAGAAAGCGCGCATCAGGCTGTGGCAACCAGGCTAGCTGTATTACGTATGCTGGGCACTTGTTTTTATTGTCTGGGTTTTATGTGTTCTGAATGTGTGTCTTCCTCTACGTGTCTGGTACATACAGTCCTGTGTATCTTCCCTGCAGGAGTGCTGGGCAATAGAGGAAGGGCATCCATCTGCAGCCCTTAGACCCCTTGCTCGTTGCTGTGGACACCTCATTGGCATGTCATGGGAAAGGCTGCGTCATGCATTGTAAAACAGACATATTTTGCTGAGTACTGATTTTCCTTTTTCAAGTCTGCAAAGCTGAGGGTGTCTTTTGGCTGCAGCCTCCAGACCCCAGCCTGCTGATGGGGACCCAAGCAGCAGAGGTAGCCCCAACCCCTGCCCCTGCAGGGGCAGAAGCCATCCCCCCACCCCTCATCAAGACGGCCTCCTCCATGGTGCTGTCAGGGTCTGCTTTGGGGGCCATTCTTGGTGTAGGAATACCCCTTGCGTTGGGGATGGGTATGTGTTTGCAGCCACCATGCATTGGTTCATGTGCATGGGTGTGTGCATTTGCCTTGGTGTGTGCGCATGTGGGTGTAAGTGTGCGTGTGTGTGCGCGTGTGTGTGCATGGGCACCAGCATTGGGGAGGCATATATCGTAATGATATATATATATAGTTGTCCAGCTTGTAGCCTCAATAACTGTGCTGCTGTTTGCCAAAAGGTGAGTGTTTGCTCTCTGCAAATGGCCGGTTTATAAGCACAGACGGGTGTCTCCCAGGCCTGACTGGCAGCATGCGCCCGTGGTAGGACTTGCTATTTGGGGTAGATGCCCAAGCCCTCACAGAAGAACAGTTTGTCCAGCAGTCTTCAGTGTTAGGCTATTGTTAGCAAGTCCTACAACACACGCCAGCAACAAAGATAATAGCTCTATAACAAGCATTGTTGTTTGTAGGGCTGGCGGCATGGGCTGTGGCAGTTCATCGCAAGCGCCCCTACTCAGCGTTCACGGGCAGCTTGGGGGGCACCAACCTGTCCTCCTCTAAGCAGGAAGACAGCAGCTTTCCCCCCTCACCAATCTTCACCAGCGGCGAACAAAGCAGCCCTCGCCAAAGTTGGGAGCTGCGCAGATCGCGCAGCGACTCTGTTTTGGCCAATTACAGACGAAGCTTTGGTGAGACCCCCAGATGAGTTTCTGTGTAAAATTCGTGTTTGTACATTCCTATGTCATCTGTCTCACGCAAACACTCAGGCCTGGCTGGCTTGCTCACTCACTCACATTTCCCACACTTGGTTGCTTGGTTCTTCATTCATGCATGTCCCACTTACTCAATACTGGAGCAAATTGCTGTAGGCCATGTTCCTCCAGAAGTGCGACAGCACTCAGCACAGATGGACCTTCTGGGGGTTCCCCTAGCCCGGGAGCGGACATCAGGCAGGGGGAGCATGCGGTGCAGTGGGGACCTCAGCATGGCTGCTCATGCTGAACTGCTTGCCACTCAAGTCAAGGACGAAGCAGCCCTGGGGCCAGTGGGTGAGGAGTCTTTGAATTCAACTTTTGGCGATGGCAGCAACCAGTGGCGGTCAAGCAACACCAGCAGCAGCTCACAGACGCATGCTGCAATACAGCGCATGACTCGACTGGACACAGCAGCATGGCAGATCGCATACCATGAGCTCAAGTTTTCTCGCCTGATTGGCGAGGGTTCATTTGGGCGTGTGTTTCTTGGGAAGTGGCGGGAAACGACCGTTGCCATCAAGCTGCTGAACCCGACCGTGTGTAAAGCCTCTCACGGCAGCGACTCTGACGACGGTGAGCTCGGCAGCCACCAGATCAACAGCTGCAAGCTTGGACTGCTGGATGATCTGGATAAGGAAGCTGGCATCATGGCTGCGCTCCGCCATCCGAACGTGGTCATGTTTCTTGGAGTCTGTTTGGAGCCACCATGCATGGTTGCAGAGGTGACTATCTTACCTACTGCAGAAATTGCAGCCCTCTGCATCTTGGCAGCACAGCAAAGTATGGCTGACAACCCTCTCATCTGTATGCGTGTCTGTCTCACTGCATGGCTGATTGTCTGTCTGCCTGTCTGTCTGTTTGCTTGTCTGTCTGCTTACACAGTCAATCGCCCATCTGCATAAGAGGCACAAACTGCTGGCAGGTAGGTTTGTCCTGCTGCAATTCTGCAGTTTTAGCTTGGCATGGTGTGCAACCTTTCCACTGCATGGCCAAGCGTGATGTAAAAAGTCACTTCATGTATCAGGACAGCTGCCAAGCGCAGATGGACGCTGCAATGCTATCTGCATGCTGTGGCTACTAGAAGACAACCAGAGCCATGTAAACATTGCTGACTCAGCCATGCATGTATTCATCCAGGTCATCAGGCATTGCCTGAGACAGGTTGAGTGCTGTGCTGCAATTCTTTGCTCAAGGCTCCATGCATGGTGGCCTTGCCCGCGAGCTTGAGACAACTTGTATGCCGTGCTGCAGTTTTGTGCCAGAGGCTCAATGCATGATGTCCTGACAAGAGCCAGCCGTTCAAAGGTGGGTCTCTGACTGCTTGGCCTTGTGCCTGTTCACAAGGTGAAGGTGACATCCCTGTTGTGAAAGTGAAGTTAATTGCAGCAAAGCTTCAAGTCGGGTATCATATTTGCAAGATCCCGCATCTTTTTCTTGTTTTGTTTCTGCAATTGCCAGTTCTCAGTACAAAGGGAAAGAAGAAGAAAGTAATGACCACAGGCTGAGTTGCTTGGCACAGTTTTACCAACCAATGCATTGTCATCACGCTCACATGAACTTCTTTCATCATGACTTTATTTGTTTCTATGGCATTTCAACTATCCACTTACTATGACGAGGCTCTGGCTGCTTGGTATGCTAATAGCTCCTTGTGTGTGATGCAAGCCAGCCCATGTTCCAGCAGTCACTGCTTAGGGTGCAAATGACAGTGTCAAATTATGCTGTTCACATAGCGCACAAGAGCTTGGCGTTGCACATGATATGGGCAAACCTGCAAACTTGATCAGCAGCAATGACAGTTTGTATGTGACTCTGCAGACGCTGCAGCAGCAGTTGGATTGGGTGAGGCGCATCAACATGGCCCTGGATGCTGCTAAAGGCATGCTGTATCTGCACATGTGCCAGCCACCCATCCTGCATCGAGACCTGAAGTCTGCTAACCTGCTTGTCAGCAAGCATTGGAAAGTGAAGGTACTGCCTGCAGCCATTGCACAAGCCGCAATGCTTACAGTTTTGGCAAGCCTTGCGTCACTGCTGCAACATGACTGAAGCCTTTCAGAAAGGGTTTTCAACGTAGCAAGGCTTTAAGTAGTCCTGATTCTGAGATACATGAAATACTTTGCACTTGCACTGACTCATTTTGCATGGCATGCTGAAACTCATCCTGGAAGAACAAGAGGGGTTGCACTCGCCCACCCCCCCCCCTCACCCTTCCCTTCCTTGCCTTGGACGTATGAGTCCTCATGGGTTGTTAGCTGAGTGACTGCATACTTTGCAGGTCTCAGATTTCAACCTGTCTAGAGTGATGGAGGCATCCTCAATTGCCTCCTCTATAGCCGCAACTAATCCAAGGTACGCTTTGTGACACACTCCTACAGTCACGTGAAAAAGTCAACATGGCAGCTGACCAGCAGCATACCTATTGAGCGCATGAATACTGGATTGGCTGTAATATGCTGCAACGGTTGTCAATGGCAGTTATGTATGCCAGATGTTCAGGCCACGCAATGGCTTGCTGCTCAATACAAACTTCGGCATGCAATGCAACAGAACTCAATACACATACTTCAAGTGATGCGTGGTGGCTTGTGCTGCGCCTCAGAAGAGCATGGCGTACTTTCAAACTCAGCGCATGACATGCACCACGACTCAATTGCATGGCATGCCATTCACATCAGCTTGTGGCATTTTCTCTTTTCTAGTCTTTTAAGCTTGTCGCATGCTGACCAGGTGTCATTGCCAGCCTTCACCATACACTGTCTTTAAGATACAGTCAATGCAAAACCCTAAACCACACTCAACCCAGAACCCCAGAACACACTCGATGCATGGCTTGGCACTCAGGTGGGTTGCACCAGAGGTGCTAGCTGGCAGCCATCACGGCAAGGCTGCAGATGTGTATGCTTTTGGAGTGATCCTGTGGGAGATCCTGACTTGGCAGGTTCCCTGGGACGACCTGGGGCCTTGG
>JAABUU010005311.1_pt1 | contig 14530 bp, 10 predicted proteins | sample 5559301 | NCBI WGS metagenome assembly JAABUU01 (sample SAMN10711884, study PRJNA513360) | rock metagenome | isolation source: Antarctica rocks | place: Antarctica: Victoria Land, Richard Nunatak white | reverse complement strand
TGGGCGCGAAATGGCCATTGGCCCCTTGAACCGAAATGCCCGCCTTCCACCCTGAACGGACCTCACGACCTCGCCTGAACGCGAGTCGAACTCCTCGATCTGCGTCACGGCACCTGCGCTGCCAGCACCGACGTAACCCCGCTCCCGCAGCCAAGCCGCGGCGGAGGCCTCGTCGCTCCGCAGGGACCACACCATCGACACGGCCGGCACCCACACGTTGTGCTATGAACAGGGAGGCGGGGGTGCCCGGTTCGGAGCAGGCCGATGCCGCACGCGTTCATTCTGGGTGGGACGGGCCAGATCGGCCGCGCTACGGCCGATCATCTGCTGGACCATGGCTGGACCGTGACGCTCGCGCATCGCGGCCATCGCCCTGCGCCGGCCGAACTCGCGGCCCGAGGCGCCGTCGTGGTCACGCTCGATCGGGACCAGCCCGGCGCTCTCGGGCGCGCCCTCGCCGGCGGTGCCGACCTCTTGGTCGACGCCGTGGCCTACCGACCGGACCACGCGGCCCATCTGCTCGAGATTCAGTCCGACATCCGGGCGCTGGTGGCGATCTCGTCATCCAGCGTCTACCGCGACGGCGACGGCCGAACGCTCGACGAAGCGGCCGTCACCGGCTTCCCGGTGCTGCCCGAGCCGATCGGGGAGGATCAGCCTACGGTCGAGCCGGGCGCGGCCACCTACTCGACCCGCAAGGTCGCGCTCGAACACGCATTGCTGGCTCGGGCCTCGATCCCCGTCACCATTTTGCGGCCTGCCGCCATCCACGGCCCCGGCTCGACCCATCCCCGGGAATGGTGGCTCGTGAAGCGCATGCTCGACCGCCGCCCCGTGATCCCGCTGGCCTATCGCGGCCTGAGCCGTTTCCACACCACCGCAGCCCCCAACATCGCGGCGGCCGTGCGGGCTGTGGCGGATCTGCCGGGACGGCGCATCCTCAACGTCGCCGATCCCACGGCTTTGAGCGTCGCCGAGATCGCCGCCCTGGTGGCCCGCTACCTCGGATACGACGGCGACATCGTCGAGGTGGACGACACGGACCGCTTCCCGCCGACCGTCGGCCGCACACCCTGGTCGGTCCGGCACCCCTTCGTGCTCGACACGACGGCCCTGAAGAGCTTGGGCTATGGCCCGCTGACCGATTACGCCGGGCTCGTCGCGTCCACTTGCGACTGGCTGACCGCGGTGACGGCGTCGGGAGACTGGCCATCCCTGTTTCCGGTGCTGGCCAAGTATCCATACGACCCCTTCGACTACCGGCGTGAAGACGCGTGGCTGGCGTCGCGTCCGGACCTCCCACCGGCATCCGCGACATCCGTATAGTGCCGCTCCTGGTCGGAATACCGGCGTTCCGGCCCCATCAGGGCGCATGGGCGGCCAGAACCGCACTGACCCGCTCGCGCAGCCACGCGGCGCCGGGATCGAGGTCCGTGCGCCGGGACCACACCATCGAGACCGCCGGCACCCGCAGGTCGAGCGGCACGGGGCACACGGCGAGGCCGAAACGGGGCGCGTAACGGCGGGCCATGCGGGACGGCAGGGTCGCGAGCACCGGCCCCTCGGCGGCGGCCGACAGGACCGACAGGAAGTCTGACGCCGCCATGACCACGTTGAGCCGCGTGTCGATCCGCTCCAGGGCCTCGGACAGGCAGCCCTGCAAGCTGTCCTTGAGGGTGACCAGCGCATGACCGGTGGCGATATAGGCGTCGATCCCGATGGGACGCGCGAGATCCAGCAGGTCCGAGTTGAAGCAGCAGGACAGGCTCTGCTCGAACAGGTGCAGGCCCCGGTGCCGGGTCGTGCCATGGTCGAAGCAGCCGACCGCGAGGTCGAGCAGGCCCTCGTCGAGCAGGTGATGGACCTCGTCGCGGCCGACCGGACGTCCCAGCAGCCTCATGCCGGGGGCGCGGCGCCGCAACGCTGCCGTGAGATCGGGCATGACCAGCAGTTCCAACTCGCTCGAGAAGCCCAGCCGAAAAGTCCGGTCCTGCGTGGCGGCGTCGAAATGCTCCTCCAGCCGCAGCGTCTCCTGCACGCGCTGCAGCGCCTCGCGGATACGGGGCGCCAGCACCTGCGCCCGGGCGGTCGGGTGCATGGCCGTGCCCGCTCGAACCAACAGATCGTCGTCGAGCAGCAACCGCAGCGTGGCGAGGCTATGGCTCATGGCGGGCTGTTGCACCCGCAGCCTCGCGGCCGCACGCGTGACGCTACGCTCCTCCATGAGGGCGTCGAAGGCCACCAGGAGGTTCAGGTCGAACGACCTCAGATCGAAGTGATCAATGGGCGGCATGCTTCGGATCGATTGGATTGTTGCGACGACGAGGCATAGCTCTGCGGTCGCTCACAATCAACGGAAACGCTATGACGATGAACACCTACCGGGTCAGCGACGCCACGGTGACCCGCATCCCCGAACTCGATTTCGATGGCGTGGATCCGGCGGCGCTCTATCCGGACCTCGATCCCGCGGCCCTGGCCGACCACGGCCCGCAGCTGACGGCCGCCTCCTACGATCCCGTCACCGGCCGCCTGAACCAGAGCATCCACTCCTGGCTGGTACGGGTGCCGGGCCATGTCATCCTCGTGGATACGGCGACCGGCAACGGCAAGGACCTGCCGTCGGCGCCCCGTCTGGATCACCTGGACGAGCCTTATCTGGAGCGGCTCGCGGCCGCGGGCGTCGCGCCCGAGGAGGTCGACACCGTGCTCCTGACCCACATCCACGCCGACCACGTCGGCTGGAACACGCGCCGGGAGAGCGGGCGTTGGGTCCCGACCTTTCCCCGGGCGCGCCACGTCTTCTCGCGCGTCGAGCAAAGGTACAATGCGGCTTTGTCGGGCGGAGAATCCGCGCCCGACCTGCCGCCCCCGGCCCTGGGGCGACCGGCGCGGATGCCGACCCCCGGCGTGTATGCCGAGAGCATGGTCCCGATCATCGCGGCGGGCCTCGCCGAGCCGATCGACGTCGACGGCTGCGACGTGCTCGACGGCTTCTCGTTCCATCCGACGCCCGGCCACAGCATCGATCATGCCTCGATCCGGCTGCGCTCGCGTGGCGAGGAAGCGTGGTTCCTGGGCGACGTCATGCACCACCCCTTGCAGGTGTACCGGCCGGACCTGCGGTCCTGCTATTGCGAGTTCCCGGATCCGGCCCGAGCGTCACGGCTGCGCATGCTGGAACAGGTGGCGGCTGCGGGCGCGCTCTGCTTCACTACCCATTTTGCCGAAACCTCGGCCGGACGCGTCATCGGCCGCGACGGTGGCTTTCGCTGGCAGTTCACCTGAACCCGGGAGCCGGCACCATGACGCGGCCGCCACACTGCCCAACGGACACGATCCTGGCCGAGGACGTCCTGATCCCGAGCGATACGCCGGGCATTCTTCTTCACCTGCGCCGCAAGCGCCCGGCCTCGGTCGCGAGCTTCGCGGTCGAGCGAACCGTGCTGCTGATGCATGGCGCGACCTTCCCGTCGGCCAGCCTGTTCGACGTGCCGGTCGACGGCCTGTCGTTCATGGACGAATTGGCGCTCGGTGGCCGGGACGTCTACGCGCTCGACGTGCGCGGCTACGGCGGCTCGACGCGCCCGCTTGAGATGGCGGGACCACCCGAAGCCGCGCCCCCGATCGTGCGGACCGAGACGGCAGTCCGCGACCTCGCCACGGCGGTAGGCCACATTCTGCGCGAGCGCGGCCTCGAAACCCTGGCCCTCGTCGGCATGTCCTGGGGCGGTTCGGCCGCGGGCGCCTATGCGGCGCGCCACGACGGCCGCCTGTCGAAGCTGGTGCTGATCGCCCCGCAATGGTTGTCGGACGGGCCGGTGCGCATTGACGCCGGCGGCCCACTCGGGGCCTATCGGCGAATCGCGGTTCACGATGTCCGGACGCGCTGGCTGTCGGCCGCGCCACAGGACAGGCGCGATGCGCTGATCCCTGCCGGCCTGTTCGAGGCCTGGGCCGCGGCAACCCTCGCGACCGATCCCGAGGCCGGTGCCTCCGGTATCGTCCGGGCGCCCTCGGGCGCCGTGCTCGACGTGCGCGAGTATTGGACGGCTGGCCGCCCCTTCTACGATCCCGGCCGCATCACGGTGCCGGTGCTGCTGACCCACGCCGAATGGGACGCCGATGTCACCATCGATCGGACGCTCGCGCTGTTCTTGCGCCTGACCGGAGCCCGCTACCGCCGCTGGGTCGAGATCGGTGAAGGCACCCACATGGTCGTGCTGGAAAGGAACCGGTGGCAGCTCATCGCCGCGATCCAGGCCTTTCTCGAGGAAGGTCAGGGGTGAGCGACCTCGACGGCGTCATAAGGGTGCCGTGACCTTGCGATCGGCTTTGGCCGCCTTGGCTTTCCGCAGTTCCGATATGACGTTCGTGTCCAGCAGAAACGTCAACTGAAGTCCGCCCCTTGCGCGACATCGCGAAATGGAGGGATTCGAGCTCGGTGTCTTCGATACCTGGCGGCCGGCCGAGTCTGTCGACGATGCTGCCCTCATGCTCCGTCAGCTTCCGGTACTTCTCGATGCTGAGCAAGACATGGGCCGCGTGCCGCGATCGGTGATGAAGCCGGACCACTCAGTGCCGCCCTCTTGGCCCGCCCGGTGTCCTGATTGAACTCGCGGCTGGACAGACTCGTGATCTTCACGACGTGACCCTGGCGAAGACATCGCAAAGATGCGGCTACATTCACCACCTCTGTGCAAGTCCCGGAGCGAAACGCTCGTCCGAAGCGACGCGACTGCCCACTTCGGAGCGATCGGCGCGCAGATCGGGATCAGACATCGGCGCTGGCGCAAACCGGGCATCGATCCTGCGCGTCGGCGCCTCTCGATTCCGGGCTGGCGCGGCCTTGCCGCGCTTCGCTCGCTCCAAACAGGACCATCCGCCGGCTTCGTGGGATGCGCAGGCTCTATACCATCCTGAACAGGAGGACTTTCGGGAACGGGACGCGAAGCCCGGTAACCTTCACGGCTGCTCGTCGTTCCAGTCCGGTTCACATGCGCTTGCTAAACCGGCGCAGCGTCCCTAGCGTGCGCGCCGCAACATTCCGGCGCAGTTTCAACGGAGGCGGTCGTGGATCGTCGGACTTTTCTCATCGGGGCGGGGTGCACGGTCGCCACCGCCATGCTGCTCGGCGGGGCCCGGGCCTTCGCGGACGTGCCCAAGGCCTATGACGCCAGCCTGACGCCGCCCACCGACGGGCGCGACGAATACATCAAATGGATGGTGGCGAACCGCGGCGAGGACCCGAAGTTCCTGGGCGAGCACTGGGACCGCTACGAGGCCCTGCTGCACAACAAGGACATCTGGGACGCGAAGGACGGCCGCGCCTTTCTGCTGACGCCGCGCGAGGATTTCGTGCGCACGCCGAACCTCACGCGCGCCTACGACCACGCCTTCCTCGACATCGGCTACGGCGTCACCATCTCGGGACCCCATGCGGTGGCCCGCATGACGAGTGCGATCGACGTGAAGCCGGGCGAGAAGGTGCTCGAGATCGGCACCGGATCGGGCTATCAGTCGGCCTATCTCAGCCACCTCACCGACAAGGTCTGGTCGATCGAGATCATCAAGCCCCTGGCCGAGCGCACGCGCGGCACCTATGACGCGCTGATCGGCAAGGGCTACACCGAGTTCAAGGCCATCGCGTCGAAGAACGCCGACGGCTATTACGGCTGGGACGAGAACGCGCCCTTCGACAAGATCATCGTGACCTGCGGCATCGACCATATCCCGCCGCCGCTGCTCCAGCAGTTGAAGCCCGGCGGCATCATGGTGATCCCGGTCGGCCCGCCCGGCGCGCAGCGCGTGCTGAAGGTCGAGAAGATCCAGGCGGCCGACGGCACCATCAGCGTGGCGCGCTCCGACATCTTCAACAAGGTCGTGCCCTTCGTGCCCTTCACGAAGCTCGAGGGCGACGCCATCCAGGGCAACCACAACAAGTGACGGGGCGGGCGGGACGCGCCAGCGCCGCAGCCGGGTCGGGCGGATGAGAGACGAAGCATCGGCGCCGCCGCTTCTGCCGAGCCTGCCGCTCTATCTCGGGGTCGGCCTCGTGGCCGGCGCCGTGATCGCGCTGCAGATCTGCATCATGCGGATCTTCTCGGTGGGCTCATGGGCGCATTTCGGCTCGCTCGTGGTCAGCCTCGCCATGCTGGCGTTCGGGCTCGTCAGCGCCGTGATGTGCATCGGCAAGGGCTTCTTCGCCCGTCGCTGGCGGGCCGTGGCCGGCGCGTCGCTGGTGCTTTTCGCGCCGCTGCTGATCTTGGCCAACCTCGTGGCCCAGCAGGTTCCGTTCAACGCCATCTTCCTGCTGTCGGACCCGATGCAGAAATGGCGGCTCGCCGCCAATTTCGCGCTCTACCTCGTCCCCTTCCTGGCCGGCGCCCTGTTCCTCGGCACAGTGTTCCTCAAAGCCGATCGCTTCTTCGCCCGGGTCTATTTCGCCGATCTCGTGGGCGCCGGCCTGGGAGGCCTGGTGTTCCTCGGCACGCTGTTCCTGCTGCCGCCCGAGAACCTCGTGATAACGCCGGTGATCCTGACGCTGGCGGGGGGCGCATGCTGGTTCGTGGCCTCGAGCCGGGGCAGGGCGTGGCGCGACACCGCCGTCCTGGTCGGCGTCGGGGCGGTCGCGGTCGCGGCTCATTTCATGGTCCCGCCGGCGCTCGGCCTCAACACGCTGGCGGTCTCGGATTACAAGGGCATCAGCTACGCCCGGAAATTCCCGGACAGCCATCTCGTCTACCGCAATTATTCGCCGTTCGGCGACATCGCGGTCTACGGCTCGTCCTATCTCCATTTCGCGCCCGGGCTCAGCGACAACGCGGCCTTCAACCTGCCCAACATGCCGGCCAACGCCTATCTCGGCCTCTACATCGACGGGGAGGGCCCGAGCGGCATCATCCGCAACCTCGGACCCGAAGAAACCGCCTATTTCCGCTTCCTGCCGATGGTCTACCCCTATCTGGTGGCCAAGCAGCCCGACACTTTCGTGATCCAGTTCGGCGGCGGCATCTCGACCGCGGTGGCGCTGCGGGACGGCTCGAAAACCGTCACGGTGGCGGAATCCAATCCCGCGATCCTGTCGGCGTTCCGCAACGACAAGACGCTGCGGGACTTCACCGGCGACGTACTGAATGATCCGCGGGTCCGCGTCGTCGACTACGACGGCCGCCTCTATCTGGCCGGCCATCCGCAGTCCTACGACGTCGTCGACCTTAGCCTCGCCGATTCCGCCGGTCTGTCGGCGCCGGGCGGCTTCGCCATCGTCGAGAAATACGCCTATACGCGCCAGGCCATGGAAACCTACATGCGGGCGCTGAAGCCCGGCGGGATCCTGTCGGTGACGCTGTGGAACAAGGAGGAGCCGCCGAAATCGGTGCTGAAGCTCTACAGCACGTTCGTCGAAGCCGCGCGCGCCGTGGATCCCGACGTTGCCCGGCGCGACAAGCCCGAGGCGGTCGAGAACGACTTCTTCGCGGTCTCGACCTATCTGTCGACCGCGACGGTCCTCTACAAGCGCGGCGGGTTCACGCCCGAGGAGGTCGCCAAGCTGCGCGACCACACCCATGCCATGTCGTTCGACGACATCTACTACCCCGGCATCCCTTACGACGCGTCGCAGACCGACCGGGTGCTGACCGATTACCGCAACGCCATCTTCTCGGACGCGCCGGCGCCTGCCGACGGCAAGGCGCCCGTCGCGAACTCCGCGCAGACGGCCGGCACCGGGGCGAGCGCCGGCGCCGCGCCCAACTCCGACACCCCGGCGGCCGCATCGGCCGCATCGGCCGACACCGAGGATGGCCCCGATGACGGGGGCGGCAACGGCCCGGCCCCGAAAGTGCTGGCCCCGACCCTGATGGGCCGGCTCGCCTGGCACGCGCTGGTCCATGGCGGGTGGGACGACGTGGAACGGCGCTACGTCTTCGACGCACGGCCCCTCACCAACGACCGGCCCTATTTCGCCGCCTACGTGAAGCCGCGCGATCTGCCGAACCTGCTCGATCGTCTCGAGATCGTGCAGGACGAGTGGGGCTACCTCCTGCTTTGGGCGACGCTCGGCATCGCCACGATCGCGGCCGTGTCGTTGGTGGCGATCCCGGTCGTGTTCGGCTGGCGCACCATCTTCAGCCGCGCGCCCGGCAAGGGGCGGACCATCCTGTATTTCGCCTGCCTCGGGCTCGGCTATATCATGGTCGAGGTGGGGCTGATCGCCGACTACACGCTGGCGCTTAACAACGCCACGATCTCGGCGTCGATCCTCATCACCTCCATGCTGGTCTTCTCCGGGCTCGGCAGCCTGGCGGCCGAGCGCACGCTCGACCGGGCCCGGCAGGTGCTCCCGGCCATCCTGCTCGCCATCGGCGTGATCCTGATCGGCTACGGCCTGTTCCTGGATCGGGCGCTGGTGGAGATCGGCACGCTGCCCTACGCGTGGCGGTTGCTGATCTGCTTCCTCACCGTGGCGCCGCCCGCCTTCCTGATGGGGTTTCCCATGCCGACCGCCATGACCTGGCTGGCCCGGCTCGGCAAGGAGCACATGTTCCTCTGGGCCTGGGGCATCAACGGCTGCTTCTCGGTGATCGGGGCCGCGGCCGTGCCGCTGATCGCCACGGCCTTCGGCCTGTCGAGCGTGCTGGCGGTCGGCGGGGTCGCCTACCTGACCGCGATACCGGCCTTCTTCGCCGTGGTGCTGCCGATCCTCGGCCGCAGCCGCTCCGCGGCCGGCAGGAACGCCACGATGCCGTTAAAGGTCTAGTCACCATCCGGCGCGATGGTCATGAGAGGCGAATCGCGGTTAACATCGCGGGCCGCCATCCAACGGGGCCGGACCTATTGCGCAGACGATCCCGCCAGTTGAGATGTCTGCTCTCCGCCGCGGTGCTCCTGATCCTGGCCGGGGCCTGCACGCCGACGCCGCCAACGTTGAGTGCGGGCATGGCGCGGCGCACGGCCTCGCTCTCGCCGACGGCCACCGCCGCCACCGCGCTCGTCGGCTTCGACACGACGCCGTTCCCGTTTCATGGCACGGTGCCGGGACGCGACAAGCCTTTCATGGACGTCGACGACAACGGCCGCCTCGGCCATTCGTCGCTGCGCAACGGCGTGCTCTGGGAGGACCAGGCCTATGGCGAGCGCCACGTGCTGCTCGCGATCCCGAAAGGCTTCGACCCGCGACGGCCCTCCGCCATGGTGGTGTTCCTGCACGGCAACGAGGCGCGGCTCGACCGCGACGTGCGGGACCGCCAGGGCGTCGTACGGCAACTCGCCGATTCCGGCATGAATGCCGTGCTGGTGGCGCCGCAGTTCGCGCTCGACGCCAAGGATTCGAGCGCCGGGCGGTTCTGGGAGCCGGGCGTCTTCGCGCAGTTCCTCCAGGAGGCCGGTCGGCACCTCGCCGACCTCTACGGCACCCAGGACGCGAAAATCGTGTTCGACAACGCCCCCGTCATCCTGGTGGGCTATAGCGGCGGCTACCTGCCGGCCGCGGCGGCGTTGCGCTACGGCGGCGCCGGCCGGCGCATCCGCGGCGTGGTGCTGCTCGACGCGCTCTACGGCGAGGAGGACACCTTCGCGCGCTTCGTCGAGGGCCGCGGGCAGGGCTTCTTCGTGAGCCTTTATGGAAAGTCCTCGCGCGACGGCAACGAGGCGCTGCGGCGCCGGCTGCAGGCGCGGGGTATCCGCATCACCGACGACAGTCTCAACCAGGCGGTGCCGCCCGGCGGCGTGGTGTTCGTCGACGCTGGCGACGGCGTGGCGCACGGCGACTTCGTCACAGCGGCGCTCGGCGGCGACCCCTTGGCGGCCGTGCTGGCGCGGCTGCGCGGCTTCCCGCGCAATCCGGCGGCCGGATTGGTGGCGAGCGAATAGCCCGCACCGAACCGAATGGCCTGGCGACGGACGAGCCGCGAAGCCGGAGGACACGTCGCGGTCCCGATCGGTCGGATGCTGCCCAAAGCTCCGATCGAGAAACCACAACGGGCCGTCGCTTGCGAGGGCTTCGATTCAGCACTCTTCCATCGGACATAGAATCGGTTAACGTCGGGTAACATCGTCCCCACGCGGCCGCCCATGCTGATCGAAGACCGTCAGGCCGAGCCCGCCCTCCCGCCCGGGGTCGCCGAAGCCCAGCACCGGCCGGTCCGGTCCTTCGCTGATTCGATTCCGGATAGCCTCAGGCGGCTGTTCGGCGACGCCGCATCGACACCGGGCGCGGATCTGCCGCCGGAACTGGCCTTCCTGGCCGACGAGGGCGTGGGGGCGGCTCGGCTGAGAGGGGTGGCGGCGTCCGCGAGCATCGCCGGAGTCTCGGGTGAGGCGGCGCTGCTTGCATCGGGAGTCTCGGACGAGACCTATTATCGGCTGCTGGCTCGGCATCTCGGGGTGCCGTACCTCGAGGAGCCGCTTCCTCTGCTGCTCGACCGGGCCGATTGCGGGGCCGCGTCGGCCGCCGGCGCGGCGCGGCTGGCGCCGAACCGGCGCCGTCTGCACCTCGTTCTGGCCCCGCGCGGAGAGGCGCTGCGGCGGCTTCTCGCGGACCATGGCGCTGGTGACATCGCGCGCTACGATTTCGCGGTTTCGACGCCGCGCCGCCTCGATGCGCTTCTCCGGCGGCACGATCGGGCCGGGTTCACCGGGCGCGCGGCATCGGGGCTGGCGGACTGGAACGCGGCGCTTTCGGCGCGCGGTGGCGCGACGCGGCACCAGCAGGCCATCGGGCTCGTGGCCGCGGTCGCCGTCCTGATCGCCTTCATGCGGGTGCCGGCCGCCGCCGGTCTGGCGGTCTCCCTTCTGGTCGCGCTGCTGTTCACCGCCGCGGTGGCGCACCGCCTCGTCGCAGTGGCGGCGAGCCGGCCGCCGGCCGTCCGGGCCACTCCGAAGGAACGTCAGCCAGACCGCGACCTGCCCGTCTATACGGTCATCGTGCCGCTGTTCCGCGAAGCCCGGGTGCTGCCGCAACTCGTGCGCAACATCGACGCGCTGGATTATCCCCCGGCCAAGCTCGACATCCGTCTCATGCTGGAGGCCGGAGACCGCGACACGATCGCGGCGGTGGCGGGCCTCGATCTACCGGCCCGATACGTCATGATGGTGTTGCCGGACGGCCATCCGCGCACGAAGCCCCGGGCCCTCAACGCCGGCCTGGAAGACGCGCGAGGCGAATTCCTGGTGGTCTACGACGCCGAGGACCGGCCCGACCCCGGCCAGTTGCGGGACGCCCTGCATGGATTCTCGGAGGGGCCAGGCTACGTCGCCTGCCTGCAGGCGCGGCTCGCGATCGACCATGCCGGCGAGACCTGGATGACCCGCATGTTCGCGCTCGAATATGCGGCGCTGTTCCACGTCGTGAAGCCGGGTCTCGCTGCCTTGGGCCTGCCGATTCCACTCGGCGGGACGTCCAATCATTTTCGCGTGGCGGCACTTCGCCGGGCCGGCGGATGGGACAGTTGGAACGTCACCGAGGATATCGACCTCGGCTTCCGGCTGGCGCGATTCGGCCTCGCCGTGCGGTCGCTGGATTCCGACACGTACGAAGAGGCGCCGCTGACCCTGGGCCGCTGGCTGCCGCAGCGGAGCCGCTGGCTCAAGGGCTGGATGGTCACCTTGATGGTGCACGGCCGCGCGCCGCATCGGCTGTTCCGTGATCTCGGATGCAGGGACGGCCTCTCGGTCGCGGTCTCGCTGCTGGGCACGATCGCGAGTTGCCTCGTCGGGCCGCCGCTGCTCGCCTGGATCCTGGTCGAAGCCTGTCTCGGCACCCTGTTCCGCCCCGACTCGGCGCTCTGGGTCGTTCTCGTGGCGGGCAGCGCGGCGCTTCTGGCGGGTGGCGTTCTGGCAGCCGCGTGGCCGATCGTGCTCGGGTTGAAGCGTCTCGGCCGGCTCGACCTCGCGATCTGGATCGTGACGCTGCCGGTGTACCTGCTGCTCGTCTCGGCTGCGTGCTGGCGCGCTCTGTTCGAGCTCTGGCGCGACCCGCAGGGCTGGAACAAGACCGAGCACGGCCTGGCCCGGATGCGGGCCGGACCCGGTCGGTCCGCCTCCTCTGCGGTCCGCAGATCGGGGCGGGTGAACACTTGAAGGGCGCCCGAGCGTTACCGCTCGATTGAACCGTCGTCGAGGTCGGGACCATGTCGAAGCCGCGTTCCGGTCAGCAGGCCGCCTCCCCCCGCACGGCCGAGGCGTCCGGCGGGGACCAGTTGGAACTCGAGTTCGTGCGCTTCGGCCCGCGGGAGCGGGGGCTCGACCTCAGGGTCGACCTCGGCGCCGAGACGATTTGGGCGACCCGCGCCCAGATGGCGGAACTGTTCGGCGTGGGTGCGGCCACCGTGGCCCGGGAGCTGGCGGCGCTGGCGGCCGAGAACGGGCTCGGCGCGACGCGGCCCGGCAGCCCCGGCCTCGGCGAACTCCACGACCTCGACACGATCCTGTGCGTCGGCTACCGCGTGAGTTCTTCCAAGGCTGCGGCCTTCCGGCGCTGGGCCGGTCAGACGTTGCGGTCCTCGGCGGTGGACGGTTATGCGCTGAACGAAGCGCGCCTGCGCGGCGACCATACGGCGACCGACCGGCTGGCGGCGCGGCTCAGGGCGCTGCGGGCCGATGAGACCAACATCTACGAGACCGTGCGGGTCTTCTTCCGCCAGGCCGCCGAGGACTTCGACGAGAGTTCGAGCGTTGCCCGTCGGTTCCAGACGGCTTTGCAGAACAAGTTCATCTATGCCGCGACCGGCAAGACGTCGTCCGAGCTGATCCTCATGCGGGCCGACCACCATGCCCCCAACATGGGCCTGCAGCATTTCGCTGGCGACCTCCCGCAGATCGACGACGCACAGATCGCGGCCAATTACCTCGACCGGGATGAGCTTTACGTGCTGCACGTGATCTGTGAGCAGTTCCTGCTGTACATCCAGGCCAAGGCGGCCCGGAACAAGAGCATGACGATGCAGGAACTCTTGGAGAAGCTCGACGATCTTCTCCGCTTCGACGACTACCCCGTTCTGCCGGGCCACAAGGATTTTCACCAGGAACGGGCGGTGCGTCATGCGGGCGCCGAATATGCCCGCTTCATCCTACGAGAAGGTGCCGAACGCCGCATCGGTCGGGCAACGCCGAGTCCGCCGGAGCGGTGATTGCCGGCGTGCGCGTAGCAGATTCTGCAAAAATCTGCTGAGCCGGTGTTCGCCGTCCGACCCTGCCGAACCGTCTCAGGTTCGGGCCGGTCGAACGCCTTGCGTCACGCGTCAGCCTTGGCTTTGGACGTACGGCGGCGAGTCTTCTTGTTCGGCTCGGCGTCGCCCTGGGTCGGCGCGGCCGCCTTCGGCTCCGCCAGTTCGGGTTCCGGCTCAGGGGCACTCGCGGCTGGAGCCGAAGCTTTGCGCCCGAGACCCATGGTCTTGGCGAGGTTCGATCGCGCGTCCGCATAGGCCGGCGCGACCATCGGATAGTCCTTGGGCAGCCCCCATTTGTCCCGGTATTCCTGCGGCGACAAGCCATAAGCCGAGTGGAGATGCCGTTTCAGCGACTTGTAGCGCTTTCCGTCCTCGAGACAGATGATGTATTCGTTGGTGACGGATTTCTTGATCGGAACCTTGGGCTGCAGTGGCTCCTTTGCGGCTTCCGGCTTCGACCCGTTGAGGATGCTGCCGAGCGATTCGTGCACGGACTGCAGCAGTGTGGGAAGCTCGCTCACCGGCACCGAGTTGTTCCGCACGTAAGCCGATACGATTTCCGCCGCCATTTCGACAACGGTCAGATCCGATTGCGCTTCCGACATAGACTTCATCGCTCCTGCAGTTTCATCTGAAGTATAGCGCTTTCCTGACCCTGACAAGACATGTCAAGCGCCGGAGCCGCGGTTCGGAAGAAAAAACCCGTGCAAACATGCGAGTTTTTCCTTCAATCGCTCGCAGCCGCCGAAGAATGGCATCTTCGCGAGCCCTCGACACGTGACTGCGGCTTGGTCCAGCGGCGAAGACAGTATCGGGAGGCGGTTCCACGCTGATCCTGCGCCGTGCTGATGCTGGGCATCGCCAACGCTGACGCGATTCGGTTTCGCCCGCCGGTTCCGAGGTGGCAAGAGTAGGTCGCGATGCTGGGCGAAAGCTGATGCGATCCGCCGCGCTACAGACTCGTGGCCTCGTGCGGAGCCTCGGCATAGGGCTTGCGTCTTTTCCTTGGCTGCCGAGTTATCCCGACGTGCTGGAGAGGGGTCGCCTCGACTGTGGTCCGTCGGCCGGGGATGCGGTTCGATCGATCACGGGGCTCGCGACCGGCGAAGCTCTCGGACGGCGTCGCAAGCCGGCACGGGGAGGATGCTTGAAACCGGAGAATGACGGCCGCGGCCGCGGCGCCCTAGCGGCGGGGCTTCTGTGCTGCGCAATGCTGGGAGCGAGTCCGTCGGCCGGGGGGATCGTTTCGATGGACCGAGCCTCGGTCGCGAGCCCTGCCGTTGCCGGACCACCGGCCTCGCCCACGATCCCCTCCGCCTCCACGGCCCGGGATGCGGGCCCCGGCCGACATCATGCAATCG
>JAABUU010005309.1_pt1 | contig 14532 bp, 15 predicted proteins | sample 5559301 | NCBI WGS metagenome assembly JAABUU01 (sample SAMN10711884, study PRJNA513360) | rock metagenome | isolation source: Antarctica rocks | place: Antarctica: Victoria Land, Richard Nunatak white | reverse complement strand
CTCTACCGGTACTGCGGCGACATCCCACCCGCCGAACTCGAGACCGCCTACTACGCTCAAAACCGAGCCCAGCCCACCGCTGAGTTCTCAAACCGCTAGGTCTCCGGACATGCCGGGGCGATTCACCCGCACCAGCCAGGAAAGTCCGGAAAGTCCTGCTAGCACCGGGTCTTGATCGGGGAGTAGGACGCTGGTCTGCAGCACAACATGGCTTGGCAAGCAGCTTGAGCCGGGGCGTGGTCACCGATGATTAGTACCCACCAAAGCATCACAGTACGATCACGCTAGGTTCCCGCGCCCTGTGTGGCGCCTTCCTGCCATAGCCCGGGGAGCCCGAACCTCGATGCCGCTCCCAGCGCCGCACCGGAGCCGTCCCACGCTCCGCTGCTCTGCTCCCTGGTGCCGCCGCCCCGCCGCCGACGCCTCCGGCCTCGAGGCTTTAACCGCCGCTGGCCCGCACGAGGTATCACCGGGACACTCGGCATGGGGTGCCGCGGTGGCGAAAACCGCTGTTGAGCAGGGAATTTGTCGTCGTCGCCGAGTAGGGTAAGGGGATCAACCAACGGGCTTGACCAGCCCACAATCGTGACCAGCCAGGAGACCGCCACCGTCCGCGTGCTGCGCGGCACAGAGGTGGTCTCGCGTGAGGTGCCCTACGCCGCGCTGCACGCGGGCACGGTCGTGACGGGCGTGAACCAGCTTCTCCATGAAGTCGTCGAAGCGGCCGCAAAGATCATTGTCATCGGCGTATTCGCCGGGCGTCCTCGGCAAGGCGCGCAAGGAAATCGGCGTGCTCGCGGCGCTGACAGCGCAGGTTGGCGGCCAGACACTCGGCGGCGATAACCGCGTCCATGGTCTCGGGGCTTCGAGCGCCGCGAGCAGGAATACGAGGTGTGCATCGACTTCGACCCCGTGTACGTGACGGTCATGGCCGCCTCACGAGAGGTCGCGCAGGACGCGGTCGATGAGGCCGCCGTGATCAGGGCACTGCGCTCCGGGCCGCTGTGCCGGAATGGAGCGGAAGGTGCTCTAACCCCGCCCCCGCGCAGCGGGGGAGCAGGCGGGCGCCGGGGCGTGGCCACACTTCGCGCGCCTCGGTGAACCGCCCCTCCACCCTCGGGAAGCGCGCAGCGCTGACACCCTGCCCGATCGCACGGGCCGGCTTGCCGGTCCGGTCCGCCCGGGTGGGCGCGCGCATTGGGTGTACCTCGACTATCACAACAACGGTGAAACCACACTGAAAGTTCTCATCGACGAAGACGAGAGTCGTTCTCGCTGCGCGGACCGGCCTGGCGGCCCGCTCAGGTCAACCCAGTGCGACCAACACCCGGTCGTCGCCGTGCTGCCACACCGTGCCCACCTCGGTGAAGCCTGCGGCGCGAAGCAGTTCGGCGTGCTCGTCCGCGCTTGGCGAGTCGGGCGTGCTGTGCTGGATCGGCCGGGCACCTCGTTCACCCCGCAGGTCGGCGAGTTCGGGAGCGTCGCCGACCGCTTCCCACCATGAGTCCCAGTCCTCGCTTACGTCGAGCCCGACTCGAGCCGCCCGTTGCCGCGATACGCGCTGGGCAAGGGCGTGCAACCTGTTCTTGGACGGGTCACACATGTGGTCGCCGTTGACGAGGACTCCACCCGGCGTGGCGACCGCAGCGCAGCTGCGATACACCTCGGCGAGCTGGGCCCGCGTCAGCCAGTGCAGCGCGGTGGTGCTGACGAAGGCATCCGGGCGACCCGGAAGCTCGAGAGCCTCCACCCAGCCGGGGTCGCGCAGGTCGTAGTCGACGATCCGCAGACCCGGCCGCTCGCCGTAGGCCGCGCGGGCCAGGCCGAGCAGTAGCGGGTCGGCGTCAACGGCGACCACCGTGGCGTGCGGAATGCGGTCGAGCAGGCGCACCGATAACGACCCGGGCCCGGCGGCCAGGTCAACGATCAGCGGATCGAGACGCTGCACGGCCCGGTCACCACATCAGCCACGACCGCGAAGCGTTCCTCCCGGTCGGCGATGTAGTTCTCCTGCTGACGGTCCCAGCGCTCCAGCCAGCGCCGCGCGTCCTGCATGGTGGGCATGATCTCCCCGTCACTGTCGTACGCTAGTTTGACTGTCACGAGGGTAGACGGGAAGGGGTACCTGGTCAAGTGAACTTCGGCAGTCACACCGACGAGGTCGTCGCGTCCGCGGGTGCCCTCGTCAACGTCGCCACCCCCGGCGAGCGCCGAGGACGTCCCTACGCAGTGCCCACCGACAGCGACCTCGCGACGGTGGTCGGCCAGGCCCTGCGTGAGGCAGGGCGTCGGACCTCGACGCCGCCGGCCAGCCGGGTCCCGGCGTTTGTCGAGCTGGCGGCCGTCGTGCGCCCGGTGTTCGAACTCGTCGATCAGGACCGATTCGACGAGGCGTCGGAGACCGTGAACGAGTTGCTCGCCCGCTACGAGCCCGCCCCGTTCCTCGACCGGCACGACGGCCAGCCATGGCACCTGCACTTCCCAGGCCGGTCAGCGGCAGACCGCTCGCGCTGGGGCGGTGGGATCTCGGTGGGCTTGGCTACGGTCCTCGGCAGCGGCTACGCCGACCGGTTGGGCGTGTGCAGCGCGTCAGCGTGCGATCGGGTCTTCGTCGACGTCTCGCGCAACGGCACCCGCCGGTTCTGCTCGACCGCCTGCCAGAACCGGGTCAAGGCCGCCGCGCACCGCGCCCGCGCCAAGTAGGGGCCGGGCGTCACGACCTCCGCGGCAGGTCAGAAGAGGGTGTCGCGGACTCGTAGTGGTCGGTAGCCGGAGGGGCCGAGCTGGGCCAGTTCGGCGTCGATGTCGACGTCGATGGAGCCGAAGAAGTTGATGTTCTCGCTGTGTGCCGGGGAGATGTGCGCGAGGACCTCGTCGTCGATGCGCCGTCCCGCTGCGCGCATCGAGTCCACGGCCAGGCCGTAGTACTCGGTGGTCCAGGCCACGACGGCGTTGGTGACCAGGGTCAGACACCAGGCCTGCTCGATCTGCTGCTCGAGGTGCCGGGCCCGGACGGTGCCTTCGTGGGCGTAGAGCAGGTCGCGTTTGAGCGCGTGCAGCGACTCGCCCTTGTTCAGTTGCCGGGAGATCTTGCGCCGATACGCCGGGTCCGACAAGTAGCGGGCAGCGTAGATCGTGCGTCGCAGCGCCCCGTACTCCTTGAGCGCCGCGGCCAGGGCGTTCTGCCGGCCCGACGCTGAGAGCTTGCCGACGATCAGGGACGCGGTGGCGTGCAGACCCCCACCGGACAGGAAGGGGTGTGGACCCATGTCGGTAACCGCCACCAGCCACGAGGAGCTCACTCACCGCGCCCGCGTTGCCTACGCCCGGACACGGACCCTGCTCGAGGCGACTGACCCGGCTCTGCGCCTGACCGGGGGCGGGTGGACGTGCGGGGAGGTGGCGGCGCACTTGCTGACCGTGATGTGTCGCTACACCCACCGCGACCTCACCCAGCCAAGCGGTTTAAGCGCCCATGTGTCTGACCTCGCCGGGCAGAGCAGCGCGGAGGTGGCGGCGGTGCGCGGACTGTCGCACGAAGAGGTGCTGCAGCGCCTCGACAGCGAGTTCGACGACTACATCTCCCGGACACCGCTGCCGCTGGGACAGCGCTTCCCGTTCCACGGTGGCGTCAGCATGGATGGTGCCGGAGCCGCGTCCAACTGGATCGGGGAGCTGCTCGTGCATGGTTCGACGTGGCCCGCGCCGCCCGGACGCCCTGGCCGATCGACGCGCGGGACGCGGTCCTCGTGCTGAACGGGGCACTCCAAGTCGCTCCCGCCTGGGTCGACACCGCTTCTGCCCCCGACGCACTCGACGTGGCCATCCACGTCCGCGGCGGCACCCCTCAGCTGTTCCACTTCGGCGCCGAGGGCCTGCAGATCGGTGACCGACACCGAGGAAAACGCCGGGCATCGTCTCGACTTCCAGGTCCAGCATCGTGTCACGCTGGCGTTCGGCAAAGTCTCGTACGTTGCGCTGCACCTGACCGATGTCGTTGATCACCTGAGCGTCCACGCCGGCGATGATCCGTGCCACGTCGTCTTGGCCAAGGCGGAATGACGACGGGGACCATCCGTCGAACTGCTCGGAACACGAGCGCACCGCGATGTCACCGTGCTCGCGGACATCGCTGATGATCTTGCTGACTGTCTCTCGCAGCACGAGGTTGTCGCCCGCTATCGCGTTCGGAGGGGCCGCGGACTTCAGTTCTATCATCACGGGCAATCCATTCTGGCGCTGTGTGTGCGGGCGGGCGAACCGGTCCGGGTTCTCAGCCATGGGATCGGAGCGTCGTGTCGGCGTACGCATCTGATGCTGCGGGGTACTCCCCCGCATTGAGGACCCACCCTGGCTGCTGCGAGAAGTCCTGCCGCGGCGGGCAGAATATGTCGACGAGTTGGTTGATGCCTGTTCCGACGGCTTCGGTGGTGTGTAGCGCCGGCGGTGGGATAACGGTGACCGACGGGCTCGGGCACAGCGTGTGCTCGTCCGCGCGCCACTGGCAACGGTCACTGGTCCAGGGCCATCGCAGATGGTGGACGAAGTCCCCGTCCAGGCCCACCGATGCTTGTTCGAAGTCATCGTGCTGGTGAGGGGAGAGTTTCGTCGGGTCTCGCGGTCCGGACTGGGCGGGAAGGTAGTTGACCATGAACGTGGTGTAGCGCCAGATCCGCCCGAATCGGCCAGGCTCATCAGCCACGTCGAGGGGGTAGACGCGCAGGTGATACCCGTCCGGCGGCGCGGGCCATGGCGCGTAGGCGCTGATGTTCGGCTTCGGCGCCTGGTAGGACGCGGCGTTCAGGCAGCGGGTAAGCAGCTCCTGCGCGCGGACTGTGAACAGGCGGGTGAGCCTGCGCGTAGGCGCTGATGTTCGGCTTCGGCGCCTGGTAGGACGCGGCGTTCAGGCAGCGGGTAAGCAGCTCCTGCGCGCGGACTGTGAACAGGCGGGTGAGCCGCCCACCGCTCACAGCGGTGACGCTGCTGTCGCCGGGCGGCAATATCAGCAGGCTGTGGCCAGCCACCTGCTGGGTGCCGTCGATCGTGGTCACACTCAGTGTCGTGTCGCGATCGGGAAGCAGGACGACGTACTCATCGAGCTGATTGGACCGGGCGAGCGTCGCTCCCGTGGGCAGCTCGGCGTGGTTGATGATGAAGTTCTGCGCGCGCACGTACCAGCTGTTGGCGCCGCCGTCCTCGTGTGCTGGTGCGGTGTCGGAGAGCACTGCATATTCTGCCGGCCCCGCGACGCGCGCGGACGGCGCTCCGGGGCCGGCGGACGCCACGAGCGCCGAGCGTGGGTCGTCACTGTCGAACATTGGAGGTTCCTTTCAGGATCGCCGCCGGGATGGTGAACGGGCTGTCGCGGTCGCTCGGATCGAGTCAGGAGTGGGAAAACCCGCCGTATTCCAGGATGTACAGGCCGGCTCCGGAGGTGTCGGTGATGTAGACCAGTCCTTCGGTCGTGACGTAGACGTCGGCGGTGTGGATGACGTTGCTGCGCCCGGGACGGTTGTCGACAAGCCGGCCGGGCGGGGGTGGGACGTAGTGTCCGACCTCCCGGGGGTGGAAGGGGTCTTTCAGGTCCACCACCCGCACGCCCGCGTTCTGGTACGTGGCGAATATCAGTTCCGAGCTTTGGAAGGAGTCCGTGCGGTTCTCGTGCACGTTGTGCGGGCCGAAGTGGCCGCCTTTGGCGCAGTAGTCGGCCTCCTCGGGCACCGGGAAGGTGGAGATGGTGACCGGGTTGCTGGGTTCGCGGACGTCGGTGACCCAGATCCGTTTGATCCCGTCGGCGCAGTCGTCCTGGGTCGCCTCGTCTGGGGCGAGGCACAGTCCGCGATCGGCCAGCGGGAGGCCGGAGTGTGTTCCGCCGCCGAAGGGAGGGCACCAGTTGCGGTGACCGAGCAGGCTGGGTGCGGCGGGGTCTTTGACGTCGAGCAATATCAGTCCGCCGTCGCGCCAGCCGCAGTAGGCAATGTTGTCGGCGACGACGGCGTGGTGCAGTGCCCATCGCCCGGTCCAGTCCGGTTGCTCGCCGCCAGCGGTCCACATGCCGGGCATCCACCAGCGCCCAATCTCGACGGGGTGCACCGGGTCGTGCAGGTCGACGACGGCGAAGATGTGGTCGGTGAATCCCCAGGGCAGCACGGAGATGTAGGCGTAGCGCCCACCGTCCCACCAAATGCGATGAACGCCCTTCCCCTCGACTGGCATGAACCCGATTTCCTTCGGCTCGGCGGGGTTCTTGATGTCGAAGACCCGGATGCCGGCGGCGAACGGAACATCGGGGATGTCGTTGACCGAGCGTCCGTAGTAGTCCCGCTCATCCGGATAGGCGGAGTAGAAGTCGAATTCGTTGATGACCAGCATGAGGTCACCATGGGTCTGCAGGTGGATGCTCCAGCTGTTGGCGGGCGTGGCGATAAAGTTGACGGTCCTGGGCTTGCGCGGGTCGGTGGTGTCCACGACGGTGACGCCGCCGCTGAACACGTGTCCGATGAAGGCGTGGGCTTTGTTCACCATGACTTGCACGCCGTCCGGACGGCCTCCTTGGTCGGAGTGTCCGACGTAGCTCAGGTGGGCTGAGCTTTCTGCTTCAATGCTGTCGATTGAGCTCATGGTTCCTCAATGTGGTAGGTCAGGACTGGTGCATCGACGGCCGATGCGTGGCCAGTGAGCAGCAGTGAACGGAACGGGACATGTGCTAGGTGGTGCTCGGTTTCTGAGCTCCGTTGGATCGTCTGCGCGTTGGTGCGGGTTTGCTGCTGCTGGCTCCGTCGAGCCCGGCCAGGCGCAGAGCTTGGCGGACGATGGCGGGCTCGTGGTCGGGGGCCAGTTCGGTCATCAAGGTGAGGGCAACTCGGGTCAGGTGGCGAGCGGCCGCGATGCCGCCGAGTTCTGGGTCCCGGGTCCGACAGGCCTGGAGAATGTCCGGGTGGTCGTCCATGCTGAAGGACAGTGTTTGGTCACGATTTCTCAACCAGATCGCTCGAAACATGGACGCTCGTTCGTAGAGCCGGGCCAGATCAGCCCGCAGGGTTGTCGACGCGCCCTGCATATGAACGTGATGAAAGGCCACGTCTGCCAGGCGCCATGCGTCGTGGTCTGCGTCATCGCGCGCTGCCTGCATGCTGCGCAGCAGCTGTTCCATGTGGGCAATATCGGCGTCAGTAAGGGTGGGGACGGTCAGCCGCGTGCACAGGACCGTGAGCAGGATCCGTTCCGCAAACACGGTCTCCAACTCGTCCGCCGACCACTCGACGACACGCAGGCGCTGATTACTCTCCCCGCGCAGGAATCCTTCCTCCTGAAGCATCCGCAGCGCTTCGCGAGCCGGTGTCCTGCTGACCCCGAACCGTTCAGCGACCTCGACCGAGGTCACCGCGGCGCCCGGTTGCAGCTCCCCGCGAATGATCGCCTCCCGCAGGTCGTTATGCATCGCATGCACGGTGTCACCGGCGCGCGAGGTGCCGTCCTCGGTGACGGTTGGAAAGACATCGTGCCCCTCAACTCCGGTGCGGGCCACAGCCACGTCCTTCACGTTGCGCGGATATCTCGGTCATCGCCGGCACGTCCCGCCCAGCCTCGACCAAGTGTATCCACGTTCTTGCTTTGGGGACGCTCAGAAGCGAGATCATGATTGTGGTGCCGAATCTCCGTGCGCAGCGGACGTTGCCGACGATCACGAAAGTGAACCCGGCGCCGATCGCCTCCCGCGCTTCGGCGACGCTGTTGACAGCCGTTCCGCAGGGAATAGATCGTCGCGATGCCTGCCGGACCAGCGTCGCCGATAGCTGCTGCAGTTTGGGGTCTGTCACCGGGAGGTCGAGTGCCACCGACAGGTCAACCCTACCGAACAGAGCGGCGTTGACACCGCTCACGTCCAGCATTGCCTCGATGTCGTCGAAACTCTCAGCGGTCTCGAACTGGATGCAGCGCAGCACGGCTTGATCCCCGTGCTGAATGTAGGTCTCGCGAGTGTGCGTGCCCCACCGGCCGGCGCGGGTCGTGGTCGCGACTCCCCGTCGCCCTCGCGGTGGAAACATCGCCGCACCGATCACAGCATCCGTTTCTGCCGCGCTGCGCAGTTGGGGAAGGATGACGCCGTCGACGCCGAGGTCGAGCACCCGTTGAATCTGGGCGCCTGTGGAGTCCGGCATTCGCACGACGACGCCAACCTCGCGCGGCTGCGCGATCGCGCACGCGATGTGTACCCACTCCAACGAGATCGGGCTGTGTTCGAGATCGATGATCACAAAGTCGTAGCCGGCGTCGGCCAGAATCTCCAGGGTGACCAATGATTCGATCTTCACCCACGTGCCGACCTGCGGCTTTCCGGGCGAGCGCATGTTCTGGAAGATCGATGGCATGCCAGGCCCTAGGCGATGCGCGGTTGCTGGGCACGGAAAGCACTGGCCGCGCCACGCGCCAAGGGATTGACCACCGTCGCTGGCAGCTTGTCATCGAATAGTTGCGCCAGGTTGTCTGCGGCCATCAGCTCCATGTCCGTCTCGGCCTCGGGGGGCGAGGCACCCAAATGCGGCGTGGCGATGACGTTCGGCAAAGACAGCAGTGGCTCGTCGTGTGGCGGCGGTTCGCGATCGAAGACATCCAGAGCGGCGGTCATCAGTTCGTCGTTGCGTAGCGCGCGGTAGAGCGCCTGGTGATCGATGTTCGCGCCGCGGGCGGTATTGACCAGAACGGCGCCCGGTTTCATCAGCGCCAGGTGCGCCGCATCCAGGACCGGTCGCGCACCGGCCGGTGTGGACAGGTGCAGAGACACGAAATCAGACTGGGTAAGTAGGTCGGCCAACGTGACGAACTGCACTCCATCGTGCGGGTCAACGCGTCGACCAGGCAGGTCGCAGGCAAGGATCTGTACTCCCCAGCCCGCCAATCGGGTCGCAACCGAGCGGGCGATCCGGCCGAAGCCGACTAGCCCGACCGTCCGTCCTCGTAGCCCGATCGCGGTGACGTCTTGATCGAGCCAGCCTCCACGGGCCATGCGGGCGGTGCTGTAGTAGTCCAAGCGCTTGGCCGCGGCAAGCATGAGGGCGATGGCGTGCTCGGCGACGCATTCGATCTCGACCTGGGACGGTGTATTGGTGACGAGGATTCCCAGGTCGGTCGCCGCGTCGACGTCGATGACGTCGTAACCGATTCCGATCTTGGAGATGAACCTCAGGTCGGGTAATGCTTGCATGACCTTTCGGGTCAGCCGGGCTCCGCTGACGCCGATTATGGCCGGGAAACCTGCGGCGAGCTCGACGATGGCTTCTTCGGTGAGCGGTTCGTGGCGTAACAGGCAGGAGTCAGGCCCGAAGGGAAGCGCCGCACTGATGCCGTGGCGCTGTAGCTGACGCACGAGGTCGTCGCCGCGGCGCAGCTTCTCGTAGACGAGCGCCGACCGGTCCGGTGGGGTGCTCATGAAACTTCCTTTGCGTATTGCGTGGTGGTTGGAGGAAATGCTCGGCAGTCGTGCCGGCCGGTCCCGATCAGGTTCGCGATTGTTCGGAGAACCGAAGGGACGGGCCGGCCGGCGCGACGTCATAGCCGGGGCGGCGCTCTTAGCTCACGCCCCAGATCATCTTGTAGTGGCTGCGGTAATCGTTGGACGGGTCGTAGACGTTCTCAGCCCCACCGTCAGTATTCACGTTCTCGATCGTGGTGAGGTGCGGGTAGGTTACGTAGGTAGAGGCTGGCGTACCGGCAAGAGCCCGGTTCAGCTCGTCGATCATCTGCCAGCCGTGCTCGTTCAACGGTTCTGCCACAGTGGCGATCTGGTATTCGCCCTTGCGGATCCGTTGGAACGCGGCGGGGCTGCCGTCGCCAGCCGCGATCATCAACGGCGGCCCGGACGACCCCACTCCGGCGGCGCGCAACGCCGGGATGGCAGCGTCCCAATAGATGTCGTTGATCGAGAGCATGTAGGTGAGTTTCGACCCGTATTTCTGCAGGTCGGCCCCCGCGATGCCGCCTTCGCGTTGCGTGGCGTCCTCGAAAGGATAGTCGTGCTGGGCGAGCAGCGTGCAGCCCGTGCATTGGGCGATCTCGGCCTTCATCGCGTCTTCTTTGGTCGTGCAGATCTGTACCTCGCTCCCGCAACCGGCGATCGTCACCCCGGCCTTGCCGCCGCTTGCCACGATGGCGCAATCAGCGGCCACCTTGGCGATTGACGCGGGATCTGAGGTGATGTTGGTGAACAGGCTTGGCGCGTCGGGCTGCGCGCCAGGCCCCTGACCCACGTGATTGCCGACAACCGGGATTCCGAGGGACTTCGCCTTGGCGAACTCGCGTTCGGCAGCCTTGGGGTCAAAGCTGCTGACCGCAATCGCCGCCGGTTTCAGAGCGATAGCTTGATCGAGTGCGGCGAGGTTGTTGGCCGTGGATCCGCCGCCGTCGATGACCTTGACGTTCCAGCCGATGGCCTGCGCGGCCTGCTTGAATCCGTTCACCACACCGAGATCGCCGGCGTTGGAGGATAGCTGCGGGACAAAAACCACCGTTGCGCCCTTCTTCTGCGCCTTGGGACCCGTTGTGGGTCCGGCCCAGGTGGAGGTGGTTCCTGCGGCCTTGGCCAGGGCGTCCTGCGCGGCCTTGATCGCAGGGTCGCTGCTAGGCGAGCCTTTCGCGGTACATGTCGCGCTGGTCTGCACAGCGCCGGTCGTGTTGCTCGTCGTCTTTGACTTCGACGTGGAGCAGGCTGAGACGAGCATGAGCGCGGTCGCGATCATTGCCAGGCTCAGGGCGGCCTTGGATCTCATGACTCGTCCCTCCAATCGGGGTGGGTAATGGCCAAACTGCGTTGTGCGGGTTTAGGCGTCCACTGACGTGGGCGCCGGTTCGGTTCCGGTCGGTACCGGAGTGACGGCCGGCGGCGGGCGGCGGGTGCGCCGGACTCGGCGGCTGGCGTATCCGGCCACGCCGACTCCGACGACGAGGGTGGTCCCGTTGAACAGCGGCGTGATGAAGTAGGTTCCGCCGAGCTGCTGGAAGCCGGCGATGCCGATGCCGAGGACCATGACGGCGATGAGCGTTCCCCAGGGGTTCGCACGCCCGGGCTTGATGGTGGTGGATCCGAGCATCGCGCCGACGAAGGTGGGCAACAGGAAGTCGGGGCCGTTGCCGACATCCCCGATCTGAAGCCGGGAGGCAAGCACGATGCCGGCAATGGCGACGATTCCGCCGGAGGCCATGAAAGCGCCGATGACGTAGCGGCGCGAGGGGATGCCGGTCAGCTCGGCGGCGCGGCGGTTGCCGCCCAGCGCATACAGGTAACGTCCGGTTGGGGTGAAGTCCAGGACGATCCAGAGCACCATCAGGAGTCCGAGCACGTAGAACGCTGATGCCGGAATGTCGAGTATTTTGGTGGCATAGATGTCGGTGAAACCTGCCGGTAGGACGCCGCTGATCTGTTGTTCGGCGGTGTACCAGTTCGAGATCGCGTAGGCAATTGTTCCGATTCCCAATGTGGCGATGAAAGAGTCGATCTGCATGACGTGCACGAGTACGCCGTTCACGAGCCCGATGCCGAGCCCGATGCCGATGACGAGCACGACTGCCAGTCCCCAGGGGAGTCCGCTCTTGATGATGAATCCGAGGACGAGGATGTGGGTCAGCCCAGTGAGGTAACCGACCGAAAGGTCGAATTCCCCGACGATGACGACAATGGTCTCGGCGAGGGCGAGCAGCGCGATGATGGCCTGCGCGTCCAGGATCGACCGTGCGGTGGTCGAGGTCGGGAAGGTGGCCGGGAGCAGGAGCGAGAAGGTGATGATCAGCAGCAGACCGAGCACGAGAAGTCCGTAGCGGGATGCGGCCTGTCCCCATCCCAGTCGCGTTCTATCGGTCCTATTTAGCATTGAGAACCTCCCGCTTTGTGGTTCCGCCTGAGGAGAAGTGGGTGATGTTGTCGATGGTGATCTCGTCCATGTTGAGTTCTGCGGCGAGGGCTCCCCGGTCCAGTACCAGGACTCGCTGGCACAGTAGAGTGAGTTCCTCGAAGTCGCTGGAGACCACGACCACGCATAGTCCGTCTCGGGCGGCCTGCCTGATGAGGCTGTAGATCTCCGACCGCGCGCCGATGTCGATCCCCATGGTTGGTTCCTCGAGCACGAGGACGCGGACCTGTGTGTTCAGCCACCGTCCGAGGACGACCTTTTGCTGGTTTCCGCCGCTTAGTGTGGCTACCGCCGCGTCGGGTTGGTTGGGGCGCAGGTGCAGGGATGCGCCGAGCTCGACGGCGTGCTCGCGTTCGCGTCCGCGAGAGATCCAGCTAGCCGCTCGTTGTCCTGCTGCGGCGGGGTTCATGAACAGGTTCTCGCGGACGGTAAGCGTCATCGCCAGCCCCTCTTGCTCGCGACGACTGCTGGCGAAGCCGACCAGCGACTTCAATCGACGCGCTGACGAGCGGCTTGCGTAGGAGACACCGTCGATCTGGAGCGACTGGATGTCCAGAGGCACGACGCCGGCCAGTCCGCGACCCAGAACTTCTTGACCTGCCCCGCGCAGGCCGACCAGGCCGAGGATTTCGCCCGCTCCTAGTCGCAGGTCTGCCACCGGGTCGCGGTCACTGGCCAGGGCGACGCCGGTGAGGCGGATGATCTCGCGCGACGCGCTTGCCGGTGAGACCGCGACACGCTGCGGCGCCTCACCTCCGACAATTAGACGAACGAGTTGTTCATGCGACACCTCGGCGACAGCGGCGCATGCGACGACCCGCCCGTCGCGCAGCACGGTAAGGTGGTCTGCGATCTGAAAGACCTCATCGAGTCGGTGGGTGACGTACAGGACGCTGACACCGCGGTCACGAAGCGAGGCCACGATCGAGAACAGCCGCTGCACGTCAGAGTCCGGCAGACTCGCTGTGGGCTCATCGAGGACCAAGAGCCTGCAGTCGGTGCTGATGGCGCGGGCGATCGCGACGATCGAACGATCGGCCCTGGACAGGTCCGTGATCAGCCGGTCGACCGGGATGTCGGCCTTCAGCACCGCGAGGGATTCGCCTGCGGCGCGCCGCACCTCAGCCCAATTGATCAACCCGGCCCGTCGCGGGTAGCCCAGGGTCATCGCGATGTTCTCAGCGACCGACATGGTGTCAACCAAGCCTAGATCTTGGTGGATGAAGGAGGTCGCGTCCGTCGCCGTCCCGCCGTCGATGAGAATCTCGCCATCGTCGGGGGTGTAGAGCCCGGCCAGGATCTTAATGAGCGTGGACTTGCCTGCCCCGTTGGCGCCGAGAAGGGCATGTACCTGACCCGAGCGGATGTCGAAGCTCACGTCATCGAGCGCGAGCGTCGCCTCGAAGCTCTTCGACACGTGGCTGAAGCTCAGCAGTGGCACTGCACCTTCAAACATGGCACAACTGTATCCACTTCGTCTCTCGTGTCAAGGATCACTCCGTCCCCGTTTCCGATTGGCTACGGTCACCGTGGGCAGAGTAGGGGCGACATTTGGGTGCTCTATGGGTTCGCGCCTTGTGCTTCGAGCGAACTCGACGGGCCCAAGTGGATGCATTTGGACCTCTACGGTAGGCGTACGAGCTGCGAATCCTTCAACCGCTGCCCTTGGCAATGGGGGCGGTTCGCGGCTGTGACTGGTCCGTCCCGAATGAGCCTCGCGAGCGGGACGGGCGTCTGAGCTGCGCGGCCCGCTGCCCTCGGCGCAGCAGCCGAATCGCGAGCTGACCGTGTCCAGCGGAAAACGTTTGGTGCTGAGCTGCTCAGGAATGAAACCGGGCGTAGTGCTGCGCCAGGAGGTTCTTGCCGTAGTCGTTCCCGTTCGGTTCGCGGACGATGGTGTGCACGTGGAAGCGTTCGGGTTCGTCGTTGTTGAGGAAGATTCCTGGGTGGTTGTCGTACTCGATGAGGATGACTGGGGAGTGCACCCGGTAGTAGAAGGCGCTTGTGTCGCTGTGTTGGCCACGCCAGGCGAAGCGAGTCTCGGCGAGGTGGCGCTCCACCTCGGCTCGTCGCAAGCGGGCGTGCGCGCCGGGCAGGCGCGAAACGTAGGTGTCGATCAGCCGGAGCAACAGCTGCTGCCGCCCGGCGGTGGCCGGGCTTGTGGGCGGGCCTGCCCGACGACGACGAGCGGTGGGCGTTGAGTAACACGCTGGCCAATGGGCGGTTGGAAGGTATGGAGCCGACCCGCGACCTGGTGGAGGACTTGGTTGTCAGCGCCCGTGAGGAGTTGGACTTCAAGACGTTCAAGAAGCGCGCAGTACAGCGCGCCACCCGCGGTGAGGGTGCTCGGAACGCGGCCACGTGAGGCCCGAGGACCGGGCGGAAATGCTCTGGCAGTCCTACTTCATTCCCGGTAGCGGCGTGCTGCGCAACGAGCTCGGCATCACCGACGCGGTCGCGCTGCGGGACGCGGAGTACGCGATCGCCGGCCGGCGGCTGCATCAGCTTGAACGCGCGTCGATCGCTGTGGTGACCTCCCAAGTGGGGGATGCCCTCTTTGCCGCGGCACCATTTGGCATGGTGAGTGCACCTCGACGCCCTCGTCCTCGGTGTGCCCCTGACGGTCGCG
>JAABUU010005304.1_pt1 | contig 14544 bp, 13 predicted proteins | sample 5559301 | NCBI WGS metagenome assembly JAABUU01 (sample SAMN10711884, study PRJNA513360) | rock metagenome | isolation source: Antarctica rocks | place: Antarctica: Victoria Land, Richard Nunatak white | reverse complement strand
GGCCCAACGACGGCAACGCGGTATCCATGACAAGGACCACTTGGCTGAGGAGCCGGATGAGGTTAACGTCTCACGTCCGGTTCTGAAGACGAGTCGCTCCCGCGAGGGAGCGGCTTAGTTTAACTCACAGTCCCACTGTGGCATGTTACCGTTCGTACATAGGATAGCAGCAACGACGAGAGCCTGACCAAGCGCTTCCTGCACACTGCGAGAGCGGCGTCAGATGACCTCAAGCATAGCGGCGGTTGGTGAGGCGGGTTGCGGCGCGGAGGTCTCCTTCTGGTACCAGAACGCGGTGGACGCGATGTCGTCCTGCAACGGCAGATATCGCCGGCCGGAACGCCAGCCCAAGGCCTGGATGGTTACTCGCAGATCGGACTGGAAGCGGATGGAGTCCGTGGTATTGTCAACAGTTGACGTGGGCTTTGCACTGGTGGTAGGCTATCAATGAACGGATGGAGGTTCGGGTACAATGAGCGACAACGGCATCAGGAGCGGTCATGGTATCGTTAGCAGCAATTCACCCCGCTCTATGAAGAAGCAGGCGGCCTGCACCATTATCACGACGGTACAAGCTGGACTGGGCTATGGACGAAACGGACTTCGCTGGCCGGGCGTTGGGTCTACGCCTACCGTGTCATTGACGAACACGGCCAAGTGATCGATGTCTACCTGAGCGAGACGCGTGACACAGCAGCGGCGACCGCCTTCTTCGCGCAAACGATCGTGCGCACGGACGTGTGGTCCCGCCTCGTCACGACGGACAAAGCACCGACCCACCCGCCCGCAGCGCGGGCGGTCGTGCCGGAGGCGGAGCATATCACGGGCAAGACAAAGCAACAGGGGGTCAAGCGCGACCACCAGCGCCTCAACATGGCGGACGCGGAGTATGCGGAGTTTCCAACATTAAGCGGTGTGCGACGGTCATGGCTTTAGGCACAATCCGTGGGACGGCGTTCTACCGCCTGGGACGGAGTGACCCTCGTTCTGGCCGCAGCATAGCTGTCCCTATCCAGCCGACACGAACGTGTCCGTGGACCGGTACCTTCTGTCGGCGCCTCTGCACGACCTAACAACACCCGTCGAGATAGAGCGGGGCGACACCGAGGAAGCGGCCGGCTACTGAGAACGAGAGAGGACGACAACGGATGACGATGGCAGCGGCAACAGCGACGCGCACGATGGAGGCGTTAGTGAACTATGGGCCGGAGGACGGTGCCGCCGAATTGCGGGTCGTGCCCGTGCCCGATCCCGGGGAGGTTCTACTGCGCGTCCGCGCCGTCGGTACCTGTGGCAGCGACCTGCACCAATACCACGGCACGCAGTCATGGCCCGTCCGGTGGCCGGTGACCCTCGGGCACGAATTCTGCGGCGAGGTCGCCGCGCTGAGCGCTGGAGTCGCGGGCTGGAGCATCGGGGATCGCGTGGCCTGCGAAACAGCCGCTTACGTGTGTGGCGTCTGTGCGTTCTGCCGCGCCGGCCGCTACAATCTCTGCCCGCGTCGTCTTGGCTTCGGTTACGGCATCGACGGCGCGGCCGCCGAGTTTGTGGCGGCGCGCTCGGCGCTGCTGCACCGCATCCCCCACACTGTGTCCTGGGAAGAGGCCGCCCTCACCGAACCGTGCTGCGTCGCCGCCAACGCGGTGCTGGAGCAGTCGGCACCCAAGCCGGGCGACACGGCGGTCGTCCTCGGCCCCGGCCCCGTGGGCCTGCTCTGTACGGCGCTGCTCGCCGCGACCAAGCCGTCGCACCTCGTCGTCGTCGGGGTGGCGCGCGACGCGGCGCGCCTCGACCTGGCGCGCCACTACGGCGCGACGCGTGTCATCACGGTCGGCGCGGAGGACCCGGCGGACGTGGTGCGCGGGCTCGGGGATGGGCTCGGCGCGGATCTCGTGATCGACGCGGCCGGTGTGTCTGCCACGCTGCGCACGGCGCTCGACGTGGTCCGACCAGGAGGCCAGATCACCAAAGTGGGCTGGGGCCGCGCCCCGCTCGACTTTAGCCTCGATCCGCTGGTGCAGAAGGCGGCCACGCTACGCGGCTCCTTCAGCCACACCTGGGCGACCTGGGAGCGCGTCCTGCGCCTACTCGGCGACGGGACGCTTGACGTACGGCCGCTGATCGCCACCTTCCCTCTGAAGCGGTGGCGCGAGGCCTTCGAGCGCATGGAACGGGGTGAGGTCGCCAAGGCCGTGCTCATCCCCTAGCCCGCGGACGCGCGGAGTCGTCGATGGGGCGCCTAATAGGACGCATGATCGATTGGTTGGTTGCGAGGAGGATGTATGGCCGACCGAGTGGAGGGTAAGGTCGCGGTGGTCACCGGCGCGGCGCGGGGCATCGGTCGCGGTTGCGCCGAGATGCTGGCCCGCGAAGGGGCGCGCGTGGTGATCGGTGACATGCGCGACGCTGACGGTGAGGCCGTGGCGGCGGCCATCCGGGCTGCGGGCGGGGATGCCCTGTTTCAGCGCACCGACGTCGTCGAGGAAGGCCAGTGCGCCGCGCTCGTCGATGCCGCGGTCCGCGCCTTCGGCCGGCTGGACATCCTGGTCAACAACGTGGGCTGGTTCCCGCGTGCGACCCTGGAGGAGACCACGACCGCGTTGTGGGAGCAGGTGCTCAACGTGAACTTGCGCGGCGCGTTCTATTGCTGCAAACACGCCGTGCCCCACCTGCGCGCTGCGGGCGGCGGCAGCATCGTCAATATCGGCTCGATCAACGGCATCCAGGGGTTGCCCAACGTCGTCGCGTATGCCGCCGCCAAGGGTGGCCTGCTCGCCCTGACCCGCACCCTCGCCGGGGCCTACGCGTCCGACCGTATCCGTGTCAACTACGTCATCCCCGGTTGGGTGCTCAGTGAGGGTGAGCTCGCGCTGCAGACCGGCCGGGGCTCGCTGAGGACCAGTTGCGCCGCGCGGGCGCGGCCCTCCCGCTCGGTCGACACCAGATACCCGCCGACACGGCCTACGCTGTCGTGTACCTAGCCTCCGACGAGTCGGCGCAGGTGACGGGGACGATCCTGCACGTCGACGCCGGGGCCTCAACCTTGCCCATGCAACCGGGCGGACCCTATGTGGGCTGAAAGGACTCTGTGATGCGTCTGGCTGCCTTCCCCAAGTGTTACATGGACGACCTCTGCGTCACGCGCAGCATGACGCTGGTCGAATGGATCGACATGGCCGCGTCGTTGGGTGTCGACGGCCTGGAGATGTATCCCGGTTTCTTCACATCGCTGGAGCCGTCGTATCTCGCGAGCGTACGGGCGGCGCTACGCCGGCATGGGCTGGCGATGCCCATGCTGTGCGCCTCGCCCGACTTCACGCAGCCCGACCCGGCGGCGCGGCGGGCCGAGGTAGAGCGCCACAAAAGAATGATCGACCTCGTGGCCTTTTTCGACACGCCGGCGCCGCGCACCTGCCGCGTGCTCTCGGGCCAGCGACGGCCCGAGATCTCCGAAGATGACGGCGTGGCCATGGTCGTGGACTGCATCGAACGGCTACTCCCCTACGCCGCCGAACGCGGGGTGATCCTGGCCATGGAGAACCACTACAAGGACAACTATTGGACCTACCCCGAGTTCGCGCAGCGCCTACCCATCTTTCGCCGCATTGTCGAGGCCATCAACTCACCGTGGTTTGGCGTCAACTACGACCCCTCCAACGCCATCCTGGCCGGCGACGATCCCCTGGTCGTGCTCGACGCCGTCAAGACGCGCGTCGTCAGCATGCACGCCAGCGACCGCGGCCTACAGCCGGGCTATACGCTCGACGACCTACGCGCGCAGGAGGAAGGGGTGGGGTACGCCGCGATCCTGCGCCACGGCGAGATCGGGACGGGGCTCAACGATTTCCCGGCCATCTTTCGTACCCTGTGCGAGGCGGGCTTTGACGGCTGGGTCTCCATCGAGGACGGCATGAACGGGTTGGAGGAGTTACGCCGCTCCGTCGCGTATCTCCGCGCGACGGCCGCAGATGTCGCGGACGACACACCTGCGGGGGGATGAGCTGTATCCAATCCTCCTTTCACGTTTCAGGCATCGACAGCTTGCACGATGAGTAATTCGGACGTCAAGGCGCTCTCAAGGCGAATAGTGAGACCCTGCGTGCGCAGCGCCAGCCCATCGACCACGCAGGTCTGGCCCGCGTTGTCGAACGTCACCGCATAGCGCCTGGACACGTCGACACCACGCAAGCGCAACACGTACTCGGGCGCGCCATCGCCTACGCGGAACAGCCCGGCGACCGCGCGCGTGCCGTCGCGCGCGGCCAACTCCAGCACGCCCCAGCCAGGATGCTCACTGCCCGCGGCGCTGGGTGTGTGATGGTAGATGCGGGAGTCGCGGTGGAACGGGCGCACGACGTCCTTGTAGAGGCTGACCGCGCGCCGCAACCGCGCCAATTGGAGTGGGCTGGGGTGGACGATACCGACGGTCGGGCGCCCGAACAGGATCAGGCGCGCCTGGAAGTCGATCTCGGCGCGCACATGCGCGTTCTGCCCTCCAAAGACGCGGTCCACGTACTCGGGCGGCAGGGCCATGGACATGCCATTGATGATCCAGAACGAGCGCGGCGCGATCTGCCAGTCCGTCACCCAGGTGTGGTCGAAATGGCGCATCATGCCGATGTCCGTACGCCCGCCGCCGCCGGCGCAGTTCTCGAAGATGACCGTGGGGAATCGCTCACGCAGGCGCGCGAAGATCCCGTAGAGCGCGTCGTAGTAGCGCCAATAGTGGTTCTCTACGCAGCCGTCTCGCACCGTCTGGTACCCCGCGCCGGGCACGATGTTGTAGTCGAGGCGGAAGAAGTCCAGGCGATGCTCGTCGAGCAGGTGACCGATCTGGTCTTCCATCCAGGCAGCTACTGCAGGTTGCGTCAGGTCGAGGTGCCCGCGCGACGAGCGCCCGTCGTACTGCTGTGCGATCCACTCAGGGTGCTGTAGGGCGAGCCTACTCTGGCCACCCAGCCGCTCCGGCTCCATCCACAGGCCGAACTTCATGCCCAGTTCATGGGCGCGGTCGCGGAACGGAGCCAGGCCGGCGGGGAAGCGGCTGCCAACCTGCCAGTCGCCTACCGTTTCCCACCAATTGCTGTGCGGCGGCGCATACCAGCTGGCGTCGATGAAAAACACCTCGGCTCCGAGCGCGGCCGACGTATCGAGGGCCTTGTAGACGGCCTCCTCGGTGATCTCCAACTCGGGGCCGATACCGCCTTCGACGGGCGCGCCATAGGGCGCCACAGGGGCACGCAGGACACTACGGCGCAGATGGTCGTGCATGGCCTGGATCGTCTCATCCAAATCGCCCATTATCATGCCCAGGTGTACCTCAGGCGTCGCCACCGTTTCGCCTGCGGCGATGACGCGCTGCGGCGCGGGCGCGTCGGGGCCGACTTTGAAGGATAGGGCCGTCCTGGGCGTCAGGCCGCCGTCGTATAGCTGATCCTGCTCGGCGTCGAGGTCGAACTCGAAGGCGTAACCACCGGACCAGGCGAGTTGGCCGATCAGGTGCTCACCCGTCACGTCGTTGCGCAGCACGAACATAGGATGGCGATGGCGGCCGCGACGATAGCGCCCCTGGATGCGGTACGCGGCGACCGGCAGCCTCTTCCAGGCGAAGTCTCCCTCCATGCCCCAGTGGGACGACGCCATGTAGCCGAGCGAGAAGATCCGCTCCTCCAGCGCGGCCGCGCAGACGTCCGGCCTGGAACTGTAGAGCAGCACACCGCTCCACGGGTACACCGCCGACAGAGATGCCGGCCGGTCGGAGGTATTGGCGATCTCGATCCAGCGCGTCATGATCGGCGTGCCGTCGAGGACGGTGTGGACGCGCACCGTCACGGGGCGCACGGCGTGAATCAACGTGACGGCCGCGTGCAGCGTGCCATCACGTTGCTCTTGCGTCAGGCCGCCCCATGTCCAGTGGGAGTGCAACAACTGGCCGTCCAACTCAATCCAGAAGGCCTGGGGCGTGGGATGCTTGGCGGGATCGGTGCGCACATCCTCCCACGGGCTCATGAAGCCGGCGCCGTTCCAGCAGCGCCCCACGAATCGCCCGTCTACGAGAGCCTCCTCATAGACGATGAGGTGGGAACGGTACGCGATCGTGGGGACGGGTTCCTGCTCGAAGCGCACGTCCACCAAGGCCCCATCAAGCGTCGTCGCGTCATTCTCCTGCCCCATGTGGCATCCTTCCCGCCGATTCGAGCGGCTTCATCCGACCCGGCGTCGCTCGCCGCATCGCCTTGCTTTCGCCAAACGCAGGTGCTATCATAAATAAATTGTTAACAGTATACGCAGCTCTGGGTCCACGGTCAAGGCGCGATTGCCCCCATCGGACGGTGAGCGACGGTCGAACCGAGGGTCGCGCCGGTGAGTCCGCGCATATGAAAAGCGAAAAGAGGAGAGATGCTCGTCGATGGCATAGTTGCGTCGTCCTTGACACCGTTCGATCCGTCGGGAGATGTACAGCTTGATCTGTTGCCGGCGCACATCGACTGGCTCATCGCCGAAGGCGTGCAGGGCATCTCGCCACTGGGCAGTTCCGGCGAGTTTGTCGGGTTGGAGACCGACGACCGCAAGCGTATCCTGGAGGTCGTGCTGGCGGCTAACGCGGGTCGTCGGCACGTCATGGCCGGGACCCATCACTACTCCACCCGTACGACGATCGACCTGTCCCGACATGCCGAACAAGCCGGCGCGAGTTCGCTCCTGGTGGTCCCTCCCTACTACATGCATCCCTCCATCAGCCAGACGATGGATCACTACCGCAGGATCGCCGACGCCGTACGTCTTCCCATCGTTCTCTACCATAACAGGGGCGGCACAGGCGTCGACCTGCGCACCGAGCACCTGGTGACCCTGTTCGAAGAGGGCGCCATCGCCGGCGTGAAGATGTCGCACACCGATCCCGATCGCATCTGCGCATTGTTGCAGGCGACCGACCGCCGGTTGGTCGTGTATGCGGGTATAGACACGGTCGCCTTCGAGGGCCTCTGCCATGGCGCCCACGGCTGGATCTCCGGCATTCCGAGCATAGTCCCTCGATCAGCCAGGCAGTTGTACGAAACAATCGCGATCCAGGGCGATCTACCCGCCGCGCGCCTACAGTGGCGCGCGCTCGCGCCACTCATGCGCCTCATATTCAGTGAGCATCTGGGCGCTGGCGAGGACCCGAATTGGTTGAGCATCATGAAAGCGGCGGTGAACATGATCGGGCCCGCGGTTGGCGATCCCCTCCCGCCGATCCAGCCGCTCGACGCGCACACAAAAAGGGTGCTGGCCGCGCTATTGCGCGATCTCGGGTACCAGGTACATGAGCAGGTATACGACTAAGTCTGCATTTCGCACGGTGATCATTATCGTCAGGTAGGGGGGCTGCACAGGCCGTTTTCGCTACCAAGCACGGCGTCGAAACGCCGGCAATGCCGCCAAAATGGGCGATATCCCGGCATGGCCCCGGCGATTTTATCTCCGTGCGAAATGCAGACTAATAGGGCTTATCAAGGAACAACGTATCCATTTTTCGCGCCTGTTCACGGGTAAACAGGGCACAAGATTGACTACGTTATTCTCTAGCGGCCCCTAAGTATCAGAAAGGCGCTGTATATGCGACATGACGAAGCGGGGACACGAGATGGCCAACGTTGACTATGCGCTGGTGCGGCGCGTGGCGGAACACGATCTCCAGGCATTCACGGCGCGCGTGCTGCGCCATCTGCGGATGAGCGAAGCCGACGCTCACGCCGCGGCCGCCGTGCTGGTCGCAGCCGATGTGCGCGGCATCGCGTCGCACGGGGTGGCGCGGCTCGACTACTACGTAAAGATGATCGAGGATGGCGGGCTTGACCCGCGCGCCGAGCCTGCGGTCGTGCGGGAAAGCGCCACCACCATGGTGCTCGACGCGCGGAACGGCATGGGTCAACCTGTGGGTGTGCGCGCCATGGCGCGGGCCATCGAGAAAGCGGCGGCGCATGACCTGGGCATGGCGCTGGTGCGGCACTCCAACCACTATGGGATAGCTGGCTATTATGCCATGATGGCGCTGGAACGCGACATGATCGGCATCTCGCTGACCAATACACATCCAGGGGTGGCGCCGACCGGGAGTCGCGCTCGCGTGTATGGCACCAACCCCATCGCTATCGCCGTGCCGACCGCGGGTCCGGTTCCTTTCGTCCTGGATATGTCTACCTCGGTCGTCCCGCATGGGCGCCTGGAGGTAGCGGCGCGGCGGGGTACGTCGCTGGCCGAGGGCTGGGCGTTGGATGCGCGTGGCCGTCCGACGGCCAGCACGGAGGAAGCGCTGTTAGGCGTGCTGCTGCCACTGGGCGGCCCCGCAGTCACCTCCGGCTACAAGGGCTACGGTCTGGCGCTCGCGATCGAACTGCTCTCCGCCGTGCTGCCGGGTTCGCTGTACGGCCCGCTGGTGCACCCGATGTGGGATACCGCGGACCCGAGCGACCTCGGACAGTTCTTCATGGCCATCAATGTGGCGGCGTTCGACGAGCCGGCCACGTTCAAGGAGCGCGCGGGCGACCTGTTGCGACGAGTCAAGCAGGCGCCGTTGGCCGAGGGCGCCGGCGAGATCCTGGTCGCGGGCGAGAAGGAGCAGCGCGCCGCCGAAGCGGCGCGCCGATACGGGGTCCCCGTCGACGAGACGGTCGCCAAAACCCTGGACGAGATGGCCCTGCGCTATGGCATACTCTCCCCGTTCTCGGAGCGCCCTGCGGAGGACGGTCTTGACGTGGAAACGCGCTAATCGACGCATGCCCGGTCGAAGTCCCGCTCACATCACACCCGCCCCAACTCAGGCACCGGCCCGCGCCCAGGGATGGGGCGCGACGCTATGGCGACGCGCCCATAATCCGCGCGCCAGGCTCGCCGTCATCGTGCTGGTCCCTACCATCATCTGGTTCGTTGTCTTGCAGTTCGCCCCCATCTTCGAAGCCATGTGGTTCGCCTTTTTCCACGTCGACCTGGCGAATATGTCGCTCTGGAATAGCCCATTCGACGGTCTATTGCGTTTCCAGCACCTGTTCGACCCTGAGTTGAACCCCGAGTTCTGGCCGGGCGCGCTCCATAGCGCCATCTGGACGGTGCTACAGTTCCTGTTCGTGATACCGCTAGGCTTGCTGCTATCCCTCGCCATGGCCAGAGTCGGCCGCGGACGCCGTTTCTACCAGATCGCCATCTTCGTCCCCGTCGTCACACCACTCGTTGCCATCGGGCTGATGATGGGCAAGGTTTTCGACCCGGAGGCTGGCCCGGCCAACGGCCTCCTGCGCGCCCTCGGCTTGCCCACCTCCGCATGGTTCCATGACCCAACCATCGCACTACCGCTTGCCGCGGCGATTGGCGCCTGGCGGTGGATGGGACTGTATGTCCTGATCCTCACCGCAGGAATCTTGAACATCCCGCTCTTCATTGCGCTGATCGCGTGCCTGATGATCCCGTCATCCGTCATCGCGCTCCCCCTCTATGTCAACCTCGTCCAGTTGGGCCTGGGCCGCAACTTGGGCGCCCTGATTGTGGTCGGCCTCTGGTCGCCCTTCGGGATCTTCACGCTGCGGCAGTTCATGGAAGGCATCCCCGCGGAGTTGCTCGACGCCGCGCGTATCGACGGCGCGTCCGAGTGGCGGATCGTGGCGCAAGTGCTCACGCCGCTGTGCACGTCGGCCCTGGCGGTCCTAGTCGTCTACGCGTTCATGAAGAGTTGGGACAACTTCCTCTTGCCGACGATCCTGTTCCAATGGATCCTCCAGCCCCAGAACTGGACCCTCCCCCTCCTGGCCGCCGGCGGCGCTGGAGCTGCGACCCCTCTCGTGTCCGCGGTCGTGGTGCTGATGACCCTGCCGGCTCTGATTATTTTCGTCACGGCGATGCGATACTTCATCCGGGACATCACGGTGACCAGTACGCAGAGTTGAGCGAGAAAAGAAATCCCTGTTAGGGGGCAAATACATGTTGCACAACCGGAGTTACGGGTGAGCGACGGTCACGGTACTGTTCTCCGTGGAGATATAGCCGTCCAGGCACCGGCTGGCCATAACGTGTCGTCCCAATCCGTGTGCAACATGTATTTGCCCCCTACAGAGAAAAGAAATCCCCCTAGTTCTGGTCTAGGAGCCGGCGGCGGCCTCGGCGTCGCGCAAGGAGCGATACACCCAGGCGCTGCCGAGAGTCGCGACCAGCGCCCCGAGCAGGCCGAGGGTCACACCGCTGCCGACACCGCCGGTAGCGTTTCTGATCCCGATGCCGTCGTACAACAGGGGCACGAGGGCCAGCACCGCCAACACGCACACATCGCGCGCCATTTGCCGTCGCCGCCGCGCCTCTCCCGCGAGCGCGAGCACGGCGATGAGCAGCGCTGTCGCGCCCAGGACGAGCACGAAGACGCCGTGCCTCGCGCTCGCTTCCGTCCCGCCTTGTGTCAGCGGGATCGCCAACAAACTCGGGACGGTTGCCTGACTACTCCCATCCCCTGAACCGTCGCTCGTCTGACTTGCGTCCCCTTGTGGAGCCTCAAACCCGACGCTGACGGCGTTCAACCCGTTCGTCGTCACACCATAACTGCTATCCTGCAACCACGGAAGCAATGGTGACCAGGTGAGCGCGAGGCATCCCACGACAGCCAGAATTCCATACAGCGGCGACCATCTACCTGGGCGAGAGGCCGGAACGCGATCGCTGCGATAGCCGGTCGGCGCGTCCATCATCGATCGTTCGTCGCTCACGTCGCACCTTCCTCACCAATCACATCCCCGCCCGCCCCCGCGGCGCGGCACGCAGGCTACCGCGACGCCACGCCGGACGCCATACACAGTTCCTTGACACTCCCCGCCTTTCAAGGCGGGGCATCCCGAAAGGTTTAGGTAACCATACCAGAGGCGGCGTTTACGGACAACTGACCTCATCATCGAATCATCGAACAAAGAGTCTACAGACAACTGTTGACAATCCGCGATGTCACCGCTACAATGTGCTGTATCCCAACCCCGGTATTGGGGCGGCCACGCTCTCGGCGCTCGTCATGATGTCGAGCGCCAGTCGAAAGGCATAGGTTGTTACGTGCCCCCTCGGATCTCAGCTGACCCTGACATGCACGCGGCTCTGCGACGCCCGTCGGCGCGACCAGGTATCCTCTCCGGCCCCCCCGCACGGACCGCGCTACGGCACGGCATCGACATGTTGGCGGACATCGTTCGGTCGACCCTTGGCCCCACCCCGCGTACAGTCGCGGTGCAGGATGTCCTGTCCGGCCGCCCCATCGAGGTGCTCGACGACGCCGCCACCATCCTGCGGCGCATCATCGAAGTTCCCGATCACTATGTCAATATGGGAGCCATGATGCTGCGCCATGCGACCTGGAAGACCTTTGAAGCGGTTGGCGATGGTGGGGCCATCACCGCCGTACTCTTCCAGGCCATTATGCGCCAACTCGCCCCATACGTGGCGGCGGGCGGCGACCCCATCGCCCTACGGCGCCATCTGGAACATGGTCTTGGCGGCGCGACAGCAGCTCTACGAGGCCAGGCCCGGACGCTAGACGGGCCCGACGCGATCGCTCGTACCGCCGAGACGTTGTGTCACGACCCCGAACTGGCGACGATGCTGGGTGAAATCTTCGATATCATTGGGACTGACGGCTACCTGCAGGTAGAGGACGGGTACACAGCCGGCCTTGAGCGCACATATGTGGAAGGCGTCCATTGGGGCGAAGGCTATGTGTCGCCCTATTTCAACACCGACGAACTGACGCAGGAGGCGCGGCTCGACCTGCCCATGGTCTTGATCAGTGATCTACGCCTGACCCAGGCGGAGGAACTCCTGCCGTTGCTGGACCGCCTGGTCGAGGCGCGCTGCCCCGGCCTGCTGCTCATCGCCGATGAAGTGTCCGGCGGCGCCTTGCATCTACTGCTGACCAACCATCGCCAGGGGGTACTGCGCACCGTGGCCGTCAGAGCGCCATCTCACGAGCCGCATCGGGCACGCATTCTCGAGGATCTGGCGATCCTCACGGGCGGCCGCGTCGTGACCAAGGAGAGTGGGCAGCGCGCCGCCCATGTCTCCTTGTCCGACCTCGGGCGCGTCCGGCAGGCTTGGGCTAACGACTCCAACTTCGGTTTCTATGGCGGCGATGCCGACCCCGCCGCCTTACGCCGGCGCATCGCGGAGGTCAAAGCCGAGTTGGCGGCGGCTACGAGCGAAGACGATCAGGAGCACGCGCGCCGGCGCCTGGGCAAACTGGTCGGCGGCGTGGCTATCCTGTATGTCGGCGCGCTCACCGCCGGCCAGCAGCAGACCCGCAAAGATCTCACACGACGTACGGCCACGGCGCTACGGCTGGCGCTACGCGATGGGGTCGCTCCGGGCGGAGGCGCCGCTTATTTGGCATGCCAGGAAGCGGTGCAGGTACTGGCATCGTCGCTATCAACCGATGGCCGCGTCGTGGCGCGCGCTTTGGCTACCGCCCTACAAGAGCCGTTGGCCGTTATCGCGGCCAATGCCGGATATGATCAACAGACCGTGGTGGCGCGAGTAAAAACCAGTCCGCCGTGGTGCGGCTTCGATGCGCTCACAGGCCAGTTTGTGGACATGTGGGCTGCCGGTATTGTAGATCCCGTGCCGGTCCTACAGACTGCCCTCGAGTCGGCGGTTAGTGGAGCGGCCATGGCTCTAACCAGCGACGTGCTGGTCCACATGCAGGCGCCGTTGACCAAAGCGAAACCTTGAGTACGCCGCGCCTGAGCGGCCATCAACTCATGACGACGGGCCTATCCGTGGTTAACCTGTACGCGCCATCGTCCGTGACCTGGGATCAGGGTGGCAGGGATATCACACTGACCATGGCGACGGCCTTCCCCTATCACCCAGAGGTGTCCATTACGGTGACACTGTCGGAAACGAACCCCTTCGCCATCCGCATTCGCATCCCATCCTGGGCAGCAGGAAGCATGACGGTCACGGTCAATGGCTCTGACTTTGTGACGGGACAGCCGGGAAGTTATGTATCCCTGAACAGGACATGGTCGAACCAACAGACAATGCCCCAGCACAGGATGAGGCGAACGTTCAGGCGCTACCCACAGGTATACCCGGCACTGACAGGCGGATTCGGTACAAGCTCGTGGTCGCCGTGATGAACAGTGTAGACCAGTCGTTTCCACCCCATGCCAAATTCGCGGCCACTTCCGGCACGGTGATGGTGCCCAGCGGCCTACCCCCTGGACTGAAGATCCATACCCCGCCGATTGAGCCGACATACAGGTTTCCCGCACCATCCACCTTCAAGCCATCGGGCGGTCCGTCGTCCGGCCCTAACGGAGAGGGCAGCGGCGTCTCGGCAAAGATCCGCCGATTGATAAGAGTACCATCGGATGTCACATCGAAAACATGGATTAAGCCCGTGGCGTCATCGCCGACATAGAGCAGGGACTCATCCGGCGAGAACGCGAGTCCGTTGGGGTGCTGCAATTCATCCGAGAGCAGGCGCAACTCGCCGGCGGTCGAGCATTGATACACACCCTGGAACGATAGCTCCTTGCCCTCTGTGAGGTGACGCAGGCCATGGGGGGGGTCGGTGAAGTAGATGGCGCCGCCGCTGTGCACAACCACGTCATTGGGGCTATTCAGGCGCTTGCCCTCATACTGCTCGGCCAGCACAGTGATACTGCCATCGTGCTCGGTGCGGGTGAGGCGGCGGGCGCTCTGGCCGCACACGATCAGCCTGTTTTCTCGATCCAAGGTCATGCCATTGCAGTACCCAGACGCCGACGGATAGGCCACCCCGTCGTGCTCTACCCGAAAGGTCGTCACCTGTGGACCCTCTGGGCATTCCTGCCAGCGCACAATGCGGCTATGAGGGATATCCGTGAACAGCAGATGATCGCCGCGCCAGACCGGTCCTTCCGTGAAGAGGAAACCTCCGGCCACGCGCTCACGGCGCGCCTCGGGGGGAACCAATCGATGAAACGACGCATCCAGCACGATAAAAGGCTTTGCCATAGCTCTTCCTCTCCGTGACCAACGCCACCAGACCTGTGCTGGAGACGTTCTTCCCGTATCGCTTAGTCGGTCCAGTAGGCGGCGCCCGGCAAGCTGCCATCCATGGTGTACCCGCCGTCCATGGTGAGCACCTGCCCGGTCATATACCGTGCGTCATCAGAAGCCAGGAAGACCGCGCCGGCCGCGATCCACTCCGGCTGTGCGATCTCCTTGAGTGGGATACGCTCATAGAGGGCGCGCTTGACCTGCTCGGTATACATCGGCGTGGTGAGATCGGTGTAGGTCGCCCCTGGAGCCAGACAATTGACGATGATGCGGCGCGGCGCCAACTCGGTGGCCAACGTGCGCGAGAATGCCTCCATGCCCCCTTTGGCCGCCGTGTAGGCGGCCGCGTTCGGCTCGGAGATCTGGGCGTGGATTGGACAGGGCCACATGACACTTGACGCTGGTGGGAAGCTGTCCTTCGGCATCCAAATGCGCAGAAACGCGGGTACGCTGTCACAAAGATGAGGGCTTGGCGCAATGTCTGGATGTTCCACGCTGCAA
>JAABUU010005298.1_pt1 | contig 14563 bp, 16 predicted proteins | sample 5559301 | NCBI WGS metagenome assembly JAABUU01 (sample SAMN10711884, study PRJNA513360) | rock metagenome | isolation source: Antarctica rocks | place: Antarctica: Victoria Land, Richard Nunatak white | reverse complement strand
GCACTGCAGTTTACTAAGCAGGTTGGTAATGCATGTTACTTGGGAGCTGACCTGATGGCATGGCAGAAGACAGGTATGACGACAGAAGGAGGTCACCAGCTGCATACATCTCCACTGTGGTCTTAGTGCCTATCACGCAACACAGCCACAGTCGTGCGATGCAAGATTGGACATACACACACCAGCGTCAGCCCCATACTTAGACCCAACAAGTCCTCTGCAAGCGCCTCTCGCATTGCTGGCATGTTGGCCTGGTCAAAAAGTAGCAGTGGCAAGCCACGCAACTTTACTATGGCATAGCCAATCACAAATAAACCACAGTCCACAGTTGCACCTTGTATTGGCGCAGCTGACTCATACCTGCAACAATGCATCGATGCATGACCACAAATGCGTGACCACTCACATGTTTATGCATCATGCACACCTGTCACATGCTTGCATTTCTGTACCTGATCTACATCTCAGCAATGATGGGCAGGAGTTGAGGCTGTTTGTCAGCTATTGCCAGATCTGTCAACCAACGTTTGAGAGACCTCAGTATCTCATCATGCTGTCCCTGTTGTCCCTGCACCCGCAATGGTTCAAACAAGCAATCAAGACACTTTGAAGCTTAAGCCAGACAATGACAAGATAGAGGGTAAGAGATAGCGCTTGCCTGCTTCAGCAAAGAGTCATAGCAAGTCAACCGCTTCTCTGGAAAGCTGAAATGTGCTGCAACCCAATGGTAAGCTTCCTTCAGGTTGATAGGAATGAAATATTGGAGCACTAAAACCAGGGTGTGAAATGCCTCAGACTTCTGGCGCGCGTCAACGCTTTGGGTTGTGCGTGAGGCCCACAGGATTCTCGGTATTCGCGAAGTTATACCCCCCTTTCCTGCCACAAGAAGCAAATGCAGGTTTGCAATTATTGTTTTTTCTGTGCATCTGTACACAACCTGCAATTCAGGAGCTTAAACGTCACCATTGCACAATCAAACTGATCAAATGATTAGTCAGCCAATTACTCACTTGTCCAGCAGCTGATACTTCCACCTCATCGAGCACACCCGATGAGGTGAAGGCCCAACTCTCCTTGGCGGCTGTGTACTTAGCCTCCACTTGCAGCAAATCAAGACAAAAGTTGACCATTTCATCACAGATGCCTTGACCTGACTTCAGCCGATCCATGCTATGCTGCGATATGTAATAGTCATAAGGATGTCCATGCATATCCACCACCATTGCCTCATCAGAGCTAGCTGGCTTTACAGGTGATGTGACCTCTTGGTCACTGCTACCTGCAAGGACAGCATATGTCATGACCTTTGGCCACCTCTGGTCACTATGCATCATTGCCTTTACATTCATAGTCTTACCTCATCTACAGTCTTGTCTTGTCCAGCATGGCCCAATGTGTTGACATGAACTTCATGCAAGACTTTTGAAATGTCATGGATCTTCAAGAGTCGCAGGAGGCCAGTAGGAACATTATCTGATTTAGGAACAGCTCTTTGGAAGTGGATCGTAAGTTTCTTTGGTTGACCAATCTTGCTAAACTAAATTGTCATGCACGATCACCTCTGCATAAGGCTATACAAACATATGCACACACAGGCTTGGTGCAACGACAAAGGGTACGACACAACAATTCATCCAATTGTCAAGTGTGTGCTGTTCCTTGAGGACCTGTTGGCTGAAATGGTTGCAAAGAACTCTAAAGATCCCTTTGGAAACATCAAAGTTGCTCGAAAAGCGCTTTCCAAGATTCGGTGTGTACCTTTGATAGCATCAAGTCCTTTCTCTGTTTGCCATTTGTTTGCTTTGTGATGAATCTGGTTCACTGATCATGCATGTTGTCTTGTCTGCTGCAGCGAGCTTCAGAGAGGAATACCGTCCCCCTATGGGGACGCTTTCAGCAAAGAAACACTGATCAGAGCAGCAAGCAGCAAGGCTTTTGCTGCAACCACAGAAGCTCGAATAGGTCTTCAAGCTACAGCATGCACTGCAGCCACTGCATTACTCAGAAGTGATGACTGTTGAAGTTGTTTGCTATAGGGCCAGGGCGTGACCCTTTGAGAGATGGTTTCCAAGCAACATCTTTAGACCATGATGAGGTTGAGCGTATCTTGGATGCCTGCATACAACACAGTGACCATTGGAATGATTTCAAAGTTGCAGCAATGGGTTTCAGAGGCAAGACAAGGACACGAGCTTTTTGTAGTCTATTGATGAACAGTGTTGATCAACAGTGTTGATGCAGCGACAACTCAGTGGTGCAGGCGACCATCTCATGGATGCTAAGCCAAGTTTGCTTGCACTCACACCAGTGGTCAGATGCACTCCTGTGCCCATGCAGTGGTTGGGAGAATGCAGGGGAGGGGAAGAAGTGCAGAAAATTCAAGCTTGTCATTTCAAACAGCAGAGTTGATGCATTGTTTTGACAGCGACTTGTCTGAAATTCCAGATGATGAATCCAAAAACAACTCAGCCCATCCATATGGGGGGTTGAACATTCATTAATGTTTTTCGTCATGCATTGTTGTGGGTAGGTACATCTTCAAAGACATCATACTTACTATGCAAGTCTTGGTCCTAGCTGTGGTGCGTGAGGTGTACAAACTGTGCAACAAATGAGACTTAAAACTGAGCATGGCTCGCGCATCATGGCAGATGTTGGGCACTCATTTGCATCTGCCACTGCTACCCATGGCTACTCAAGTAAGGCATTGCAATGAAAGGCGCAGCCTCTGCCTGAAGCTCGGCTATGCTTCTACTTTTGTTTGGTAAATGGACTGATGGACTACCATAAGAATTGACATTGGGACCAGCAAAATTGTTGACATTCATTGTGATGCCTCCCATTGCAGACCTAGGGCTGCGCTCCACCAAAACTACATTGTGCTTGTCTTGAATGTCAAAATGGGGAGTGAAGCTTGAGAAGGAGGGATCTGCAGCAATTTAGGCACAGCAATTAGCTGACAGAGAGCAAGCCTATGCGACAACAACTTGTCTTGATGTGCATCAATGTGCCAATTCACCTTGATTTTCCTTGTCGAACACAGGCATGCTTCTGTTGACTGATATGTGCCTATTGGTGCAGGGAACAGCAAATTCCTCCTCTTCATCTGCAGTGTCCATACAATTGAGCTCACTGGAAATGTTAAAATGATAAGCTCTGCCTAAAGAAACTGTACAGGTGCAGCAATGCACCATCAGCAATGCACCAACATGGACTGTCATCCAAGGGACAGCAGGATTCCCAAAATACTACCTGAATCTGGCACCACCAACACTACATTACTGATATCCTTGTGGCTGCTGAACGTCCGGATATCAGCCTGTGCTAGCTTCTTAGTGTGGCTTGGTTGGTCTGGGCAAACATCAAATCAGTTGTGAGACACACACAGAAAAGCACACCATTGCACAGCCAGCAGCATTGAGTTTGCAGACAGGAACGCTGCAAGCAAATTCTTACTGGCAAACGATCAGTGACAGCAGTTTCTACCTGAAATGGTTGCATTGCTATGATGGGACAGACCTAGTTGATCAACATGGGCCTGTGCTTTGGCCCTTTGCTCAGCTGGGGTGCCTGCCATGAATCTCTTGGTTGTGTACCCCTTCTTTTTGAACATAAGTGCTTTTCTGCCATTGGTGTTGTACTGTATCACACCGTTTGGCAAGGTTGGGTCACTTTTAGGAAATCCTGCAGTCCTTCTAGGGGGTAGAGGTAGACCATGAGCGTGTGCCTCTCTACACTGTTTCATGCAGTCTTCTGCCAAAATCAGCTTTGCATCCATGGTCAAAGCTGGGGACAGGAAACTGTAAGTAGATCCTGTTACAGGGTCCTTGACTCTGTAGCCCCTGTGCTGAGCATTGTCTAGCACAGCAATACCAATGCTCCTGTCTTGTTGGTGCTTCCTCATCTTCAAAGCCTGTTTCTCTCTCTGTGCTGCAGTAATGGAATACCCTTGACCTCCAGGTGTTAAGTTGTAGTGGTCCGGGCTTTCAAAGGTTCCATACGCTGCTGTGGTTTGAACCTCAGCGGCGTCTGCCTGCTCTGCCAGAACTGTCTGCAAGGTTATCCAGTCAAAGGCAGTGGGGCCATACTTGCAGATAGCATTGTTTAGTGCCCTGCACCCTGCCCGCCCGCGGCGGAGGGCTTCGTATATATGTTCCTTAGCTCGCTTAGCTGTGCCAAAAGGGCGGCCGTGTCTGACTTGCTTGGCTTGCCCTATGTACATGTGGCCTGTGACCTTGTTTTTACACAAGTATATGTCAACAAGCAATACATCTTGCATTGACGTCAGTGCGCGTGTTCTAACTTTGGTTTGGCTGTAAGTTGCTATGCAGAGGCAAGTACACCTAATCGATTTCGGGAATCGAATATGGGGATGTGAGAAACATAGAATGACTGACAATTCCCAAGAGCAAACTGAAAAATAACTGTTGAACGTTTAGTGAGGGTAGGCAAGCCCTGCCAGCCAATCACATGGTAAGCTTATTACAGAACAGCCAGCAAATACCAAGTTGTACCATGGTGTTACTGAATCCCAACAAACTACGTGTGCAGCTCAACAGGAAAAGTCAATAGCTTTGGCTGGCTGAGATATAGTGGCTTTGTGAGGCACAAAGAGCCTCACCTAGATGCAGCTGGGGCATTAGCTGATCTTCTGGTGTTCACACTCAACCTGACAGGGCTGGACATACTCGCAAAGATAGAGAGTCAAGATACTGCTTGGTAAGTCCAGTCATGGCACATCAAAAGCCGCAATACATGAGTGTACATGGGCTTAACGGCTTGTGCTTGCTTTAGGTGGGAGTGCAGACTGTTGTTCAAGGCAAGAGAGCTCTCTTCCTCCACACACACCTGCATGCTCTTGTGCATGAAAAGCAACTGTGATTACTGACTTTCTCTTCTCAAACACACAAGCAAACAGTCATTGCAGCATTAAACAAAGAGAAACGCACCGCACACTAATCTTTTTACTCATAGGATTTGTACCATGCAAACAGAAAACAAGATCGCAGTGCACTTGCAAAGCCTTTGCAGAACATCTTGCAAGAGGTTGAGGGCAATCCAGTAGTCAAGACTAAAGTGCTTCACCTTTTCAGCTGGGCTTGCTGTGAGGAATCTGTGCTGTGCTCTTAGCACCATCCAAAACACATCACATGCTGACTGCTGTGCAGAGACTCTGGTGTGCTCTTGCTGGCAGCTGGAGGCGCAAGCAGTGAGCTGCTCTCTATCTGGGGGCACTGGTCTTCAGGTGAAAAACAAGATGATCTGCACACAGTACGCACAATGTATGCAGAAATGGCAATAGGCAAATGAAAAGAATGAGTGCAACGTCAAGTGTGGCCTGCAGGTATGGCATGTCCTACATCTTACACCAATTGCCAGCTGTAGCCAGCATAATGATCACTCAAAAGTATTTGCAATTTGCAAGGCAAGTCTGGTCCAGCCACAACAAGGCAAACAAGCAAGCAGAGCTTGATGTTTCTGCCGGCATGGGTGACATGCTTCAAGACATGCAGGCTTGTCTGAAGCAGTTATGTGGCAGCGCAGCTGTTGTTGAACCAGAAGCAGTTGCCAGGTTCATAGCTGAAAACATTTCAGCAATGAGTATCAGCTCAAATGCTGCAGATGTGCAAGAAGACAGCTTGAGAGGGGTACTCACCAGGCCGGGCTCAATGACACAAGTGACAGCGCCTGCTTCAGGAACAGAGCGCTCCAGAGCCAGCCTCGTCCAAGCACCCTCGCTGTATGACACCAGTGGCAGCATCAATTCTGTGTCGTTGGATTGGCAAGAGTGGACCTCTGGCCCTGCACACAGCACCATTGCTCAGAGAGTGCTGGTGATCAAGGCACACAAGCACATGTCATTGGGCAGGCGAAATACTCACTTGCACAAGAAGAACAGACACTTGCCTCAGCTCATCGAGTCCCTCGTTGGTGCAGGGGCCTCTGCTGCACAGGCTATCAACCTGATGACACATATAGCACAGCAACTCCAGCTGAGTCTGGATCAGGTCAGGGAAGGCTCGAGGCTTCTTGCAGGCAAAACAGCCGAGAGTGACAGCGATAGCTTGACAGCTGAATCATCAGTGACGCTGGGTGACTTCAAGGCAGCTGTGGGTTGGGCATTTGCACAGGTTGCTCTGCTGCAGGCACACAGCAGCTTGATGAGTCAGTGTCACTGAGTGTACTCGACTTCTGCAGAATAGTCTCATCAGGCAATGTCACACAGCTCACCTGCAATGTCTCAAAACAAGTGATGCAGAATCCAGAAGCTGAATGTGCAATATGCAGCACAGCTCAATTACAAGCTGTAATCAAACCACAAAGACAGAGAAATTGTATGGTCAAGCTTGAGTACTCCGCGAGCAGTACTCTCGCTTCAGGCTGTGTTGCTTGCAGACGAGCCTCAGCTGAAGTGCTTAAGTTCAAAGCACTGCACTTGATTTTTGATGCCTAACAAACGTTTATACATGTGTCAAACATGACTGATCTGCTTACAAAGAAAACAATAGACTCTTTGCACCAGCGCCTACTGCGCAAGGTAGCCACCATGAGCTCATTGCTTGAACTGAAGCAATTGACACATCTTCGCATGACAGAGCAGCCTGTGCAAACAATGTCTTAACAAATTGCAATCTGAGTAGGTACCACCATGATAGCGGGATGTCTCGGCCTCAGCCAGAATACAATTATTGTACCATCCTAGCAGGGTTGACAATGCTTTTTTGGGTCTTATTGAATAGGGAATGTGCCGCATCAATGTTACGTTCATGATTATGTCAACATGGCAGATTGTCCATTGTTAAAACAACTGATGAAAAAAATGAAAATTGGTTGAGGATAGTAAATGATGTAATAGTGTTGGTTGATATCAAGTTACTCGTCTGGTCTCAAAAAACACTCAATTGAGTTACAAAATGAGAAACGCTAGTCCCGCTACAGTATGCAAGTTACTGTAGCGAACCGTTGCAGCACAACACAGAGCTTGGTCTCACAAACAATGCTCAACAACATGGGGATCAAGAAAGGCTGAAGACTGCATCTGCACTCGATGCACTGAGTACCCTCTGCAAGGCCTGTGAACAAACAGCTAGCTGCAAAAGTTTACACCTGCTCACACTTTCAATGGCACAGCGCTAGGTGGAATGCTGGCTGAGTTGCTGCCTGCAGTGCCTGGTGTCCTAAGCTGATGTGACACAAAACCAGTAGCAGATGAAAATGCACCGGCTCCAGTGTTGGTTCTGCCTGCACTGCTCAAACTGCTTGGTGTGATATGCTGAGATGCTGCTGCTGCTGTATAGTTCATGGAATATGGGGCATTCTGCATTGCTGCTGGTGGGCTCACGCTGCTCCTGCGCCATTCACACCATTGTCAACATCAGCTATCTATTCACAGCTGTGACATCAAGCTGATTTGCAAACAAGCAGCACACTTGGCAGCCGTATCACACAAGCAGAGCAGTGCCAGCATCAGCACAGGAAGAAAGGCATATGATCTTGTGTGAACATGAATGCTGGGCAGCTTTGCCTGTAGGCATCTGCGCCCGGCCTCAAAGTTGCAAGTCAGGTGATCATCAGCATGGCCGTCCAGGGCCACAGAACATGATACACCTCATGTAAGTGACAGTGTTCCCACAATACATGGTTCAGGCCACCTTTCAGGCCCAGTAGAAGTCTTGCGGCAACATCTGATCAAAGTTGATGTGCATGCTCACACTGCTGCTGCAAGCCACATGACTGCATGTAAAAGATATTACCTGCTTGAGCCTGCAGGGATGCCCATGGACCCCCCAGAGACAGTAGCAGCCCCCCGCAATGCAGCTGGCTTGAAGCTATACCGAGACCCTGTGGCTGTCCCTCCAAACTGCAGCTGGGCCTCATTCACCTGAAAGCAACCACCGATTGTATGCTGCTGGTGTTGTCACACTCACAACAACAGCGCAGCTCAGCATGTGCCTGGTAAGCAATGTTGTGCTATGAAACATACTCATCAGCATCACGCCCTTGCTTGAGCAGTAATGGAGCCAGTGCCCAGGTCTGATGTTGCTGGGACTATGCAGTGATTCTCATTTCAAGTGACCTTCAGAGAGACGATGCTGTCAATGCACGTCTCTCTGAGCCACACACACATGGATGACAGACAGCAGAGTAGGCAGAAAGTCATGCAAAGGGCTGTGCATGCTACCTGGTTGTTGAGCCATCGGATCATCTGCTCATTGCTCTGCAGCTGGGTCTTGCATTCCTCCAGCTTGGACTTCAGGCTGCTGATCTCATCCTGAACACATGCTATATCATCAGGTTCCACTTGTGGCATGCAAGACAGTCAGGGTTGCAAGGCTACATGACATGCACAACGCAAAGCAAGACAGCATTCTGCAGGACATGAAGAAGCACCGATGACGTGGTCACAGCGCATGCACAAGCATGGGCGCCTCAACATCTACAAGGCACAGACAGGATGAGCACTTTCCAAACAGTGCAGTGTGCAAGCAAGTCACAATGTGCAACAAAGCCAGGGAGCATTTTAGCTGTACACAGCTGCTCATCTCAGAGAACGGTTGTAATCATTTGAGAAAACCAGCTCCAGACCAAAGAGCGAGGCACAAAGCAAAACAGTCTGGGCATCCAGGAGAGTCATGAGATAGTTGTTGACAGGCAGCCACCTTGAGGGCCTTGTTGTCCTCCTGCAGGTGGTCGACCTGGCGGCTGGAGCTGGCCTGTTCCTTCCTCATGCTGTCCAGGTTGCCTTCTCTGGCAGCCAGCTCCTCCTCTTGCCGCCCAATGATGGCCTGCTTTCGTCTGGCCTTCTCTTTGGCCATGCGCAAGTCATTCTGCATCCAAGCAGCTGCTCTTGGCGATACCATGCGTGCAGCTAGACGGTAGCATGAGCATGTTGTCAAGGTCTATGACAGTGAAATAAAGGAGCTAGTGATGGCATTTCAGGCAGCACTTTCAGATGCTGCTAGTTGCTTCATGGTAAAGCTGCACAAGGAGGCTTCTTGTTTGCGTGTTACCTCTCATGCCACCTGATCAAGCAAGTGACTGTGCTCACTCATACAGCAAATGCTTTTAATCAGCAAGGGGGCATGGCAACAAGGATACCTACAATGGCGAGCACTCTGTTTCTGCTGTCCTGCTTGTCTACTCAAGGCTTCCACAGTCAGCAATGCTGACAACCACATGAAACAGACATGAGCGTAAATGGCTAAGGCACGCAGCGTGGGCCAGAGGACCCAGCTCAGACAGCATATCAGCGCAAACGGCTGACATGCAGTCCACCTGTACACTCACCGACACTTTTTCAATGATGCGGTTGCCTTTCAGAACTTCAGCAGCAGCTTCTTTGGCACGCACTTCATGACCAGCTGCTGACTCCTTCAGCTCACTGCACCTCTCCTCTAGCTGCCTGCTGGAGGCTTCCAGATCTTTGCACCGCTGATTCTGCTCTGCTATGTGGTCCTTCTGGGCTAGCACCTGCACAGAAAAGAACAGCTGCTGCTGCAACACTACAACCTCATTGCAGGGTTTGTCGCTGAAGTGACTTGCAGATCATTACCCCGCTGGTACTGTCCTGGTGCTATGCGGTCAATCTGGGTTCAGATCTGTGTGCTTTATACTGACAGTCGTGGCTGTGCTTAAGCTCATGCTTGTGCTAGGGACGCTACTCAGTGGCGGCAGCTCAGGGGCCTGTAGCGTGCTGACATATAAGCAGCAGTGATGCAGGCTCCTGGGAGGCGACAAATTGAGCGCAGCCACCATAGCTTTACTGGCTTCATGTTGTCAAGCGTGTACAAGTGTTGTTTTGTGATGCTTGGCATAAGCAAAGAGATGTGTACCTTCTCATCTGCAGAGCGCAGTCTGGCTCTCAGCTCGTTGGCTTCCACCTCCCGTTCACTCTTGCTCTTGCCTAGCTGGACATTCTGGTTTTGCAGTCTGCTCAACTCCTCCTCCATGGACCTGCAGTTGCCTTCAACTGTCCCCAGCTTATGACTCAGCTCACTCACCTGAGGCATGAGCCAGGATAGCTGTTAGTGTACAGTACATGGAAAGTGTGCTGAAACTGCACTGCCTTGGAATCTGTTGTGCAGCAGTTGTATTAACACTCCATCAGCCTTGATCAAGCAGATACTGACTTGAAGGTATACACCTGCACAATGTGTGATTGTATATGTCAAGCTTCTCTAAATGAGGTAGGTGCAGGCCGACTTCACTTATCTTGCATCGCTTGAACACGTTGCAAAGAGGCAATGCCTGATGACCAAGACATGTCCACATGCTGATGTAGCTCTTGCCCACTACCACTTGTCTATGCATAGGCTTATTGCTACGTGCATTGCATCTATGCAGTCACCTTTGAGTCCAGCTCATACTTTAGACTGCGTAACTGACGGTTCTCGGTGTCTAGATCATCACCCCGTGTTGTCAGTGCATCCCGCTGCTCCCTGTACTTGGTCTCCAGTCTGTCCCTTCCCTGTGCAGGAATACAGTCTTAGAGTCTTCACATCTGGACCATAAGGATATGAGAACATCACTGGACAAAGTCATGCTTGCTGGGGTGTAGTTGTCACACATGGAAAAGACTGATTCGATATTGACAACCCTCCTTCTGATAGTGTTTGCAGCATAAAGGAAGGAAACCCACATGTTTGACATGTTCTAGGCAATCAGGAGAGCTTGCCCTAGCAAGTTGCAGAACCATGACATTTTGCTGCTTACATCCTCTGCCTACACGTCAGACATTGCTACCGTTGCATAGGCTGAGACTGTTTAGTTCAGTTCTTAGTTCAGGTCTTACTGGTCCAGCGTGGTTTTGAGCTGTGCAAGCTCTTTAGTCTTTTCCTCTAGGGCAATTGCATCTTTGGTTTTGGAGTGAGCCTGCTGCTCAAGCAGGGTGCGCTCATGCATCTCACGGCTCTCTGCCAGCTGCTCTACAGTGTCCTCAAGCTTGAGCTGTGTGCTGTCGCGGTCACCCTGAAGACATCAGAATCAGGCGAACTATTCACTATTACACCAAGTGGTGCTTCGTGCTGTTGGCAGCAAGATGAACGACAGCAACAGCTGATATGAAGGAAATGAGGTAGCACTAGCGTATGGGTTTGCTGCTCAGTGTGTGCTGTCAATGTTAGTCGGGAACCTGGTAGTGCAGCACCTTCCAATGCTGGTGTGCTTGACATGCAACATTGGCATGTTGACATTATTGTAAGGCAGACCATTTGTCATGGTATCTGGATTATGCTGCTGAAGCATTGCAACTGGAAGCTGCTGTCCATGAACAAGTACAGTTTTGTACAATATTTTCAGACATCTGCAGCATTGAGTGTACCATTGTCATATTTAGGTCTGCCGTTAAGTGCTCATTGCTCAGCTTGACCTCTGACAGCCGGAACGCCAGGAACTGCAGCATGAAGAAGCTATGTGAGGCTGTGGTAGCCTTCTCACCTAATACTTTGGCACAGCGGCCCTACAGGTGACAACAGCTCTGCTATTCCACAAGGTGCACCTGAGGAGGCTGCACTGATCCAAGCATTGTGCCCGGGTTTCAAAACAATACATGATCACTTGGCCCAGCCAGAGCACAGTGGACTGTGACAAGAGGAGCCAAAAAAACCCATCTGACCTGCTTGACTGCTATGTCATTGCCTGGCCTGAAGGCCAGTGTAATGTGAGGCAGTTGATTGAAGTCATTGGTCTCAACAATCTTGAAGACAGAGTCAGAGCCTGTGGCTGACAATACTGCTTGAAATCTGCAGCACAACAGCTGTGAGCAGGCAGCACTCTGTGCCAGCTGTGCTTGTCTCCAGCAATTGTATACCTTGGAGGATCTTCTGTCTGTGCAAGGATGCACTTCTGTAGTAGAGTGATGACTTTGCCTGGAAAGTTGCCAAAGTCTACCAAGATTCCCTGCTCAATTTTTAGACTCTGAAACTCCTCCTCACTGACCTCTAATGTGTGCAAGAAAAACAAGTCTTCATCGCTTGAGAGATGAATCCTCAGTATCTGCATACATCAGCACATTTGAGCGTCAGACACTCACTCAAGGCTCAGGGGATGCTGGAACAGACAAAGAGACTCACTCTGGAGTTGTGGTTGTTGCGGTTAACCCCAGATAGAATTCGCACTGTCAGCTCGTTGGTCTGCTCCTCCCGATCATTCTGCTTCACTAACACGGGCAGAGCTTTCCAGTACAACGTTGAGGCTGTCTGCACATCGAAGCTCTCCCAAGACCTGGTGTTGTTGTCGATCACCAGTGGCATGGCTGTGTCAGCAAAGACAGAGCAACTTGCTATCTGACGAGGAGGCGCCTATATGATGACGACTTCACGGACAAATTCGATTTGTACGTTGAGCGTGCCGCCTCCCATGATACAATTGCAGCTTGCACTCCAATGTCTTTGCAAAAGCAATTCAAATAAGCCAAGGACGCAGGCCGTAGTAAACTTCCGTATGTGACCGCCATCGGGGCAGCGGTGGTACAGTTCGAGCTTGAGGCCACCTAGCGGAACTTTTCATGTCCCGGCCAGTAGGTTGATACTTGGTAGTCCGCGACATTGTGCGTAGTTTGGCTAATGTTGTTTGCTTCGTTAGGTCCATTGCAGTCAACGAAGAACACGCTGTCTTTCACTGGGACCTCCCGTTCAAGGTCAACGCAAACTCTGCACACATCGACAACGTCCGGCATTATCCGTTGCCCTGGGTCTGTTAGAAAGCTTCGAACTACAAAGCGGTTTCAGCGAGCAATAGTACCAGCGCTGGCAATCGCCACCGACGCCGTTGAGATGCCGGAAGCTCAACCTAACATGCTCTTCGCCGCAGCGATGCCCAAGGAAGAGATCGGTGCATTGGCATTCCTCGAGGTCGGGAATGAATAAAGATCGTCTTGCCTTTGAATCATTGTGATACATCGAATTCCACCACGGTCCCGAAGTGTAGGAGCAACCTGAGAGTGACGGACGTGGAGTGATCGTGGCCATTTTCGATACGGGAGTCGACCCAGGTGCACTTGCTTGCTTTGCTGCACAACGGTGAATGTCATGGTTGCGTGACATGTTTGTGAATACCTGCAGGTGCCGAAGGTTTGCAGACAACCGCAAATGGCAAACCCAAGGTGCATGTCAGACCAGTCCACCTACAGGGCCCACTTCGATGCAAACATCGTAAGTGTAGCTGATTTAAGAACTAGAACGCAGACTGAGAACTGCTGCAGATTTTAGACATTGTTGATGGGACCGGCAGCGGAGACGTGGACACCTCTAAAACAGTGGAAGCAAAAGACGCAGTCATTGTTGGTACACATGGTGATAAAATGGCCCTCAATCCAGCTTGGCAGAACCCAACAGGTGCAGCCTTGCCCACAACAGCATGCTAGCTTGCTGAATTGATAAAAGATCCAGGACTTTGCAGCCAGCATATGCCCCTGATGCCTTGTACCTCCTGCTGTGTTCACAAAAGACTACACGCATCTGCACACATTCACCCTGCTGTGTAGCATGCTCAATTTGCACAACAGGAAGCAAGTGCTTCAGCAACTTGCATGACAGCAGTGACTCAAGCTCTGAGCTATCACATGCCTTCCTTGCCTGCTGGGTCATCATTAACTCACTTGGTCTGCTATGCACCATCAGGAAAGCTTTGAGATTCCAAGTAATGGCTGTAGCTGGTTTGCATGCTCAGGCAAGTGGCATGTTGGAGTGAAGCATCTGTACGAGCTAGTACCAGCCGGTCTCAAAAAGCGCATCAAAGAGGACAGACGAAAGTGCTGGGATGAGCGACAGGCAGCATGTGTCGCCGCAGCCTGGACCGACCTTGGTAAGGCCTCTGTAGCTGTTGACTCCAGCAAGACAAAGGATGCTGAAGCCAAGCTAAGACTGAAGAAGATGAAGGAGGAGCATCAGACGCGTACCGAACTTCTGAAGGACATGACATCAAAGTATGAAGACACAGGTGAAGGCCCTTCCCTCCAGTTTTTTGAATACCGAGGGACAGATTTGGGTTTCTGTTCAGCTCAGAACGTTTCTCAGAAAGGCCAGTCACATGAGAGCAACACCAGCCTTGTTTTTGGCTCCTAATGGACATGGTTTCACCATACAGTGACATCTGGGGTTGGCTCATTTTCCACGTGCTCTTCTTTCATGCAAGCCACATGCCTGAAACTTGCATCCAAATGACTGCTGATGCATCATCACCCTCATTCTGCATGCTACCATACTTCTTCCATGTGAATGCTGCATCATCACCCTCTCTCTGCATGCTACCATACTTCTTCCATGTGAATGCTGCGTCGTTACCCTCTTTCTGCATGCTACCATACCTCTTCCAAGTGAATGCTGATGCATCGTCACTCTCTTGCTGCATGTTACCATACCTCTTCCATGCGTGTATGTGCCAGAAGGCTGCTGGAGACGCGTTGACTACTTCCACACTGGGCTGTTATGCACAAGCTTGTGCCACAAGCTATGCCCTAGCTTTTGGAAGCACCTACATGGGTTGTATCTTATGCACCAGCTGGTCATGCCTGTGGGCTTGAAGTGGTCCCCATGGCTCTAAGTAAATAGGTCAACAGGACTGT
>JAABUU010005297.1_pt1 | contig 14563 bp, 22 predicted proteins | sample 5559301 | NCBI WGS metagenome assembly JAABUU01 (sample SAMN10711884, study PRJNA513360) | rock metagenome | isolation source: Antarctica rocks | place: Antarctica: Victoria Land, Richard Nunatak white | reverse complement strand
CTTACCCTGATTTGGAGGGCTAACCATGATGACATCTTTGTGCCTGTTGGTCTGATGCTGCCGTGCCTCCATGAGGAACCAGCCTAGTTTGGCAAGGGCTGTGGGGCTAGTCATCATCTCCTATACACATGCACACATTCAGATGGTCATGCACAGCCCACAAACAGACACAGCTGGGCACTTGGCCCTCAGCAGGACCCCAGCTCAGGGCTCCATGTGAAAGGCTGACTCAGCAACTGTGCCGAAGTGTTGCTACCATGCCCACAGTCCTATGTTCCTGTACATGCACATGTGCGTTCCTGTGCATGCACATGTGCGTTCCTGTGCATACACATATACATGCATAGACCACCAAGTAATCTTTGAAACACAAAGCAAGTGATTTAAAGACTGGCACTATATGCTGTCAGTCTATGCCTTTGGTGCTGATTGCAGATGTCTCCACCAACTTATCTTGATCAGGGCCAAGTAGCTCCTCAGCAAATGGTATCAGCGCAATAGATTACTGTGAAGTTGTCATCAGTCATCAGCAAATGGGGCCATTGCAGGGGGTACAACATTGCGCATGTCATCAGTCATCACCACGCAGGCAATCAGGTGATGAAGCAAGCACTCCTCATGCCGCAAACACAGCTGCAGAGTATCAGGTCTGCAGCCTCAAGCGTGTGAAAGCCATATCTTGTACGACAACAGAATGGCATTGCTGTGGTATGCAGCCCAAATACGCGGACCAGAAACAACAGGCACTTCACACCTTGTTGCTGATGTCCTGATGGGAAAGGTTCCACATGTGGTACCTCTTCATGTTCTGATTGCCCAGGCCGCGAGCCATGATCAGCCCTCCAGCACTGCAAGCACACACACACGCACATACTATCAGTGCTTGGCACATGAAATGTGAGGTCATCATGTCTGGAATAAGTGTCACTGTGTATCAAGATGATATGCCCGAGCCTGTTTTGAAAGAGCTTTGGCACCACAGAACAGCGGATCAGCTTCCTGTGGATGTCTGGGCAAAAGTTCTGGGCATACTTATGTACCTGGGCAGGCTTGCTTATACAATCCTCATTTGGTACTAAAGTGCAAGTACGCAGGGGGACTTGCCACGGTGTGCTGCACACACTCACAGTCACTGAGGCAGTCACTGAGCTTGATTGCTTCAACTCGGGCAAACCAGTTAGGACTGTTGCCAAATTGTGGAAGGTGTTTAACGCAGCTCACACAACAGCAAATCAAAACAACAGCAGGCAGAAACAAAGGGCGCCCGTGAAGTGGCAATGCCAACAGCATGACGCAGACTTGAAAGGTCATCAAATGTTCTAGCAGTTTTGATTCAGGGCCTACTTGAGGATGCCTTGCTGCAGCTTCTTGGACAGCTCCAGCCCTTGCTTCAGCTCATTGTTTGCAGACTCCACTGACAAGGCGCTCCAGGCCCGCCTGCAGGCATACCATGACAACAATGACAACAGAAACATGATGATAGCTATTGACGACAGGGATGATAAGGTAGTGATGATGATCACCACCTGTGCCAGCATAAGCTAGGTAGGTGCAAGACCAGTCTTACTTCTGCAGACAAGCTGGTCCTGAGCATGAATTTGATGCACTGACTGGTCACACAACACATGGTGACGCCAGCAAAGAAGTATTTGGGGTGGGGCGGTCAATCATGCAGCAAGTGAAAGAGCAAGTCAGCCAGCTTGCGGGTCATCAGCAGACTGACCGAGTGGTTGAGTGTGTCAGTAACGAGGTGAGCTAGTGAGCTGACAGTCTTCAAATTAGAAGTGCATGCAAGGGGGTGGAACCGCAATTGAGGGCAGACTGAGTTTGTCAACAGATAGAAAGAACAGATGGTAAGCTGCCCCACAGCTGCAGAGGTGACCAGCCGCTTCGAACTGCAATTCGTCAGGCTCACAAGTCTGATGAATGGCAGCTGTAATCAGCGCTTTACGTCTTGCACATTCGAAAAACCATTTCTGAATGCGCTTAGTGACATCATTCAGACACTTACCAGAAGCGGTCTTTAGTGTCATCACGGGCAGCTGCTTGCTTAGCAGTGGTGACTTCTAGCAGTGCTGTGACAGCATGCACAGTGTCACTGGCTGTCTGTTTACGCCAGGCCCAGGCCAGCTCAAAGCTCCTGCAGAAAGGCATATTGCACAGTGCTGAAAGGCAGATTGAAAAGTGCTGAAAGGCAAAGTTGTCCCTTCTCAAGTACTGTCAGGCCTGGACGATGCCACTGGCTGTCGGACAGCGCCACATTCAGGCAAGCTTGGAGCTTCTGCAATCAAGTAAGGTTGTAAGACAGCAAAACGTAATGCCTACCTATGAATGAATAATGGTGGGCAGCTCAGCAAAAGTTGCTGTCTGCTTGCACAAAAGCAGCCCAGCTCAAAGTTTCCAGTGGAGATCAAGATGGGAATCAAAATGACCAAGATTGAGAGGTGTCTGAATCGCTTTTTTGACCTGATGTGACATGCATCACCTGTCTGCCATGCCCAAGTTTTCAGCTCTTGATGCTAACTACTGACAGGAAAGATGCGGACGCTGAAAGACACCTTTGTGTCAGCTATGCATGACTAGATTGAGAATCCATGACTAGGAAAACAGCGTGCACCAGTATGCCAGCAGCAGCAGCAGCAAAAGCAAAGCATGCCTACCATCAACAGTTCTGCAGCACAAGAAATAGCAGCAAGGGTAGCACTGCTGGCAGCGATACAAGGCACAGCAGCAGCAGCAGCAAAGCATGCCTATCGACAACAATTTTGCAGTACAAGAACCAGCACTAGATAGGTGAGGAAACACGGGGGTAACTTTGTTGCAATGTCTGGGATGCATATGAAATAGCCGTGCGCTTGAAGTACATGTGGTTTTGGAGCAGGCCAAATGTCCGACCTGAAGCTGACGTCAGTGAGGGTGTAGTTGTGAGCATGCTCCTGCAGCTTGGAAGCTAGTATCTTCTGGTACCGAGGGTCCATTGCAGCTGCATGCACCAACATCACAATGAGTGACTCTCAAAGGTAAAGAGCGGCATATTCACAGTCAGCTCATAATCTGTACGATTCGGCAAGATATTAGATGAAAGGACTGCAAAATGCCTTGGTCTCTCAAGCCAAGACTGCTACAATCCTCACCTCATAATTACTGACACTGCAGCAAAGACACAGACAGCTTTAATGCACCCTCAGGATATTCAGCAACTGGCCTTCCATTGCTGACTATCATAGCTTCCTTGCTGAGGCGCTTTTTGTGAGGTGCTCTTAGACTAGTCGCCTAGACAAAGCTTGTAAGCTTTCTCTCTGTTCCCGTACAGATGAACCTCAGCCACTCAGCCTGACATCAATCATTTCTGTCAGAGTAAATGCAGTGACTGCCAGACAGAAGTGGTCTGTTGGCACGACAAGCATAGGCAATGACCGGAGCAAATGCAACACACTCAACCTATAGGTGGCATCTGCATGTGTGCAACGCTACATGAGGCAGGTGTGAGACACTCACTCCATTTCTGACGGAACTGTGGTGCTGGGAAACCCATCTTGACCAGCATGTCCTGCAGCAGGCGGCGGCCCTTGTCGTGCCAGGTCTGCAGCCTGACTGCCACATAGGGGGAATGCAGCATGGCCTCAAAAAGGCTCCAGTGCCGCATCAGAGGGAAGCGGTAGTCATCAATGGGACTGCGACACAGGAAGATATGTTGAGTTGGAGAAGACTGGGAGTTCTGGTTGACACTGCATTGTGGGAATGAGGTGGACTATGTAGAAACTTCGTGCAACCAGGTCGGCAGCTTGACTGTTGTACAGCGCAATCACAGCAAGGTCTTATGCATCGCAACAGCAGCATAGCCTTATACAGTGCAGCAGCAGCATGGCTTCGTCACACAGCCAAGATGCTTGTAGGTTTGGTGATGATCCTCATTGCCCTCTGTGTCATCGTTGAAGGGAGGACGACACATGGGAGAGGAGTGGAGGGGGGAGGGGGGCTGCCAGAGCAGCAGCTTGGTAATTGGTCAGGTAGTCAGCAACAGCTGCTGTAAAGAACTGTACAACATGTCACAGATGCTCACAGTGTTTATTCCATTCTGGCAGCCTGACAAAAGCTGTGAGTGAGTCATCAAGACACGCTAGGACATCAAACAACCTCGTTGGTCAGAGGTCTCTTCTGGACAAATGCATGCTCTGTGCGGCCTTGTTCAAACCTCAAGAGGTATGTATGTGAAGTGAGTGCGCTTTATAGATGTCAAGTGCATTCACATGCAATATGTGCATCTGTACATTGCACAATCAGCATACCTGATCTTGCCGTACAGGGGTTTGCTGACGGTGATTGCAGTGGGGATGTCATCATCCCCAGGCCGGGGCACCACAATCTCTGTGTAGCTCTCACCTGTGTTGCTGTGCTTCACCTGCACAGACAGACATGTTCAGCTATGAGGGTAATGTGTGTCAGCATGTCCCGGCAGACTGCAGGTCTTACATGGTGTTGCATATCACCTGCACAGACAGACTCACATCTACACGGGTGTTTCTTGGTGCTTGCAGCTGTACTATGTAGCAATGGAAGCCAATTATTGAAGATTCTGAGGAGGCATCAAAGCTGTCCGTGTCTTACTGCGGTGTCAGTACTATGACTTAAGGCTTTCAGCAGTCTTGATTTCAAAGACCAAGGCATTTTGGGCCCGTTTCATCTCATAACTTGCCACATCGTCCAGACTTTGAGTTGACTGTGACTTTGTCACTGTTTACTTGTAAGAGTAACTCCATACGGTCTCAAGTGCATGGCTACACAAATAGTCTAGGTGTGTGGGCGTTTTGGCGAATGGGAGATTGCTCTCGGCTTAGCATGACCTTCCAAGTCGCCAGACATCTACTACTGGGTGACAGAAGACAAGATTACATTGACAGCCTTTGCAATTTTGTGACTTGCTTGGATCTGCAAATGCCTGTGATGCAGCAATGACAGGAACATCATGAGCAGGAGAGTTGCCATACCGTGTCGATGAATTCCTGCAGCCAGCTTGCATACAGCTCGTGGGAAATCCTCTGATGTACTAAGTGGTCTGTCAAGCCCAGGATAGACAGCCTGCAGCATGGGGCATTTGTTTGGAGGTAAGACGTGGCAACCCTTGCTAGCAAAGCGATTCATGATACCCTTGTGCATAACAGTGGCATGGCTGCAGCGCAAGACAGTCTCACCAGCCTTAAACCAACAGAGTACAAGTCAACATGATGTCTTTGGGTATGAGACACAGGAGGGAGTATCAATGCAGTGTATGTGTAGGCTTGCAAAATGCTGACATGATGAGCGGTGCCTGCCCTTCTGCACATAGTTGGTTTCTGTTGATGAATGCAGTGCACATCACTATGAAAGGAGTCAGCTCATCAAACAGACAGAACATGCTGCAAGCTTTGCAGTAAACATATGCCTACTTTTCAGATAACAAGCTTGCAACATCACATGGATGTGGGAAACAACAGTCTGTGGATCACTGGTTGCAGGGTGCAAGTGCTCACCATAGCAGGTGGTTGTCTTCTAGACGCAATGCAGTAGCCAGTTTGTAGAGGACACAGGTTGCCGGCTCCCCAGATGAGACTCCCTTCTGGTAGTACTCCTTGCGCTGGTGTCGCCTTTCCCGCCGTTCTTTCCTGCGGTCTGCCCGGCGGGAGATTCCCGCATGAGAACTGTCCGGTGAAACCCGTTGCCTGTGTGAAGCAATTGGCAGGTTCAGCTTCTGCATGGAAAGGTGGGTACGAGCAATGCCTGTTGTGTGATGTGCAAACGTTCAGGGAGGTTCTGAAGCTACTGGGAATACAGCTGATGTGTTGGCAGTCTTGCGAACACGTGCTTACATAAGACTGCCAGCACTGGGGATCCGCAGACTATGCTTTTGCTGCATCAAGCTTGTGTCCATTTCTGGAGCATCCTCAAGATCATGCTTGTCAGATGCTGTTCTGCATCACATGCGTACTGGCATCCAGCTTTGTGTTTGTTTGAATTGGATTCAACCATACTGCTGCTGCCGCAGATGTGTAGGGCTTTCAGAGTTGTCCTGCTTTGTGCTGCTAAACTTTTCTTGTCCTGCTGCTCAGCGGATGTTGGCCCATTGCTTGGCTGGGCTGGGGAGTGTTTTTGCCTCAATTATGCCATGTTGTTACTGTTCTGGGGCGTGTTGTTGCCTCGTCGATGCCATGTTATTAGTGTGCATCTACCGTGTGTGCTGCTGCATTTTTTGATATGCTGGTAGGTCTTCTGCCTGATGAGCTTCAAGCATTTTGACAGTCCTGACTATGTGATATGCGCTGCTGTTGTCAGTAAGGACACGGTGACATATGCATCTGTGCGTTAACAAACATTTCACACAAGGCAGCCAGGTGCTGACCTCCTGTTGGGCCGGTTGGAGTCATTCTCAGCATCATCATCAAAGCCTTCCTCCTCATGCTCCGCCTCATCATCATCATCCTCATCATCAGAGCCTACAGATTAGAATGCTTCACTCAGCTGTGCTAACATGTGTGTAAAAGATGCATCACATCACAAGCGGTTGGCTGCAGCTTTCCTCGTGTTTGCACGATCTCAATACCTGAGAAAACATCAGGTTCAGGCACATTGTCACACGTCCCATCTGCTGGGTTGCAGAAGGCCAAGATGGTTATGTTGTCAGGATCATTCAGGTTGTGATGAAACGGTCTGTGGCTGTCTATGACAATCACCCTGACGCTCTCTTGCAGATCAAGTAGCTTGGCGACGTCCTCAGTTGCGCCGCAGTTGACCAATATGAGTGTTTGCAGATCCTGCAAAATCATAGTGGTAGGTATTGCGACTGCGGACAATGCTGATCTGTGTTTGCATATTTGGCAATGCAATGAACAGCAGCGTTGAGACTGCAGTTGATTGCTGTCTGCAAAGCCTGCAGCGCCATGCATGTTGGTGATGTGAGTCACAGCGCTGCTAGCCTTAGCCAGCATTACTGTTTTCAACAGTCTGCAATACTGCACAGCAACATGTGCTGCTAGAAGTAACACTCAGATCATCACAGCAGCAGATTGCAAGGAGACATAGCTGCTTGAGGTTCATGTGGCTATGACAACTATTACACTGATGTGACAGCATGATCAATCTCCAGAGACTCGTTTTGCAGATAGACTGCCGCCTGCTCTGACTTGTATGAATGCAGTCATGCAAGGTCCGGCCTTACCTCTGGGTCACTGACTACCTCCCTGCACAGCCTCTGGACCTCTGAATATGCTGACACAGGGTAGAGAGAGAATTGCACACTGTCTCTATGAAATATGGTCTGCAGAACGTGGTGCACTGTGGTGAGTAAGACTTGCTGTCAGGCATTGGCAGTCTAAGTTGTGGTCACGGCAAGGACTGATTGTCAGCACCTGTAAAGTCTTGGTGGCGCAGACTGAGTCACAGGAGTCAGTGGCTACAAACACAAGGACCTTCCTCTCCTGACTTTGGTAGAAGTCCTGTTTAATGCTGTCGTAAACTTGAACATAGCCTTCAGGGGGTACCAACATAGATCTGCCCTAGATATCGCTGACTGTTGCATATGACCTAGCTAAATCATCGAAGCAGGCAGCTAGGCAGGCATGGTGTTTGCACAGCTCAGCAGCAAAAGCAGCCAGGCCCTTCAAAATAGTACTACCCTCAGCTGCCCACACTTCGTAAAGCACGACAATTACGTGCGTTCTTGCGGGGTGAAAGCTTCGGCAAAGAGCAAAGACGACGAGCAGCTGGAGCGCCAAGGGTCACAGTGGCAGTGGTCAGCACGTAAGTGGGTCCGCAGGTGAATGTCTACGCATGCTCTTTTGGGGAATTCAAAACGGGGTCTGTAAGTGCCTGCCCAACCTGATCAACCTGCACTTTTCTGCCTACAAACGGCCTCTCTCTCGCCCTCTGCGCAGCACGGCAAGCACTTTTGATATCACTGCAGCTGGCATTTGTTCCCTTTGAAATCGAGAGGGGCTACCCCCAGGGTCACTTGACCCCTCGTAAAGCCGATTACGGCAAAGACTGTGACAAACACCAGAAACTTGCGAGTCTAACTAGGCATCGAAGGGCGGACGGCAGGTCAGGTAGACAGCTGTTGTTTGATAGTATCGAATAGCGCTGTCTCAGAAACGTGCCGCACTGCGATCGGATACACGAGTACAACACACAGGCTGCCCCACCGCTGCTCTGCTGCCCAAGCGACTTCAAATGTGTGTCAGATAAAAAGGACCTGCCGCAAAAGCCCCTGGCTTACGAACTCACAACAGCGGTTGTCGACAATCACCAACTGCGCTGCTGTAGCCGCCCTCTGACCAACCCCTAGCATCGATCGCCGAGCATAAAAGCACTGTTTTGCGATAAACGTGTGCCAAGCTTGGCTTTCACAGCAAGGCAAGCTTCGTCAAGACGAGCGCATAACCGTGTCTCCTTCTTCATTGGAACGGAAGCATACCATCCAGTGACAAGGACAAGGGTGGGGGGGTGCAGGCCGACATGGCTGACCCCACCCGCCCCTTGAAGATTATGGTAGCAGGAGGTCAGTGTGGCCTCTCCCAGCAGCAGTTTCTGTTCTGCAATACCCACAGACAGTCATGTACAATGCGCACATGGCTCAATCGTTGCCCAGTATTGGTCTGTGTTTGTGCAGGGATAGCAGGTGCTATTAGTCGCACCTGCACTGCGCCTGTAGATAGGCTGAAGATGTTGCTTCAGATACAGGATGGTGCACAAGCATTGACATTGCGAGGTGGCTTGCAAAAGATGGCAGCTGAAGGTGTGCAAGTGCAATTGCCTCATCTGCCACCATGACAGAGTTCCTGGCTTACTATCCATGATCAAACACACTATACACTGCAGGAACCTTCAAGGCATACTTCAGAGGGAACGGTGTCAATGTTGTCAAAATTGCCCCAGAAACAGCTCTCAGGCTTACCCTGAATGACAGAATAAAAGCTGTTGTAGCAAAAAATCACCTAGAGCGAATCACACCTATGGAAAGAATGGCCTGTGGTGGACTAGCTGGTGCCTCAGCGCAGGTAATCATCAAACATTGATCACACATACCATCCGCAGCTGCAGGTGGTGAAGCTGTTGATGATACAAGTATAGCTGTTGTCACATCCCAAAGACGCGTCTAGTCTCACTGCAGTTGTGTATATGCACACCTTCTTTTCATGCACTGCCATGACCTTTCAATCATGCCCACAACAGCGCATCTCATGTGACCCTGCATTCAAAGGGCGGCTTACCAGGCTTCAAAGCTCCAGTGCAGCCTAGCTTGTGTGCATAGCACAAGCACATGAATAGGTGCAGTGCACTCACAGACAACACTGACAACGTCAGATGCCTGTGCTAGGCAATCATATATCCCATGGAGCTAGTCAGGACACGCCTAGCAGTCTCTTCTGAAGGCACATATAGAGGCATGGCTGACTGTATACGGCGGGTGCTCAAGTATGAGGGCATGAGAGCATTTTACAGAGGCTTATTGCCGTCCTTGGTGAGCCCCTCATTGAAAGCGCATTGAGTGTTGATCTCAGCCACAGCATTCCCTGCACCAGTTATCAGCAATAACATCAATTCTACATTCAACTGCCCTGTGGGCTCCCCAGCAGGCCCCTGACATGCATCTTAGGCTGTCAAGACTACAATAAGCTCACTTGCCATTGCAGCCATGACAGCAATCATTTACTCTCATGCGCAATTGTGTCTTTATTTTTTCGTTTTTGTGTTGCTATGCAAAACATCAAAGAGATAGCAACAGTTTGACCATGTTTCAGACTGTGTGTATTCAACAGCAACTCCCCATAATGACCACCAGCAGCAGACAAGTAGATGAACCATAGCATTCAGACCAGCTGCAGTCAATGCAAAGGACCTGCATGTGTGTGTTCAGCTGGGCATCATTCCTTTTGCTGGTGTGGACATTGCTGCCTTTGAGATCTTCAAAGAGCATTTACTGTTTCGGTATCATGGGGATCCACCCCCCCTGGCCATCCTGGGGGCAGGTATGATGTCCAGTTCCATAGCTCAGTTTGCGTCATACCCTTTGGCTCTGGTCCGCACACGATTACAGGTGAGTCAACTATTCATCAGTCAGCGTATAGTCATGCCTTAAGTGGTTGACATGCACTAGCCACATTGCGCACACTGTTGATACTGAACCACCAAGCTATCTCATCCAGCTTGCACAAAACCGTCGGACTGCAGAGGACTAGCTGACTAAAAGCTTGTGTTTGACTGGAGTAATGTGCATTCAGCCATCAAATACGTATATTCCCCGCGGGTTAGGTACGTACGGAATCAGGTGCATCCGCCAAGAGACGACGTGTTGCTGAAGATAGCATCAGGCATCTGCTGACATCAAGGATTGATTGTGAGAGTGTATACAATTCTACATACCGTATGGGCGTTAGGTCCCTCAACTGCACTTGATACTACGAGTAATCGACGCATCTGCCTGTCTTGTATATCTCAGCATAAGGTAGTCTTCCGGGCAGGCAGCCATCATCACAGCATACCTGTCTTGGCTGGGTGATGTGTCTGTGGTGGAACATGTTGGGCAGTCATCATCATTTATAGTCAACTTGCATGATTGTCACGTGCAGCCATCATTGGGAGTCATCAACCATGAGAATGCAATGCGGTGCACAGTCATGGTTGGCATGTGATGCCTCTAACCTGGTGTCAACCTGTATCCTTTCAACCTTTTCATGTTCATACTGCTTGCTTAGTCTGTTCATGTTTCCCAGCTTCCAACTTGTAAATTTCTCTGTGCTGTGTTTCAGGCGCAAGGCGCCAATGGTGCAAAGTTGAGATACACAGGAATGACAGATGTCCTGCGCAAGACCGTTCAGGCAGATGGCTTCAAAGGCCTTTATAGGGTGAGTTTCCCCTCTTACCAGCCTTTGCATCCACTCATTGCTGCTGTTTCAGCTTTTATAGGGCAAGGTTTTGCTGCTCTGAGACAGCCAGGCTGCCTGTAAGCTGGAACGCTCACAGCAGTGATCTGGTTTTCTCGTTGTGACATTAGGATTCTGCTAAATCGCTTCTGCAGACATGCATTGTTCAACACATTGCTGCCGGATATGTCAAAGAGTATGTACATGTGGTACATTTGATGGATAACAGTGTAACCTCAACACTTGTGCTGCCTCTGACCTCAGGGTCTTGGAATCATCCAGCAAATACAAGCGCAGTGCATAAAGTGTCAATTCATCACTTGGATTGGCCATGCAGGGAGTCTTGCCAAATATGATCAAGCTAGCACCTGCAGCCGGCATTAGCTGGTCTATGTTTGAGGAAGTGAAACGCATGTTGGGCGTGGATGTCAGAAGCTGACAAGCCCTGTCACTCATAAGCATTATGTACTCTGCTCAGACGTGCTAATTAGATGCACTGCTATTCACATAGGCACATACACTCCTGATCTACTTAGGCAATGAGTTGTTGACAGACTACCCGATTGCTGTGATCTATGCAACTATCTGTTCTGCATTGCAGCTGTTAACGGTTTGTTCAAGATGGTGTTCGTCGTTGTGAAAATTTAATTGCGTTGGTCAGCATGTAGCAATGCGTTCACTCAGTTTGCTCATGAATAGCACTGCTGAATGTCCTTGTTTGCGGTAGCAGCTCCAGCTTTTGCCTTCAGGAGTCAGGATGCTTTTGAATCTCGTATACCATTTGTTACACAGCAGTAGCAATGCGACGTTCTTAGTCACACCCTGACTGCTTGCAGTGTTGCCAATCTTCTTCCCCCAATCAGTCATACGCTAAGGCACCGTCACAGGGACACCGCCCCTTCTGCACGATTTGGCGATGCCTGGTTCGGTAATCTGAACTCGCGTGACGTGCTGATATGCATCAAACGTTGCATCGGCATTGCTCTGCTTAGTCGTAGCTTTCGGCGCAGAACCTACTCTGTCCGGTCAAAGTCTGCTGCCACTGGCCAGTCTGCTGCCAGTACTGTCGACCGGAGCGTAGGCTGTAAATTGGCAGGAAGTCTCACAATTAACGTGCCGCGATCTCAATCTTTTCATCGGCGTTGCCATTGGTGTACGCGGAAACTCATCGATGCAACGGACCAAGTTTTGTTGTGTGAAGCTGTCGACGCAGTGCAATCGAGACCAAGCTCAGTAGAGGGAGTTGTCAGACGGTCAGGCGTTCGCATGCCAGCATGGAAAGCCTTCTGCGTGTTGCATCGGGACCAGCAAGTCCTGCAGCTCGACAACGACACGGTCATGGCAAAAACTTCAGAAGGAACACTCTTGCGGCACTAGCAATCTGCCTTATCATATTGGGGTTTGCGGCCTCACCGGTAATATCGGTTCAGCTGATTCCATTGCCCTTTGCATCTGTGGGGTCTTTGCATCTGTAGCTCTTGCAAAGTGTGCAACCTGGACTGCAGAGCAATCACCAGGTTGTCAGTACGGAGAAGGAGCTGCGACAGCTTGCCCGACCAACCGGCACGCCAGAGGTACCTGACATGCAATGCCTGTTCTGCCTGCATAGACCCTTTCTGACCTGTCACCAGCAAGATCAGTACTCATCAGCTGCTCTGTACAGGATGTCCTGCAGAAGATGCAGCACCACACACTCACTGTGGAGGAATGCACAGGCAGCAGATGCACAACTGAGGTTGTCAATGTGCATGATACAGCCATGCTAGTTGAGCAGCAGTTGCCCAAAGACATCCAGTCTCAGACAGAAACCGCCTTGAATGCTTCTGACAGCCGACTAGGTCTTGTCTCCATTCAGAAGCAGGTTGGAAAGCCGTTGGTGGTGACTGTGAAGCATGATGACTCAGATCCTGGCCAGCAGGTGCAGTCCGGAGGTGCGTTGCTGACAGATGAGGCCAAAGACCGAGTTGCTTTACTCAACCAAGCGGCATCACAACAGCGGCTTACTGAGGCCAACCCCGCGCTGCTTCAGAGAGCAGCTGAGATTGCTGATGAGCTGAGCAATCACAATGCTGCTGCTCACCATGAGGGTGACAATGTTCTGGAAATCCACCGTGATGCCATTGGCCTATCCAGTAAACCTGTTGACCCTGCAACACTCAGCAATCTCACACACATCTCTGATGACAACAATCTACAAATCATGCAGGACACCAACAGCGCCTCTTTGCTCAGCGGCTTCAACTCAGATAAAGCGCGAGCAGAGGCACAGGAGCAGCAAAGTGACACCTCTGCTGGGACCAGCGCCATACGCCTGGGGACTGCACAGCGACATCTATTTGAGCAAAATTGAAGTTCGAACCTTGATGCAACCCAAACACCAGTGGGTTGCTGATGGATGATTCATTTGCATTACGCTGGGATGACTTAGGTCAAGTTGCCTCTGTGCGCAAAGACACAGGAACCATTGTTGACTACATTTCAGAATGCGGCAATGACATCGTCACAATGTGCACATTTTGGCCTGCGAGTGTGACGTGACTTGGTTTCACAGCTGACATCGAAGTAAGGTTTGCAAACCCTGTCAGAACAACCGCTGTACAGCGAAGCAGTGAAAGTCTGCTGCATGTGATGCCGTAGTAGCATGTCTTTCAAGCTAGCGCATAAATTAAGTGTCAAAGTGGCCCCAACCACGGCCTCCCCTGTTTAGATTTAATTATTTTTTGCCAAATCTTGTAGGTGCAGCATGAAGGACAATTCTTGTTCAGGTCAAACAAGTCAGATTCCATTTGTGCACAACAATGTTTGCCTTGTAGCACCATTCCATAGTACATCGAGAGTAGCATTGATTAGATAGTGTGTTCTTCGCAGGTTTGCTGCGATGAAAATCACTACTGTTAATGGTCTTACATGCATGTTTGTGTGTCGTACATGTTGCTCTACCGGCTGCTACATTCTTCGCCTGTTGTCTGCATGCTTAATTTCAATTGTCAACACAGGCAGCCTACATCTTACGCTTGGCTCATTCGTTGGCGTGACAGGGACATACGTAAAGGCCTGCAACACATTTCACACACCATATACGTCACCTTGACGGAGGGGAGGGCGCTCCAAGTGAGCGACAATAAGGTGATTTGGTGCCATCAGTGGTGGGAAATGACAGTCTGTTGCTCGGCTGATACAGCCTGCCTGGCGTCTAGCATGATTTACGCCCATGCAATGACTAAGGACATGAATGGACCTGTTGACGAAACTTGGTGCCAAGCTCATATTCAAAAGAAGCCAAACCACTTGCCAGCAAACAAGTTGTACAAAGGTTCACATGGGCGCAGCACAGCAGACAGCTTCAAATAACCAAGGGTGCGGCCGCCAACTTGTCCATGATGATGCAGATGTATGTTTTGCAAAAACAGCAGAATCACGTGATACAGGCCAACATAGCTGCAAGCAGTCAGGACAGGGTCTGCTTGCAACATCAGGGTGAATCGGGGCTGCGAAGTGCTCATGTCCAGCTCAAGCATGCATGTTGCACCCTGCAGACATTCAACACACATATGATTAGGGACAGTGTCTATGTTATAAGTAGCAGATCGTCATGTGGGCAGGAGCGTACTGTGACCAAAGGACTGTTGTTGCCACAGAGATGGTCCAACAGAAGAATCACGGCCAAG
>JAABUU010005296.1_pt1 | contig 14575 bp, 16 predicted proteins | sample 5559301 | NCBI WGS metagenome assembly JAABUU01 (sample SAMN10711884, study PRJNA513360) | rock metagenome | isolation source: Antarctica rocks | place: Antarctica: Victoria Land, Richard Nunatak white | reverse complement strand
TTGGGTGTTTGTGCGTTTGTGCGTTGTGGGAAGGTAGGGTCGGGTTCGGGTTCGTTGGTAGCAGCGCACTTTTTCTTCTTCTTTCTTTCTGTCTGTCTTTCTTTCCTTGCTATGAGTAGTGTCACTCAACATCTCCATCAACAAGGCCAGGGCATTCGTGTAGGCGAGCGGCGTGTTTGGAACGGCACTGGGGACTAAAGAAGGGGCGTTAGGTATAACGAACTTTTCTCTTCATACAAGTATTTCCCATACATACATCCTGTCTTCCCTACAAGCATAACAGAACATAACAACAACATACCAAAGCCCTCGCCCCTCACGTTCATTCAATCCCTTCCGAGCCTTGTCCGTCTGTGATTTCAGCGCCTTTAGTCGCTTTAAACCCAGAATGTACTGTCCGGTCATCAGATGGAGTGTTGAGGCCTCGCGGGAGGTGCAGGCGGATGACTAAGCTCGGCTTATCTCCCTTCGGCAGCAATCCAACGACCACCTTACCTTCGCCAACGACTTCTCCTTCCTCCTCCTCGTCTTCCCCACCATGACAAACGCCCTTCAACAGCCGAAATGGGATCCCCCCCGAAATGGGACGGACGAGAGGGCCTGCGATCGATTCGGCGACCACTCGAGTGGTGGGTCTGGAGCAGCACCGCGGAGGCCGATCGAGGATGGCGATTGGATTGGTGACGGGGCTGGGGAAGGGGGCCGATGATGCGGAAGGTGCTGGGAATGAGAGGGGTTCCGCACAGCTGGGCGGCGTCGACGTCGGCGTCGGTCTTGCTTGGGTCCTGTCCTGTCCTGTCCTGTCTCCGTTTTCACGAGGGTTTCCTTACGAGGCGGCAGGCCGCCCGGGCTATGGGCATCAGATACTGTAGGTAGCTGTTCCGTACCTTTAGGTAGGTAGGGTTCGGAGACGAGGTTTCTCTTTCTATCGTGTCGTATCGAATTGCGCTCCTGGTCCTCGTTTCATAGGTGTGATGGTTCGGTGACCTGCTGCTGCTGCTGCTGCTCTGGCTGCCACTGAATGAAGTGTGGGTCCATGATCGGGGATTCCTCTGTCGATGTTTCGATGCACCACTCGGCTACCTCATGGATCTCTTCAGCAGTCTCGATGTCGATATCGATATCACGTGTTCCTGCATCTTCACCTGTGCCGTCTCCATGTCTCGGTGTCAAAGCAGGCGGTCAATCCTCATGTTTTCAGTTGGTCGACATGTGATACTCACGAGCCGCCTTATCTTCCTTATCTTCCTTATCTGTCCGCGAAGATAAGGCCTTGTTTTTCGGCCATTGAGATTGGCCAGAACCGCCCGAGAACGTTTCAGCCGTTATCAAACTTTCCGCTTTGGGTCGTCTCTTATCTCTTCTCTGCCTTCTGAAGATTATGACACGTGACTCCAAGCTGTGCTCCACTTTCGATTTTCATACATAAGGGGGGAAAAACCCCTTCCATTATTATAACCGTACCTCTATCCTACGAAACGGTTCTGGGTCTTGAGGATTCATCTTCTGCCAGCAGGTTGCGGCATCATCTATGTCCGGACAGCTGCTAGCCTTGGCCTTTTGGGTGGAGGTTATGAGAGACGGTGAAGGTGCAGCTCGACCGATACATTCTGGACTTCGCTGGTTGTTGCTACTCAGGCCAAAGTCTCGATTGCCACCAACTGGGAGCGTCGAGGGCGGGATGTGCTGGTCGTTCTATACGCAGATATGCCGCGGGATGTCGTTCAGTACCGCTGCAACTGGTCGCGTCTCTTATTACCTCCGGATGCGCAATAGAGTGCTGTCTGGAGATGCCCGATATCTTGCACTTAATGTCAATTGCGCTGCTGGACGGTGTCCCTAGGAACGCCTACAGCGGACCTCTGGCTACCCAGATGATACTCCGGGACTGTGCTCTGAGGATGGCGTCAAACACTCAAACGGCGTAGCTATTCTGCAGCTGGGCATGTCATCCTAGGTCCGATGGAATGGTCCTTGGCTGCAACTCAGACAGTTCCACTCAACGTTCACCGTGAATCTTGTCAAGGTATATTGTGCCACGGAGGATTGGACCTTTTATAACCGACAACTTGGGGATTTTCCTTCTACTCCCATTCTATTTGACCTGTTTCCGGTTCGCCCGCTCACCTACTGGCTTAGGCTGAGTACGAATTGCACGAACGTTCGCCCGCATTTTGCTGGCCCATCAGAGCAATAGGTTGCTCCGCCTGGTGAGTGAACCGAGCTCCGAGGTGGGTGTTCCTAAGATTCCGGTCAGTGAGGCGTCTTTGCTTCAGTCGTCCTCGGGCACTGAACATCTGGGGTCTCCTTTCACTCGGCACTCAACTCTTGATCAGGATTCGGCCTGCACCTATCCATCAGTCGGAGTGATGCCATCGCCATGGGAGCAACGACTTTCCTCGAAGGTATCTCTCCGCCAACTTCATTCTTGATCTTGGGGACAGTTCTCGCACGGAGATGCCTAGAAGCAATCTTTGACGGTTGCGGCAAGAGCATCATACATGATGGGTCACGGTTCTGGTCATCCGCCGGTGTGCTCGCGCACAGATTCAAGGGCTCAATGAAAGCTCCCGCGATATCGTTGACCGGGGCTTCCCACCCTCTTCTCTATACGCCACTTCCATCCGATCACCACCGTGTAACTGTATGCCCTCAAGTCTCAATGTCGACGCTACATCGTACCCAGCCGGATCCGGATTCGGTAAAGTGGTGAGGTTGTACAGCAAGGGAGCATCAACCTTTACGCTGCAACGAAAGGAGTTTGGGTGGCATCAGCGGGAAGAGAAGACGCATTGTTAGGTTGACCCGTGGGAAGATTTTTCATTCCATAAGCAGTCAATGTCCGCAACTCGGTCCTGGATCTGGAATCTTGCTTTGGTGCAGCCACCTCCAATTTTGGATGCCTCAAAGGATTGTGTTTAACCTTCTCAATCTTTGGTGAATGACTGCACGTGGCCCATCATGGTTTCATGATGCAAAACATGACGATGATTCATGCTCGGTTGTTCGATGGCCAATCCCCGAAGGGTACAGGTCTCGTGTACCTCAAAGGAGGCAGGTACAGCTACCTGGTATTCAACTTCGTCTGCAGAATTGGTCTAACCTTCTTTCCTGTGAATGTTTCAGTGTCTATATATTTTCCACTTTTTCCATCCTTTTTTCATAATCATCAAACGGTCCTGATCAAGACCGGTCGTTTGCTGAACACCTTGTGATGATAATCCTCATCATGTTCTCTTCAGCTGCATCTTCCCAAGCATCACATATCTACTTTCTACCATTGTTGGCTTGTGCTTTGGTGGTAGCTGGAGCCCTCTACGTGATCTGTATTTACCGTGTGCACCCGCTCTCTCGTGTCCCTTCGATCCATTGGTCTGCACCGTTGTCCAGCTGCTATGCTCTGTATCTGCTTTACGCCGGATTCCGCCGTGTGGTCCTGTATGATGTACACACGGGCAGGCAGGGACGGAGCCAGTCTCTTCCCGTGCTCAGGGTAGGACCGAACGAAGTATCGATCATGAGCAGCGAAGGTATACGGCTTGCCTTTGGCGGAGGGTTCGAGAGGTCTTCATGGTATGAGGTCTTTGAAAACTTCAGGCAAGTCGGCTTCTCTGCAGTACTCGATGGCTGTATCACACTTGGATTAGCTGACTAGCTTCGCTCTCTGACACAGAAAACAAAACATGTTTTCTTTCAAGTCAAGCCGCGAACACATTTCACGTCGTCGTATATATGCGATGAATTACTCAAAATCGGCCATCTCACGGCCAGAAATACAGGAGCTCATCAGAAGGCGAGTATCCTCGTTGATCCACTTCATAAGTCAACAGATAAACTCGACAGGGCGGCCCTATGGTAAAACCTCGCCTCTTGTTGTTCGCAACCTGTTCCGAGCTCTTCAGGCGGACACATTCACTGCGTTTGCGTTTTCTCAATCCGTCGGTACGAACTTTCTTGGCAATCTGACGGTCGGAAGAGCGAACACGACAGAGCAACTCGGCATGGGCGTGATTGACCTCTGTCACGAGGACAAGCGCGATGCATACTTCTTCTGGGAGAGCGAGTGGCCGTTCAAATCTCTTGCGCGTTTGATTGGCTGGAATTGGCCTGTTGCTCATGAGGACATGGAGACCTGGGTACTCAGTCTGATATCGGCGTACGAGAGCAAGGCGCAGGCATCCATACAAGGCTCAAGCGCCGAGAACAAGGCACCGCGAGCTGCTGGCAGTGTCTATGGTAAGATGATGGCCTGGAGTCACCCAGAGACAGGGAGACCGCTTTCACGGGACGAAAGAGCAAGTGAGATTATGGACCATATCGGTTCGACTTCCAGAGTCAATCGTAGTTCTCATTGCATCATCTAACAGGTGCGCTACAGTGGCTGGCCAAGACCCTGTCGCCGCTGTTCTGGAATACGCAACGCGCCGCATCAGCCTTCATCCAGACATCCAAGTTCGTTTGCATCATGAAATCATGACCTCCCTTCCGAACGGAAACGAGGAGTGGACAAGTGCAATGGTCGACGCTTTGCCCTTCCTCAACGCCATTGTTCTGGAGGGCTTGAGACTTGTGGACACGATTGGATCGTATCAGAGGAGGGTTGTTCCGTTGGGTGGGTGCACGATCGAGGGATTTTATCTACCGGCAGGGGTGAGTCTGGGCTGCGGTCCTCGAGTACGCGACAAGCTCTTCAGCGAGAAGCTAACTGTACTCCTGTTCACTAGACCGTCGTGTCTGCCCAGCCGTATATCATCAACCGCCAGGCTACCGTCTTTGCCAACCCGGAAACCTTCAACCCAGACCGCTGGCTCGTGGATACGGATACCTACAAAATTTCGTACAAGTCTCTCTGGACGTTCTCCAGCGGACCTAGAGGATGTATAGGCAGAGATTTAGCATTTTCAGGTACGTCCGAGGTTGCTCTTCTGGGTGGAGTGTGGCTCTCTTGAAATTGACTGTTGCTGCTCAGTGATAAAAATGACGTTGGCAAATGTGTACGCCAAGTTCACCACAGAGGTGACGAATGAAGATCGGCCGGCGAGACCGTGGGAAGATACCCACCCGATGGCGGAGTTGCAGTTCAAAATAGCGACGCCGTGAGCGAGTGTCGGGAGTAGGCTCATAGCCCAGCGGTCGCTACATACAGCTTGCCTTCATCACTTGATTGATATGGCTTTCTGGAAGCTAAAAGTTGTTGCATCAGTCAGTTTTACTTTACCCCAGTATTTCTTGCAGGGAGCAAACCTCTTGAACCCTAAGGTAGGTACGAAAGTGGGCTGAATACCTGAGAAATCAAAAGTTTACCAATAGTATAAAGAAAGTCTGAATCACTTCTAGAACTCATAAATTTACGAGTGCAGTCTTGGATCGCCTAGATCCACTCATACGAGTCAAAGAATGATCTTTCGCAATAATTTGTAGATGTAGGGTTCATTTAGGAGGTGAAGTAACTTCGTAGACGGGCTCTTTGCCCTACTGTACACTTACAGCACCCCCTCCTCCACTGTGCATCAATAACCCTGTCCGAGCTGCAACCGCAATCAAGAGCAACCAACAATCGTAATCAGCAATGATGGCGGAGCACATGACCTTTAAGGTCCGCTGTTAGCACATTAGCGATGAAAGATTGCTGGCGTTACTGGAAGGCCTACTCGTAAGGTAATGATGACAGACTATCTCTCATCCTTCCAGAGTGCTTGAAGAGTCTAGCCTACTTAGCAACATCAGCGACCCTAGCGCAATTCGAAGCAAGGTCCTGCAGGCTCCTCATGATCAAGATGTCCACCATTCAGTATCTGGTTCGGCGCGCTGCGACCTTGACTTACGGTCTTGTAACGCTCCTCTTGTTTATCTTCTACGCTTTCTGGGATGGATCCCTCTTCAAACGTTCTACGGAGAAAGAAAAGAATGAGCTGAAATTAGGTTCGTGTCTATGGACGACCTCCTTCAATCAAGTATTTGCTGATGCCAACGTGTGACTGTAGCACAAGGGCGACTGTGGAATCTCTCCAAGCATCCGAATGGTTTAACGCACACGTTCTATACACTCTCGAAGGGATCACGGCTTCATTATGTTCACAATCCGGACTTCTCGGGGGAAATCTCTTCAAAGGGATTCAAGAACCTCGTGATATTCCTTCATGGGTTCCCCGATAGCTGGGCTCTCTGGAGACATTACATCTCCTCCCCCGCTCTGCGTCTAGACAACGTGCTTATAGCCGTCGATCTCCCGGGTTATGGTGGCAGCGACGGTTTAAGAAGTTACGGAGCCACGGAGATCTTAGAATCAGTGACCGAATTTGTCATTGGGATGAGGAAGCTGTATGGAATAGATACCGAACTTGATACAGCAAGCATGGGGGCAAACCCTGGTGTGATCATAGTCGGACACGACTGGGGATGCATCATTGGCTCTAGACTGGCGGCTGAAGCTCCACAGCTGGCTGACAGATTCATACTCAGCAATGCTCCTATTGTACGTTACTTAACCACTTCCTTTTCGTGCCTATGTCTTTTGGCGCTGACAAAGAGGAATCTCAGCCTGCATTGACAATAGCGAACGCTGAGCGCATTGTATCTTCATCCGCGAAGATGCTGACAACTTTCGCCCACCATCCGCTATCATCACGATCCCTACTTGGCAAGGCGCTGTTCACACTTGCACCTCTTTATTCTCAAATCGGGATGTCAGGATATGCCTTTGTTTTCAACCTCCCGTTACCGCTGGTCTCTCTCGCTGGCTCCATGGGAAACTTCTGGTTCCTGCGAATTTGTCACCAGAATGCCGTCGGCAAATACCACTCCTTCGACAGCAAACAGGCCGCAGAAGCCATGGCGACCTCGCACGGCCCAGGCGTTTACGAGTGCATATCCATGACCGAAGCGCAGGAGAGCTATCCAGCCTCCGTCAGGAATCGTTCGGCCTCAGGCGGCTTCACCGAGAAGATCCGCTACTATCGGGAGGGACTCTTCAGCGACCCCTGGGTCAAATCCCTCGAAACGCTCGCCGCGCTGTACGAGATCGATGGGGGTAGGAGACTGAGCAGTGGTGCTGGCCTGTTCGAGGACGAGCCGAAGGGTGCGTTGAAAGCCAAGACGACGATTGTGTGGGGACTGTGGGACGCGGCGCTGGATCAGCGAATGGCATTGCAGGGAATCGGCGATTATCTTCCTAGAGGCAGTCAAGTGATTGTTTTACCCAGAACAGGACATTGGACGCCGAACCCGGGTGCGGGAAGGGAAGTGTTGGAGACGGTCATTGAATGGGCTGCTGGTGGAGAAAAGGGCGATTTGAGGCAGATGGTGGCGGATGTCTATCAGATGGCTCGGATAACGTTTGAGAGATGAGTACCTGGTAGGGCACGTTCGGGTCAAGTTCGAAACTACAATTGAGCCTCATTGTTCGGTTTCTCCATGTGCTCCTCCTACTCAGTTCGATCTCCAACCTGTTGTGAGGCGGGTCATCAGTTGGCCGGCCCAGCGAGTGCGAGTATCAATAGGAACCTTGCAGGCGATCGGCGGAAGCATTGTTCGGATTTCTAGCACGAATCAACTCAGTAGTATGTTATAGCAACGAGTATAGGTTTCTAGCGATATTCTTTCCTGTGCTGGAGTATCCTCTTTCATGGTCGCGGGGTCAATAGAGAACTTTTGCAAAGTGTAAATTTTTATTTGCACTTCTGACATAGGTTTAGCTCAGATTCAAAGTGTTAGTCGTTTACACAAAGTGAAAACGGCTAACACTTTGACCCTTGTTTTGCCTGCAGTTTATACTTTTTACACTTCATTTACAGTTGATGAACCCTGAACTGATTACTTTTGGAAGATAATTACACGCTAGTATTGTAAATTCTGAAGTGCAAAAAATTATTTGCACTTTGCAAAAGTTCTCTAATCACACGACACCCAGACCTACCTATTACTTTCGTCCGAGACCCACGACTACTGCATGGTGACCTTACTGTGGGGGTGCTAGTTCCCCTAAAGTGTGGTGGGAGGCGCCTAAGGAACCCTGTAGCTTTTAAGCTCTTTGCTACGGTTTTACCCCCGCTTCGAATGGCCAGAGCTCGAACAACTTGCAGGAACGTCTTCCTCACCTTCGGCGAACCACTATCCTCTCTCCTCTTGTACATAGGAACTCTTCTCAAATCATCACTCTCAGATCTTTCTCAAATTGTACAATTGCCTTTTCACAAGCGTCCGAGTATCATGGAATCTTCCCTTGCCTGTATCAACAGCTAGAGGTGGGGTCTGGCTACATACGCCATTCTCCAGCAGACCCAACTCCAGGTCCAACTCCTCTTCGCCGGGGGTTCGGTTCTCACAGAAACTTTGCGAGACCGAGCAGGTTCAGACACCACGCGAAGAAATTTCAATGGCGTCTCAACAGGAGGATGTGTACTGTACGGTATGTTGCTCTCTCCGCTACTCGATCCGCGTCCAGACATTGACTTGGGCATAGCTTCTTACGAGCGATGCATACCTCCCAGGTAAGTGCATGTCTTCTTATGAGTTCAATCGACATGACTGATACCAAATATAAAGGTGCAATGGTTCTGGCCCACTCGTTACGAGACAATGGCACTGGGAAGAGACTTGCAGTCCTCGTCACTCTGGAGGGCCTGGACTGGAAAACAATAGAAGAGCTGAAGGTAGGGTACGAATTCCAGTGCGGCTACTGTGACGCTTACTCAATCATTACGCAGAAGCTATACGATGGTATAATCCCAGTGGACCGCATCATAAACAAATCCCCTGCGAATCTCTACTTGATGAACCGGCCCGACCTCGCATCCACCTTCACAAAAATTGCGTTGTGGAAGCAGACACAGTTTCGGAGGATAGTGTACATCGATGCCGACGTCGTTGCATTACGAGCTCCGGACGAGCTGTTCAAGCTAGAAGCTCCCTTTGCAGCGGTACCGGATATCGGCTGGCCTGATTGCTTCAACAGTGGTGTCTTCGTCCTCTCACCTAACCTAGGAGACTACTACGCTCTATTGGCACTTGCGCAGAGAGGGATAAGCTTCGACGGGGCCGATCAGGGAATGCTGAACATGCACTTCAGGGATTGGCATAGGTTGAGCTTCGCCTACAACTGTACTCCGAGCGGGAACTATCAGTATGTGCCTGCGTATAGGCACTTTCAGAGCAGTATAAGTATGGTACATTACATTGGGCAGGATAAACCTTGGTCGATGGGTAGAGAGGTCGGGGGAGGAAGCGGTGTTTATGAGGAGCTGTTGGGCAGGTGGTGGGCTGTGTACGACAGGCATTACAGGGCCACTGTGAGTTGTTCTATACGTACCTGACATACGCTCGCTCACAGTCGAATAGAGTGCCATGTACGGGTCAGGACAGTCAGGGAACGAGTCGCGTGCTGTCCAACAATATGTTGCGGGAGAGGCTTCTGGTGCTGAGTATGGGTTCTCTTCGAATGCGGCGTCGGAAGACAACGCTACCAACACTGAACTGCCACTCACTGAGAACATCGAACGCAGTGGGAGTATACAGCAAGGCGAGGCTCCATCAGCTCCCATGGTCCAGCAGAGGCGCTTCTCGGCTCCAATGACGGAGTGGGATCCTGTTCAGTAAGATTCTGAGGTTTCAAAGCACATGGCTGCCCAGCACTGACATTCCTAGCGCGCCACCTCCTACCAAGTCTCGTCCTGAAGCGTCCAAATTTCCGAACGAGACCTATACAATGTCTTCCGACCCAAATTTCTTCCAGGCTCCCAGCGCATATCCTCAACCTCCGAAAGACATGTACTATCAAGTCCCAGCAACGCCTCCAGCAGGAGAACAGCCGAAACCCATCTTCCCTTGGGAAGAGCACCGAAGCAAGCCAGCGCGTGTCTTCCCAGAAGACAGCCGTCCATCACCTGAACCAAGCGTCACATCCCCATCCATCACAACCGACGAAGATACCGTTGGTCCATCGACGCCAGCGACGCAAAACTCGACCGAACCCTTTGCCTCTTACACGCACACCAACGCCTGGGACGACGTGCCGGAGATCGAGCACTACATCAGCGCCCTCCAGCAGCACCGTCGCGGCAAGGTCCAAGTCCTCGTCAACACCACCACGCCCACCGAGCCGCTCCTCTCTCCCGACGTCGCCGCCCCGACCACCCCAAAGGAACGACGGCCGAGCATGAAGCTCACCGACTTCCCCACCGAGATCGAACGGCCCAGCCTACCCGTCACGCCCGCGCCCGTCCGCCGCCCGAGTTTCTGGGGCCAGGAACGCGATGAGGCGGGCGACTTGCCGGCCGCTGAGGGCGTGCCCAAGCAGGAACACTGGAACCCCGTCGCTAAGCTGGAGGAGCTGCAACGTCGCCAGTCGAAGGTGCTCGGCCAGGAGCCTCCGGCGGGCCAGCTGAGGGTTCTCCCGGATAGGGAGTTGCCCGGCGCGGCGGAGCCCGTCTCGAAGGGTGATGATCCGTATGCGCCGGGGCCGGTGTTTGAGGAGCTGGATTTTGGCGCGAGGAATGTGGAGAGGAGTGGGGAGGATGAGGGTGTGTTTAGCGCGACGGAGTCGTGATGAGGTCTGTCTCTGTTGGCGGTCGGGGTGAGGCCGACTGCTGTTGCTTGTTCGTTGCTGTCGAAGGTCCGTTGAGCGCTTTTTCGCACTGCATCGAATGGCTCTGGGATTGAGGGATGGTTGGTGTTGTTGGTTTCGTACTTGTAGTTTCCCAGCGTCATATCCTAATCTGTAGAATTATCCATACGTCCTTTACGGCATCCCATCTCGCGCGTCATTATCGCCCGCGCTCGTTCTTCGCTCTCGGGCCCTTTGCTATCTCGTTGTGTTGATCCTATGTATACCTTTTCCTCAGGCGTGCATACCTCCGTTACCTCGCGCATCAGACCAGATACCCTTAGTAATACCAAACTCCCGCCAACGTTTAGTTTGGGGGCGTCGGTACGCTGTGCCTGGCAATGCTCAACTGGACAGTCCTCTGCGGTGTGTTATCACAAGTTATTAAGAGGCCGCTCAATCCAACAAAGCACATCACAATCGATAAGTGCCGACATCTCACGACGTGACAGAGCATTGTTGAGTGAGAAAAGTAGCTGTCAAAAGAGACGATGCTGCCTCTCTCTCAACGTTCATTGATCCGGTCAAGGCCACTGTGACACTTGGACACTGTGACACAGCGACTGACTGACTGACTTGCATCCGCCTTCTACTCCCTTCCCTCCCACTCCACTCCCACTCCCACTCCCTTCCTCCCACTTCACTCCCACTCCCTCACCCAACCAACATCCAACATCCAACATCCAACAGCCGAACCGCCTCCCGCCAAACCGCCAGGATAAGCTGGCTAAAGTCGTCCAGGCAGGGTACCTTACAGACAGACAGACAGACAGACACAGACAGACCATCCGCTCCACTCGGCTCGGCTCGGCACAGAGGCGGTTGGGTGCGGTGCGGTGCGGAGCCTGCATGTCTGGTAAGCGGGGGCGTGGTCAACGGGGGGTTATTTTTCGGAAGGATGGGGGCGGGGTCTGGTTTGATTGGAACGGGACACTGCGGGTTGGTTTTGAGGTTACGACAGGCGGAGCGGTGAAAGTGGAACTTCCTGAGGGTAGTGACCGGATACGTGACCGAGAGGGGCACAGGAGATGCACAGGTTGGAGCGGGGTTGCCTGTAATAGTGCTGTGAGATGGGGATGGGGGTGGGATGAGGGGAGGCAATTCCAGGCGGGGAGGTTGAGCGGGGCTATCGGCCTGTCGCTATCAATTCGACTTGACCTTCTCCCTCAGGAGGCAGGGTCGGAAGCCCGATCGGGCTGATGGAAGGGTCCGTGGGGAGGTTTCAGACGCGTTGGGTGAGCTTGTTCTGTAAAGTAAACTCCGGATTATCACATCAAGAATCCGCAATCATCACGTCGAAAGGAAAAGAAAGGCGAGATTTTTAAAGAATTGCTATATTCCATAACCCTAACCCCTATCCTTATTCCGATATCCCGTCTCATTCACCCTTCCCTAACTATTGCCCCTGTTCCAGAAAAAGCGAATGACTACCAGCTGGGCCGTAGCCATGCAGCCCTTTCTCCTTCTTGAGCATGAAACGGAAAACGCCTATTACAGATGCAGAGGAACCGCGCGCCCTGCCCGCCTGCCCGCCTGCCCGTGGTGAGAGTGGAGCAGCATCATAGCCATAGCCGCGTGCTTGCCTTGTCGTGCCGCGGGCAATCGACACGCTACAAGGGCGCTATGAAAATCGATACCAAGAAAAGATGTGATAAGTAAAGAGTAAAACATTAGGAGCAAAGAATCGAAATCGAAAAAAAGGCAGCTGTATCTATAGGGTCCCGCTCGCAAGGAGAATGGTAGAAGGAGCGGCCGACACGCATTAGTTGGTGATGATGCTGCGCCAGGCAGTTTTCTTCGGAAGTTAGAGAAGCGAATTACGGGTTTGAGGACTGATGAAAAGTTCTGGATCCCTTTCCCCAGTCTATGCGAATAAGATAATGTCGTATCTGTCGTGTCTGCGTTGCGAGGAGGTGAGGTAAGGTCGGAAAGCGAATGATGGGGTATATCGGCTCGAAAACATGCGCGTGAACCAAATTAGGGAGATGGTTCTGGTTCAAAAGATGCCATAAAGATGATGACTGTGCTCGGTGGTTATAGGACGTCGAAGATGCTCCTCGTGATTGGGATTTCGCCCCGCTGAGCTGGAGACCTTGGGTCATCGTCAAGGATACTTGGACTCATCGGTCCAGTATCGAAAACGGATGTTGCGAGATCGCCGGCCGCTGTGCGGTGGAAAGGACTGGCCGTAAACTCGGCAGCGCGTGGAGACATCAAAGACGGAGTCGGAGGGACGGGGCTGGCGGTTTCCTCTGTTCGGCACTCAGTCGGACGATTGCTGATCTGGGTTACGAAACTCGGTGTCTCTCGACGGAACGGAAGTGCACCGAGAGACGGCTGATTGAGCCTTAGCCCGCTGAACCCTGCAGGGAAAGGTGGATCTGGTATGGAAAAGCCAGACCGTTCTTTCGCCACACCAATTGAACCACCCGCAGCTACTTTGGAGATGCTTGTGCTATCTACCTGCATCTCGTCCGAAGTCGATATCCATCCAAACCCACTGGTACCGAGTCCAAGATGATTGATCCCTCCTTCCTTTGCACGTTCCTCTGATGAAGGTCCGGTCGGCGACCATTGCATATCAGGCGGTGCTGAAGATGGGCCGGGCGAAATATCACCGGAGAAGCTTGCAGTCGTTGTGACAGAAGACATGACAGTGGGACTCGATGACTGAGCCGCTTCTGCACCAGGCTCTTTCTCCGCAGGCAACGGCGCCGAGTGGGGTTCCATCGAGGAACCTTCGGTGGCTATAGGAGAAAGGGTTGAGCGCGTCGTGGAGGTGATGGCACCGCCTGTGTTAGATCGACCTTTACCCAGTGCGCGCCATGATCGCCAGCCAGAAGGAGCAGTTGCTGAGGCACGTGGCAGCTTGTTCCTGAACTCGGAAAGTTGATAGATCAGATTCATGTTCGGTCCGATCCATCGGCTCCGCTTCTTCACAGCGTCATACGCGTCCTGTACGCTCAACTCGGGATTTTTATACAGTCCGTAAGCGACAACAAGACTGGCCGAACGACTGACACCACATTGGCAGTGGATCAAGACGCGTTTTCCTTGGCGGACACGATCATCTATGAGCTCACAAAGCTTCAACATATCTTCAACGATGTAGGTGTTGTGATCCCACGGCACATGAATGTACTCGACGTCTGGCTTAACAGCCTTCGGTGTTGTCGGCGAGGAAGCACGAGCGATTGTGGGCAGCGTCTCGAACGCAGATTTGAAAGATTCGTCGGATACTGCAGTCTGTGGTTCCGGTATGTGTAGGTCGTTCGGCTTTGACTCGTGCAACTCCGACACAATTTGCGGTTTGGCTCCCTTCTCTTGAAGCTCAAGAGCCTTTTCTGCCGTAGTGAATGGGTTCTGGACCTCTCGCGCCACGTTCAAGACCACATCGAATGTAGAAGCTTCTTTCTCGTTGGGTTCGAGGTAAAGAAACACATTTGGGTCGTAGATGCAGACCGGTCCTTCTGGATAAGCAGGTGACTTCACCTCCTGAGATAGAGGAGGTTCGTAGTCATCTTCTTCTTTCACTCCATGTAGAGGTTGAATTGAAAGTGGCGACTGGTCTGAAGACTCATAGGACGATTTCTGGGAGATGATCAGCGGAGGCCGTGCTTGACCCAGACGCCGAGGCGCATTTGTATTCTCGAAAGGAGGTAACTGCATGCCACCTTCGGGTGCCGCCATAGGTGAGAATACAGATAATGACGGGGAAGACTGGAAATGTCGAAGGGTGTTAGGCCGCTTGAAAGCCGGAGTTGGAGGCACATCGGAGGCATTCGATTCTGAGAGACTTGTCGTGCCCAGACCGGGCGTCGAGATGGTGAGCCCAAGTCTACTTGGTTTTCGCTTCGGCGGTTTAGGTGGGACTATGAATGAAGGCGACGCAGGGGCAGAGATCGCATGTGAGGATTCTACTACCGAAGCAGTAGAGATGCCTAGTTTGGGAAGTTGTGCTCCCGGTTTAGTAGA
>JAABUU010005293.1_pt1 | contig 14578 bp, 10 predicted proteins | sample 5559301 | NCBI WGS metagenome assembly JAABUU01 (sample SAMN10711884, study PRJNA513360) | rock metagenome | isolation source: Antarctica rocks | place: Antarctica: Victoria Land, Richard Nunatak white | reverse complement strand
CCGCCCGCTCGCTCTGGTCGCCTGGCGGGCGCTCCGCCAGCAACTCCAGCGCCGCCACGCGGCCCGCTGCGCCCAACGCCGCTTCCGCCACGACCCGGACGCCTACCGCACCGCCCTGGAACACGCCCTTCCCCAGCCAAGTTTGCCAGCCTAGATTTCGATCCCCCAATGGCCGCGCCAGAGCGCGAGGAGGCGCGGCGGGGTACCCCGCGCCGGGCGCGCGGAGGTCACGGCGTAGGCCGTCTCGGCGTAGGCCGTCTCGGCGCGCAGCACGCGCCCGGTCCCCTTGTGGATGGTGCGGCGCTCGATCTGGAGTGCCTGTTGCAGGCCCGGCCAGTCGCTGTAGCCGACGAGGGCGGTGGTGGCGGCCAGCCGCCGGTACGCGATGCGGCCCCCGTGCTGGCCCACGGTGGCAGCGCTGCCCACCAGCCCGGTGCCGTCGGCCCCCGGCGCGAAGGCCGCGACGATGTCCGCGTGCAGGGTCGGCTGGTTCTCCTGCACCACCAGGCGGTCGTCGCCCCCGCCGTCGCGGATGGTCCGGGCGATCTCGCGCTGCGTCAGCAGGGTGTCGGCGGTGACGACGCGCCCCGCCAGCGCCAGGGTGCGCAGGAACGCGTCGGACACCCCGCTCGCGTTGGTCCTGTCCGGCCCCCCCGTCTGCCCCCGCACCACGCCCAGGCGGTGGCTGAACGCGGCCAGCGGCTGGGCGTCCGCCGCCCCTCGCCGCTTGCTGCCGCGCAGCGTCTTCCCAGCGATAGCCAGCCCCGCCAGCTCGCCCGCCGCCGCCGGGGTGCCGCGCCGCGCCTGCCCCGCCCACCGCCCCAGCGCCGCCGCGACGGGGCGGGGCGGGATGCGTCGGCAGAGCCGACTGCGCGTCGGCTGGCACGGTGCGCGATCCGTCGTGAACCCGCAGTGCCGCAGCCACCGGCGCCCGCAGTGTCGGCCCCGATCGGCGCTGGCCGACGGCGCGCGCGCCCCGCAGGGCAGCGCCACGCAGACCAGTAGCAGCGGCGCCAGCAGCGGGGGCGACCGCCCCCGTGGTATCGTCCATCGGCTCCTCCGCGTCGGATAACGGCCGTCAAGCAGCCCCATCCTACCGGAGGAGCACCCCGTTGCAACCCTCCCTGACCTTGAATAGACCCTGTGAATACGGGGGCTTGTGCGATGGTCGGGGATGTGTTATACATGCCAGCCATATTCAAGCGATCCGTTGTGGCCGAGGTGACAAATGCATATGTAGGCCTCGCCGATCATCACGCCACGACGCTGCGCAGTTGGGGACGTTGTTATTGGTGATGTGAGGGATATTTCCCACCTGACCGGTAGGCTCACCCGCCGCATCGCGCAGGGGTTTTCCAAGCGTTCCCGCTCACTGAATTGCCGCGCCGGAGCGGGTCCTCCGGAAGCGGCCGATTATGACCCGTAGCGACGTAGGGAGGGCCAGCAATATGGGGACACGCGATCCCAACACACAGCCGATGCCGGGCCACCGGGCGCTCAGCCGCCGCGACTTCCTACGCTTCTCCGGTCTGGCGGGTCTCGTCGGTGCGAGCGCGCTGATTACCGCCTGCGGCGGCGAAACCACCACGCCGACGATCGGTGCGCAGGCTACGGCCACGGTCGCCAGCACCAGTAACCCCACCAGTACGGCGACGACCAGCGGTGCCCCCACGACCACGAGCGGTGCCGCGACGCCCGCAGCGTCCTCGTCGACCTCGCCGACCAGCGCCGCAGCGGTCGCGCCGGGTAAGTACAAAGAAGCGTCGGCGCTCGCTGACATGGTCAAGAGCGGCAAGCTGCCGCCGATCGAGCAGCGGCTGCCTAAGAGCCCGCTCGTGGTCAAGCCGGTTGAGCAGGTCGGCAAATACGGCGGCACCTGGCGCACTGCCCTCGTCGGCGGTTCGGACACCGCCTGGTTGGTCCGCACGGTCGGCTACGAGAACCTCCTACGCTGGGATCCCGAGTGGAAGGACATTATTCCTAACGTCGCCGAATCGGTTACCCCCAGCGCCGACGCCAAGGAGTTCACCGTCAAGCTGCGCGAGGGGATGAAGTGGTCGGATGGTCAGCCCTACAATGCCGACGATATCGTCTTTTACATCGAGGATATCGATAAGAACAAGGAACTGACGACCAGCCGCGGCACCAACCCGGCCGAGGTGCAGAAGATCGACGACTACACTTTCAAGCTCACCTACCAGAAGCCGAACGGCCTCTTCTTGCCGAACACAGCCAATGTCGGTGGCGATGCGTGGACGCGCTACCCGGCGCACTACCTTAAGCAGTTCCACAAGAAGTACGCCGATCCGGCCAAGCTCGACCAACTGATGAAGGATAACAAGGCCGAGGACTGGGTCAAGCTCTTCCGCCTCAAGGGGCAGGGTATCCCCGGCACCCCCTACGACGCGCGCTGGCAGAATACCGAGCTGCCGACCCTCTTCGGCTGGAAGCTCGTCGATCCCTATGGCGAGGGGACGCGCGTGACCGCCGAGCGTAACCCCTTCTACTTCAAGGTCGATAGCGAGGGGAACCAGCTCCCTTACATCGACAAGGTCAGCTACGATGTCCTGCAGGATGCGCAGGTGCTCCTCCTCAAGGCGAGCAACGGCGAGATCGACATGCACGAGCGCCACATCAATACCGACCAGAACAAGGCGGTCCTCGCCGACAACCGGCAGAAGGGGAACTACCACTTCTTCGACGAGGTCCCCTCCAGTATGAACACCAACATCATCGCGCTCAACCTGACGCATAAGGACCCGACCCTGCGGCAGATCTTCCAGAACAAGGACTTCCGCATCGGCCTCTCCTACGCGATCAACCGTCAGGAGATCATCGACACCGTCTACGTCAGCCAGGGCGAACCGTGGCAGAGCTCGCCGCGCAAGACGACGCCCTACTACAATGAGAAGCTCGCCAAGCAATTCACCGAGTATGACATCGCCAAGGCGAACGCGTCGCTCGACAAGGTTCTCCCCAAGAAGGACGGCCAGGGCTTCCGCCTGCGGTCGGACGGCCAGCGCCTCACCTTCACGATGGAGGTCACCGCCAGCGGCGTGACCGCGACCGTCGTCGACGCGATGAAGCTGGTGCAAAGTTACTGGCAGATAGTCGGCGTCGATATGCAACTCAAGCCGGAGGATCGGTCCCTGCTTTACACCCGCAAGAACGCCAACGAGCACGACTGCGTCGTCTGGGGCGGCGACGGGGGGGGGACCGATGCCCTCACCGAGACGCGCTGGTTCTTCCCCTCCAGCAACGAGTCGAACTACGCCGAGGCCTGGTACACCTGGTACGACCAGCCCTCCAACCCGCTGACACCGCCGGAGGAGCCGCCCCCGGCGACCAAGAAGCAGATGGACCTCTACCGGAATGATCTTCAGGGGACGGGCGATCGCAACAAGCAGCGGGATATCTTCAACCAGATCCTCGACATCGCGGCGGAGGAGTTCTATGTCATTGGCATCAGCCTGCCGGGCAACGGCTACGGCATTGTCAAGAACAACTTCCACAACGTGCCGCAATCGCTGCCCGGTGCCTACCTCTACCCGAGCCCCGCGCCGACCAACCCCTGCCAGTACTGGATGGAGAAGTAGGCGTGGCGTAGATGATCGTCGGTCGTCAGTGGATACGTTATCAGGAACGGGCGTATGGAGAAAGCCGAAATCCTCCCCCGTGTGATCTTCCGGCGACCGACGACTAGCGACTCGGAGAAGTGGCATGGCACTATATATCCTCCGCCGCGTCCTGGTGATGATTCCGACGATCTTCGCCATCTCTCTGGTCGTCTTCATCATCATCCAGTTGCCGCCGGGCGATTTCCTGACAACCCTCGTCTCCGCCATGTCCAGTCAGGGTGAGGAGGTCAATCCGGCCGCGCTCAACGCCCTCAAGGAGCAGTACGGGTTGGGGCAGCCGGTCTACGTCCAGTACTACAAATGGATGAGCAACATCCTCCTGCATGGCAACTTCGGCCAGTCATTCCAATACAACCGCCCCGTCAGTGCGTTGATCGGCAGTCGGCTCGTGCTGACGATCATTATCTCGATCGGCGCGCTGATGGTGACCTGGATCGTCGCCTTCCCGGTCGGTATCTTCTCGGCCGTGCGGAAGTACACCAAGGGGGACTACTTCGTCACCTTCCTCAGTTTCCTCGGGTTGGCGATTCCCGAGTTCATGCTGGCGTTGGTCCTCCTCTACCTCTCGTTCAAGTACTTCGGGCAGAGTGTTGGGGGCCTCTTCTCCCCCCCGTACGTCGATGCACCCTGGAACGCGGCCAAGGTCCTCGACCTCTTCCAACACATGTGGATCCCCACCATCCTCATTGGTATCACGCACACGGCCGGCCTCGTCCGCATCATGCGCGCCAATCTGCTCGACGAACTCAACAAGCCCTACGTCATTACCGCGCGCGCCAAAGGGTTGACCGAGCGTCGGCTGCTGCTGAAGTATCCCGTGCGCACCGCCCTCAATCCCTTCGTCAGCACCGTCGGCTGGCTCTTGCCGGGGATCGTCTCCGGCGAAGCGATTATCGGCTTGGTCCTCAGCCTGCCGACCGAAGGCCCCCTGTTGCTCAGTGCTTTGCAGACGCAAGACATGTATCTGGCCGGCAGCCTCATCCTGATCACGAGTACCCTGACCGTGATCGGCACCCTCCTCTCAGACATCATGCTCGCCTGGCTCGACCCCCGGATTCGCTATACGTAACGAGGCGTCGGGTATCGGGTGGCGTGGGGATAAGGAGCCGGTAGTCGGCAGGGGACGGGGGTACGAAGGGTACTAACCACCTCCATCCCCACCGACGCCCGATACCCGACGCCTATGGCCCCCGCTAGTGAGAGGCACGGAATGATGAGCGGCGAACTAGAGCAGGAAAAACTCAGCGATCTGCCCCCCGCGATGCGGAACGCGCCGCCGACCGCTGTCCTGGAGCGGCCGACCGACGAGGCGATGCCGCCGGAGGCGACGGCTTACGTCGCCTCACAGTGGCAGTTGATGTGGTGGAAGTTCCGCAAGCACCGCCTGGCGATGATCGGTGGGATTGTCACCATCCTGATCTACCTGATCGCCATCCTCGTGGAGTTCCTGACGCCGTACGACCCTAATAGCGTCAACGCCACGTACACCTACGCGCCCCCACAACGTCTCCACCTCGTCGACACTGCGGGGGACGGGACACGCCTCCACCTCTATGTCTTCGGCTACAAGTCGGTACTCGACCAAGCGACACTGCGCCGCACCTTCACGACCGACGAGACGAAAGTGATTCCGGTGCGCCTCTTCGCCCACGGTTATCGGTACAAGTTCCTCTGGCTTATTCCGACCGATATCCACTTGCTTGGGCCGGCCGACCGCACCCAGCCCATGTACCTGCTCGGGGCCGACCGGCTGGGGGAGGATCTCCTCAGCCGGATGATCTACGGCACGCGCGTCTCGATGTCGATCGGCTTGGTCGGCGTCGCGATCAGCCTCGTGCTCGGCCTCCTCCTCGGCGGCATCTCGGGTTACCTCGGCGGCGGCATCGACAACGCGATCCAGCGGGTGATCGAGTTCCTGCGCTCCATCCCGCATATCCCCCTCTGGCTCGGGTTATCGGCCGCCTTGCCGAAGACCTGGTCGCCCTTGCAGGTCTTCTTCGGTATCAGCACGCTCCTCTCGCTGATCGGCTGGACCGGGCTGGCGCGCGTGGTGCGCGGGCGCTTCCTCGCCCTGCGGGAGGAGGAATTCGTAACGGCGGCCCGGCTCGACGGCGCCAGCGACCTGCGGATCATCGTCCGCCACATGCTTCCCTCGTTCCTCAGCCACATTATCGCGTCGCTGACCCTGTCGATTCCGGGGGTGATTCTGGCCGAAACCGCCCTCAGCTTCCTCGGTCTCGGACTGCGCCCCCCCATCAACAGTTGGGGAGTGTTGCTGAGCGAGGCGCAGAATATCCGCAGCATCTCGACCGCGCCCTGGCTCCTGATCCCGGGTCTGATGGTCGTCGCGGCTGTCCTGGCCCTCAACTTCCTCGGCGACGGCCTGCGCGATGCCGCCGACCCGTATAGCGCGTAGCGCGTCGCCAGTCGGCAGGAGATCCTGGGGACAGGTGGTCGGCGTTCTTCCTATCCTCCGTGGCCTGCATCCACCGCCGACTGCCGACTCGCCCCTCCCGACGCCTGATGCCCGACGCATACCAACAGGGGGATGCATGACCGACACGGACATGCTGCTGGAAATCAAGGACCTGCAAACGCACTTCTTCCTCGATGAGGGGGTCGTCAAGGCGGTCGATGGCGTGGATCTGAGCATCCGGCGCGGCCAAACCCTCTGCGTCGTCGGCGAGAGTGGCTGCGGCAAGAGTATGACCGCGCGCTCGATCCTCCAGATCGTCAGCGCGCCCGGTCGCGTCGTCGGCGGCGAGATCCTCTTCCACCGCCGGTTGGACACCGCCGAGTCGGGGCTGAACGGCCAGGGGGCCCTGGCCGCCCGACCGGAGGTGATCGACCTGGCGGCACTGGACCCGCGCGGTGAGCGTATCCGCGCCATCCGCGGCAAAGACATCGCGATGATCTTCCAGGAGCCGATGACCTCCCTCAGCCCGATGCATACGATCGGCAACCAGATCATCGAGGGCATCCTCCTGCATCTGCCGCTCAGCCGGGAAGCGGCGCGCGCGCGCGCGATCGAGGTGCTCGACCAGGTCGGCATCCCCAAGCCCGAGCAGCGGATCGACAGCTATCCCTTCCAACTCAGCGGCGGGATGCGCCAGCGCGCGATGATCGCGATGGCCCTCGCCTGCCGTCCGAGCCTGCTGATCGCCGACGAGCCGACGACCGCCCTCGACGTCACCACGCAGGCGCAGATCCTCGAATTGATGCGCGGACTGCAACGCGACCTCGGCATGGCGATCATGTTCATCACCCACGATCTCGGCGTCGTCGCCGAGCTCGCCGACGACGTCGCGGTGATGTACCTCGGCTACGTCGTCGAGCGCGGCAGTGTCGATCAGATCTTCCACGAGCCGAAGCACCCCTACACGCAGGCGCTCCTCCGCTCGATCCCCAAGCTTGGTACCAGGACCGGCGCGCGACTCGAGTCGATTCGCGGGATCGTCCCCGATCCATATAACCGGCCCGTCGGCTGTCCGTTCCACACGCGCTGCGACCAGTTCATGCCTGGCATTTGTGACCGTATCCTACCGCCGATCATCCCTCTCGGGGCGAGGCGGGATGTGCGCTGCCTCCTCTATGGGGGTGCCGAGGACGCGCTGGCGGCGCGCGCCGCCAGCGAAGGGGGCGACAATGTCGACGACCACTGACGCCAACGGCGGCGCGCTCACCGTGCCGATGAGCGCGCCGCTACTGGAGGTGCGCGACCTCCAGGTCCACTTCCCGATCCGCAAGGGCTTCCTGGGCCGCACAGTCGGCGCGGTCAGGGCGGTGGACGGCGTTTCGTTCGCGATCGAGAAGGGCGAGACCCTCGGCTTGGTTGGTGAGAGCGGCTGCGGTAAGACGACGACCGGTCGCGCGATCCTGCGCGCCGTCGATCCGACCGACGGCACGATCCGCTATCATCGCCCGGATGGACAGACGGTGAACCTGGAGGGCCTCGACAACCGGGCGCTCAAACCCTATCGTCGCGAGATTCGGATGATCTTCCAGGATCCTTACTCGTCGCTCAACCCGCGGATGACCCTCCTCCAGATCGTCGGCGATCCCCTCAAGATCAACGGCGTTGCCAGCGGTAAGGCGCTGGAGGAGCGTGTCGCCGCGCTCCTGCGACGCGTGGGGCTGCGCCCCGAGTACATGCGGCGCTACCCCCATGCCTTCAGCGGCGGCGAGCGGCAGCGGATCAGCATCGCCCGCGCCCTCGCCCTCGATCCACGCCTGGTCGTCGCCGACGAGGCGGTTTCCGCGCTCGACGTCTCGGTGCGCGCCCAGATCCTCAACCTCCTGCAAGACCTGCAGGAGGAGTTCGACCTGACCTACCTCTTCATCGCCCACGATCTCAGCGTCGTCGAGCATATCTGCGACCGCGTGGCGGTGATGTACGTCGGCAAGCTGGTGGAGCTCGCCGAGACCGAGGAACTGTACCGCAACCCGCAGCATCCCTACACCGAGGCGCTCCTCTCGTCCGTGCCGATCCCCGATCCGCGGCTGCGCGACAAGGGGCGACGTATCGTCCTGCAAGGCGACGTCGCCGACCCTTCGAACCGACCGAGCGGCTGCCCGTTCCACCCGCGCTGCCGCTACGCGCAAGAGCGGTGCAGCGCCGAGGAGCCACCCCTGCGCGAGGTCCTGCCCGGCCACTTCGCCGCCTGCCACTTCTCTGAAGAGCTGCGCCTGCGCGGCGTGACCACCGAGGGGGTGATCGCCTGAAGACCCTCGTCGCCGTCGCTCCTCGGTTGACCACGCCATACGCGGCGACCGGTGCCGTGAGCGCGTGGCGGCGGCGTATCGCGAGACACGTCACATGAGAGGGTCCGATTCTCCCCGATCAGCTCGGGGTCTGGTGGCGCGATATCTGGCCTGCTATCTGCTCTGGGCCGCGCTCTCCGCGCTGGGGCTGTGGGTCGCCTTGGCATGGCGCGCGGCCATCATCGCCCTCGTGATCGCCGCGCGAGTGGGGGTCGGCATCGCCCCGACCGAGGGTACGACTGCGGTCGCGCAGGTGCAGTCGGTTGATCAGCTCGCCGTGATCGCCCTTGTCCTCCTCTGGCTCGGCGGCGCGATCTGGCTAGAGGGCCACTTGCGCACTGGGGTGGCACGCGATGGCCTGTGGTCGCGCGCCGCGCGGACCGCCGCCCTGCTGGTTGTCCTTCTCGGGCTGGCCAATATGGTGTCGTCCGTTGCTGCATGAAGGGCGCGGGGCATGGACGAACCGTTGCACCGCTACCCCGTCCCCGCCGAGATCGTCTGGTCGAGGCACACGCGGGCGACGATCACCCTGGGCGACGCCCGCGTCGTGCTGCGACAGGGGATGCCACGCGAGAAGCGTGACTCCTCGCGCCGGTCGGCACATGCTGCGCGGTCGCGGAGGTGCGGCATGCGCCGCCGCAATGCCCCCTCGACGACGTGCGCAACCTGCAGGTATGGCCACCGGGGGAGGCGACGGAGACGCGGATCGCGGTGCTGCCGATTCCTGGCGGCGGAGCGCGCGGCGTCGTGGCATCGACGCCGCTGGACACTTCGTGGGACAGGTCGGGCTGATGCATAGGTCGTGCCGCGACGGGAACGTGCGGCATGGCGGGTGCCTGGACGATGGGAGGAATCATGCAGCAGTCGTTCACGCGCGACGAGGCGCTGATGCTCTGGGCGCGGCTGGTGGCGGGCTGGGCGCACAGCCTCGATGCCAGCGGCGGGCGCACGCTGTTGGCGGGGATGCCGAACGCTAACGACGCGGGCGGCTCCTACGAGGGCGTGACCCGGATGCTATGGGGGCTGGGGGGCTGGCTCTCCTGGCCGGGGCGTCCGGCGACCGTCCACTGGCGCGGTGAGGCCTTCGACACGGAGGCGCTGCTGCGGCGGGCGATCGTCGCCGGCTGCGACCCACAGTCGTCCGGCTACTGGGGGCACGGGGCGGTGCGCGGCGAGTACGACCAGCGCACCGTCGAGTCGGGGCAGATTGCCTTCGCCCTCTGGCAGAGCCGCGCGCGTGTCTGGGTGCGGCTCAGCGATCTCGAGCGGGAACACGTCGTCGCCTGGCTGGAGCGCTTCGGGCGGCAACCGACGACCTGGCGCAACAACTGGGCGCTCTTCTGGGTCCTCAACCACGCCGGGCGCAAGGCGCTCGGCGCGCGGCACGACCAGGCCATGATCGATGCGGCGCTCGACTACCTCGACGATGTCTACTGCGGCGACGGCTGGTACGACGACGGGCCGCAGCGCGGTGCCCAGCACTTCGACGACTACAACTGGTGGGTCTTCGGCACGCACGTCCTGGCCTGGGCGCGGTGCGACGGCGCAAGCCAGCCGGACCGCCGCGCGCGACTGCTAGGGCGGGTGCGAGCGAGCATGGCACACTTCCCCCACTTCTTCGCCGCCGACGGTGCCTACGCGGAGTACGGGCGGAGCCTCGCCTACAAGTTCGCGCGGCTCGGCGCGCCGCTCTGGGCCTATCATCTCGGTGCCTGGCCGCACACCGCCGGGCTGCTGCGCCGACTGGTCGGGCGGCACCTGCGCTGGTACGTCGACCGCGGCGCGCTGCGGCCCGACGGCACGCTGCGGCAGTCGCTGACCGCAGGCGGGAGCGTCGAGGTCCGCGAGTCGTACATCGCCACCGGCTCGCCGTACTGGGCGATGCTGGCCTTCGGTGGCCTCTGGAGTCTCCCGGACGACGACCCGTTCTGGACCGCCGAGGAGGAGCCACTGCCGGTGGAGCGCGGCGACTTCACACGCGTCCTCCCACAGCCGGGCTGGATCGTGACCGGCACGCGCGCGACCGGTGCCGTGACGCGCTACAACGCCGGCAGCCAGCACGACCCGGCGAAGTACGGCAAGTTCGTCTATGCCACCGCCGCGCCCTTCAACGTCGGGCTGGCGGATGGACAGGCGGCACCCGACGGGATGCTCTGCCTCACCGACGGTCGCGAACACGGCCACCGCAACGCCACGAGCGCGTCAGCGGTCGGCGAGCCAGGCTGGCTACGGATGCGCCACACCCAGATGGTCGGCGGCGGCGCGCATACGATCGACACAACGATCGTCGCGCGTGGCGAACTCCACCTGCGCGCCCACCGCGTGGCGCTGGCGGCGGAGATCCTCACGCCGATCGGCGCGGTCGAGGGGGCAGCGCCGCTCGGCTATGCGCCCGGCGTGCGGCCGACGATCGCGGGCGATCCCGCCGCCGGGTGGGAGGGAGCAACCGCAGAGGGGCGCGGGGTGGCGATCGCCCGACTGCGCGGCTACGATGGGCAGTGCCGCGCGGCCGCCTGGCTAGGACGCGACGATCTGAACAGCGTCCACGGCCGCTACGCCCTGCCGCTTCTGACCGTCGCGCAGCTCGATCCGACGCACGAACTGGTCTGCCTGGTCCACATCGGCGGCACCGACCGCGATCCGGCGACGCTGCGCGCCGAGGTCGAGGAGGCCGACTGGGGCGCGGACGGCACCTTCACGCTCGTCTGGGGCGACGGCGCGCGGGTGGTAGTGCCGCCACTCCCGGAGCGTGAGCGCGCATGACGCCCGAGGGGGCCGACCGCGCGACTACGACGGCCCTGGACGCCGACGATCTGGTGCCGCCTGCGGCGCTCTTCCCGCTGGCGGGCGTATCGGGAAGCAGCATTGCGACGTTCGGCGGGCGTACCGGGGCCGACGAGAACATGCGGCGTCGCTACCGGACGCACGGCGATGCGGCAACTATCCGCTACGAACACCATCCGCTGGGCTGGCTGGTCGGCGACTCTCCTTCGCGATACCTGCCCCCGTGTCGGCCCGCGCTGGGGAGACGCTCGTCGAGGCGCCGCACGGCTGGGGTGCCCTCTTCGTCCGGCTGCCGGGGGCGAGGCGAACCGTCGCGGTCCGGAGCAGATCGAGGCGCAAGGAAGGGCGCTGGCCGAGTTGCGCGATCGTGCGCCACCACCTAACCGGTCCGCGCCCCGGCCTCGTCGGGTTCGACGCGTCCGCCCGTATCCACCCGCGCGTCCCCGACCCCTTCGCGCTGACGCCGCCCGGTTAGGCCTGCCCGACACGCCGCACTACGACGTACCCCTCGTCTGGTAGCGGGAGGAATTGGCCCGGCGGCGCGCCTTCATCGATGGCCCCTACCGCGCGCGGCTGCGGCAGACGATCCAAGGCGATTACGGTCCGGGCAACACCCTCTTCCTCGACGAGCGGCTTATGGTGGTGCTCGACTTGACTGCGCGATACCGGTTGCATGCGCGCTCGGCATCACGCAGGGGCTCGAGTTCACGATGCGCCGCTGGGAGAATCCGGAACCGCCGCCGATCGCGCGCCTTCTGTCACGGCTACGGGTACCTGGCGTGCCTCGCCGCCGCAGTCGCGGCCTTCCCCTATCTCGTCCGGCTGCGCGACGCGGTGGCGTCGATCCGGTGGCTGGGTCGCATGCTCGCGGATGGCAACGCGCGGCCCCGGGTGGAACGCATCGCGGAGAGGCGGGCGGACCACGTACCGTGAAGGGAAGGCGTCAAGGACCCGCCTACAGGAGCGGGACGGCTCTTCGGGAATGGTCTTGTAGGGGCGCAGCAGCAGTACGGCGCATCCCTCTCTCCATTCCGATGGAGAGAGGACCGGGGTGAGGTGCCCCCACCGAGGCTCTATAGCACAGGAGGTTACCCCATGGCCGGACTCGGCACGCTCATCGGCCCGCGCCTGAGTGACGCGGACTTCTTCACCAAGGTCGTCGATACGACGCGCGCGGGACTGGTGGGTATCCCGGACGCCGTGGCGCGCGGAGATTTCGCGGCGGCGCGGCGCCTCTTCGCCACCGAGATCCGCCGCGCCTTGCGGCCCGAGCACTTCTTCCGCACCGAGCGCGACTTCCACGGCGGCACCTTCATGTACCCTGGCGAGGGGGCGGACGAGGCGGCCGAGCGCATCCTGGGCCTGGAGCTGATCTCCTGCGGCACGCCACACCAGTTCGGGGGGCAGGTGGACTGGTTCGCGAACCCGACCTTCAATCAGTACCAGGAATGGACCTGGCAACTCAGTCGGCATCCAGAGTGGGCTATCCTGGCCGAGCGGTACCGCGAGACGGGGGACGAGCGGTACGCCGAGGGGTTCGTCCGCCTGTTCTGCAGTTGGGTGCGCCAAGCCGTCGTGCCGGAGAACGCTTCGGGCGGCGACACGCTGTGCTGGCGCACGATCGAGGCCGGCATCCGCATGGGCGGCCCCTGGCAATGGGCGCTGCACTCCTTCTACCGCTCGCCCCACTTCACCGCCGATATCCTCACCGACTGGTACAAGTCGGTCTGGGAGCACGGCTGGCGGCTGCGCCACTTCCACCGCACCGGCAATTGGTTCGTCATGGAGATGAACGGTCTGGCCCAGATCGGCCTCCTCTACCCGCAGTTCCGGGAGGCATCCGCCTGGCGGGCCTATGCCTTCGACCACTTGGGGCGTGAACTCGATATCCAGGTCTACCCCGACGGCTTCCAGTACGAGCTCTCCACCGGCTATCACCAGGTCGCTATCCGGAACTACCAGTGGCTCTGGGACGTCTGCGAGGCCTACGATGAGCCGGTGCCAGCGCCCTTCCGGGCCGGACTGGAACGGATGCACGCGATCAACGTGCGCCTGATGATGCCCGATGGCCGCCTGCCCGACGTCAACGATGGCACCTGGGCGCGGGTGGTGCCCCTGCTGGGGCGTGCGGCGGCGCTCTATCCCGAGCGCGATGACTTCCGCTGGGCCGCGAGCGAAGGGCGCGAAGGTACCCCCCCAAAGGAGACCTCGCTGGCCTTCCCCTACGCCGGCTATTACGTCATGCGCTCGGGCTGGCGACCGGACGCGATCTGGGCGCTCTTCGACGGCGGCCCCTTCGGCTACGGCCATCAGCACGAGGACAAACTGAACCTGCTCGTGCATGCCCATGGTGCCCCCCTCCTGACGGAGGGGGGCAACTACGCCTACGACAACTCCGAGATGCGCCGCTACGTTCTCTCCACCCGCGCTCACAACACCATCCGCGTCGACGGGCAGGACCAGCATCGCCGCCTGCGCTTCCGCCGCGAGGACGTCGACATCACCGCGCCGGCCGGGGGGCGCTGGCGGGCCAGCGAGAAATACGACATCGCCGAAGCGACCTACGACGAGGGCTACGGCCCGGACGCCGACCGCACTGTGACGCACCGCCGCGCGGTGATCTTCCTGAAGGGGGGCGTCGCGGGGCTCGGCCCCTGCTTCCTGGTGATCGACCGGCTCCTGCCGACAGACGGCGCGCCGCATGAGTACGAAGTGCTGTGGCATTTCGCCACCGAGGGCGCGGGGACGGCGGGGCTGACGGTCCGCGCGGTCGGCACCGACCGGCCCGGCTTGTCGGTCATCCCGGCTGCGGTCCCCGGCCTCGACGTGGCGATCGTGGCCGCGCAGGAGGCCCCAGAGTGGCAGGGCTGGCGGGCGATCCTCGACCACCAGCAGGGGCAGTACGCCCCCACGCCGACCGCCGTCTACCGTCTGGCGGTGGTCGGTCCCGCGCGCCTAGTGACGCTCCTCTATCCCACACGTCCGGGCGGGCCCTGTCCGGTGCGCGCCGTCACCGCCGCTGTGGACCCCGTCGGCACCGCCATTCGCATGATCCTGGCGGACGGTGGCACGGTCGATCTCGACGAGGGCGACTTCCTGGTTTAAGTGAGGACTGGTCATAAATCAAAAGGCCACGCAGTGGCCTGACCGCTGGCGACCCTGCCTCGCATCAGGGGATACTACGCCAACCATGAGACGGAGGGAGGGATGATGATAGCCCAGGAGACGCTGCTTGTCACGTTGGTCCGCTTGGTGGAGCAGATTCTCTCATCCATGTCAAGCGGCCGGGGCGCATGCCCAGGGCGATTGCATCTTCCTAGCTGACAAGGCGCGGCGGGCCTGCCATCCCGGCCAGGAGGGTCATCAAGTAGGTGTCGTCAAGCGCAGCGGTGAAA
>JAABUU010005288.1_pt1 | contig 14588 bp, 13 predicted proteins | sample 5559301 | NCBI WGS metagenome assembly JAABUU01 (sample SAMN10711884, study PRJNA513360) | rock metagenome | isolation source: Antarctica rocks | place: Antarctica: Victoria Land, Richard Nunatak white | reverse complement strand
TCAGAGTCCGGAGCTGGCGGAGGGCGAGCTGCGGCCTGCTGAGGGGGTTAATGCTATTGCGGTTTGTCTTTTTATAGGGGCGGTTAGTGCGTTGGGGGCGGCGTGGGCGACGGGGAGGTTGAGGGCTTTGTATGCTGATGGTGGGGGTTGGGGTGGGGGGGTGTGAGGGGAGGGAGGGGAGGGGAGGGGAGGGAACGGGCGCGGTGGTTGGTGGGCTGTATGTGCATAGTCAGTTCCTCTGCGGTCGGGTTTTTGCCGTGCGGTATCAGTAATTAAGCAGGATAGAATTACGGGTGTACATGCATGACACGATCTCTTTCTCTCCCTTGCGGCAATTGAGTCAAGGAGGGCTTTATGACGTCGTGTCCGTTAGCAACCTCAGTGTAGTAGACCTTCCAGCGCGGCGAGAAGAAGAAAATTAATATCTACACGAAGCAGTACGATGCCCACAAGTAGCAGAAGGCGCGCTCGCTATCCAAGCTACGTAGACCGATCCAACGTATCTGACAAGTTCTGCAGTCGTCAAACGCGTTGGCGGTTCGGAAGCACTATACATATACCCTCCCCTCGTTCTCTTCCTTCCTTCCAGGGACATAACATCCAGCCAGCCAGCCAGCAGCACGTAAACGCCAACACCGACTACCAACCAGCGACCACCGCGACGTACTGCCTGCATCGGTCTGCTCTGTGGCAACGACTGCGTTCGCTACGCGCAGGTGTATGCGCAAGTATATCGTATCTATAACAAATACCTCAAACGGACAGACAGATAGAGCGAATCCAGGCGCTGATCAGTACTATCCTTGGGCCCTATACAGGTCTCCTCATCTAGTGATCGCTGGATAACCTGTGGATTGCTCAAAGACTCGGACCATATGCGAATTAGGAAGTCTTGATTTACTTGATCTTCCAGCGACAGCCTAGACAGACGATGTCTTCTTCCCAGACCGTCTGTTCGTCAGTGTCGTTACCGGAGCGATTGCGAAGATCCGTAATCACAAGCTTCCCCGCAGATCTAATGTCCATATCCAAATCGTCGGTCGAGTCTGCGACCGTGTTGTCATCATTATCGCTGTTGGTGGTGGGGTCAGGCTGCTCTGCGTCTCGCGGTACGATTGTTGCCGCGAACAAGCCGTCCCAGAGGTGTGTGAGGGACTTAGGCTTTGCGGATTTTCTGCGGCCTTTCTTGGCGGATGGTGGGTGTGGATCGTCGTCCTTTTTGGTCTCGATTTCGCCGAGGAGACGTTCGTAGGTTCTTTTGAGAGTATCTTCGATTACACACTGCTCGTGCATCCAGAGGTTGCAATCCGCATGCGAGCAGCCGATTAGGTTTTTGTCGGGGTTGTAGGGTTGTTGGCAGGTACAATGTTTACGAAGCTCCTGTTGTGCATCGTTAGTAGGCGTATCCGAGGAGGAGCCGAGAGTATACTTACTGAGAGAGTTTGGGTTTGGAAGTTGAAGGTTTGACGCCAGTAGAGCGCATCTAGGACCTTTTCTTCATCTTTTTCAAGCCAATGCGATACGCTGGCTTTGCTCGCTACAGTCATAGCATCTATGATATCCATTTGGTTACTAGCTATAAGTTCGTCTTTTCCATGATAGCTTTGCGCTCCCATCGGAAGCTCATGCGCCCAATACATCCAGAAGACACGCAGGTAGACGTTCTGCGAGTCCTTGGCCCGAATTTCGAGCACGCGGGCAATCCAGAAATGGCTCTCGTCCTCTGTCGTGAGCTGCTCACCGTTCGTGATGTTCGAGTGGTTGACCGAGATGAAATCGTTCACGCCGAACGTCTCCTCGCCCACTACAATGGTCAGTAACAGCTTTCAGAGTTCTCCATGCCGAAAGGACGGCTCACACACAAAATTCCGATACCGCCTCATCCCCTCCCAGAGTGCCTCAGGCCATATTTGGTACGCTACTTCTAGATTCTTGGATGGTACATCCTCCTCGACTCTCTCTAAGCTCTTACCGCCACCATCGCTCACGCTTTTGCGTTTCTTCTTGTTCGCTTTCGTTGCCGAACTCGGTCGATGTACGTATTCTATAGTAAATGGACATTCTGCCACCGCTGAAGATTGAGTGCCGCAAGTACTATCTTGTCCATCCTGCGATTCCGGGCTCCCAGCGGTCTTGGTTTTGGTCTCCGCACGCTTACGTTTTGGCATAGTTGAGGAGGTGGGTTGGGGACAGATTCGTCGGTGGCGCGAGTTTGTTACTGTATACAGTAACTTTAGTGATCCTTCTAGAACCGCGCAGCAGCTGCTGAACTAAGGTAAATACTTACTAGGATGGAGATGCAATTGTAAGGTCAAGATGTTGCCAATGTGGACGGTGTGCGCGTTCTGACTTTGGATTGTATAGAGGTGCTCTGCTGATTCTCCCGATTCGATTTGATGCTATGTGAACGACACGGGGCTTCGTATAACAGTCGTCGAGTAGTACTTGTAGTGGCATCGGATGACAGCGCGTGTGGGTTTGAAGTGTTTAACTAGTCCCAGTTAGGTTAGGTAGAATCTGGGGTAGGTGACATTGCAGAGCTTGTTGATAACGACACCACGATTATCATCCCTTCGCACATTCCAATGCATTTCATTATGAAACTACAACTATAATAAAAACTTGTTTGACGCCTGCGCTCTCCTGGAGCTGAAAGTGTACTGACGCCGTATGGCCCTACCCTTATCCAATTGCTTCACAAAACCACACCTTATGCAGGTCTCCGCTTGACGAATTCTTCGAGATCACTTCGGGTTGCGACCCCTAGAACGAATCTTCTACTCGCATCCGTCACAACAGCGAAGTCCTGCGGTCCACTCCCGCCCACTCCTCCTGTGAAGAAGTCCTCCAACTCCTCCAATGGAGTGTCCATAGTAATAACCTTGTAAACGCTGCCTTTCCGCCGGAACTTGAGCATCGCTCGTTCAACTGGGTCATCGTCCATTACTTTGCCGTCCTTGAGCAAACTCCTGAGCCGTGGTATACTGAGGTACCCAAGAAGCGCACGCGTGTCTTTCGAGACGACCGTCAGATGTGTGTAGTCTCTTTCGTAGGCCCTCATTAACGCGTTGGCTATTGAGTCTGCTGGATTTGAGGATAGTGCTGGCGGGGGGTCCAAGTCTTCTACTGTAGCCTGTCAGACAGAGCGTCAGTCGAGTCCTGGGACTGCTTCAATCCATGATGCAATGGCTTACACCACGGTATTTGCTGGCCCAAGCTGATCTACCATTCGGTGCTGACTCCTTCATCGTAAACGTATTGCTCTGAAATGATGCTCGTTCAGAAGATGAAATCATATGGTTGCAGCTGCCATGACAGTACCCTATCTCTCTGTAAGCGGCACTGCATCAATCTCTGCTGAATATATTTCTCCTACCTACTGCTCAGGGTTGCTGATTGTCGTGTATGTAACATGGCAAATTCCGCGGTGTCTTCGGGCTACCCCAGACGTCATTCGATTAGCGCTCCTCGGTTATATCATAGCTCCGGGCCGGTGAGCTGCTCCTCCATCACTGGAGCTATACAATCCATTCACGTCCTCGACACTGTCCGACATTGTCGTTGTGCAGCCTCACCAATTAGACTAACAATCAATCACATTTGTTGAGTACACAGTGCGTATACCAGACAGGGTTAGCCGTGCTATCGAGCTATACCCGCCGTCAGCAGTGAGTCCCAACCGAATCATTGATAAGGTGTCCAGCAATTGAAAAAAAGCAGACAGCATCATGCCTCTCGTCCTCCCGAACCAGACTCTCCTCGGCGATGTCTTCTCATCTCAATCGCCCTACGGACGTTCGATGAAGCAAGCTGTCCCTCAAAAGCGAAGCGCATCCTCCGCTTTGTCGGATCTTTACCCCGCCTGGAGCGCTGTCGATGATATGAAGCACAAGGCAGAACATCTGAGCGAGGAGGCTAAGCGAGAAATACAGAAAGCCAGTCAGGCCGCTCAGGCGAAAGCTGGCAAGATTGAACTTTACTCCCCAAAGTACTATGCCGCCTGTACTCTTGGAGGGCTCCTAGCATGCGTTAGTGTACCGATTGATCACTGAGTTCCTGGACTAAGTGACGACAGGGCGTCACACATACGGCAGTGACTCCATTGGATTTGGTGAAATGCCGCCGTCAAGTTGATTCGAAGATGTACAAGGGCAACTTCGAGGCATGGGGTAAAATCGGCCGTGCTGAAGGTTTCCGTGGTGTTTTCACTGGATGGAGCCCTACGTTCTTCGGGTACTCCGTAAGTGTCACCTGCGTTATGTACTGTACACCGCATTGACATCTTACCTTAGGCTCAAGGTGCTTTCAAATATGGAGGCTATGAGTTTTTCAAGAAGTTCTACTCCGATCTGGCCGGAGAGGACCGAGCTTATCGCAACAAGACTGCGCTCTACCTCGCCGCTAGTGCTTCTGCTGAGTTCATTGCCGATCTTGCCTTGTGTCCGTTTGAGGCTGTCAAGGTCAGGATGCAGACCACCATCCCACCGTTCGCCACTGGGACATTCAGCGGTATCTCTACTATCACCGGCAAAGAAGGCGCGGCTGGGTAAGTCGGATCCCAATGCTCGCGTGGCATGTTTCCGGTCATGGCGTTCTTGTTTCAGACCACAAGCTAAAACTCGGCAGCTTGTACAAAGGGCTCTACCCTCTCTGGGGCCGTCAAATCCCGTACACGATGATGAAGTTCGCATCCTTCGAGACGATCGTCGAAGCAATCTATGGCTACCTTCCTGGTCAGAAATCCGACTACGGTAAAGGTGCACAGACCGGAGTGTCCTTCGTGGGTGGCTACCTTGCTGGTATCCTTTGCGCCATCGTCTCGCATCCGGCCGATGTCATGGTCAGCAAACTCAACGCCAATCGTCAACCAGGAGAAGCTTTTGGTGCCGCCATGGGCCGAATCTACAAGGACATTGGATTCTCGGGTCTTTGGAATGGGCTCCCAGTGAGGATCGTGATGATAGGTAATCTCGCGGAACCCCCCTTGAAGTCCTGTTACTAATGTGCTGCGCGCGCCGTAGGTACCCTGACGGGGCTCCAGTGGTTGATCTACGACTCCTTCAAGGTAGATCTGTACCCAAACAGTGATTTCCGAATGCTAACAGTGTAACTCCAGATCTTCATGGGTCTGCCGACAACCGGAGGCGCGGCTCCCCCACCGACCCAAAAAGTCACGGATCGGTCCTGATCTGGTCTCTATATCCTCTATGTCATTTGATTAATGGACTACCAGGTGATGGATGGCATAGCTCGAGGAATGGTTCTCAATGGACGGTTTTGTTGTACAGTAACGATTCTTATGCGTACTCTGTTTGTGAGGTAAAGCAAGTCGATTACAAATGTTCATCCTGGCATCTCACTGTCACCATATATGGTATGACTAGTGTTCACAGTGTGAACATACCTGACTGGCATATGAATCCCGCGAGTGCCCATTGAAACAGTCACGCTAGCCTGTGCCATGAGACCAGACACCGTCGATCTAGGCGGTAGCTGAATGCAGCTCTAATCATTGTGAACCAACCCATATTTTGGAGGCGAATAACATGATGTGAACTTATAGATTTGCTCTGATGCTACATCGAGGACCTCAGACAGGAAAAGTTGAAGAATGAAAGGCTCATAGTACCATCAAAGAACAGCACTCTACCGTCGAGGAGCCCTCCAGATGCATGCTATCCTAATTGATGACACAAACTGTGATCAAATCAATTGCTCATATCCAAGCAGAAAGGCCACAACTGCTTTCATACATGGGTGCGGGAGGCCTCCTAGGGCAACACCAAGGTAAGGTACAAAGTACATATCAAGCCTCGACATCAGCTAGGTATATACTGTCTTGACACAAACTCAACCGCATAGTCACTCCGGACCTCTCAGAACCTACGAGTGCATGCCTTAAGGGAAAACATCATTCATTCCGTCCATTTCCAGGCCCGAAATGAGTACCACCTCGATCGTTATGGGGTACTCCATAGCATACAGAAGACCAACAAGGTTGGAACATAGACGTTTACTCTAATAATTACAAGGAGGGCCCCAGACAAGGAGAAATGAAAGGGTAGTGGTGCTCTCGGAGAAGGATCAAGACAACTAGAGTTCGAGGAGGTAGGGTTGTTGGATGACGTCTGGCTGGCTGCTCTTTCGGTGTTGATTTGATGAACAGCATAATGAATTAGCATCAATGTGAACAGTCAAACATTCAACTCAATGTTAAGAGGCCATGTTTCTGCGATGCTTCTGAGAAGATCTGTCGACCCTGGCGGTAAATTGAGTTTAGATGAAGGAGATGTCGCCTTCATTCTGTGGTAGTGATGTCTTCTGATAGTTTCAAAGTTGATGTATGGGTTTGACAGACCAAAGAGCTGAAAAACATCACACTCAATCACTTCACCTGCAGTCACAGTAGGAGGCCGGGTTACTTTGGCCGTCACTGACTTCTCGATCTTCTGTTCCCTCGTCTTGAACGGTCAAATCGTGGTATACTTCAACAGCGACGATATGAATACACTCATTCAGGGCGTCTTCCATGAGCATGATGCCTCTTACTGGGAATATGCTTTGGCCAAGAAGAGGGTCCAGACTAATACGCGCAAATGGAAGTCCCGCGCGATCAAGAACATGACTGTAGGGCTTGCATCTACCATTCCCTCGGTTTACTTGGGCTAATCAGGGTGGAAGCAACATGTCAAGGATACTATGTCGTTGAGGACTGCTCGCATTGTCCGCAGATCAAATGAGCCGGTGACTCTAATCACATTCTTCGCGGTCTCTCCATTGGCTTCGACCTTGCGCTTGGCTTGCTTTGGTGTTGCGGCCTCGTGAATGGCTATAGTGACGCTCGAGTCATGCCGGGGATAGGTGGAAGTTGGGCCGCGTGGCGGAGACTCGGTACCAGCCGTTGCAGATGCAGTGCATGGCACCCTGAGGTTGTTGACGTGGGCGACGTTTCTTCGCGGGGACTGCCAAGATAACTGATTAATTGTGCCGATACTCTCTGCGGCGATTTGAGTCGAGTTATGGAGACAGAGCATGCACAGGGACGGGGACGGACGCTCAATTGTTATGGCCCTTGAGCTTCACTTCTCACTTCATTGTAGCTATATTTCGGGTGGATTCGAGGGCCTCGCTGATGTGCCTGGCGTTGTAGGCAGTCCTCAAGGGGGGCAAGGGGGCCCCCAACAGTTAGTGACGACTCGCTGGCATCCAAGAATGGGCCTTCAGCACTAATGGGACCTCCAACATCTTAGGGGGGGTCTCCAACGTTTCAGGAGGGCACTCAATTGCCTCTCCTCACTCGCCTAACCCTTCTATGGATTTGAAACGCGTGGCGGCAGAAGGATTGGACCTCGCTGACTCAAAGAGGATCCGGATATCAAGCCTTTTCGAATTCACCACCATGCCAACGCATGGGCAGAACGACACCACGAACGTCATCGCTTCATCTGTCAGAACCTTACTTAACGAACAACAAGCAGCCTACAGCCATCTCCAAGCCACCGTCAAACACATTCAAAATGTCGCCGCCGTCCCAGAACGCCTAGTGGATGAGCTTCAGAATAAGGGACTCACGAGAGAGGCGTACAAGGTTCAAGAGGTTATAAATGATTGGTACCATGAGAATATCAAGAAGAGGGAGTGATAAGGCTAGACAGAAAGGGTGGATAGGACAAGCAGGTGGAATACGGGAGGATAGGACAACGAGGGCGTTGTCTTTGTCCGAAGTGGGCAGATGTTAGGTGCTTCCCTCGCAAGCCTTGCTGCTTCCCTTGCAAGCCTCGCTTCCATCCATCACACCTTCTCCCTTAGCCTATGTCGTCATGGCTGTTCATCTCGCTTATAGGGTATTTAAGAAGGCCTTACGCCCACATGAATGAAGCATTTTACACTCTCCCACCATTCACCCAGGGAGACAATCGTTTTATGAAGATCAAAAGTGTTGCGGCTACTGAGATCGCGGAACTCCCAGACTGCAGAAATCGCGTTCCTTGGCCCGTCGATCGTACACGAACCAAGTCAAACTCCAGAGCTCTTAGACCAGCAGACACTGCAAAGTGACGTGATTGGGTTGATGGAGGTGACAACGTCGCCGAATTGGGAGGATGGGACAACTCGTCGCCGCATCTGACGCTGAGTTTCTCTTGATAAAATCTTGACATATTGCTGGATGTTTTGCACATCGGCTTCGTGGGCGCTGCCGCATGAGCCAGCCACGGGGATGCTGCATGATGGGCAATCCATCTCTGCCCGCCATTTTTCTCTGGTGGCAGCCAATACCACCGCGGCTTGATGGTAGCCTGATTTTCCGTGTAGATCCGGCATTCGAACCATCCTGGGACGGCCTCTCATCAATCATGTGCTGTTGCGTTGCCCTAAAGAGTCAGACAATATTGCCATCTTGAAGAGTCAAGATGTTAATCAAGTTTCCAGTGTAAGAGCATTCTCAGCTGCTTCTGAGTTTTCGAGCATCAATAGAGGAGGCAGCATGAGATGTACGAAAGTCGTATGAGTCACATCCAATCCTCATCGTTGTTGTCAAGTCTCTGGTCCACAAGGAGATTCATTAAATTTGAGATATCTGTACATTGGAACCCTAACGCTAATACGTTTCGAATGGATCTAATACGTTTCGAATGGATCAAATCCATTCGAAATGGATTCAGAGTCTGTAGACGTTCGACGGAAATGTCAAGAAAACCCCTGTGGCTGCTTTGCTCTCCCGTAGGTGCTAGTACGGAACGCTACTAAAGCTGTCCGGCCATTTGTCCACTCAAAGCGTACCTACCTGGTACCTACCTTAGAATCTAAGGTACATTAAGGTAGGGGTAAGGCGAACACATCATGTTCCCTCTTCCTCGTATTTTTGTAACCTCTGTTGCTTGGCCCTGCTACCAAGGCTGCATCTTCCCATCACTCTGCCGTCATCCCACTTGAACCTGAACTTCTTGCTGGTACATTATTTCACCACACCCTGCTCGAGTACGTATGACCCTGCTTGAACAAGTGCTGTCCCTGACATTTCTCAGTCGGAATCTGGAGCGCATATCGCGTGGACCACGTGCATCATGTACGGCGAATCACCCGTTGAGTCTTGTTGTACTATGAGCAAGACACCTGCATGTACATCATTCACCGTCACCGGGCTTGGCTTGAATGTTATAACTCCGGCTTTGATCCCACACTGACTCAGACTTCAGTACCTAGTACCCAAGACAACATTCGAAATCAGAGGAAACAGTACTAGAATATATCGGAGATGTCTGAGCCTATGGTATCCCACGGGCGTGGAGGTATATCAACCACCATCTCCTGAGATCAACTCCGCCTCATTTCCTTCCTCGCAGTACCTCAGAACTGATCTTTCCAATCACAGGCGCGGCGAACATTCGACCGGATGACTCCCCGTGAGTTCCTCACCAGCATCTTCGGCAGTTCCTAGATCTGCATACTGCGCTCGTGGCTACAAAGGCCGGCCATTACATTTGTGCTGGACGCCTGAGCCTCCGGGTCGTTCGACTCAGGGATGGAAGGTGTCGCCAGTCTTCAAAGAAAGTCTACTAAAGGACATTGGGTACAGATACGCTGATGGTGAGATCGTCCGGGAGGGCTACGTGGGTGATCAAGGAGACGGCGCTTTCTCGACTGGGGTAAGTATTTATATCTCGACACTCAGCCACCGTGCGACGGCTGACATGACTCCAAAGCGTGGCGGTGCTGCCAATATCGGTTCTCCAGGCTTGAAGCACTCCATGCAACCCCATGACGAAGAGGCGATCCCCGAGACAGCCTTGCGTCATGATCAGCCGGGAAACCACCACGTTGGCGTACGTTCCTGACCTTTAGACTCTTACTCTAGGAATGAGAGTATACTGACGAGATGGTGATCAGCGTGGTGGGGAGGGTAACATCCAAAAAGAGAAACCTGTCGTCCACGAGGGTCTTGCCGACAAGCTCAAACATAAGATGTTTGGCAAGAAGGAGGAGAAATAGCTTCTAGACTTGGGCTATATCTCGACCATCCTGACCGAGCGATTGCCTTTATACTGCTTGATACTGGCGTCGGATCCAGTTACATAATGAGGGCCGCGGAGCGTTGATACCACCTTGATTCTCTTTAGGAGATGAAACCCGGGCATTTGATACATGTATCTATTCTAACTCTTGCGGTGACCAGGTCACGCCTAGGACCCTCTTTGAAAGCCTGCGGGCTAACTTCACCGGTCCTGCGGGGGACTTGCATTTCTTCTTGACAGGCTCCTCGGTTCTCATCGAGACTAGGGCAACAAATGACTCGCTAACATGATTGCCACTCTGGTGTTTGAGCTATAATACAAACACGCGCAAGACCTAGCCAATTAATTTCAGGTTGGCAGTTTCAGGCTCCTACCATCATACATAGATGTTGGGGATCGCCTAAATGTAAGTACCGCATATACGTTCACCCCACAGCAGAAGGGAAGCAACAACAACGCTTGGCAAACACACCTGCCTGGTTGGAGAACCTCCAAAGTTGTCGACATCTATCCACGAGCAATAGCGCTCAGCTTTCTTCCTATCTAATCCAGCCGAGTCAACTTGCTCCTCCTACTGGCATCCTGGAGCGGGATACTCGGGCTCCATCTCTACAGCAAGGCAAAGCTGGCGGGACCCTGCCCGGCTTCATTGGCGAACTAGACCCTATGGCGGTCACACGTCCATAGACATTGGGGATCATACCGCTCGCAGGCGTGTGGAAACGACCTCTGACTCCACAGCTAACCGCTCTGTACTACACACCAAGCGCAACAGCGGCGGGCTCGGTGTAGCACACCCCAGTTTGGAAACGGCAGATCGCTCCGGCCAAGCTGTCTCTTCGACTCCCGCAGCAGTTACACTTCGAGCCCTGCAGGCGACGACGAAGAAGGAGGGGGCAAGCCACCGTCACAGGAGGGTGTATTGCGTGAAGGAACTCAACCTCCTTACATGCCTCTCGACCCCGGACCCTCGTTCAGTTCCCGGTCGATCGTAGACCATCTCCCCTTCCCTCCCTATTTCCATTTCTTGACCTAAGCCCTTCGCCCCGCAACTCCTCGTCGCGCCAGTTCTCCTGTTCCCCGCCCGCTTGCTCTCTGCTTCCGTCCTTAGATGCCGCGTACGGTACGCGGACTATGGGGGCTACTTTGTGGAAATTTGTGGATGGGAGGAAGGGCGTTGGGTCTGCGCTCGATCAGATTTGAGTCTTGTCCGGGAAAAGGTGTATGGCGATGAGAGCGGATGATGGGTTGAAGGTTAGGACTACGTAGGTAGTCGGTTTGACAGCGTCTAGGTCCGGGAGGTTAGGAAAGGGGGTAGGTGGATAGGTCGGTAGGGAGGGATGGATTCTGGCTGATAGTGTTTTCGTCATCGAGAAGGGAGAGGAGAGGGGAGGATGTGTAGAGATAGGTGGTCGGGGAAGGGACGAGGATGGGTGTGACGGAGATGGACACGCTTCTGTCTGGGGTGTAGTGTACATATGAACTCTCCCCTACTGGCTTCTTACAGCTCTCACGCACACGATCTCAATCCAGACACGACATGCAACGACCAACATTCTACAAACTTTGTACAATACGTAACTGAAGCGGAGATGACTGGATCCGCAACCGGGCTCAGTCCCGCCCCGGTCTACTCCGCCGAAGCGGCCGCACCCGTGATGATCTCCACCAGCTCGCCCGTGATGACGGCCTGGCGCGTGCGGTTGAACAGGATCTGATATCTATTGATCATGTCGCCGGCGTTCTTGGAGGCGTTCTGTACAAGCGATGTTAGTGCATGTTGTTAGTTTGAGGGGGGAACAAGGGCGAAAGGCGACTTACGTCCATGGCGTTGCGACGGGCGGAAATTTCGCATGCGTGGCCTTCGGCGAGAGCCTGCGTGGTGGTCAGTACTGGGTCGTGTGGTGTCTTGAGTATGTAAGTTAGCTTACCCAGTAGAGCGAGTTGGCAAGCGCGTATTCTCGCAGGTTGGCTAGGACCTCGTCGTCGATTTCGAAGGCGGCAAAGTTTGCTATAAATTACATGTATGAGCGGTATTCACGGTTGTCGTCGGCAATGCTTACCGGAATTGGTGATGGCCTCCTCGGAGTAAGCTTCGATGGGTGTGGGCTCATAACTGGTGGCGTTGATGAACTTGTTGTAGAGGATCTGCACGCCCGAATAATCCGTCGGCAGCAGGGAGACCTGATCGGCAATGGCCTGCGCGTCCGCGAAAGTCGGCACATTCTTGCCGATGCCGGCGAAGCTCAACACGATGTTCTTGCCGTTCGATCGGGTCAGTTGTGCCTTCGACTTTTCCCCAATCACCACGATGTCCGTGTCCGGCTTGGCGAGTAATATCTTGCGCGCCATCTTCGACAGGCCGGAGTGAACGCCTCCGCAGAGACCCTTGTCGGAACTGGCGACGATGATCAGGCCCTTCTTGCCCTCGCCTTCCATCGGCTTGGTCTCGGCCGTGTCGAAGACGGTGTTGGACGTCTGGCCGTAGCTTCGGGATTCCGCCATTGCTTTCTGCGCTCGGGCGAGCTTGGTCGAGGCCACGATCTTCATGGTCTTGGTGATCTTCTCGATGTTCCGGATCGATTTCAGTCGGCCCTCGATCTCGCGGAGGGTAGCGTAGTTGGCGGCATTGGGAGCGACCGAGCTGTACGAAGAGCAATTAGATCATGCTATTCGAACATCACGACTCGACCTGAAGCCGAATTCGTCAGAAGCAGGGTTACCGCGAAGACCTACCGAGCCGAAACTGCAGCACCCGCTCGCAGAGCAGGGCGAGCAGCCCTGGAAAGCATGTTGTGATCGAGATGAATGAGAGAAGTGTGAATGATCGGAGAGGAGGACACCAGTGATCTGCTAGTAGCTACCAGCACTGAAGTAATTGCCTTACACTCCCTAAAATGCCTTACTCGAATTGTCGGCTTGCCTTGCGGAGCAAGAGGATGACATTGAGAGAAGAAACGTCCTAACTTAACCGGGATGGCGGCTCGCGTAGCACAAGGAATGGACCAATCACAATCAAGTCATCTCACTGCCCATCTGTGAATGAGAAGAAGATCGATCTGATTTTCTCCATGTCCTTTCATTAAACTTCCCTTCCCACCCTGATCAAACATTCTTCCTCAACGATACTCAGTCGCTGGATTGTCCTCGTGGCTCGATTGCTTGCTTTGGGTTATTCCCTCCTCATTGCTTACTTTTCACACCATTTTCACTCTGGTGTACGGTCTTTCACTGCACGGTCGCGGTCATTATTGACAATTAGAACACAGTGCTCGAGACTCAAACTCGCGTCGCGCGCTTTTCAAAGTCAAACAGCAATCCTCACAGCCGTCAATATGTCGTCTTCAGAGGATGACACGCCTCTAGCAAATGGGCACCATGTTAACGGGCGTCCTAAAGGTATGGTGCTCAAAAGCGTCTTACTCAGCCATTCCGGCTTTCCCTCGGCACGTCAGTGATGATTGCCTTTTCGCCCACGTTTTAGTACTCACATACTCCTCTCTTCTGGCTTCACCAATATCAAGGACTACCCTTGCTAACACTCAGTGTGTTCTCAGTCAAATCACCAGTGTCGATGGCCAGGATTCCGAAGAGTCTTGATAAATCGATGGACAAGGCTTACCCGTCAGGAGACGTGGTCCAGCCTGGGATTTCTCTCCGGAACGGTCCTGTGGAGGAGATGGATGTGGACCAGCCGCCAACGAAAGGAACCCAGTCAAACGGAGCGGCGAACGGCAAACGCAAGGGCCGGCAGACTCTGAGTAACGGGAAGAGCTACAAGGAAGCAACCAGTGACGAAGAGGACGATAAGCCCTTGGTATGTCTTCGAGAATGAATGTTGTTTGGGCTGTGTGCAGGTGTTAACTCGTACGCAGAGTAAGCGCCGTCGCACTGCAACGGCCAAGGGCAAGGTCGCAATGGACTCAGATTCAGATGATATCCCCCTCGTCAAAGAGACGTCCAAGCGCAAGTCGTCAATTGTACTGAAGAAGCCCCCGAAAGCAAGTGAGACTGCCATAGGGGAATCCGAAGACTCTGACACCCCGCTTGATACCAAACTGGTGCAGGAGAAAGCTAAGATCCAAAAGCGTGCCGAGCAAGATGCCAGGGATATTGCAAGGGCGGAGAGAACGGCCCCTACGCCTGCAAAGAAGAAGCAGAAAAAAGAAGAGAGCGAGAGTGACGCCGAACCCATAGCAAAGAAGAGGAAATCTAATGGTGTCGCGGCTCTTCCAACGAAGAAAAAGGCGAACGGGGTGAAGAAAGAAGAGTCTGAAGATGATGATCTCCCTCTTGCGCGCAAGTCATCTGCAAAGAAGACCAATGGGAAAGTCAAGACAGAGCCATCTGTCGGGGCCAAGCAAGGGGCGAAGGGCAAGGCTGCGAAGAAAGGAGAGACGGAACAGGATATGGAAGCCGAAGAGGAAGAAGAAGAGTACCGATGGTGGGAAGATCCTACCAAGGGTGACGGCACCGACAAGTGGGCCAAACTCGAGCACAATGGTGTCGTCTTTCCTCCTCCGTATGAGTCTTTGCCTAAGAGCGTAAAGATGCGGTATGATGGCACGCCTGTCA
>JAABUU010005286.1_pt1 | contig 14589 bp, 8 predicted proteins | sample 5559301 | NCBI WGS metagenome assembly JAABUU01 (sample SAMN10711884, study PRJNA513360) | rock metagenome | isolation source: Antarctica rocks | place: Antarctica: Victoria Land, Richard Nunatak white | reverse complement strand
AAGATTTTAGTTTGTAAAATAAAAGTGCTGAAATTATTGTATAATGTGACTGTTATAATCATTTAATAGTAGTAATCATTACTTTAAAGTTGCAGAGTATGTTAGTAAATTAAAATATCTTATTAATTAAATAAACTTTAACTCATTATCTATTCAGTCTTTAAGGCTATTTATAAATTGTTAATTATCAGAGCAATAATTCTTATATTAGTCTCTTTGATAATACTGTTCACTAAAGACAATATAGAAAGTAAAAGTTATCTTTATAAAGTTAATACATTTGAGCATTAACATTTAGATGCAGCTTTTAAGCTTTATAAAAAAGATGTTAAAGTTATCTGTAGTTACAATAGTCTTTTATGACTTTGACAGTTTCATATTAAAGTTTTTTTCATTTATATTTTATGTTTTCTTTCTTAATGTCATAGAATCAAATTATCTCAATAAAGTCAATAAATCACTGTTATTATTGAAAGAAAAAAGATACTTATACTATACTATGCTGTCTAGTGAAACTCTATGATCATGTTGTTGTAATTAAGAGAGTTAAGAATGTTAACTGCAGTTAAGATTGATAAAGACTTTACTCAGCTTCTTTGATACTAATTATACTAGTTTTAACTGACTCAATAAAAGCAGCTAAAACATCACTTCTCAATATTTTTACTTAATGAGACTGCACCTATTGACTCTCACTGACAGCAAACATCAAATGACTTAATGCATTGTCACAAGTTTAACAAACTATTCAAAAGTTTAACTAATCATCAATAGTGAATCTTATAAATTCAATAAATCACTTAAAGATTCATCTAAACAAAAACTTAATAAGCTCATTAACAATCATCTCTTGACTGAGTATAAAGTTTATTTAAATCTGATTTTATTTATATAGATCATAGATGTTATAATAGAAGACATTAATGTATTTTAATTACTTATATATATATATATTCTTGATCAGAATCAAAACAGCTTAATTATCTTTTTTAAGCTGAATAAATGAAGCTATTTAATGAGCTTTATTTTTTTAAATATTTATACAGTATGAGTTAACTTCAAGATATTTACTTATTCTTATATCTCTCAATATCTGCTTAAGTCAGATCTCAGTCTTTATACATATTAATATAACTATATATTCAGCCTTAGTAATCAAGATAGCAACAAACTTCTATTTTTAACTTATTCACAACACTGATTTATCTTTAAGTATATAAATATACTTTAGAATTAATTTTTAATTCTATTTATTTAATGTATAGTTGAAGTCAAAGTATTTAAGCATTACTTGACTCTCATTGAGACTGTATATGATGCTGAGATTAATAATTAATTTTATATATTATAATAGTTTCTTAAGTGCATATTCATGATACTTTACAGAATCACTGAGATATTGACTTAATTAATTTAATGTGAAGATAATATTTAATTAAATATAAATTATTATATACATTAAACTTTTAATTATCTATTAATACTGTCTTTAATCTATTCTTTAATCAGTTAAGTCAGCAGAGCAAAGAATATTATATTTGTTAAGTAGAATATTGATGATTTTATGCTTATTAAATTACATATAATGATATAAAGATTTTTTAATATTTTATTTATATAATGAGTCTGATTCAGATGCAGAGTTCTCATTTTGAAGTTATATATAATTAAAATATTAAGAATTTTCTGTATCTTTCTTAAGTTCTTAATTTTAAACATATTCACAAGAGCTTGCTTAAATCAATAAATGTATAATAGATTTGCTGAGATTATAATAATATTATTTATATAAAGAAGCAGCATGATTTCTTTAATGCTGTTAAGAAGAAGATAAAGATCAGTATTGCTTTAATAAAAACTTAATTTAATTAATTTAATAACACATTATTTATATCAGTTTTATGCAGCTTGCTTAAGATCATAGAGGCTGCACAGTATGCATAGAATATGATTAGATGCAACATTGACTTTAAAAGAAAATGTTATATAGATTGTTTTCTTTAGAAAGAAATTTATAAAGATGTTGTTAATATTAACTTAATGATACTTTAGATTCTTGAGTGCAACAATAATTAGAAAGATTTATAGAGTATTAAACTTAATAATGAGAGTAAAGATATTTTTATAATCAACATTATATATTTATAAAAAGTCTCTTGTTACAAGTCTTGCCTTAAGCTTGTTTAAGAATCTGTTAATATTCAACTTAAATTTAAAGATTCATTTACTAATTACAATATTAACTCTTCTTAATGACACAGTCTCTTCTCATGTTTCATTTACTGTTAAAACTGTCAACTTCACATAAATAATATTCTTTCACATTTTCTCTCAGATTGAGTTTCTCACTGCTTCAGCATAAATGACAGACATAAAAATGTTAATTTAAATCATTAAGTCTTTTTCACTTATAGTAAGCATCATAAGTATCAGCATAACTTTAAATATCTTAATTAAGAACTTATCTGTATTCTAATTATTATTGTTATTTCTTTTTTTATTTTAAGATCTTAACACACAAAAAGAGTCTAAATTCTATAATTTTAACTTTATTAATGTTTAATTTTAATGATTCATTTAAGTTAACTGCAGTCAATTTAATCTGCTTAATCTTCAATTTTAACAATTCATTTAACTTAATTACAGTTAACTTAATCTCATCTTGTTTATCTTAAAGCTTATTAATCTTAATCATAATTAAGTCAGACTGCATCTCACAGTTTTAAGTTATAGATATCTGATCTGAAACTGTAATCTTTATAGAGATTAACTTCTTTCATAAATGTTTAATGAATTTTCTGTTTTAAAAAACATTTAATGTTTACTGTTGCAATTTAAGATCAACAATATCTTTCTTTTTACTTTTAGCAAACTTCACAGCATAATTTTTAATAATATGCTTAAGATCTGAAGCTTAAAGCAAATACTACTTTGTAATTTTCTTAATATAGTTTATAAAGACTCTCACTCATTCTTAATTTATAAATTTGTTGTATCTATCATTAAATAGTAACTTTAAATCAATGTGACTGTAGCATTTGCATCTTCATATACAAATATAATTAATGAATAACTTTACATCAATGAAAGCTTTCTTAAGAATTATTTACTTATCATTAATTAAGAAATTAATTGCTGTTTAATTGCAAAGATAAATATCTGTCTATATTGTCTGTATTTAGAACTTTATTGACAGCTATATCTCTTTAATTATGATGCACATTAAGTTCTCAGTAATTTGAATAATTCTTTTGATAATATTATTCTAAATTGATATATAGAACACTGTATACTGCAATGTAATGTTAAAAAACTTACATTAATCATTTAAAGTGAATCTTAACTTCATTTTATTGTCACTTTATACAGCAAGAATCTTTACATCAGTCTGAAGTTTAATCTTTAATTATTACTTCTGTAATGTCTATAAAACATCATTACATTACTTTAGCAATATTGTTTACATCTTTTAAAAATGATTATTTATTATTTTCAGAAAGTACTGATATTCAGTAAACAACAAGAATAATGAATTACATATATTAATAAAGACAAAAATAAGAATATTAATCTTTTTTTTACTTACAGTGTGATTTTACTTATTAATAAACTTAATAAGAACATAAATCTTACATATATTTTTGCTGTTCTCAGCAATGAGAATTGACTTTTCAAAAATTGTCATTTTGTAAAGATTATACAGCTTAATAAAGTCAAGATAAATAAATCATTAATGTTAAAGTCTATAAGTCTTGATCTTTTCATTTAACAGTACAGTATTGATATTTAAGAAATTAATTATAAAATTATATTTATAAGTCTAATTCTGTAAACTTATGTCTAATACAGCAGCAGAAAAGACAGTCTGTAAATGTAATATATATACAGTAAATATTAAACCAAATTCATTAAGATTCTTTGCAATGTACTTAACTATATAGATCTTGTTTTACTTTAATATTTTTTATTATAATTTTATTACACTTATCATACATTTAAAGACTGTGCTGATTAAAGCTTTTATATAATTTTATTTTGCTCATTTACTTTCTTAAAAGAAGATTGACTTCAAGTCTAAATACATAGAATGTTGAACTCAGTCTTACAGAATTTTTTAACTTAATTTATATAATAATTACTTTACAATAATAAGAGTATAAATGTTCTTTTTTTACTTTAATTCATTGATGTTTCATGCATATCAGAAAGTCACTGAAGAGTTAAAGTTAATCAGTTATATATAAAAAGAATTTTAAATCTGTAACTTATTTAAATTTAAGTATCTTACTGACAGTTTTCTTAAATAAAGCAACAATCTTATTATTGACTTTCTCTTTATTTTTTAAGTTTAGAAAGAAAAAGACAGTATCATTGCTGATCTTTATATTAAAGACTTTATGTCTTTTCTTTTTATACTTAGATCTCAACTTATAATTAACTTATTTAATTTCTTTTAGATATCTCTTTAAATATTAAAAAGATATTTATAGTTTTAAATATTATAAGTATCTTAACAAAAAAAATACTTAAAGACTTTACAGCAAGAAAGTTAATCACTGTCAGAGTTAAATAATCTTCAATGTTTATTGAATCTTTAATGATGTTTTTTAACTTTAATTATACAGTAATTCAATAAATTATAATTATAATTCATTAAATGTTTATCTTCTTGTTGTTTGTCTACTCACAGAACAGTAATGATGTTCTTAGCTTTAAGTTGTATTTCTTTTTTCTAAAGCTTTTATAAATCTTTCTTAATATTTAAAGTATTCTGAGTATCAATTGCATTACAGATTATATCATACTTATTTAATAGCACTTAAAGCAGTGTCTGAAATCATTACTTTGATTTAAACAAATTAATTATATTAAACTAAGTTGCAGCAATCTTTCTGTCAAGTTTATTTAGATAAATTTATATCTCTTTAATAAATACATTTTTTAACATCTTATGTTCAATAAACCTCACTAAACATTGTCTTTCTATTGTCTACAACTTCTTTTTATACTTAAATCTTAAAGCATTTTAAACATTCTTTACACTGATCTTATTTATTAGATATTCTTAATTATCTATATTAATGTAGATAATAAGTCAGTATAAAATCTTTATGTCAATTTTCTGACTATTAAAGTTAAGATTGTCAAGAAAAAACAAGAATTCACTGATAAAAGTATTGACTACTAAAATTTTAATAATATTTATAAATCTTTTTTTATTAGTCATTTCTGCATAAGAATGAATCATTGATTGCAGTTTTTATAAATAAAAATTAAGATAAATTATCATTTTATAAAGAAGTCATTGAAGTTTATGATGATGATAGTTGACATATAGTATAAGAAGTGAATAAAGTAAAATAACAATGTATGTATAGAAAATAATATAAGTAAAATAAAGAAAATCTTATGTCTTTTATTCTGTAAGACAGTAAATACTTATTTATCTTAATAATTTATATTAAGTTGTCAAAGAACAGTGCTCTCAATAAGTATCTATATATGCTTATTTATTTATTTAACAAAGTACATATTAAACTGCTGAAGAACAGTGCTCTTAATGAGTAACTATAGATACTTATTTATCTATTTAACAAGATACATATTAAGCTGCTAAGAGTGCTGATTTTGCTTAATGACTTAAGTTTACATATTTAGCTGTTATAGATGCTTGTTTATCTATTTAATAAGATGTATATCAAGCTATTTGTTACAGTTACAGAATCTCTGCAATGCTTGCTTAGTCAGCGCTTAGTCAGCATGATGTATATAGTCTTAGTGACAGACTTTTTAGCAATTAAGACAGCATAAACTTCATCAATATTTCTTAAAGCATAGTCTTTCTGACATTATCAATACATTAAAAGTAAATAATTTCTCTAAGAAGTCTCTTGTTAATCTGAGCTCATAATTTATTGAAAGAAAGAAGATACTTATGCTATACTATGCTGTCTAATGAAACTCTATGACTATGTTGTTGTGATTAAAAAAGTTAAGAATGTTAATTGCAATCAACATCAATAAAAACTTTACTTAACTTCTCTGATGCTAGTTCTAACTAACTCAATAGAAGCAGCTAGAACATCATTTCTTAATAATTATAGAATTAATTAAGCAATCTTTAGATGTCATTACTGAGTAATTGTTTTCATTTTCTTTAATTTTAGTTTTAAATGTCAATTTAAAAAGATCTTAAGTCAATTTTGCTCTATTAAAGACATTGTGAATGTGTGTTGTGACTGTAGAATTATATTGATTATGTTTTACAGCATATTATATGTTAAAGAAACATTTATAACAGCATTAATATTGAATTTAGTTCTTTAAAGTTGTCTTCTCATTAAGACTTAGCAATTAATATGTCTTATGCTTTAGAACTTAACTTTGATGACTATGAAAGTGATGTGCAAGAATAAATATTAATAGAATATAAATATAGACAGCAGCTGTAACTGTAGAATATCTGTCTGTAGATAGATTTTTTAAAGCTTTTAAAATGATCTTTTCATGATTGTGACTATTAGAATTAGACATATTGTTTAAATTTGTTATAATTTTAATTTGCTACATCAAAAGACCTTGCTCCTGCGAAAATTTTCTATCTAATTAAGTGACATGCCTTATTTGGTTAGACCTTTTGTATGGGACTCTCTCTCGTTAAATCCTTGTAGACGTTAGATGAAATGTTGCTCAAGTCATATAGTAAAAAATTAAGTAAAGATTTAGTAAAAACTTGCAAAACTCCTCTGTTTTTAGCTGCATAATTAGTGTTTTTCCATTACTTTTGGTGTGTACCTAGGTACCTTCGTACAACCTAGGTAGTGTTTGCTATGAAAATTACGCGACATACTCAATATAGTGGCGCTAGGTCGTAAAGAGGGCTCGAGTCGCATCACCGTGGCCCACGTTAGAAATTTCACAGATCTGACGGGAGATTTTCCAGAAACCCTCGTTGAGGAGTAATCTGTGATTAAACCCAACAGTGATGAGTTTGTCACCACCATCATGAGCACTGACTCAAAAGAGAGGGGTCGGACCAGTATAGCATACATCGAGTGTCTATCATTTGTCCAATAGACTGATAAGAAGCAGTCAATCTTGCGGCGCTGTCAACCCAACAGCTAAGCTCAGTCAAGAAGCAGCTGGACGAGGAGCTGGAACACCTCACGAATGCCTTCACCAAGCTCCAGGCCGCGCAAACCCAGTTCCAAGAGTGCCTGACTTCGGTCCATCAAGGCGTATCGCAACGGTCCACTGGTAAGCTGGCACCCGAAGCAGGGGCCGCAAAGTCTGTGGCTCACGAACGCAAACACAGGCAAAGCCATTTTAGTGCCTCTTACAGCATCCCTCTATGTACCGGGGGCCCTGGTAGACACTGACAAGGTCACCATTGACGTCGGTACTGGATTTTTTGTTGAGCGGGTACGGCTTACTTTCTATATTGGCGGAGCTATGATTGATCAACGTCGCAGAGCACGAAAGATGCTATGGCTTTCTATGACGGGAAAATCGAAGAGCTTGCAAGTAATCTGAAGAATCTAGAGAGCGTTGTGCAGGGAAAATCCGACAACCTTCGGGTGGTGGAAGATGGTATGGCACCTCGAGCTGTTCAAACGGCACAATCAAGCTCACAACAGAGGCAGTACTGCGACAAAAGGTACTGGGCAATACAGAAAGTGTTTTGGAGGAAAGGTCGTAGGCGTCAGGCAGACGATGGGAAGCGGGACATCTCAAGGAACCAATACCCATAGACGATCCGGCATTACACAGGTTGCCGGACTCCAGACTTCACTCAACAGCAATGTGTGATCACTCAGCATGGCGATGAGCTACATGGAGCGATAGAGACCTCTTTTGTAGCTATTCCAGCTATCAAGATTGATATTGAGCCATCCCGTGCCAAGTTGAATGTGATAGGTCTAGTCGTTGGATCTACCTGCTTTGAGGATCGAGCAACGTTGCAACCTTTCCTACTTCTGCCAGGAAGTTGCGGAACCCCGAGTCAAGCCCTGGAGCTGGCGTAGGAACGTCCTTGGGGAAGAACGTGGTCAAAGAAGGCTTCCAGTTTCCGGCTTCTCCAATACCTAGATGAGCGTTTTGGCCGAAGATGATGTCCCAATCTTCGTTGAAAAACGAGGCTCCCCAGGTGGTATTACTGGCGACCCTCTCTGCGGATCGGCCAACCAATCCCGACCCGGATGATTCAAACTGTTGGTATTTGGCTATCTCGAACAAATAACTTGAGTTCTTGAGCCTGTAACGAAAAGCTGTTTTCTGAATGAACACCCTCACGGGCAAATCCGTGGGGAATCTCACAAATTGGTGATCTTGAGTAACAGGACTAGTTTCAGGGGGACCAGCACTGAAGCTGATGCCCTCGGCAAACTTCCGGATATCTGGCACCATTTTTGCCTCGTCAATACTATGGTCAGCAGTAATCTGGAGTTGCCAGGAAGAGCTCCTATACATGTTTGTTATTTTCATTGTCATCAGAACTCGGTTGACAGTACCCACCCTTCCAATGCAACAACGTTGAGATCAAGCGGAGGAGAGACGGCCAGTCCACCCGTGTCGACATTCAAACCCTCTAGCCTTACCCATCGCTTGCGACCCATTTCGAAGTCGCGACCACCAGGTACCTTATTGAAGTCGACTTCAAGGCGAAACCATCCGTCGGCCGCGGGATTCAATATCTCGAACATTGCAGAATAAACAGGCTGCACGTCTTCCAGAGAGGACGTAATTATGTCGATCGGTGCAAACAATTGTGTTGCTCGCTGGCATCGGGAGATAAGGCCGGTCCCTCCGGCTCCTGCGTCTAGACTGACTCACGCTGTCAGTCCAAATTCTATAGCTTGCAGAGGACGATTCAGCCTACTCTTTGATCAACTCCCCGGTCGTTGCGGAACTTCTCATCATCTGCATAAACTCTTCAAAAGTGTGGTTTGGGCCCTTCGGTTTTTTGTAGACAGAAAATACGAACGACCCAAAATGCACACGCATGCGAACAAGCCCGCGATAGAAGCGTACTCTCGAGAGACATTCGATGACCGCGCGTTGTATGCAGGATTCGTTGGCTGCAGAGAACTTTGGCCTCAGCTGGGCCCATTCCTGTAGTCCTTCCCCACTTAACGGTTGGCCGACCAGAAGTGGCTTTACTCGGATCTTGGAGATGGTGGGACGGCTGTTCTTCAGACCTATTTCACTTCTGATAGCCCCTAATGATGGTGGCAGCAGCAGATATAGTCTTATTGGCTTTTTACTCCGTGATACCAGCTCGCTCACAGTTGTCCGGATTCGCCTCAGTGCTTCCTGAACTGCCTTGGGATTGTTTGAAAGCACTCTAAACATTGAACGCTCAGTGTCGAAGGTAATGTGGCAGTGATAAGCCATGCGGACAGGATCGAATGCCTCAACGCTTTGGCCAAAGAGCTCAGTTGGATGGATATGGTTCGGTGGCCATGCCAAAAACCCCTACCATCTCGTCAATCGCATGTGGTCTTGAGGACGAGACGCTGTCACGAATCGGACTCGTGAGCAATTATCGAGAGAGATACTCACATGAACGACGAACACGGCACTGTCTTCGGGCGCCTGCCGGTACTTTTGTTTCTCGGCTTCAACCTCCATTTGTTTCATAAGCATCTTTTGCCGTCTGTCCGAGTCAATGCGAACTTTCGTGAAGTGAGGGTTGTTGCACTCGGAGTTCAAGAGTTTCTGGCTAGATTTGGTCCACCGTATGAGCTCCTTCTTAGCCGCAGTGACCTGATTATTGCTTCCCCAGATGTGCAGGCGCTGAAAATGAACACGTCAGCTTCTCTTCTCCAACCGATCATGATCTAGATATGTATCCCGCTCACCCGGTCAGAGTAGCCTTTCGCCGGCTGTACGAAGGCGCCAGTTTTTGCTCCTATGTCTTCGAGTTGTGCGAAAAGTTTTGCTACCGCTACACCTTGTGGCCTCTGTGCATTTCTGGAGAGATTCGCACATCAGTTGTGACGTCTCTCACTCTCTTGAATGAAAATCACCTCCGATCTATCTGACCATAAGTAGTTGGCAGATCATGGAAACCTAACCGGAAAATGTCAGTTGGCTCTTGAACTCGGGTCACAACACGACCACTCACCTGTCCAAGGTTGGCCCTTCCTCCAGGACGCTTTTGCATCACTATCTCGATCAACCAAGAAAGTGTTCTTCAGACCGTGGTCCGGATGCATGAGAGCACCGGAAGGCGCTGTATCATCAGTTCCCGAAATCAGATGCTTTGTGATATGCTTTGCGTCTGGGCTGTCAACAGTCTCGTCGGCCACGGATCGTCGCGCGCGCCCTCGAATTTTTTTGAGCGCCTCGGCGTTCTCAGACCCCTCAGAGTCCTCTGAATCTTGCAACGGCTGGCCATTGTTGTCGAGTTGCCACTCTGAAAGGCATTGATCAGCACCGATGTACTCTCACCCTGTAGCAACGGAGGGCCTTGACTTCCCGGGGAAATGGGGTGTTGAAAGCTGGTGGTTGTGTGATCTCTATGAAGGATTCGATCGTGTGTTACATACCTCTGGCATTCTTTCTTTCGTAGCTCCTGACAGAGCAGTCAGCAAATGCTCTCAGATCTTATCCCATGACAAATTCCAACTTACTCCATTTAGTAGTCCCCTGTTACGGTTTCCGCGCCAGGAGCGTTGAGTCTGACCGTTGCGTATGCTTGTTCAGGACCTATGACCATGTGAGAAACCTGGCAATCAGATAGTGACCCCTACAGCTCCTAAGCAATGGAAGGCCTGGTTGTGGGGCACGCACCCGGTAGCAAACATCACTTAAGTCTCTTCACAACACCTGTTCCCGGCTGAGTGGAAGTCTCTAGCACGGTCAGTGCCTCCAGCGGAAAGAGGAATTATAATGAGTTGATCGGTACATTGCTGAAGGCTGTCATACCTTGCGGTACATAGAAGTGTCTTGTATCACATGGAACTTTATAGGGCATGTTCTTTAGGACAGACCGGACACTCTATGCGAGGGAGAACGAACAGTAACACATTAGGGACATGCCAAGTCTTCAAGAAACAGAGACTGTCATTGTGAAGGTGAATTGCTCATGTGGGTAGAACTATTGCATGGTCGGAGTTATCTCTCACTACACGGAGTATCTCCACACATTTTCTCAGTCGGAAAAGACTTCTTCTATCTCAACTTGGAATAGATGTCAGTCAGACTATGTCAACATGTATAATATTTAATAGCACAGAGACGGAACAAACAGGGTCTTTTTTATATACACTTTCTTGACTTTGTTGATGAAGGCCAGTCAATAAATTTTTGTCACTGTCTGATCCGGTAAGCTGTGGGATCATGTACAATCACACAATTAATGGCCATGCACAGGATCAAAGCTTCACAAGACACAAGATGGTATACGAAACCAAACATCAGTAAATTGTAATTAATGTCGTTAGAAGGGCTCTCCCGAAGCCATATCAACTGGAGGATTGCGAAAAGTTCAAGTTCGGTTGGAAGGTTACCTAAGGTAGGTAGTGACAGCGGCTCGGTTCGTTAATAATTCCTTAATTCAGGTTCCCCAAGGTACTAGCTTGCATCCAATAGCTCGCTGACAATTCAAAATTAATGAAGGCGTCTGAGTCAACTTGCTAGGAGCCATTAGTACAGCTATTCCTAGAATGTTGGCTCCAAGAGGCACATAGTGAGAATTTGTAGAAAATAAACAGTAAAACCTGTCTAAATTTTCTTTTCTCTAATCATCATTCATGAAATTGACCTTGCTGCCTTTCTCAATGTCATCATCATCACTGTCACTATGAGACATTCTTATAGTCTTGATTACAACATTAAAGACAATATACAAATGAATCTGAAGTGTGAAATGTCACTTAAGGTCATAGTGAAGATCACAGAATATAGTTGAAAGTACATTGAGAGAATGCAGAGAAATCTATGAAATTGAGAGTCAGTCACTATATTTAAATTATTTAAATTAAGAACATTAAGACTACTTACAGTTACTATGACAGAGATAGATCTCAATTTAGAGAGAGAGATCTAATTTATTAACAATTAATATAGAAAGTATGTGATTTTCTTAAGAATTGATTCACAGCATATCTGAATGAGATATAAAGATATATTTAATATAAATATGAGATTCAGATCAGCATTAATACTGTTAATCTCATCATTAAATGAGTTAACTGATTAAGAAAGCAGATAAGCATTCTTTTGTCACTGTTACTGTCATTAAGAAAGTGATTTTTAATGTTAAAAATAAGTCATTAAATATTCTTAAAAGATCTATAACAACTAAATGATGCAGCTAAGTAGCTGACATGCTAATTAGCTAATCTTTATCAATGAAAGTGCTGTCAATCTCTGTACTGCAGATAGAAAGTTTGACTGAGCTGTTGTGAAAAAGTAAATAGTTATAAAGAAGTTCTTTTAAAAAGAAAAGCATTACAGCATTCTTTCAGCATATATAATTGATGACTATATTGCTTGAGAGATTTATGAGAGAAAGATGAACAAGAAAATGTTCAATACTTTCATTTAAAAAAAGATCTTATCTTTGTATAAGCAATTTTCAGAGTCATATAGTGTTCTATGTATAAATAATTGTGAAATACATCATTCAGAGATAAGTCTTCATACTAATATAAGTATTCTTACTATTGCTATTGCTAATCTCAGTGACAGAAGCTTACAGTTATATATTATAAGATCAGTGTCATTCTTGCATTTCTCTCTTTCTATTTATCAGACTACAACTCTATCAAGAAGTTGTTTAGTGAGCTAAAGACATGAATGCAGAGACATAAGATATTGATAAAGAAGTTTAAGAATATTAAAAGAAATGAATACTCATACTATACTATGCTGTCTAGTGAAACCTCTAAACTGTGTTGCCTATGAGCACATCTTGATTAAGAGAGTTACAGAAGAAGTAAAAAGAATGTTAACTGTAGTCAATGTAAACAGAGTCTTCACTCAGTCTCTGATGCTAGTTTTATCTCACTTCATAAAAGTAGCTAGAACATCACTTCTTAACATTCTCACTCAGTGAGGCTGCACCTATTGACTCTCACTGACAACAAACATCAGATGACTAAACACATCATTAAGAGTTCAACAAATCATTTAAGAGTTTAACTAATCATCAACAGTGAGTCTTATAAATTCAATGAACTGCTTAAAGATCTATCTAAGCAGAGACTTAATAAGTCTGTTAACAATTATCTTTTAACTGAGCACAAAGTCTACCTGAATCTGATTGCACTTATGCAGATCACAGATGTTGTAATAGAAAACATCAATGTGCTTTAATTGCTCATGTATATGTGCATTCTTGATCAAGATTAAGATGACTTGATTATCTTCTCTGAGCTAAATAAATAAAGAAGCTCAATGAGCTTTGTTCTCTTGAATGCTTACACAATATAAGTTAACTTCAAAATATTTGCTTATGTCTATGTCTCTTAACATCTGTTCAAGCCAGACCTCAGTCTTTGTACACATTGACATAATCATATATTCAGTCTCAGTGATCAAGATGATAACAGACTTCTGCTTTTAACTTATTTACAACACTGATTTATCTTTAAACATATAGATGCACTTTAAAATTAATTTTTAATTCTGCTTGTCTGAAGCATAGTCAGAGTCAGAGTATTTAAGCATTGCTTGACTTTCACTAAAGCTGTACATGATGCTGAGATTGATGATTGATTTTACATATTGCAGTAGTTTCTTAAGTATATATTCATAATGCTTTGCAGAATCACTGAGATATTGACTTAATCAATTTAGTGTGAAGACAATGTCTAATCAAGTATAAATTACTGCATACATTAGACTTTCAATTGCCTGTTGATACTGTCTTTGATCTATTCTTTAATTAGTTAAGTTAACAGAGTGAAAAACATCATATTTGTTAAGTGAAATGCTGATGACTCTGTGCTTATCAGATTGCATATAAAGATTCTTTAGTATCTTGTTCACATAATGAGTCTGATTCAGGTGCAGAATTCTCATTTTGCAGTTATGTATAACTTAAATGTCAAGAATTTTCTGTGTCTTTCTTAAGTCCTTGACTTTGAACATGCTCATAAGAGCTTGCTTAAACCAGAGAATGTGTAACAGATTTACTGAAGTCATAACAATATTGTTCATATAAAGAAGCAGCATAATTCTTTTGATGTTGTAAAGAAAAAGATAGAGATCAGTCTTGCTTTGATGAAAACTTAACTTAAGCAGTTTAGTGACACATTGTTCATGTCAGTTCTGTGTGACTTGCTTAAGATCATAAAGGCTGTACAGTATGTACAGAATACAATTAGATGCAACATTGATTTCAAAAGAGAATGTTATATAGATTGTTTTCTTTAGAAAGAATTCTGTGAAGACATTATTGACATTCACTTGATGACACTTTAAATTCTTGAGTGCAACAATAGTCAGAAAGACTTGCAGAATGTTAAACTTGATAGTGAGAGCAAAGATGTTCTTATAGTCAACATTATATGTCTATGAGAAGTCTCTTGTCACAAGTCTTGTCTTAAGCTTATTTAAGAATTCATTGATGTTCAGCTT
>JAABUU010005283.1_pt1 | contig 14599 bp, 16 predicted proteins | sample 5559301 | NCBI WGS metagenome assembly JAABUU01 (sample SAMN10711884, study PRJNA513360) | rock metagenome | isolation source: Antarctica rocks | place: Antarctica: Victoria Land, Richard Nunatak white | reverse complement strand
AGGGCTATACGCCCGCCCGCGACCGCCGGACGGGCGTATAGCCCTACGCCCCCGACGATAATTTACGCGCCCTGTGGGTGGGCGTCCGCGAGGAGATCCGGCTCGCCGGGGGGACCCTGGCGCTGGTGGTGGTCGGGGACGGTTGAGGCCAGGTCGGAGCCATAGGCTACCTCGTCCCACCGCTCCAGTCGCCAGGCGCCCTCTGATCCATCATATGTGACGTGGTTGATCGCGCAGTTACGCACGCGCGCGTGGGCGGCGATCTCCAAAATCTCTTCCTCATCCAGGTCCAGCAGCACTTTGCGCGCGCACAGGATGACGGCGTCGTGCGCGACGACCAGCAGCTTCCCACCGGGACGCGTGCGCGCCAGCGCGTCGAGCACCGGAGCGAGGCGCTGACTGATGTCGGCCCAACTCTCGCCCCCCGCCGGCCGGTAGTAGTACGGCCCGTCGGTGGCGCGGCGGCGCGCCTCCTCGGGGTAGCGCGCGGCGATCTGCGCGGGCGTCAAACGGGTCACGATGCCCTGTTCAACGTCGCGCAGCCGCTCATCATAGCGCGTCGCCGCGCGCATCGCGTCGCGCTGCTCCGGGGGATACGCCGCGAGCAGGTGGTCGAAGGTGTGGCGCGTGCGCAGCCAGGGCGAGACGTAGCAGGCGTCGAACACGCCAAGGTTCGCGGCCAGGTAACGGCCGGTGGCGCGCGCCTGTTCCACACCCCGCGCGGTGAGCCGCACATCGGCGTCACGCTCATCCTGCAGCGAGCGGGGATAGGCGTCGCGCCAGCCGTGCGCGATCTCATCCTTGTCCAGGTTGGACTGTGACTCGGCATGGCGCACGAAGAACACGTTCGTCGGTGCTGGCACGCTCATTCCTCACGCCTGTCCCGCGTTCCCTGTCGTTGGCCGATCCGCCGGCGCGCCGCGTGGCGCCCGCTCTCCAGTCTCGTCGTCTGTCTCGTCGTCGACCTGGAGCGGGCCGCGCCCCGTGGTCTCGGTCGGCGCGCCCGGCGCGATCTCGACGTGCGCGACGCCGGGCTCGATCGTCTCCGCTGGCCCCGTCCTCCGCGCGGTATCGTTCGTCATGGGGGTATCGCTCATGTCCATCCTCCGTTCGTTCTAGCGCCGTTTCTGGTTCTGTGGACGGCCCGTGTTGTCCGTGCCGTCCACGGTGACGCGCTCCTTGCGCACGGTGTCCGAGACCTGCTGCTGCTCCGTAACGCCCTGCTTGTGCAGGCGCACCTCCTCGGTCTCGTGGACCTGCTTGCCGACGATGGCCTCTTCGCCCATCACCGGCACGTCGATGTCCTCGTTCTGGAAGGCGTTCTGGGGGTCGCCCTGGCTCGCCTGCCCACTCATCGGGACGCGCTCCACCGTGACCTCCTCGCGGCGCAGTGTGACCGGCACGGTCTCTTGCTCCGTCACCACATCTTTGTGCAGGCGCACGTCGCCGACCTGCTCCTGCCGCTTACCGGCGACCAGCTCCTCCTCGTAGACGGGGACGTTGATGTCGCCGCTCTGGGCCGTCGGTTGGTTCTGGCGGCGCGCCGGTTGATCGTTTGCCATATCTGTCTCCTCCTCACTATCCTCTCGCCGCGCCAGTCCGCCCTGTGCGACGCGCGGCGTCATCGTGTCGTACCCGCCGGCCGCGCCCTTGGCGCGCCCGAACCCATAGATCGTGGGTACAGCATGCAGTCTAGACCCCGTTCCTGAGAGGAACCTGAGAGAGCGCCGATGCGCGCGGTGTCGGTCCAGGGGTGTGTCCGCTCGTGCAAAAATGGGCCATCGTGGCACGCGTCGTGCTCCACCTGGACCATAACGACGCATTGGCGTCGTTCAGCCAGGTAGGCCAGGACGGCGGACACAACCGGCGCCTTGACCACTCTCAGCACACGGCTGGGCTGGCACGATTCGGTTCAGCGATGGAGGAGACGATTCATGAACGAGATCACACAAGACGCCGAGAAACTTGCCGGTGGCCAGCAGGGCGGCCAGCAGCAGGGTGGCGGCCTCGTGCAAGACGCCGAGAAGCTCGCCGGTGGCCAGCAGAGCGGCGGCCAGCAGCAAGGCGGCGGCCTCGTGCAAGACGCCGAGAAACTCGCTGGCGGCGGCCAGCAGGGTGGCCAGCAGCAGGGCGGCGGCCTCGTGCAAGACGCTGAGAAGCTCGCTGGCGGCCATTAAAGCCGCGCCGAGTGGCGTCAATAGAATGGCGCGGCGGGGGGGCCCTCCCGCCGCGCCATTCTATTGACGCCCAGGGTCTGTGAAAAGTCGTTAACGTGCAGAAGTCTCGGGGTGACCGCCACTGGGAGCGCGGGCGTCTCGTCCGCGCTCCCAGTGCCGGCGGGGGCGGGCGAGACGCCCGCGCTCCCAGGACTTTTCACAGACCCTATATTGACGCCAGGGACGGGTGCGAGGAAAACGACGCCAGGGACGGGTGCGAGGACTTTCACACATGACGCGCGGGCTGGTCGCCAGCCGGAGCCAGTTGGTCCTCAGGTATACGCGAGGGGCCGGACGATGGGGCGAGTCCTAACGCCGCGATCAATATCGTCGAGCGCGTCGATGGTAACATCAGCACCCGACGCGGACCGCGAGAGCGGCCAGGGGTGTCCCCGTCGCAGCCAGACCGTTGTCATGCCAGCGCCTTATCGCCTCCCTATGCCCTATGCAGCGTTGGCATGTCGATGTCCTCGTTCCGGAAGGCCGCCCATGCTGTGGGTGTGTGGCGGCGGGTGGATGGGCAGGGAGCTCGCGGCGGCGGCTATCCATCAGCCAAGACCCACCGGCGCCGGCCCGTGCCCATCCTCCGCTCAGGGCGATGTATTAGTGCAGCCCTGGCATACCCGCTCCACCCGTCAGTAGGTGGTTCCGCCGGCCGTCATACCCCCTGGGAGGATCCGTCGCGATCGTCCCGCGGATCGCCCGTGCACAGGCTTAGATGCACATCCCCATGGGCGTCGGTCCCCTGGAAGGCCTGCAGGGGGATGTGCAGGTCCGTAGGGAAGAGCCAACCCGTCCGCACGACGAGATAGCCGCCGGGCGCGTTATACGCCTGGATCGTGCCGACCTTCTCGCCCCCCGCGCCATACACGGTCGCGCCTTTCGTGATCTGTTGTGCCGTCATCTGTCGCGGTCTCCTTGTGTCCGTGTGGGGGAGGATGCGCGAACGCTGTGTCGTGGCGCGCCTCTACCCCTCGCGCCCCTGCAATGGAGAGTGTCGCTTCATGTGGGTACAAGGTGTAGTCTAGACCCACATCCTGAGAAGATCCTGAGAAGATCCGGGTGCCAGGACCTGCGCTTGACAGGCAGCGGCCTGTTAGGCCGCTGCCTGTCAGCGCATGGTAGGGGACGGACCTTGAAAGGTCTCACAGCGACCAACGCGGTGGCCGCCCAACCGGCGGACGGCGCGCGTGTCGCGCGCAGGCAGACCTTTTAAGGTCCGGTTCCTGCCATGACCTTTTAAGGTCAGGCCGCATGGCGCCATCGTGGGGGCGCCCCGTGATCAAGGGCGGCTACGGCGCGCGTAGAGTATAACCGGCGCCACGGACGGTGTGGATCAGCCAGCGGGGATTGAGCCGGCATGCGGGGCGCGCCCGCCCGGTTCGCACGTTACGGGGCGGCGCCCAGGCGCACCAGCATGGCGAGCAGGTCGTCGAGGTCGAACGGCTTGGCGAGCACCGCGCAGCCCGGCCGGTCGAGCACGGTAGTTTGTTCCCGCACGGCCCGTTCATCACCCGTGCAGACCAGCACGGGCAGGGCGCGCAGCGCTGGGTCCGCCCGCAGATGTGCCAGGAGCGCCCAGCCGTCCAGTGGGGGCGGCAGCCGCAGGTCCATGATCAGCGCGGCCGGGGGCCGGTCGCCCAACGCCGGCCGCGCCGCCGCGCCATCGGCGAACACGAGCGGCTCGTAGCCCTCGCCAGCAAGCACCTCGGCCAGCAGGTCCCGGATCGCCTCGTCGTCGTCGATCACCGCGATCCGCCGCGCCATCGCCCCTCCTTGCTCGGCCCTGGGACACACTGAGGTGTCGCGGGAATTGTGGTGGTCATTGCTGGCGGCGCCGGGCGCCTGCGACTGACGTCGCAGGCGCCGGGCGCGCGATTCCACTATGTCGTGGGACGCCTAAGCGCCGCGGTCTCGTCGCGCAGCGCCCGCTCCTGATGATACTGGCCGGCGTGCGTGTGCAGCCAGCCCTCGGTCAGGCAGCGGACGCAGAGGATGCGGTCGCCATAGCGCTCACACCGCCGCGCATACGCGTGCGGGGCCAACGTGAACGGGGCCGCGCAGACCGCGCACACTACCGGCACTCCAGTCGCTCGTTTCGCCATGGGGCCTGACACTCCTTTCCTGGTGGCGGCGCGATCCTCGGCGCCGCGCGCCCGAGGACCGAACACTCACTCACTCACTCGTCGCGCGGCGTGAACGTGGCGCGGTGGGGCGCGCCACTCTTGTCCCCGCGCCCATCGCCGGTGCGGGCGGTTCCACCCCGCGTCTCCTTCTTCTCGCCCCCGGTGCCGCCGGATCGTTCGTTCGCGCCGCTCCCGGCGCCGCCGGATCGTTCGTTCGCGCCGCTCCCGGCGCCGCCGGATCGTCCGTTCGCGCCGCCCTGACCCTCCTTGGTTGGCTGATCAGCGACGGGTGTCTCCGGCGCCGAGGCCGCGCCCACGACGCGGGCATAGAGCACGGCGGCGACCACACCGCCCAGCAGCGGCCCAATGATGTAGAGCGCGAAGGCCGTGTACGTGCCCGAGATAATCTCGGGTCCCAGCGCGCGCGCCGGGTTGCCGGCGCCCCCGCTCACCGGACCGCCCAGCAGTACGCCCGCGGCCAGGGCGAAGCCGATGGACAGCGGGGCGATGCCGGCCGGCGCGCGCTTGTCGGTCGCCACGGCCATCACGGTGAAGACGAGCAGGAAGGCGATCAGCGCCTCGACCAAGACGACCTGGAGATCGCTCGCGCCGTGGGCTGGCGTCGGTGTACCCAGGTACGCCTTGTCATAGGTCTGCTGGCCGTAGGCGGCCCAGATCGCCAGCGCGGCGACGATGGCGCCGACGATCTGCGCGACGATATAGGCGGGGACGTAGCGCCAGGGGAACTTACCCGTCACGGCGAGGCCGATGGTGACGGCGGGGTTGACGTGCGCCCCACTGACCTGGCCCAGCGCGGCGACGATGGCCACTAGCACCAGACCGAAGCTCAACGCGATGGCCAGCGAGTCGTAAGCCGGTCCCGCCGTGTTCTTGCCTAACGTGGCGGCCGTTGCCACCGCCGTCCCCACTAGCACCAGCAGGAACGTCCCGACCGCCTCGGCTGTCGCCGCCCGCGCCATGTTGCTCCCGACGGTCAAGCCCCCGCCGCCCTTGTCAGCCATGTTCAACCCCTTCTCGCGCCCTGTGTTGGCGCGACATCATCTCTCTTGTTGTTGATGGTAATACTAATCGAGATGCGTCTACCAGAGTTCGCCGCCGCCGACGAGGATGTACAGGATGGGGCCGATGCCCCAAATGATGCTCACCACGCCCCATACGACTTTCTGGACCGCGCCGAGATCGGACCGCCCCGCGATGTTGATCCAGGCCAGCACCATGGCGACCGGGTGCAGCACCACGGACACGATAAACTGCAAGATTCCCTTCATCATCACCTCCACGTCTAGACATTAATAGAAAAGGTGGGAGGATGGCAAATGTCCATCCTCCCACGCCAACGTTCGGGTCAAAGGTCGAACGTTACGACCCAGCGGTTAGCGCCGCTTCGACGTGCGCTGCCCCTTCGTGGTGGTTTTCCCAGTCTCGTCCACGCCCTCGACGACGACGCGCTCCTTGCGCACTGTGTCGGAGACCTGCCGCTGCTCGTCCGTCGCTTGCTTGTGCAGGCGCACCTCTTCGGTCTCGTGGAGGCGCTTGCCGACGATGGCCTCTTCGCCCATCACCGGCACGTCGATGTCCTCGTTCTTGAAGGCGTTCTTGACGTCGGCCTGGCTCGCCTGTCCCGTGAACGGCACGCGCTCCACCGTGACCTCTTCGCGGCGCAGCGTGACCGGGATGCTCTCTTGCTCGGTCACGACCTCTTTGTGCAGACGGACATCCCCGATCTGCTCCTGCCGCTTGCCGACGGTCAACTCTTCCTCATAGACGGGGACGTTGATGGTGTCGTCGGCCTTGGCTGTCGTCTGGGTCTGACGCGGGGCCGACGTCGTTTGTTGCGCGCGTGTCGTCGTCGTCGTGGTATCGGCCACCGTCGCGGTCTGCGCGTAGCTATCCTCGATCGCCGCGCCGCCCGCGGGCGCGCTGTCGTAGCGGCTGTCGGCCAGGTCGTCCTTGCGCAGGCTCAGGTGGATGTTACCCTCGGCGTCGGTGCTCTGGACGTCGCTCACAGGGATATAGAGGTCCTTGTGGAAGAGGAAGCCCTTCTGCACGGTGATGTACCCGCCCTGCGGGTCGTAGGCGTGCAGCGTCCCGATCTTCTCACCGACCGCGTCCTGCACCTGAGCATCCTGGTAAAATTGCTGTCCCGTCATCTGTCTGTCTCCTTCGATGTACGTTTTACGTTTGATCTATCGTTTATCTATTGGGTGTCGCGCGCCGCGTGGCGCATGCCAAGGGTGCCGCCTATCGCGCCCGCCACCAGGCCGACGACCAGCCCGATCAGCGTGCCCCAGGCCGTGGTCTTGGCTGTGTTCACGGCATCTTGCGCCTGCGCCGGCGTGAGGTTCTTGGCCGTCCCGGTGACGGTGCTGCTGAGCTGGCCCAGGTTGATGCCGAGCCCGTTGGCGATGTTGCCCGCGTTGCCGATGATGGCGCCCAGGCCCTGCGTGGCCAGCCACAGCAGGATGGGCAACGCCAGTAGGAAGACGAGCGCGCCGTTGAGGGCGGCCCAACCGCGCTCGTGCACCGCCGCCGTGCGCCCAGCCACGTAGCCGCCGATCAGGAAGGCGATGATCGCGCTGATCCCCGCCCAGATCGCCGAGTACGACCCGGCGTTCTGGTTGCCGCTGCCCTGGACGGCCGCCCCCGTGTTGACGGTCGAGGCGCCGATGGCGAGCCCCAGCAGGCTCAACACCAGCAGCGTGAAGAACGCGGCGAGCAGCCCGGCCCAGATTGGACCCCAGCGCACGCGGTCGGCCGGCAGGTTCATCACCTGCGACACGTTACGCGTCGTCGTCTCACGCGTCTCCTGGTTGTAGCCCCGCGTTTCCTGGCCGTAGTTCACGGTCTCGACGGGGGCCGTTGTCATGCCGTCCGCCGGCGCCCGCCCGAGCGCCGCGCCGCGCGGGCGAGTCTGATCGTTGTTCGCCATGTCTGTCTCCTTCTTGATGGATGGTCGCGCCCGGCGGTATCCCACCCGGTCGTCGTCCTTAGTCCTCGTCCCCATATGGGTACATCATGTAGTCTAGGGCCATTTCCTGAGACGAACCTGAGAACACCCTCCACGATCGACCGATCAAGCCGACGGCGGCGGATCGGACCGTGGGCCCTGCCAGCGCCCGTGCGTGAGCGCGGCGCAGCGGGGACAGGGCCACTCGTCGTACCCGCACGTCCGCCCGCAGCCCGCGCACGGGCGCGTCCGCCCGCGTCGCGGCGGTGCCTGGCCCGCGAGGAGGCGGAGCGCCGGGCGGACGGTGGCGCCGGACCCCACCGTCTCCTCGCCCCCTGGTCCCCTCGCCTCTATAGCCATGGCCGCGGCCCTACGTCCGCTCCATCCTCCCGGTCGCCGGGGTCGGCGGCGCTCGACGACCAGAGCGGGGACCACAGGAAGCGGCCGGCGATCTCCCCGTCGCGGTCCAGCACCGTGAGCTCGGAGATCTTCCGCGCGCGCATCAGCGCGAGCGCCCCCGCGACGTCCTGGTCCTCCCACCCGTGAATCGGTTCGACCGCCATCATCTCCGCGACCGTGACCGTTTCCGGGTCGAGGCCGGCCGCGCGGGCGCGCGCGACGCTGTCGCGGCCGACCAGCAGCCCGACCAGGCGGCCGCCCGCGCGGACCGGCAGCACGTCGCGGGCGGCGGCGCACATCATAGCCACGGCCTCGGTCAGGAGGCACGCCGGCGTCACGGTCGTCACGGCGCGCCTCATGACATCCCGCAGGCGGGCGCCCCCCTCCCGGACCGGTGAGGCGGGAAAGGGCGCGGCCATCCCCTCATAGATAGAGCGTAGCAGCGCCGCAGCGGCATGGCTGTCGTCGCGCGCGAGGTCGTCGTGGATGGCGGCCGCGCTCGTGCCCGCGCGGACGAGCCGCTGGCGCTCGCCGTCGCCGGCGTCCGCGCCGCCGCTGGCCGTCTGGACGATGCTGGGGGCGCGTGTCATGCCCACGATGTCCCGGTCGAGCAGCGTCTGGAACGCACCATCCAGCAGCATGGCGCGCTTGATGGCGCCGAACCAGGGGCCTTGCCCCTCGTCGAGCAACCGCCGCGCTGTCGTTTTGTCTGACGTCATATCCCCTTCTCCTTAGCCGCGCGCATCGGTGCGGCGCTCCTCGTCCATTAGTCGATCGTCGTTCGTCACGCGAGCTATGACGGGTTGGCGCATCAGCCACGCGTCGTATCGACCTCGTCGACGGTGGCGCGCTCCTTGCGCACCGTGTCGGTCACCCGCCGCCGCTCCCGCCTCGTGTCCTTGCGCAGGCGCACCTCCTCGACCTCGCGCACCGTCTTGCCGGCCACGGCCTGTTCGTCCATCACCGCCATGTCGACGTCCTGGCCCTGGAAGGCGTGCTGTGTCGCGTCAGGGTCCATGGCGCCGGTGAACGGCATGCGCTCGACCGTGACCTCCTCGTGGCGCAGCGTCACCGGGACGCTCCGCTGCTCGGTCACGACCTCTTTATGCAGATGGACATCGCCAATCTGTGTCGGCCGCGTGCCGACGGTCAACTCCTCCTCGTACACCGGGACGCGGATGTCCCCCTCCGTCGCCGCGACGATGGGCGCGGGTTCCGGCACGACAGCGGCGCCGCGACGGCGGAGCAGGCCAAGCAAGAGCAGGCCACCCAGCAGCAGCGCGGCCGGCAGGAGCAACCACAGCCACGCCGGGTTGAACCCGCCCTGGCGCGCTTTCGGCGCGACGACGCCCGCGAGGGGCGCCACAAGCGCGCTTGACGCGTCGATCCTCGTCACGCCACCGGCCGCGTTCGTGGTCACGGTGACCGCGTCACTCGGCCGGATGGCGCCTAGTAGTCCGTCAAGCGTCGTCTTGACGGTTGTCGTACTGGGACCGCCGCCGTCCCGGCGGCACACGATCGCACACACGGCCTTTGCTCAGAGCGACAAGCTCGCCGGCCAGCGCTTGCCGCCGGGACGGCGGCGGTCCCAGTGGATACGGACGAACTGTCTGTTTCAACCTTGACGGACTACTAGGCTGCTCCGCACGCCGTTGCGGTACACCGGCGTCGCGGGCGAGGGGTGGTACGTCCGGGTCCCTGTCGCCGCATGGACGATGAGGCCTCCGGCCGTCGTCACCGCCGCGGCGGCGACGCCGTGCACGATCGCGCCAGCGCCCGTTGTCGCGCCCGTCGAGGTCGCGTCGATGCGCGTGGCGTCGCCCGCGGCGTTCGTCGTCACCGTCACCGCGTCGTCGCGCCGGATCGCGCCCAGGCTACTGGGCTGGCCGTCGCGATAGACCGGCACGGCCGGCGCGGGATGATAGATGTGGAAACTGCCGTTGGCCCGTCGCACGGCAAGGCCCGTAGCGGTGCCCCCGACGACGGCCACGCCGCGCACGATCGCTCCCCGCGCCGTGTCGGTCGGGACTACTGCCGTCGTCCCGACCGACACGGCGTCGATGCGCGTGGGCTGGCCGGCGGCGTTCGTCGTGATCGTAACGGTATCGCCCGGCCGGATCGCGCCCAAGTTGCTGGGCCGGCCGTCACGGTAGACGGGGACGGCCGAGGACGGCTGATACGTGCGCGTCCCATCGAACTGGCGCACGACCAGACGCGCGCCGCCGGCCGCGGTCACCGTGCCCCGCGCCGTCCCGGCCGCGCTCGACACGTCGGCGCCGGTTCCACTGAGGCGCACGATCGCGCGCAGCGGCAACGGTCCGCCCACGGACGGCCGCGCGGCCGCGATCGCGGCATAGGCGCGGCTCGCCACGAGGTCGCGCAGATAAGCGGTCAAGACTGGTTGAAGCGCCGGGGGCACGGCCGCCCCCCGCGCCGTGGCGTCTCGCACGATCAGCGTCTCCAGGGCGGCCGGCGCGACGAGCCCGCCCGCGACGGCGTCGCGCTTGAGGGCGAACAGCAGCCGTGCGGCGGCGCCGCGCGGCCCGACGTATCGCGCCAGGCTATCCGTCAGCGCGATCTCGCGGATCGCCAGGTCACGGCGCGCCGGGCTAATCGCCGCGCACAAGGTCTCGGCCGCGCGCAGCAGGCCGAGTAGAGCGGTCGTGCCCAGGGCCTGTTGCGACGGCGGCGCGTCCACGCGCACCGTCGCGTCGGTCACGCCCGCCGTCAGGAGGGCGTTGGCGTAGGTCGTGGCCGCGTCAAGCGTCACGTCGTTCATCACCGTCACGTCGAGGCCAGCCCCTTGCGGGCGCGGGCTCAGGAGCACGGACGAGACGGCGACGATCCCGAGCAGGGCGGGCGGGATGAGACCGTGGGCCTGTGTTCGCTCGTTGGCCAGGGTCTCGCGCAGTTCGGTCGTGCCCGGCGCGACGCCGAGCGCGCGCCGGAGCGGGGGCAGGTTCGCCGGCGTCACGTCGGCGCCGATGACGGCGACGGGGAGGCCGCAGGGGGAGCCGGCGGCGGACGCCGCGGCCTGTGTCCGCGCCGGCAGGCCCGCGATCGCCGCCCCGGCGATCAGCAATGCGGCGACACGTCGTGATGTGTTCATTAGTTTGATCCTTTTACCAGTTGTCGTCGCGCGATGATGTGTCGCGCGCACATCAGAATAGTCTACGGACCGTTCCTGAGACCATCCTGAGAAGGAGCCACAGCGCGCGGTCATCAGCCGGAGATGGCTCCGGCGGCGAGGACCTCTGACGCCTCTGCCTCTGGCGGCCTATCGTGCCGCTCACGGTCAAGCGGGAGTGAGAGCGTGAAGGCGCTACCCCGTCCCACCTGGCTCTCGACGGTCAGGCGACCGCCGTGCGCGCGGGCGATGCGCGTGGCGCGGGATAGGCCCAGGCCCGCGTGCCGCGTGTCGCCCGCGTGCGCGCGAGTGGGGTCGACACGGTAGAAGGGCTCAAAGAGATAGGACAGGTGCTCCGGCGCGATGCCCCGTCCCGTGTCGCGGATCGTGAGCGCGACCCGGCCGTGTGTCCGTCGCGCCGTCAGGTGAATCGCCCCGCCCGCAGGCGTATAGGTCATGGCATTATCCAGCAGGCTATTAATCGCCCGGCGGAGCATGCGGGCGTTGCCGCGCACGGGTAGCGGTCCGTCCAGCGTTTGCGCCGTGCCCGCGGCCTGCGGCCCGCGGACGCGCCTCCGCGCCTCCGCGACCGCTGCCCGCGCTACCGTGCACAGATCGAGCGGCAGGGAGGACGGGGTGTCGATGTCGTTCTCGACGTGCGCGAGGGTCAGGACCTCGTCGAGCAGGTCGCTGATATGGACCGCCTCCACCGTCGCCCGGCGTAGCGCATCCTCATACTGCGCGGGGGTCCGGCGCCGCAGCAGCGCCGCCTCCAGTGTGCCGAGCAGCACGGTCACGGGCGTGCGCAGTTCGTGCGAGGCCGCGACCGCGAAGCGCTCCTCGCGCTCTAGCGCCTCTTTGGCGGGGCGGAGCGCGTACCCGGCCAGCGCGTAGGCGGCGGGCGCGGCCAGCAGCAGCGCGCCGAGGTCGCCGGCGACGATCCGCGCGATGGGACGCGCGCGGATCCCAAGCCGGCGCTGTACCGGGTACCACCCCACTAAAGCGTGGAGCGAGGCGAGGATGACAGGAACGGGTCCATACGGCCTGCTGACGCTAGCCGTGTCTCGCTCACACGGCCAGGAACGTACACTCCATGGACCCGCATCGCGTCTTGTGCCCGCACCCGGCCTGTCCTGACAAGGGGCAGCCGGGGCGAGGGAACAGTGGTATCCATCGTCAGAAGAAGCAGCGCTATCGCTGTACGACCTGCCGCAAGACCGTCGCGGCGACACGAGGGACGGCGCTCTACCGGCTGCACCACCCGGTAGAGTTGATGGTGCTGGTGGTGACGCTGCTGTGCCACGGCTGCCCGACGCAGGCGCTCGTCGCCGCGTGCGGGCTCGACGAGCGCACGGTGGCGGCGTGGCTGCACCGCATGGGGACCCACGCTGCACGGGTGCATGCGGCGGTGATGGAAACGGGGCAGGTCGACGAGATCTGCGTGAAGGTGTGCAAAGGGCGCATCTGGCAAGCGATGGCGCTGGCCGTCCCCTCACGGTTGTGGCTGGGCGGGGACCTCAGCCCAGCGCGGGACGGGGCTTTGGTCACGGCGACGCTGCGGCGGGTGGCCGCGTGTGCCGCGCGCACGGCCCTCTTGATCTGTGTCGATGGGTTCGCCGCCTATGGGGGGGCGGTGCGCACGGTGTTCCGGGTGGCGCTGCGCACCGGGCGGCCGGGTCGCCCGCGCCTGGTGCTGCCGGAGACGGTGCTGCTGGCCCAAGTGGTCAAGAGCCACCAGGGGCGGCGCTTGGTGGACGTCACGCGGCGCGTCGTCTTTGGCACGGCGGAGGCGGTCGCGGACGCCATCGCGGCCACGCGGGGCGGGACGCAGATCAACACCTCCTACATCGAGCGGCTCAACGCGACGTTCCGCGCCGCGTTGGCGCCCCTGACCCGGCGCGGGCGGCGCCTGGCCCACGGCACGGCGCTGCTGACCAGTGGCATGTGGCTCGTCGGCACGGCCTACAACTTTTGTTGGCCCCACGTGAGCCTCCGCCTCCCTGCCCTTGGGGGACGCAAGTGGCAGGAGCGCACCCCAGCCATGGCCGCCGACCTGACCGACCACCGCTGGACCATGGAGGAGCATGCTGCGCTACCGCGTCCTCCCCTTGACAGGTGCGCCCACGCCGCACCAGACAGATGAGGTTGGGCGCGCGCGGGCGGCGCGGCGCGGCGTAGGCGCGTCAAAGCACCTCCCGCGGAGGCTGTCGTCTGACCACGGTTTAGTGGGGCGCTACCTAACTACTAACTACTAATCTAAAACCAGCGATTGCGATGGAATACGAAGAGGATAGCGCCGCCTACCCCCAGCATGAGCGCGAGCATGAGCGCGTAGTCGACCGGCTTGTAGATCGACAGGCCCTGGATACTCGTGCTAAAGAGCCCAATGATCACGGTCATGGAGAATAGCACGGCCGAGACCATAGTGAGCACCTTGATCACCGAGTTGGTGCGATGGGACACATGCGAGACGTAGATATCGAACGCGCCGTTCACGTTGTCGCGCGCGACGAGCAGCATGTCGCGCAGGTGCGCTAAACGGTTCTCCAGGTCGCGGAAATACGCTTCGACCTCGCTCCCCGAGACCCACCCGAAATCGGGACGCAGGAAAGCTGAAAAGACCTCGCGGTGCTGCTCGGCCAGCTGGCCCAGCGCGAACGCGTAGCGCTTGAAGCGCAGTAGGTCGGACAGGAAGGCGTCGGACGTGTCGGTAAGGGCGCGCTCCTCGACCTTCTCCACGTCACCCTGCACCTGCTCATTGAGCGATTCATAGTGGGCTAACAACTCGTCGAGCACGATGTAGAGCATGTACGCGGCGTCGAGGTGGACGAGCTCAGGGCTCTGCTGGGCGCGCAACAGGATGCGCGCGGCGAATGGCACGGGTGGCCGGTGGGCGCTCACCAGGAAGTTGTTGCCGACGAACAGGTCGAGCCGGCTCGCGTGCACCTTGTACGCGGCGGCGTCGAGGCGCGCCACCGTCGCCGTCACGTAGAAGTGCTTTTTGAACACATGCAATTGTGGCCGCTGCCACGACGCGGTGGTGCGGCTCACGGCGTGCGCGTCGAGATCGAGCAGCCGCGCCACCGTATGCAACTGGACTTCGGCGTAGCCGGAGAGGTCGACCCACACGAAGTTGCTGTCGACGGCGACGAGTCGCGGGGCCTCGTCTAACGCGACCTCGCGCGGCTCCGCGTCGGGACAAAAGAGCCATACACGCACCGTCGATGCCGTTCCCACGCGCTGCGTCGGCGTCGCGGCGCCCTCGGCCTGCACCACGCCGGCCGCCGACTCGGTGATATCCACGCCTCCGCCGGCTAACGCTTGCGATGGTGTACCGTCGGCGGCCCCGCTGGCTGGCGCATCCGCCATGCCCGTTACGTCCACGTCCACGTCCATGTCCGCCGCGCGCCGCGCCGGGGCTGTCGTTCGCTCGACCAAAGTTCCACCACTCCTTCTAACACATTGTTCCTGCTTATACCCTACGCGCCAGCGTACCGGAACGCCCTCAACCGCGTGGGAGTCCACCCTATACCTATAGTATGCCGGTGGCTCACCCGTCTGTGCGAGGAACGTCGCTCGTTGCAGCGACGGTTAGCCCAACGACGCCTGCGGCGTATCAAGAGAGCGCCCAGGGCCCGTGAATTATCGTTAGCGCGCAGAAGTCCTGGGGTCAGGCGGCGAGGAGGGACGGGAACGTGCGCTGGTGCCAATAGCGGTCCCAGTCGCCGTTGAGGCGGAGGGTGCGTAGGCGCATGAGGGCGAC
>JAABUU010005282.1_pt1 | contig 14600 bp, 20 predicted proteins | sample 5559301 | NCBI WGS metagenome assembly JAABUU01 (sample SAMN10711884, study PRJNA513360) | rock metagenome | isolation source: Antarctica rocks | place: Antarctica: Victoria Land, Richard Nunatak white | reverse complement strand
AGCCCTGTGACACAGATGTCAAGGCCCTAGCAGTTGGTACTGTGCGGCATTTAGATGTCAAGGGCAGGATGTATCGCTGAGATGGCTTATGCATCTAATTTGGGGCGTAGGCACCTCAAAGATGGCGGGGGCGGGTCTGGGGCTGGAGGGAAGGGTGGTGCCAGTCATGGTGGCCTTGCCTGACCCAGGTCTGCTCCTTCTCAAGCAGGATGCAGCCATTGTGCCTGCACAGCTTTAATAAATAATAACAGTAACAATAACTCTCAAGCATGATGCAGCCATTGTGCCTGCACAACCTTGTGTCTGAGCTTTTTTTTTCTTTACTGTTGAACAGGGGTGTGACAACAAGGCAACAATGCCAAAGACACAGGCAGTGGTGACCTGGAGGCACTGCACGCATGCCTGATTCTGTTTGTGCATGCTGACATCAGTCAGGACAAGGTCTGCAAACAAAAGACATGTCAAACAGATCAGGGACAGACAGAGACAGATACGAGTCACATTGATGCACAAGACAAGCAACTGTCTCATGCGTCAACATGACTTTGCAAGAGGCAAGGCTTTGGTAGAAAGAAAGGAGGGGAGAAAAGTAATACATGCAGAATGTGACAGGTTCGGGAGACCTCAGAAGGCGTCTTGCTGACTGGAGTTGACGCACTGGTACCTTTTCGAGTGGCACTGGCAGAGGAAGCACTGAATGTGGCACCGCTGAGGAAGGCAGCACCAGTGCGCACCAGCTTGGCTGCACGCCGCTCTGTAAAGCGCTGCAGCTGCATGAACAGCAGCTGCCTCTGATGCAGCCTCACTGCTGCTGTGTTGCGCCACAGCTGCTGCAAGCGCTGAACCTGCAATGGTGACATCAGGTGCTTGGCAGGATGCTTGGCAGGACGCCACTAACATTGGCTGAGCTGCTATCCTGGAAGCTAAGCAAGTGCAACAGGGAAGCCCAATGTATGTCATCCTCGGGCTTTTCTTCAATCAATACCAAAAGGCGTAGTCTTTGCTTTTCTTTCTAAGCAAGTGCAGTACATTCAGGCAGTCAACTTAGACAGTAAAGCCAGGGCGCCCGTGGTGTCAACAGGGCATTCTGCAATGCTGACATGTCTGCATGCATGACTTCGTTTGTCTCTGATCCTGGGCAGACAATTCCTTTGTAAAGGCACAACATGGCAATACAGTGTGCATATGCCGAGGCTAAAAGCGGCAATACACAGCAATGCTCACCTTGAGCTGGAAGGTCTGCACAACCCTGACGAAGCTGTGCCCTCTCTGGATGTCCTGCAGGAAGCAGACTATGGTGCTGGCAGCAGCCACCTTCTCCTCTTCTCCCCTTCTCTTGTCCAGGGAGCTGAGTGGCAGCAGCTGCCTGCGTGCCTTCAGGGTTTGACGGGCCTGCTTGGTTTCTGACAGCCGCTTGTACCAGACCGCAATCTTCACTGCTGCTGTCTTCCTCTGCTCCTGCATCTGTGCAATGGCAACAGCAGTGAGACCTGGGGCCATGACAGACCTGAAACAAAAACTACAACAAAAGAGTTGTTTTTGTTGGGTTTTTGTTGTGTGAGGATTTTATACCATATTTGCACAAATGAAAAGTAAACAATTGTTTCATCACTGCTGCAGGCTCAAGCAGGAGATGCATGCTATGGAGAGGCAGGTTTGTCGGTAAGAAATGTAGTGGCTGAAGCATTTAAGGTGTCACCTGGGCGTGGAATGCTGCACTGGTGGCTGCAGGCTGTGTAGGAGCACAAGATAAGTGAGTTGTCTGCCCTGTAAGCTGAGTTTGTCGGAAGATATGTGCATGCTGCATTTCAGCAGAAAGCTCACCTGCTGATGCTTGTGCTGCTGCACATGGGCTCTGCAGGCGCAGCGCAGTTGGTACGCTGCAACCATGTGAAGCCACATCAAGCGCCACTGCCTGTGCTTCTGAGTGGCAGGTAGGCCCACCACAAAGCCTGCACATCAGCAAGACCTGATCTCAAAGCTGACTACATTACCAAATCAACACAAGGCTCCAGAACCTGGACATGGATGCTGTGTGCCACATCATTCCCCAGCAGTCTTGCTGTACACCACTTACAAAGCAGCGGAGGGTGTGATTCTTATGTAGGAGAGCTTGATTCAAAGGAGACAAACTGGCAAGGAACAGATTGACATCGAGGCAGACAAACAGACAGACAGACTCAGATATGCACACAAATTCTGCTTTTACATGTTCATCAAGCAGACAAACTCACACAGACACATGCCCACAAACCTGCCGCTTGCAGCTGGTGCTCGTATTTCTCCTTCTGAAACCGCAGGCGCCTCTGCCGTACTTCTGCCTCATGAGCTGTACGTTTCTGCCACAGGGCTTGGCTATCGGCAAGGAACTCTGACCTGCACAGGCACCACACTGCTTTTGCACGTCTCTGACACAGAGCCCAGATTGCTGCACGCACAGTCGCACAAGGCAAGCGACACACAGATTGTGTGACATACATGCATCTCGCATAAACCTGACAGCAGTCCAGGAAAAGTTGTTCACGCTCACTCAGGAGCTTTCAACATCTGCTCTGCATGGATTGCGGGGCAGCATGCCAGTACGGTGCTGTAAACAAAGCATAAATGGCATATGCTGATGTGCAGCAAGCATACCTTCAGCATATGCCTGACTGCTAGTCACTTATTCAATATAAGGGCAACAGGACTTGCGGCAGCAAACAATACGCTACACATAATGCGCTACAGACACTTTTCTGGACCACAGGCCTGGAATGATTTGACCAGTCTATGGTCTACCTTGCAGTGGGCGAGCCACCAGAGCCTGGCCTTGCTGAATGCAGGCGCCTCACGTCCAGTACCCAAGGCAAGGTGGCTGCGTTCAGCAGGCTATCTGGTGCAGTCCATGGTCTTGTCTGTACTTCATCATTGGTGGGTGTCCTGCCCTCAGGATCAGGCACATCAGGCTCATCTGTCATGCTGGTTTCATGACTAAGATGGGCGGCTGTAGCCTGGGCATTGAAAAAGCTGCCTGGATCCCTGGCAGCTGCTGTGACTGGTGTGATGGCTTTGCAGACTGCATCTCAGGAGCATGTGATGACACAAGCCCAGACTGCCGCGGTGACTGCTGAGTTGTCGGGTGCAGTGTAGCCTGGTGCACAGGCTGCTGGTGCAAAGACTGATGCTGCCCTTTGGACTGCTGCAACAGCTGGGCAAACTGAGGGTCGGCAGCAGCCTGCTCTTCTTGAGCGCCCATTGCCAACCATTCTGTCGCCCAGCTCTTGTTGCGAGCCAAGTCATGGGATGTGGTCTCAAACCAAGGCTCTGCTGCAGGTCTGGGTGTGCGCGGCGACCTCTTGCTTGACTGCTTCAGCCTGCTGCTCCCCCTTCTAGGCGACTGTACTGACCCCTGTACTGATGAGCCCAAAGCCATCTCACTAGCAGTGCTGTCAGAGCGAGGGGGTGGCAAGACCACAGACACAGCAGCAGGCAACATGGTCACTGAAGCTGGTACTGATGATGTTGCATCAGATGCTGCTGTGGGTGAGGTTGGTCTGGAGCTAGCCCAATTTGACAGGGGCCGTCCTGCAGTGGCTGTCTGCTGCGGCAAAGGTAGAGCTGCCTGCTGCTGCTGCTGCGACGCTTTCACGCTTTCATCTGCTGAGGGGAGCTGCTGCGTGGCAGCCTCATGCCTCATGAACACATCAGAGGGGAAAGCCGTCTTCTGATGCAACAGCTCTCCAGGCATATGTTGGCCTCGCAGCAGCGTCGGCTTTGGTGAGCGCCTTGCTGCTGCCTGAGGCTGCGTTCCGGACTCAGCAGCAGTGGTCCCTTGCAGCTCCTTGAAGATGCTAGCTGCTGATGAGGTCTGCTGCATTGCTGATGGGCTGGTACAGGCTGCCTCATGCCTCATGAAAATATCAGGGGGAAAGGAGCTCTTTTGATGCAGCAGCTGTCCAGGCATATGCTGATCACGTAGGAGGGTGGGCTTAGGCGAGCGCTGCGCTGCTGACTGAGACATAGCCTCTTGTTGAGCCTGTGGGATGCTGACAGATGGCCTAGACAGTGTCCTGGCTGGCTGCCTAATTGCTGCTCTGGCAGTTGGCACAGCAGCTGCTGCAGTATCTGACTGAGACAAGATGTCGCGCTGTGCCTCTGGTACATTGACCGCCGGCAGTGCGGTCTTGGACCTAGTCAAACTTCTGGCAGGGCTTCTTGATGAGCCAGCCTTCGCTGCAGCACCTGGCATGGTAGCTGATGCAGAAGCTGGCCTGGTAGTTGTGCCAGTCATTTGGAATGCTGCTGCAGGAGGTGCTGTGTAATCTGGCATGCCTGTGTAAGATGGCAGCAAGTGTGCATGCTGATCAGGATCACCAGCCTGCTCAATTGTCTCTGCCAAAGCCTGACCTTTGACACATGTGCCGTTTGTGCCAGGCTGTGCTGAGTGTGTATTAATGATTGGTGCCTCTGGATCCTGTGGTGAGGCAAGCAAACAAGGCTGGTGAGACGAGTCGGGGACAGCACTCAAGTCTGCCTGCAACATTCTGATCAACCCAAAATCCACAGCACATTCTGCAAATGTGGATATCTGCACCTTGCTTGCGCTGCGTGTCAGCCTACCAGGGTATAAATAAGGACAGGACTCCGTGCTACTAGTAACATTGTGTCAATGCATATGGATGGTTGTACTCACAGGCTGACTCATGTCAAGCACTGCAGACAGACTGAAGACAAGCTTGTGGTAACAGGCTCACTTGGATACAAGCAGTGCAGTCCAATGAAGGCAAGCAGTGCATGATGCTTGTGCATGTCTCACACCTTGCCACTAAGGGATATGGTAGCTGATGCTGGCCTGACAGCTCTGCTGTTTGGCTTGGCACTCTTTGGAGCCGCTGTCTTTGGCCTTGACCTTTGTTGCTTTCGAGAATGTTCCCTGGCAGTGGCCAGCAAAAGTGGTGATATGTCCTTCCCTGCATGCAATGGGCACTCACTGCAAGATCTTCTGACTTGCACACTCCACAGATGGTTTGCATGCTGGTGACAGCAGATCATTTGTTGCACAGAAGTTGTGGATGTTGCTGTCATGCAAAGGTGTATAGATGTGCAGGCCATGCAAGCCGCTAAAAAGCGTGTACAACAGCACTATTGCAATGGTCTCAGAGGTGAGACAAAGCGTTTTGAGAGGGGTAGCAGGATGTCTCACAGACACCATCTTGATGTGTGTACCTTCCAGCATGCTCGCAGGCAGGAGAATAGCTGTCTTGTTCAGCAGCACATGGTCCACCTTTTGGCTATGCTGCTCGAGATGTTGAGTTCTCAAGCGGCGCTGCTGTTTGTATGCATTACATTGCCTGTCCAGCTGCAGCTGCTTGGTGGCATTATCTGTGTACATTGCTATCCTTTCTGCAAGCTGAGCTGGAACACCAAAGGTTCTGCCTGCCACCTGGACCGAGGGAAACCATGACACAGGGAAGACAGCAGCTGGAAGTCAGGACGCAAACGGTGCTGCATAAGGGTCAGCTAGGCTGCTCAGAACGCACCCGGACTCTGACCACTGCCAGCTTGTTATGTGCTGCTGGTGTCTTCTTCTTGACTGCCTTGGCTGTGTCAAGACACTCACCCTGAGACTCTGCAGCCTCAGCTGGTTGCAAGCTGCTCACCTTGTGCAGCAACGCGTTTGCTTCCGCCAGGAGGGCCTCGTAACTACCCGTAGGGGCAGCTGTGGATGCTCCAATGGCTTGCACGTCGCAGCTAAGCCGGGGCTGTTCCCGCAACAGCCTGCTTGTAGGCAGACATGCCTCAGCAACCTCTTCACCTGGACCGGGAGCGGAGCCACGGAACCTCGGGTGCCAAGGCCTGTCAGATCCGAGGACCTTGCTCTCGAAACAAACATGCCCGGCCATCCGCGTCTGATTCTGCTGTTAGCAAAGGCAGCTACAACAGCAGCTACAACATGCCGCACGTCTAAAGTCGTGAAGCACTTGGTTGTGTCTGTCGTCACTTGATGTGCAGTTCGCGAGCAAGCGATGTACCGGTAGGAGAGGTGCGACCATAAACTCGCAGGACAAACGATTGGATTGGCAACACAGTGACTGCCGGACTCGAAGTTGCAAGCGGTACATGTACAAGTGGTGGTCAAGTCAGAAATGTTCAAATTCGCGCACAATGCACTGCTGATACGATTGCTCTACGAATGCTTGACTCGTAGATTGACCGCTGTGCCCCCCTAAGCAAGCTCACAGACAAATGAACTGATCACCAGCGTATCGAGCGGCACCCCAGCTGTTTTCAGGGCAAGTCCAAGCTATGATCCCCGTCAAGTCACGCTGCTCCTCGAGAGCTTTTTTCTGCACCTAATAAGCAGGCACTGCTGGCAAATTTTGTGCACGCCAAGCCCTCTGCAGAGCCTCCTATACAGCACATAGTCAGGAGCATCACCACAAACACATAACTCGCACTGTATCCTCTGCTCAATCAGTTATATAGTCTGCTGAGCTGCCCCCTTGAAAGCCTTGCTGCGCTATCATGGCGCCAAAGAAAGGCAAAGCTGCAGCCAAGGGCAAAATCAACAAAAAGGCAAGCAGCAGCCGAGCCAAACCAACACAACTTGACCTTCAGATTGGCATATATGTAATCAATGCATTTTGCGCTTTGGCCAGCTGAATGAGAAGGAACAGCAGCAGAGATCAAAATTCTGCCTATCTTGTGTGCCTTCAGGACAACTCTGGTGCGGAAGCAAAACTGCCGGCCCTGCTACAGCAGAAATTGCTGATGGTTCAAAGTTACTGGGACACTCTGTCCACCCCTCAACGCCAACAGCTGCTGATCATAGATGTCGAGACACTAAAGCAATGGGCGTATGAGGTAGAAGAGAAGGCAGATAGGCAGCCAGGCAAGCTGTGATGCTAGACAGTGCTGGATTGGGTCAGCACTTGCAGACAACGCTGTCAGTGTATATGTCAAGAGATTGCACAGCAGCAGCTGTGATACAGCTCATCATCCAGCAATGTACAAGCATGTGTCTTAGCCAATCTTGTAGAAACATAGCATTGGCCCGCTACAGCTATGTGATTGCAAAGACGCAAAGTCAGTGCAGATCTGTTCAGTATGCCTGTCTGATGCAGGTATGACCTTGCACAAGGCAACTGCACGAAGCCGAGGTCCTAACCTGATATCCTTGTTAATGGACGGCCTGGCTCGGCTGGTCAGACAGACACCGGGCCCAGGATGGAAAGTATGGCACTGGCCCAGGGACGAACACAGATTTGGGTACCAACATCTGTTCAGGTAGCGACCTCCACCATTCTTTCTGGCCAGCAGGTGTGCAGACAGTTTCTCTGGTGCAGTATGCCTAGACAGCCTTCTTTTGCCTTCCTTGTGCTTGTATGGCCACAAGTCAACAGCTCTTAGCACCTCACCAGAGTGTCTCTGTCCAGCGTGCATGGTCTCGCCAATGAAAAGTCGTCACTCAAGTCTGTAGTGAATATCAAAACATATCTTGAGGCCGCAGAAAAGTGCACGACACCAGACTGGCATTGTATTTTGCTTTAGTCAGTTTGCTAGACCCACTCAGGCTGCCATTCTCATCAAGCACAGCTCTGCAGACAGACGCACTGAACTGTTGCAATGGTGCTTCCCTGCTGGGTAGCCATCTGCCTGGTGCTGTTGTGTAGGACGTATGTGGATCACAAGTTCATTGGTGATGACCTGGCTGCAATGCTGCCAAAGGATGCAGGTGTGCCTGAAGTTGCGGAAGCACTGAAGCACCGCATGTAAGAGCCCACTTTGCTATCATAACATCACCTTGCTACAGAAGCTTGTTTTACCTGGGTTTGACTGTGGGAGTTTCGATTCATTGGCCTTGCGTTGAGTTTTTGTGTCTTTGCAGGCCGAAAGTGATGCTTTTGCTCATGTTCATGTTAGTGTCATGTGTGTGAAAGCATGCAAAGATGGCCCATCAGAGCATGGCTCAATGTCTCAGCTCTCGTAACTCAAACCCTGGACTCTGTATGCAGGGGCAAGCTGGCTAAGCAAGTCACCGCCACTGAACAACATCTGATGCAAAAGCAGATGACCAAGGCGCTCCACAAATGTGACGCTGTGGAGCTCATGACTGTCATGCTTGCAGCCTTTGAAGAGGAGCATCATTACCTGTGAGTCACTGTATTCCCACGGCATGTGATACATAAACCATGGAGACAAGCTATGTTGCACAGCACAGCACAGATCTGAGCTGGGTCACATCAACTGGGCATTGCTGCAGCACCTGGAACACTGGAACACATCCTGGTTGCAGGTATGATCTGGTCTTGATCCCCATCATCAGCGTGGTCCACCAGGCTCTGCCTGCAGCCAAGCGTAAGACGACAAAAACAGATCTACACTACTGTGACCTTGACAAGCTTCCCGTGGATGCGCTGTTGTGTATGTGTGACTGGCTGAAACTGGCGCTGGATCTGTTCAGCAAGACCACAGGTTCCATGCTACTGCAAGATGGCTTGAATGAGGAAGACATGCAGGTAATCTTACCAGCATGTGTATGGCCGTGTCAAGCTGCGGGCCCAGCAGCACATCACTGCTCCATCTACACAGTCTGCCTACCATGCATCAATTTCAGCAGCGTCTTTGTGGACCATGCTTTGCGAGCAGCAAGTAGGCACAGAGGCGTCACATCAAGTCTGTCAATGTTGCTACTTCTGTTCAAAATGCAGCATTTGGTATATGCATGCTAACAACAATATGCCAGTGTGCGCGTCTGTGAGTCCGCTGCCTGTCTTTGCACGTAATTCACAACCAATTTAGCTGCCACTGTATTCAGTGTTTCACCTGCGGCAGCAGAATCATATCAGCTGCAGGTACAACCCTTAAGATGTTTCTGTACTCTGTGCAGCTCACTGGACTTTGTGACAGGGACAAGTTTTGCATAGATCCACAGAACAGCAAGAAGCTGCAGATCGACCCAACGTGGTTCAATTACCTTCAGGTTTGCTGCTGCCACACAATTCAGCGCTCGTGACAGCACTCGTGACAGCCCCCTGACCTTTCTGACCAGCAAACTTGCTGGCATAGCTTGTCATCATGCATGTCATGTCTTGTTGAGAACTCTCTATTGCACTGTTGGAGGTGCACATCAACAGAAGTTATTGTTGGTACTCTGACTGGCAAACGTGAACCTTATACAGGGAGCTAATCACGACTGTGTATGTACCTGGCCCTAGTGGAAGACATGTCTTCAGCGAACAAACGAACAAACAGACGAATGAATAAATGCGTGCATGAACAAGTACTTGCGTGAATGAATGCGTGAGTTAATGAATGACCTGTTGGGGGGAAAGGCTTACATGCATGGCTCTGCAGTTGGAGGCACAAAATCGCTCAAGTGAAGGCAAGGCAGACTTGCTGCCAACCCAAAAGAATTGTCTGCTGGAGTGGATTTACGACACAGTCACACCCCCTACTGACTCCTGCCGAGCCTGGGCACAGACGGCTCTGGGTAAGCATCCCAGTCACCTATTCGCGCACGCTGCGTTGCAACAATTACATGCCACACACCTACAGCTTGTTGTTTATCATCCCAGCTCCATCAGCTTTGCGCAGTAAAGGTGCCCATCTGACAAACACAACTACCACCATTGGGACATGGCATGCATGTAGTCGTGGCACAGCAGGCCCGCTAGTTGAGGGGAAGTGGCCATAATCAGGCTTATCTGGACTATACAGCCTGGTCTCAGCGTCCTTAGGGCTTGCTGCCGTAATGCTGGTGCCCATTGGCAGTTCTTCAATTTTGGGATCACGGTTCAGACAGCATCAAGCCAGTATGCTCTGCCTGATGCTGCTGTGATACTTCCTGTTGCAGGTCCGTGGGTGCCAACTGTGGAGTACGCACATACACAGCTGTTGAAAGCCTTGAGAGACATGCAGGCATGGCAGTGCATGCTGGATGACGGCACAAAGCTGCTGCATGACATGCTGGAAAGCAGGCTCAGTCACAAAGAGCTGAGCACCAAACATGACCTCAGGTATAGGGCCTGCGCCCACGCACTCCTGCAGATTGATATATGTTCCAAAAGAGTGCGTGACGGCATAATATTAGCATGTCTTGGCAGCCCATCAGCACAGCTGTCACATAAAACATGATAACTGTACATTTGCTTTGGTGTGCACTGTATGCAGATGAACAATTTAGTCACATGCCCTTGTGTATCTGCAATGTAGAGCTAGACTTAACATGTTACTGCAGACAAGAACAGCTTGATGGCATCTTCAATAGGTGGCACTGAGTGCACCGCTACAACCTTGATGCTAGTATGCAGTCCTGCCAGATGTTGAATTTTGCACAGTGCGTCAATTGCCATACCTCGCCACAGCAGCACAGCAAGAGCTCTAGCATTAATGCTGACAAATGTTTTGTGTTCTGCAGTCCAAGGCCTGACAGGAAGAAGAACATGTATCCATGTGAGCTGCCTGACCATGTTGTGGTAGCTGTGCTGAAGCGCGAAGCTATTTTCCACAGAGCCAGGCTGCATACAGCGCAGATTCAGACCCGTGTGGCAAAAGAGCGTTTCAGGACCTTGCGCACAAAGCAATGTCAGGTGAGTGTGTAAAGTGTAGTTGTGCACTGGCAACGCCTGATTCCAGGCTCCAGTTGACCGTCGCTTTGCATGCTGGCCCTCTATGCATAAACGGTTGGGCAACATCTGTTTGATCATGCTCACGCGTCCTACCTGTTCTGCTGTATAGTGAGATCACATTGTCAGCCCAGCCTGTGAGGTCTGCAGCTCAATTTACCTCCTCACTGCCTGTTACACCCTGAACACACATGAGATCATGGCTTGTGGTCCCCTGGGATGGTGTTTAACAAGTGACAGATGCAACAGACATGCACAGCAGACAGATGTCACAGACAGGCAAACGCTACCTAGTCACATATTACAGGGGGAGCCTAAGTTTGAGCGATGGAAGGCTGAGCTGGAGGCTCCATACAAAACATCCCAGACCAAAGCAGCTGCCAAGCAGCTGCCTAGAACACATGCTGGTGTTGTGATGGACCACACGGAGTTGGTCAGCAACTTTGAAAACTTGGGTGCTGTTTTGCGGGTAACGCATGAACCTTGCCTGCGACCATTCCTGTTTGCTTGCAGCTTTGCTTCTATCTTTGTAGGGAAAAGTGTGCATCAAAGCTGGTCTGGGTGCTGTGGTGCATATGAACACTCTCTAAAAACATTGCTCATGATGCTGGCGTTTTGCATGGTCATGGTCGACTTCCATATTTGGAGTAAACATGTCTGACACATCACTGCCAGCAGCTGTTTTGCTTGTAGGGTTATGAGGCTGAAGAACAGGAGGTTGCCCTTCAGCTGAAGGACCATGATGAGGTGGGTTTGTTCTTGGCTGGCTTGCTCAAGCATTGTTGACATTGCTGAAGTCTGCTCTCTCTCGTTGCACAAAACAATGCCTAACCAATGCTCTCACACCATTTTACGCAGTGCCTCCAAGCCCTGGACCCAATCTTGAAACACGTTAATGTCAGGCGTGTCTTCTGTGCACAGCTGATATATTGAGCTGAGACATCATACAGCATAACGGGCAACACCAAGAAACCCATATCTTCTACAATCTGCAACAAATTGACTTTGTGGGGCTCATGCTCTGGCAAGCCAGCACTGTACTTTGACCCCACAGGAGATCAAAAAGTTGTCGGGCTGGGCTTACAATATTCTCAACATGGCAACTACGCTGGAAGAAATGGGCCAGGCAGAGTTGCCACCCCTGGCAGAGGGGCTGGCAGAGGGTAGCACCTGCCCCTGCTGCAACACTGCCAACTGTACCTCCATTGAGTGGGGACGTACAATGGCTCTCAAAGTCCGGCGGGCTCAGACTGACCAGCTGCGCCAGACAGCTGTCATGCTCAAGCAAGCTTTTCAGACGGTCTGTTCCTTTGTGTCTGCCATTTGGCTACACCTGATTGACATGTTGCCTGCTGTGAACAAGCTTTGCAGGAGCAGGGCTGCTCCGACATGCAGCACATTGATTGACATGTACATCAGTCTCGGCCAACAGCAGCTGCTGTGGCTGTCCATTGGCAGGGCATGCGTCAGTGCTTGGTACCAAGATTGATAGCTAGATTATGTTCATGCGACATCCGCCTGCAAGACAACAGCTGCATCTGTCTGTCCAGCTGCCCTCAAGGCTGTGTCTCCAAACAGCCTGGGACTGCATCACGCTCATCTGCTGGCAGTCCTATCATTGCAGCTGTTGCTCCTGCAATTGCCAGTAAGCCTTAAACCTAACACAGTGTCTGTGTTCTGTGCATCTTCATGATGCCAAGGGCACTGCTCACCTCACAAGCCCAGTCCTAACACTCTAAACATACAATCTATGTTGAATGATGTGAGCAATGGCGTGTCATGCAGGATGTGCGATACCAGCTGCATGATGACAAGGAGGACCACCGTGTGTACCAGCTGCTGCAGACCCAGCTCTCACAAATAGAGAAGCGGCAGGAGGAGGGCCGTGCAGTACTGCCTTTCCTGGAGGCCTATCTGCTCAGCCTGGCCTGTGATGACCCTGGGACCATAATTGGGCCCCAGCTGGTACTGCCCCTGCTGCAGAAGCGTCTGGATGCCAAAGCTCAGGAGCATCATCAGCAGAAGCTCAATCAAGATTTGCAGGAGGTAGCCTTGCTACTGTACCCTGCTTTTGCTGTGATGTGTCGAACCTGCTGATTGGCAGCAAGCCTGGGTCTGCACAGAGCATATGTCACCTGCACTGCCGCATCAGTGGTCATGAATCGTGATCCAGAATCTCCTTGACTGTTGTTGACGGTGGGCAGCTTGCACTGATGATTTCCAAAATCTTTCACAATCCTGAGGTCTTGCTAAGCAGAGGCAGCGTCAAAGGGGATGTTGCACTGTTGTATGTATGAATGGTAATGCTAGCATTGAGTCAAAGATACCTGCAGGATGCAAGGCAGCAAGAGCTTGCAGCTCTGCTTGCAAGTCAGCAGCTGCTGGCTGAAGAGGAGCAGGAAAAGAAGCAAGCTGCTGCCAAGAAAGCAAAGAAGCAGAAGGCAAAGGCCACAAAGCAGCAACAAAAGCAGCAGCAGCAGCAGCAGCATCAGTCTGATTCTGAGCCTGAGTCAGAGTCTGCATCAGAGTACGTGTTGAAGGCACCAAAAGCTGCTCTGTTTGCTGTTGCACCAGAGCCAATGGGCCCTGAAATGAGTGATGACGACTGGTCTATCAGCAAAGCTACGGCCTTGAGTGCAAAGCGGGGTTTGAAGGCTGCTCAAGCCATAAGCACAGCCCACAACAGGAGGGTGCCTGTGGTTGACAGCAGACTGGGACATAGCAGCACATCACCAGACTGCGTCTTGGCTGCCTCTGAACCGCCCAAGTCTAGACTGCAGCCTCATGCTAGGCCTTCTGTGACAGCGGAGGGCTCCTCTTCTTCTGCTGCCAGCTTGCAAGGCAATAGCAAGCAAGATCAAAAAGTGATGGACCTGTTCTTGTGTCCTATCACCCAGGTACTTGGCTTTGGCAGCCCTCAGATGCATAGCATAGCAGAGGCAATTGCATGTTGGTCTGTAGCATGCAAATTTGTTGGCAGCGTCTACCTATAAGTGCTGTCATAAGCATCAGTATCTCTTCTGGGCCATTGTGACCTTGATTATATGGCGTGATCAGGTGCTGATGAAGGATCCAGTCATTGCTGCTGATGGCCACACCTATGAGAGGGCTGCAATGCAGAGCTGGCTTGCACTTCATCAGACGTCACCTGTCACCGGGGCTGCACTGAGTCATGCTAAGCTGGTGCCCAACGTGATCATCAGAGGTGTCATTCAGCAGCAATTGTGTTGACCAGCTCAGACACCAAGCTGGCAGTGCTACTCATTGTGTTTTGAGTGATTTGAGTGGCCTTCATGCACTGCAGCAACTGGTCCTGTTGCACGTTGTCTTCCCAGGCTGACATAGACATGAACATTTCACAGAGTCTGTTGCCACGAAACAACAGGTGTTTCGTGGGTTGCAATGAAAGTGACAGTCCCACAAAGAAGCCACTGCTGAAAGCTTCGGTGCTTAGTGTGATTGAATATGTATCAATATTGTTGCGCTACCAAGAGTTGCAATTGCTTGCTTCAACTTGAAATACAAGCTTCAGGGAGGCATCAAAAATGAAATTATGTCGGAAGTGACAGCGCAATGTCCACTGTCCATCCTGTGTCAGGCGTGAACAGCAAGCCCTGAGGCATTTAGTACCATGTGACTAGGCCAGACAGCTTCAAAGAAATGATCACATTTTGACTGGCAGTGCATACGCACATTTGTGTATACGCCAGATCATGCATGTATCACATCATCACATCAAGGGACAAGACTAGTGTTCTGCTGGACATCCAAGCTGTAAGCAGACAGGACATTGCAAACGCCTTGCAGGCACACCTATCTTACTGCAGGGCATGCACGAAATAGACAGATGCACTGACGCATCTGGAATGCCACATCAGGGCAGCTGAGTATCAATGACTTCCTCTTGTTTCAGCGAGCTTGCAGCATTTGCTGCTGGAGGAGGCTTTTGATGACAGCATTATCTACAAGGTGCCTGTGAGTCAGATGCTCTCC
>JAABUU010005280.1_pt1 | contig 14602 bp, 14 predicted proteins | sample 5559301 | NCBI WGS metagenome assembly JAABUU01 (sample SAMN10711884, study PRJNA513360) | rock metagenome | isolation source: Antarctica rocks | place: Antarctica: Victoria Land, Richard Nunatak white | reverse complement strand
ATGTACACTCAAATTTCGCTGTTTTTGAGTGCTTTTTCGCTGCATGTTGCAATTGCATCGCTAATAGCCTATCGAAAATATGTTGCATACGTTGCATGCAACATACATAAGGCACGACCCCTATGCTGGTTTTCCCCTTAGCGAGAAATAGTCTTTCTCGTCGCAGATTCACAGTTCAAGGCGAGCAAAACCTCTCACTGCTCAGATTTCGACAGTTTACTTCTTAAGCATGAGTCGCAGGCGTTTCGTCAGCGATACGCATGCGTATCGCAGTCGATTCCTTCTCTAATCACATCGGCACGCGCTACTGTTCTCTCGAGCTATACAGACAATGTCTTCAACTAGAGATTGACTCTATCATCAAGACATTCGAGAGTCAGAGCTCAGTGAAGAAATGAGATTCTCGAGATTGACAGTCGTCGTTATTGTATATCACGCCTTGCAGACGCTCGCTTCGCTTGTAAGACGTGCAACTCATCTGTTTCGCGTTATCTGTAGAGATCTTTCTCGTGCAGATCGATCGTGTCTTGCAGAGATGTTCATATGCTACACTTCTAATCAGGCAGCGTAGTTCAATCATTCTCTACTAACTCGCTTGTGTCTCTCTTCTCTTAACGAAGTCTTCTCGTCAGCGTATCGCTTTCATATAGAATGTCTGTGTCTGAACATCTGTTAAACAATATTAACGAGACTCTTGAGTTTGCTCGTGTCAAACTTAACGAGACTCGTGAGTTGCTTGTGTTGTAGTAACAGACACGCAGTCTTAACAAGGTCTAAACGTAGTTAGCACGTAGATTTAAAGAATGTTCGTGATTCGAGTTCTTTCTGCTAATCATTCTCAACAGATCAAACGCGAGAATGTTCTGTCTCAGTTCTCATCGTCGCGACGACGAGATGCTGAATCGAATGATTTTCATAAGCGATTTTCCTCGTAGTTCTGCGTTCTATTTGACTTTCTCATCTGCGTGAAGATTGCTTTTGTAACATGCGCATTGAGATTATCAAAGTCTGCACGATCGCGAAAACTCTGCACGCGACCAACGCACAGCGCTTCATCATCACGCAGTATCTCGATGTCGTTCAAACTTTTGATAAACTCTAGACTCTACTGTAGCTAGACAGTAGATTCGTAGTCAGCATCGCGTACAGATGAGTTTCATCGCTGACCTTTTGAGTTATTGAATTGCACTGCGTTGTTCTCAGCTCATGTAAAAGCGATTTTTTTTCTCTTACTCGATTCAACACTCATTATGAGTCTATGTGAGATTCTATATACTGTAGCGAATGCTGCGCTAGCGCAGCACTCTTTTCGCATCAAAAATCGCTTCTTTCTGCGCTTTATACTATAACTGTTTTCAATGCAAGAACTTTATGAGTCTGTTTCTTTTTTGTTTTCTCTCTCTTTCATCTGATTCTTCAATGACGTCACAGCTTGAAATTGATTCTGTATGCTCATTGAGAGTATCATTTGAATGATCATCGTCGCTGCGCTCACGATTTCTAAAAGCTTTCTCAAGTTCGTGATGTTCTCTTTTCATTGCATTGCTTTTTATTCTACTTTTCATCTGAGACATGTTAATAAAACGTGCTTGATTGACATTCAATCTCTGTTGCACTTGCACATCGTTGTAGCAACATTGAGTACTCATCTCTCATGTAGAAATTGATTGAAGTCAATTTTATCAATGCATAGCTGCGTCAATAATGTGCTGTGAGACTTTGCATGACTCTTGTGCAATCACAGATGTTGATGTGTCATCTTTGATGTCAAATATTGAAAATGAGCTGCATTGAATCTCTCTTTTCAGACTACTCTTCATGTTTATCTGATCTGTTTCTGTATGAGCATCAGTCTTGTCATCATTTCAGTGCGCTAATGCTTGATCAGCAATAGAAACAACTTATGTACATCATCAGTCATCTTGTCTGCTGCTTCATTTTCAAGTACTTCTGCATATTCTGTCACTCAATGTAACTTCAGCGTGATTTCTTAAGATTGAATGTTCTCATGTGCAGTCTGAACTCTTCGCAGACGTGTCTGATCTTTTGTTAATGTCATGACTTTCACTGTTTTCAGAAAGATCTGACTGTCACTGTATATTTTGTATATCTTTTCATGACACTCTTGATTCACTGTTGCTACGTCTGCAAGATGTTTCGCTCTTGTGACTAATTCTTTCAGCTTATCATGATGAGTGATGATTAAAGTCAATTTTCTCAGTCTTTTATCTAACTCTCAATTCATTTTCATTGCAATTGCTGTAACATCATTTCTGCTGTTGCTATCATTTGAATAAACTCTTTGCTTCAATGCAAATGTATCGAGATTATGTTGTTTTATTGATATATTCTTGTTTGCAACTATAATTATCTTTGATGATTTTGATCAGAAAGTCACTGTGTAAAAATGACTTTGATTCATCTTCATCTGCTTGAGTGTTTCTTTCATTCACTTTCGCTTCAGCTGTAAAGATGTCTTGCGCAGCTTTGATTTTTGATCTTTTTTGAATATCAAGTCATTGCAAATTCAATGCATTGTCATCTTGATAACTTTGTCTGATTTTCAAGAGTTCATGTTTGTTATTGATCTTTGTATCAGCTTTCATAAGTGAATATTTATTGACATCATGTTTGTTTTCATCTGTAAAGTCTCTGTTGATGTTGCATGATAAACGTTGATGATCTGTCACAATGCTCTTTCTTGCACTGATCTCAGCTTGATATTTAGATTCTTTCAATGATCTTTCACTTTCTGTGATGTATATCATATGATGACTTCGTGACTAAGCAGAGAGCGCGTCATCACAAAGTATATTTATTTATTCACTGTCATTGATGAGTCTCAAGTAAACTTGATGATTGTCTGCATGATTTTTTGTTTAATTACTAGTTTTGCTTCGACATGATGCATGTAAGTTGCTCATTTCAGCTTGAAGTTCAGTTGAACTTTCAAGACTCTGATATTTAATTTCAAATCAATCTGATGTTTCATCAGCTTTACATTGACATTCATATTGAATTACTTAAAGATTTTCATAAAGTGAATCAGCTTATGCTTTGTCTTTGAAAACTTAATGTCGTGCGTTTTTGATCACTGTTCGTTCGCATTTATCATAGATTTCGCTCAGAACTCTGCAGTTGCGTTTCATGAACTTCTCATATATTAAAATATTAACATCATTTATGAAATCTGTGAAGCTTGTTCTCAATCTGATGTTATCACATGCTTTTAGCAAGTTCACATTGTAGAACAGATATAATATTAATGATAGTGAAGAATCTTGTGATATGTCAACATTTACGCTGCATTTCATCATCATGTAATCATCGATTATGATCATGATGTGTTGATCTTTCAGAAAGTTCTTCACAAATTCAAGAAGCAGTCTGAAAACTCTTTTCTTTTTCATGTCATGCAAGAATCTGCTAATCGTGTCACGCAATCATTTACTAAAGTAGATGCTGATCACTCAAATGACGTACATCTTTCACATGATGTATTTTACCTCAACAGATCTACAATCTCTTCTACTGAAGCTTCATTCTCGTATTCTACGTCTAAAACAGCAACTCACTTGTTGATTCACTTCTGAGCTGACTTGTCAGTCAATTTGAAGTCTTTTGCAATAGCTTTGTTTCATTTAATTCGAGCATTTGCATCTCGCTTCTTCTCTCGCTTCAATGCTCAAACCCGTTTTTTTCGCTTCTTCTTCATCTCAGTAGTGATTTTATTCCTTGCCTGTCAAACGATTATTACCTCTCTCTTCTGAGCAACAGATTCATCGAGTTTGTTTCTTTTAGTCTTCGCTTTACTGTGATTGTGAGTTGCTTCAATGTCACGTTCGATCAAAGCAAGCGAGCTAGCTCTCACTAAAGATTTCTTTATGTATCAATCAACTTTTTCGCGTAGCTTCTTCGATATATCGTAGTCATTTAAATTATTTTGAAGCTCTGTATCAAGCTTCTGAATCTCTCTAGATTCATGCGAAGTGATTTTTATAAAGAAGAAGAATCAAAAAGAGTCTTGTGAAGAAGTTGACTTGAAAGATTGTCAAATTCTCACCTTTTTCAGCATCACTTTTGATGAATATGAAACAAGCTCAATGTGTTTAAAAGTCAATTGTATATTCGATTCAGTGAAGATCTTGACTCGTAAACTGATGAAGAAAGCAAGAAAGTTCTGTTTGTTGAAACTCGTTGATTCAAGTCGAATTGTCTCATCAATCATCTCTGAATGATAATGCTTCATGAGCTGAAATATTTTCACATTCAATGACTGCGTAACATGTGTAGAATGCGAGAAAAGAGTGAATATCACGATATTATGAAATTTGATGTACTGTAGAAACTTGTAGATAAGATGAGACTTGTAGTTGTTCATAATCAGAAGTTTATAAGCTTCTATCTGAGTCTTTTGACTATGAAAATTGAAGTGCTTCAGTCAGTCAAAGATCTTTTCATCATTCAAATATTCAAATTCAGTAGTAGCAAGCAATAAATCGTCATTCAGATCGTTTTTCTGCACTCATTTGTTCAAAATGTTGATTTCGAGAATGATGAGCATGAGAAAAATCTTTTCTTTTTCAGCACTAATCGTCTTCACGTCACTCACTAAATTTCTCACCCTTGAATTAATTGCATGAAGAGATCTCTTTTTGATCAATGTAATCACTAAATGATCTCTTTCAACTTCAATACGAAAGTCTGATTCATTCATGTTTCATATGTCATTTGATTGAATTGCATATTTGATCAACACATCTTGAAAATCATAGAAATGTTGCTTTGTCATCTCAACAGTCAGAAAAGTCTTTCTATCAGTGACAAGAGAAGTTTGTTTTCTCTTGAAAAACTGGAAATTTTGCTGTAGAAATCGTACTGATCAGTGCTGTTCAACTCGAAGAGAATTCACGAGATTTGTCTGCTGCAGTAGAAAATTTGCTGCTTCTCGAAGATGTCTCAGTCGAGCAGAAATCAATAGCTTGTTCAGACGTGTCAAATATATACATATAGTCTTTCTTTGCTCGATATTCAGAACATATTTATGTGATTCTCATTCAAATAATGAGATGTAAGTTTTGACTAGTCGTCTTTGAAGCGTTCAAACAGAAACTTCAAATGCCTGAGCTGCAGTGCTTGCAAACTTGTATTCATCATCATGAATTGCATCTGTAGTCTCTTCTATATGATACTTCAAATTTATATAGTATTCAGACATGATGTGATTAAGTGATTGAGATGAGAAAAGATTGAATACATAAAGGGTAAAAAACGTCATGTGAGAGATGTACATCATTTGAGTGATCAGCATCTACTTTAGTAGATGATTGCGTGACACGATTATGCATTACATTGTTAAATGCATTCTCTTCATTCAGACTCAGCAGTGAGACTACTCTTCTTCTTGTGTCACTTCATACAATGTGTATCTTTTCTGTAATCAGTTGCAGAGTTGTATTTGTTGATCTGTATTTGCAAGCTTTCATCTGAATGTTTAATATTGAGTTGCACATTTTTATGATGTTTCACAGACGTTCAAATATGATGAACTTCAGTATTTTACTCAGTGTGTTGAATAACGCAATTGATTTATATATTTTTGCATTGAAGTAATCTTTCTTATCTGACTTTTGCATCACTATTGTGACTGCGTTCTTGAACTGAGTTGACTGTATTCTCTTCTGTAAACATCTTTCAAAGAGAAAGTATATTTGTTCTGATGCATTGTTGATGAGTCTGCGCATTATTCTATTTATGTATTTCATGTGTTTCAACGTCTTGTCAGATGTCGCTTTGTAGATGACTCTTTTAATCTCATGATGCATCAGTGAGATGTCATCTTCAATTGAGAATGAATACTTGAAGTTTATTGTGTTCAGCATGAGAATCTTTGAAGATGATGAAAAGTGAGTCTGAAACATCATTTTCGCTTTATTCTGCGCTGTTGTGATGATATCAGAGCATTCTGACTTGATTAGAGAGAAAATTGTCGCTTAAGTCAATGTATCTGCAATTGCATTTCTTGCTCATTTCGCAGTTTTGAACAGTTCTCTCGAGAATTGTTCAACGTTCTGCATAATCTTTCAATATTTACTGCATTTCTGTTTTCTGATGATCTTGCTCTTCTTGTCACATGCTTGAATATACTCTGTTCAATCATTAATGATTTAACATTTTCTTTTCATTCATCACATGCTTTTAATGATCTTTGTACACTTCTTCGTTCATTCTGCTTTGATCATTTCGTATGATCTCGCTCAAAGAGTGAAAATCTCGATAATCTTCTTCAGTGCATTCAATAGTTGCTTAGTGTACTCATTTATGCATTAACATCTCATCTCATGATTCAACAATGATTTTAACATTTGTTCTCTTAGAATATTAATGAATTTCTCTTCATTCATTGTCTTTCAGTTGCAACGCAATTTTCGCGCTGACTCTTTGCAGACTCTGAAATTTATAATTGTCTGTATTAACAGATGATTTGAGAAGTTTTTCATTTCTTCGTTGATTTTGCATCATATTAATCAATTCATAATATCATCTGTCGTGAAGATCAAATTTATTGTCATTTAAAATCTTTGATAATTTCTTGTAATTATGTCTTGAAACAGCATTAGCGATGCATCAACATTTGTGATCATTTCAATTAAATCATTTGACAATAAATGCTGTCTTGAGTAGAATGATCTTTCTCATGTGAAGTGATGCAGATTGAAATCTTTTACAAGAATGCATTCTTTCAACATGTGTAACATCTTTTTAATGTCTGAAAGACTTTCTTTTTCATGAATGACTTCATGATCTTTGAGTGATGAATTGTATGCTTCGTGAATATGTATAGCTTTCTGAGTCATCTGTGTATTATCTGTTAATGTCTGTAACATAACAATCTTAACATCTGTCTTGTGTCTGATTTTCAATTCAAAGCATTCAACTATAAACAGATCAACGCTTTATTTAGTATTGCATTACTAAGATGCATTATCATGAATATCTTTGTTCTTTCGCTCTTGTTCTATCTCGTCTTTTACATTGTCTTTCATCATTACTTTGTCGATCTCATTCACTTTTTTAAACATTGAACTGTCTTAGTTTGTGTAGTCATTTGAATATGATTATATGATCATTGTTCTGTCGCTTATAGTGTTCTTTGATCTCATTGAACCAATTTTCACCACGATTTCAACTTGTGATAGACTTTGAATTTACAAATAAAGTGAACATTATTTGTTAGAATCAACATTGTTCTCTTGATAATGCATTTAAGTAATGCAACAGTATCAATGAAATTTGAGTAGTTTGATAAAATATGAACTTGTAGAGAATTTGAGAAAGTAAGAGATATAACATCAAGTGAGATGAATTAATTTTCATGAAGAATTATTTCTGAACTGTCGAACAGAGTGAAAAGTATCTGTTAAAGTCAGCATTGTTCTCTTGATGATGCATTTGAGTAATGCAATAGTATTGATGAAATTTGAGTAGTTTGATAGAATATAAACAGATAGAGAATTTTGAAAAGTAAGAAATAGACTGATAATTCATCAAGTGAGATGAATTAATTTTCACGAAGAATTATCTCTGAACTGTTGAACAGAGTGAAAAGTATCTGTTAAAGTCAGCATTGTTCTCTTGATAATGCATTTAAGTAATGCAACAGTATCGATGAAATTTGAGTAGTTTGATAGAATATAAACAGATAGAGAATTTTGAAAAGTAAGGAAAAAACTCATCAAGTGAGATAAATTTAAGTGCAACGAGAAATATTTAATTATTATTCTTAACACTTATTTCTTAACACTTATTCAATATTTTCTTCAATTTCTTTTCTAATTTTTCAATCACTTCTTTTATCATATTTTCTTGAATCATTTTAGTAATCAACGCTTCAATAAATAATACTTTCAAAAATCAAGTTTACATAAATCAAATCAATCATTCTTGATAAACAATGACATGCAGCAAGAATGTTATCGATAATGCATACTGATAATGCAATATGACTTGTTTATTGCTGACAAGTTCATTTTTAGCATGTGCATCAGCATGTAAGACGTTTAAGAACTCGATGCATTCAAGTGATCATTATGCTATCAAAGAAACTTCAGTCTTTAAATTTACTACTACTACTAAAAAGATAATGCACATGAATAATGCATTATCTACTGACATACTAATGCTTTGCAACAGAAAAGATGCTACAAATCAGACATTGTTGCGCTGCGCAAAATTTGAAAATATCAGAAGATTGCAGAAAATCTCATTCTCAAAATGATCTTTGAAAGACTGATTAAAGAGATTATGCATGATTATGCTTAAGCGAACATGCTACAATATGATTTTCGCATTCAATGCTCTGTTTCAAGTGCTCTTCAAGAAGTCACTGAAGACTTTATGATTTTCTTTATGAAAAGTAAGTGTTTTACTCTTTTGCATTATCACTTCTGTTGTAGAATTTTCATTGACATTTTGCTCTATGCAGACATCAACTTGACAACAATTCATGTTAAATGCATCATTATTCAAGATAGAAATATGAGATTTATGAAGAATCTCATGATGAATCTTGATGTCATGTTTTTCAAGACAGACTAGAAAATGTCTGTCTTCATCAGTTAAATAAACAGTGTAATTCTTGAAATCACATTTGCATTACTCTTGTGCATTATTCTTGTGCATTGACTTGATTGTACTTCTAATAAGTACTTGCTTTAAATGCAAGACTTTTAATAAATGAGATGATATTGCAGATTTATGAATAAATCTGCATCAAAACAGTCTTCAAAGATACTTGAAATGAATCAGCAGACTCATTGATCTCTTGATCATCATTCTTCTCTTTGCAATAAATATTTCAGAGCTCAGTAATAGTCTCGTCAGAATTCAAATTCATAGTTTAATTGTAATACTTCATTAACATTATTTGTTTCATCGTTTTTGAACTCATCTGTGATCAATTTCATCGACATACTCTTCTAGCAAGACTGAAAGTTCGCTCAATATTTATCAAGAATATTGAACATGAAAGAACATCTTTAATCATTTGCGTCAATCTAGAAAAATTCAAAGCATTGTCTTTTCAAAATTGTCATGTTGAACATTTCTCATTTATAACATCAGTGCAAAGATATTAATCATCTTCATCTTGAAAAGAATGAGTATACTGAGATTATCAAAACAATGATCTTCTATCAGTTGCAACAGACTACAAGATCATTAGTAAATGATCAAATGCATTATCATAATGCATTATCTTGTCAGCATCACTTCTTGCTCTTTGTGCTTCTGCTCTCAAATCAACAGCTGAATCTTTATAGTAATGATGAAAATACTTTTTGAACTTTGTCTTGTACTTGATCTTGTAGTGAACAGACTCTTTGTCATGATCTGTATCTTCATTGTTTTTGTCATTTCAAGTCTTGTAAAGATTTAGCTTCATTGTAGAATTCAGAATATTTGCAAGATTATATATGTCATGATTCTAGTCTTTGTCTATTCTTCAACTAGTTTTCACCTGATTTCATTCTAATTGAGTCTAGCGAGAACTTGATTTAGAGATGATGTCATTGAGTCTCTGCATCATATGTGTAAGATGTCAACTCAATCGAGTTTAGCACAGAGCTGAGAAACACATATATAAGAATTGAGTTCTTTTCTATAGCTACTTTTCTTTCTTAGCATTTATTTATTAGTTAAATGACATCTCTATGACTCGCTCTAGATCGATCTCTAACAGTAAATAAATGCTAATCAACTACTCTGCTATCAACGTGTAGACAATACGAAATAATCTACTTCATTTATTCAGAAAATTCACAAGAAATTCTTTGAATTACTTTCATCAAAACACATCTGCAAATTTACTCAAATTTATCAAATCAATCACTCAATCTTACTACAATTAAATCTATTCTTATTTTTCTCACAATGATACACAACTCTGAATCAGTCGAGTCACAAACAGCTCATCTGCTTAGAAGCATTGCTAGTAGACGAGTCTTTCTTATTTCTGTCGATGCTTCAGCAAGATCTCAGAATGTCGTTATCTCATGAAACATCAACACAAGTCAACAACTTCGTCAATAAGCTATTGATCAGTCAGACAAGATCATCAAGATGCTGATCGAGCTAAGAGATCAATGAGACATGACTTTGAAACTCAATAAACAATGAATCAATGTTCAAGTCAATCACATCAAGAGACTTGATGAGCTAGAAATCAATCAAGTGACAATAGACACTCAAGAAGAGATTATTATTGAACTACGAGAGAAAGTCTTGAGTCTAAAAAAGAGACAGCGTTCAGTGAATCAGTCTCGATCTTGACAGTTTACGAAATCTCAAGCTTTTATCGAGAACTATACTCGACAAGAGTCATCTACTTTATTCGACAATGATTATTACAAGTTCTTCAAGTTTTTGAACTCATTTATATTCATTGATGAAGATGAATCAACATGAAACAGCTGAAGAATCAAGATAGATGACAAGCTTCAGACAAATATTGATCACTTCAATAATGAGAATATCTGTATTGTCTATGTGATATTTAGACTAGAAGATGATGCTGCTGAGCACATCTTCGCTTGACGTTGACATGATGTTTTGCATTCATACATCTCGATCAACGAGCTATTTGAGCATCTGAAAGAAATATACAATGAACTGAATAGAAATCGAAAGTGTCGTCATGAGTACAACGCTCTAAGACAAGCAGAAAAGTCTTTCAATGTCTTCTACTTCAACTTTATGAAGCTATTCAGCTATCTCGAATATGATGATCACACTCTAATGAACGATCTTCAAGATAAAATCAATAATTGCTTGCAGAATGCTTTATCAGTCTGTTCAGAGAATTTTACTTCGCTCACTCACTTAAGAATCTTTCTTCAAGATGTGAATAATAAACAGCGAGCTAACTATCAGCTACGCAGTCAGCTTTGCACTGTCATCATCAAAGTCACTGTTGTATCTGATAAACATGCTGCTACTTCATTATCAGTAACAACTTTGATAATCAATTATGTTAAGTCTATCATCTTTTCTATCTTTAAATCAGCAAGATCATCTATCATCTGCTATACTTGCAAGACTTCAAGTCACTTGTCAAACAACTGTTCTCAGAACAAGATTAATACTTCTGCTTCTCAAGCTTTCACTTCTCATCTACATGAAATCATCATTTCGAAGAATAAAGAGAATGAGAAAATGTCTTCTTTTGAAGATAGCGAGGCAAAAAACTAGAAACTTTCATCAAAGATGCAATGAAATATGTGTTAATTTCTTCAATGATGAGCATGTTAAATGATTCTTTTGCTTCTGAATCTTTGATTACTGAATGTGTACTTTCTAGCAATAAAATTAGTTACTCATTGAAATCATTAATAGACATCGAAGCTGCTGACTATTCATTCATTGATGAAGTGATCGCGCAGATTGTTTATGATCAGTTGCAAATTGAGTCTTTGACTTTGATTAAAGCAAAGTCAATTCGAGAATTTGACAATCATTATGCTAAGAAACTCATTACTCATGTCATTTATTTGAATCTGACTGTTTAAGATCATACGATTGACACGACTTTTATGTTGATCACTTGATTAAATCAACATCAAATAATTCTTGGAAAAACATGAATGAACAAAATTGATCTAGTAATAGATATGCAAATCGATTCTCTTTGATTTTCGAATTTCATTTCTAGTCAGAAATCAATTGTTCTACTCTCAAGTTATAAAACAATCATGAAACAGAAGAGCTTAACTTCTACTCATATATTAAAGAGATTTTTCACTTTCGTTACATATCAATTCAGTCAGAAATCACTTTCTTTCAGTCAAAAAAAGAGTTCAACTGAACAGTTAAAATCGCGTGACGCAACTTTAACTAACGTCAAAATTTCTAAATTGACGTCAGATTCAACGAACATAGCAATGATAGAAGCAGTAACATATAGAATGTTAGTTAAATGTTCAGATGTCAAGATCTTTGCTGTTATCATTTTGAAAATCGATTGACTCATAATTACAGCTGAAAACAAGTCTGAAGAAGTGAATCTGCATAAGCTTTTTCATGCTGAAGTTCTTGAGCAAGTCAAGATCAAGCTTTTCTCTGAATATCACGACTATCTAGATGTCTTTGATCAAGCAATGATTGATCAGTTATCTTCACATTGTTTCTATGATTACAAAATTGAGTTCATTGATGAAGAAATACTTTCGTGAAGCAGACTATATCAGATGTTCAATCATAAGCTTCAGAAGATAAAGAAGTATCTGATTGAACATCTGAACAAAGAGTTCATTTTCTTCAGCTTCGCATCATACGTCTCGCTCATCTTGTTCGCTGAAAAGAAAGACGAAAGTCTGCGTTTCTGCGTCGACTACAGAAAGCTCAATGCTTTAATTAAACGAAATCACTATTCTTTGTTCTTGATAGACGAGACTTTCGCTTGTATACAAGAAAGCAAATATCTGACTCAATTAAACATCATTGTCACGTTCAATAAACTGCAAATGCACTCAGATAATGAAGATCTGACTATCTTTATTACATTCTTCGACTCATACAAATATCATGTAATGCTCTTTGAATTAATCAACGAATTGACGTTCTATCAACACTATATGAACGACGTGCTGTTCAAATATCTTCATCAGTTTTGTCAGATTTATCTAGATGACATTATCATCTACAGCAAGATCTTGAAGAAACACAAGCAACATGTATGATTGATCTTGAATAGATTACAAGAAGCTGATCTACAGATAGACATTGATAAATGCAAGTTTCATGTTCAGAAAATCATCTTTTTGAGACTTTTGATATCAATCAAGAAACTTAAAATGAATTCACGAAAGATACAAGCAGTAGTTGATTGATTTACACTCAATAATCTCACTCAGATGCAGTTCTTCATTAACTTCTGCAATTTCTATCAACGCTTTATTAAGAACTTTTCGAAGATTGTTCATTCAATGATTCAACTTACTCAAAAGAAGATCATATTTGAATGAAATGAGACTTGTCAGACTGCATTCAATCACATGAAGAGATGTATGATTGAGACTTTTATACTTCGTCACTTCGATCAGACTTATGAGACTATTCTAAAAACTGACTCATTTGACTATGTAAACGACGAAGTTCTCTCTCAATATGATGACGAAGAAGTACTACATTCAATTGCTTTCTATAGCAAGAACATGTCTTCTGCTGAGTGCAACTACGAAATATATGATAAGAAACTGCTAATTATCATTTAAGCATTTGAGCATTGATGACTTAAACTGAAGTTGACTGACATTTCTATCAAGATGTTCATCAATCATCAAGCACTCATCTCATTGATGAAAGACAAGAAGCTGAGTCAATGATAAATGCATTGAGTTTAGAAGCTAGCTGATTTCAACTTCAAGATAATGTATTGATTTGACAAACAAAACATTAAGATTGATGCATTAACTTGTTGAGCTGACTTCATGTCTAGAGATTTCAACGATGAATGTGTTTGATATCAAAGAACTATTATTCTGACATTGAATTAAATGAAGATCATTGATCTAAAGAAGAATAATGATCAATTAATCTATAAATAGATTCTTGAGACTAATGAAATTGACGAGAATTGTACGCTACTTCGCGAAGCAATAGCAAGAGACGAAGCATAATGCAAAGACATCAAGCTGAAGAATTGTCGAGTTCAGAATGAAATCTTATACAAAGACAGTCAACTATGAGTCTCATTCAATGAACTTCTGCAACTGAATCTGATTCATGAGATGCACGATCAACTCTCAATAGATCATCTTGATATTCTTAGAATGATGAAAATCATCAAACGAAACTACTATTGATCATCTATGTGAAAAACGATAGATCAATATATTTGAAACTGCTATGTATGTCAACGTTCAAAGACATCAAGAAATAAATCAAACGACTTGCTTCAATCTCTATCTATATCTGAACAGCGATGATAGAACATAGTCATGAACTTCATTATTGATTTATCTGATTTGTACGATTACAACGCTATTCTGACTGTCATCTGCAAATTATCAAAAGAAAGACATTATATTTCTTGCATCATTAATGATGAAGATACTACAGTTGAAAAGACAGCTGAAATGTTGCTTCAATGAATATATTGAACTCATGATTTATCAAGCTTCATTGTATTTGATTGAGATTCTCAGTTCATTTTCATTCTCTGAAAGTCTCTTTGCAAACGACTGAGCATTTCTCTTTGATTGTTCATCATCTATGTTGAGATCGTGTCTAGATCATTCAATCAAAAAGACTCAGAGCTGATATGTATGTATTGTTCTTTAGAGATAGTTATAACAAGACATTAAGAATACAGAAGAGAAAGAGTGCGAGCTGTTCTATAAATAATGGCTTGAGACTGCGCTAGACTCGATACAGATGTGATGTAATAGATCAGATGTGTTTGTCTAAAAGAATGATGAAAGAAATGAATGAAGAAAGTGCTGAACAATGAGAAGAAGTGCTGAGAATGACTCAAAGAAATGCGCTAGGTTCAAACTAGACATAGCATCATGACTTGCTTTAATCAAATTGATTAGAATTAGATCTG
>JAABUU010005279.1_pt1 | contig 14607 bp, 15 predicted proteins | sample 5559301 | NCBI WGS metagenome assembly JAABUU01 (sample SAMN10711884, study PRJNA513360) | rock metagenome | isolation source: Antarctica rocks | place: Antarctica: Victoria Land, Richard Nunatak white | reverse complement strand
CAGCTACTTCCAACTCAGCCTGCACTATCTCACTCGCCTGCTCGCCCTGGACTGTCCCATCCACTGCTCCCTTCACTTTCGGCCCGAGCCGCGGGCTCCTCTAAAACTGTCATGAAGTCAGAACCCCCCTGACAGGGGTAGGTATGCGCCTAACGGCGGACAATCGGCCTGGATGTTGTGCCTCGTCGGACGGCCATCCACAAGGGATAGCGCCTATATGACGCGACATGTGCTATACCTACCCCTATCAGCCCTAACCCCCTCCCCCTCGCGGGGGGGAGGGGGAACACCTGGTCGGTACGCATGACCCGTGGGACCCGTGCAGCTCCACAGGTACCACCCAGCACGACAGTCGGAGGCGGGGCGAGTACCGATTCAAAGCGCTGTAACGGCGCTGCCTGGACCTGTAGGTGTTCGCGTCGCAGGCACGGTATCGCCCCTCCTCCCTGGAGGTTCATGGGCGGACAGTTTGGTGAAGGTGTGCTCGCACCGGTTCGCCGCCCGGCCACGATCCACCGTACATTGACCCTGTAGAATCGGTCTTTAGACCGTCAAAGGAAGGACCGCGCGGCAGCGCCGGTCCTGGGCCGTCCCACCGTGCTGCTTCTCGACTGTATTGTTGGATTGGGATGGTCGAGCCGCTCACGGGTGTGCTTCCCTGCTCCGCTCCCTGGTAGGAGACCGAACCCGGCGGGCGACCACCGAGCTGCGCAGGGGAGGAGTGTGTCAGGCGGACGCTGGTGCTGTGTCCCTGTTCGAGGATCTCCGTTCAGCGAGAATCGGGAGCGCGGTACTGCCGTGGGACGGGCCGGCACCGGCGCTTGCGCGCGGCACCTCCACCGGACGATCTGAAGATCGATGCTACGCATCCTGGTGGGAACGGTGAGGTGTGAAATTGTCCGCTCATGAAGGAGGGGGAGGGGTTGGGGGAGGGGGGGCAGCGTGCCCCGTGCCTCTCCACCCCCCTTCATTTCCGGTAGCTTGCGGTACAAGGTACAATGCGCTACACTGTAGCGATATGGAAACTACTGGACTCGTGACACAGATGCGCAAGGGAGCACTCGGATACTGCGTCCTGGCCTTGCTGGTCGGCCCGTCGCGCTACGGGTTTGAATTGGTACAGGCACTGGGACAGGTGGACGGGATGCTCACCAGCGAGGGAACGATTTATCCGCTCTTGAGCCGGCTGCGGCGGGAGGGATTGGTGGAGAGCGACTGGCGCGAGTCCAGCAGCGGTCCTCCGCGCCGGTATTACACCCTCACCCAGCAGGGAACCGAGGCGCTGGCCGCGTTCCGGCGCGAGTGGGCCACCTTTCGCGACGCCGTCGACACCATCTTGCAGTAAGGAGGAATGACATGACCGCACCCCACGCCTCAGACATCATCAACGGCTATCTCTCTCGGCTGGAGTCCGAGACGGCCGGCATTCCCCGGACGGAGCGCCGAGAGCTGATCGACGGCGTGCGCGAGCACATCGCAGCGGCTCGGGACCAGATGCCGGAGGAAACCGACGCAGCCCTCCTGAATCTCCTGGATCGACTGGGAGACCCAGCCGAACTGGCCCGGGAGGAGCGGGATCGGCTCGGGCTGAGAACACCAGATCCGTCGCGCAGCCGCCTGCTGGAGGTCGCGGCAGTGGTCCTGACACCCTTGATCTGGCCGGTTGGTATCATCCTGCTCTGGACTTCCAACGCCTGGAACGTGCGCGACAAACTGATCGGCACGCTGATACTGCCCGGTGGCCTGCCGATGTCCTTCTTCGTATTCCTCGCGGTGCTATCGAAGCCTCAGAGCTGTGGCTCCACGTACGTCCAGGGCCACCAAACCACCGTCTGCAGCGGAGGTTTGACTGGGATTGGCTCGGTCCTGGCAGTGCTGGTCCTGGTGCTGATCCTCTTCTCTCCCATTCTCACCGCCATCTACCTGGCTATCCGCCTTCGCCGCGGCTTGGGTTCGCGTGCCGTTGCGGCCTTTGTTTGATGGGAGTACCCGCTAGGTCTGCTCCTGTTCGACTCGCCTTGAGTGGTCGCCGGGATGCCACGACCTGCGGGACACACCGTTGGGCCGGCCGGGCAGGAGCCACGGCCACTACGGGCACGGTGTTGGCTTCAGGCAGGCATTCCCATCTGAGACTCTGTCCCGGTAGTGGCCGTGGCTCCGCCCGGCCAGCCTTCGGTGTCCCAGCGACGACACCTTCACCCCGCGCTCGGGCACGATCATCTCAGCCGAGACACGTCCCATGCCAACCAGCAACACCGCCTCCAACGACCGACAGCGGGCAGCTCTTTGGCGCTGGGAGGGGGCTAGGGGAAGAGGGGGCGCCGTACTCGCTAGTATGAGTCCATACACCGCGCACAGGAACATCGCGCTATGCTACATATCACTAACGGCACCGTCGTCACCCCCGACACCGTCTTTCGAGGAGATGTCCTGCTGGAGGGGGAGAAGATCGTGGCGCTGGGCACTGCCCTCCCCTGCTCCAGCGAGGTCGAGACCATCGACGCTACCGGCTGCCTGGTCCTGCCCGGCATCATCGACTGCCACCTCCACTTCAACCTGCTCCAGGGCGCCATCACCACGCGGGACGACTTCGAGACCGGCAGCCGCGCTGCTGCCGCCGGCGGCGTCACCTGCTTCCTCGATTACATCACGCAACAACAAGGCGAGAGCTTCGCCGGCGCCTTCGCCGCGCGACGTGCCGAGGCCGACGGTCATACGCTGGTCGACTACGGCCTGCACTTGAACGTCAACGACATCGCGCACGGCCAGCTAGCCGAGCTGCCCAGCCTGCTCGACCTCGGCATCAGCAGCATCAAAATCTACACAACGTACAAGCAGACCGGCTTCTATGTCGACGACTGGGTCTGGTACACCCTGCTTCGGGCGTCGAAGCAGCACGGGATCCTGGTCGAGGCCCACTGCGAAAATGACGACATTATGACCGGCGTGAGAGCCCAACTGATCGCCGAGGGCAAGACTGGGCTGCGGTACCATGGCCAGGCCAGACCCGCGATGGCCGAAACCGAGACGGTCTACCGCGGTCTCTATCTGGCCCGCGCCGCCCAGGCCTCCTCCTACTTCGTGCACCAATCCTCAGCCGACTCGGTCGATGCCATCGTTGAGGCCCGGCAGCGTGGCCAGCGCGCCATCACCGAGACCTGCCCGCACTACCTCCTGCTGACCGAGGACGCGTATGCCGGTCCCCACCCGGAACGCTACACCATGACACCGCCCCTGCGGGACGCGGAAAACTGCCGGCGATTATGGGCACATGTGGCGCAGGGAAACATTGCCTGCATCGGCACCGACCACTGCGGCTATACCCTGGACCACCGACTGCGGTTGGCCGATTTCACCAAAATTGCCCCCGGCATCCCGAGTACGGAGCTTCTGCTCAATCTGCTCTACAGCGAAGGGGTGGCACAAGGGCGCATCACCCTGCAGCAGCTGGTCTCCCTTCTCTCCACCAATCCCGCGCGAGTCTTCGGGCTGGCGCCAGCCAAGGGCAGCCTGTCTCCCGGGAGGGATGCGGATCTGGTGATCTTCGACCCGGAGGCACGATGGACCGTATCGGCCGGCCAGCTGGTCAGCGCGGCCGGCTACTCCCCATACGAGGGCATGACGCTGTCCGGCCGCGTCCTCACCACCCTCTCGCGCGGCAGGGTGGTCTACGACCGCGGAAACTTCCCGCCGGCCTCCGGACATGGTCGCTTTGTGAGGCGAGGACCTCACGATCCGGAGCACTCCTTCGTGTGACCGGGAGCAAGCGATACTGCCTCGTACCGTTTCAGACGCCACGGGAGAGAGCTCTCTGGCGCCGCAACCGTCAACTGTCTTGGGTTGGAGGCGGAATCGATCGGTTCTGGAGTGGTGTCTGAACAAAGCGTGAACCCGCCAAACCGTATGCGTCGATCCGGGCGCGGTGCTGTTACGCTTTACCTATAGTGGACTTTCTGCTGGCCCGGCTCCCCAACCTCGTTACCATCTTCCTGGGGATCTTCCTCGAGGCTGGTCCCTTCCTGGTCTTTGGCGTGCTGGTTTCCAGCATCCTCGAGGTCGTGATCTCTCCGGAGCGGCTGGCTCGCCTCTTTCCGCGCAATCGATTCTGGGGATTACTCTTCGGTGTCGCCCTTGGGGCTGCTGCGCCGCTCTGCGAGTGTGGCACCGTTCCGATCGCCCGCAGCTCCGTATCCAGGGGCCTGCCGCTGCCGGCTGCTATTGCCTTTCTCCTGGCGGCTCCCGTTATCAACCCGATCACCGTCGCGGCTACCTACACCGCCTTCCACAACGATCTGCGTGTCCTGGTCCTGCGTGTCGTGCTCGGCGTCTGCATCGCCCTCGCCGTTGGCGCTCTCTTCCTGCTCTGGCCACGAGACGAGTCACCCCTGCGATCACAGTCGCCAGGTCAAGCCTGTGATCATCCTGCTCACGTTCATGGTTCCCGCACGCGAGCCGTTCTGGCGCATACGGGTGGCGAACTCCCTTCGCTGATGGTGTACCTCACCGCCGCGGCCGCGGTAGCCTCTCTGCTGCAGGTGTTCTTACCCCGGATGCAGCTCGTGGCGCTGGGACAAGGGCCGCTGCTTTCGGTGGCCATTATGATGGCCATCGCGGTCGTCCTCTCGACCTGCTCCTCGGTTGATGCCTTCGTGGCGCTTGCGTTCTCGACTACCTTTGCGCCAGGGGCCATCCTCGCGTTCCTGCTGGTGAGCCCCGTGCTCAACATGAAGAGCGGCGCGCTCGTCGTGGGCCTCTTCCGGCCACGCGTGGCAGTGGCCATGATGCTGCCGGCTAGCCTGACTGTCGTCGTCGCGGCTCTGGCGATCAACTATCATCTCCTATGAGCAGCACACCTCTTCGCGATCTGTCATTTCCAGCCGTCGGGGTGGAACATGACCACGTCCACGCCGGAGACCATGACGCTCGAAATGCTGCTGCGGGCATGGGGCGGCGGGCACGTCTGTCCCAGGTTCTGGCGGCCTCGCCCTCCCTGCTCATAGCGATCCTGGTCGCTAAGCTGTGGCTGACTGGCACGCTTCAGTACTATGTCAATAGTCGCACCGTCTGGACGGTTCTGGCCGGGGGCTTGCTCTTCGGCCTGGTCGGGGCCGTTGCCATGGCGCAAGCGGTACGTGGGCAGGGGCAGAGGCTATCGTGGAAGACTCTAGTTTTTCTCGCCCCGGCCCTGGTTGGCTTGCTCCTCCCGGCCCGTCCTCTCTCCGCTGCCACCGGTCAAGCATCCTCGCTCGGCGCCTTACAGCTTGCGTCGCACGTGTCGAGCGGTAGCCCGGGTGACACCTTCGGTTCCTGGGTCAACGACCTCGCGTCCCACCCGGATCCGTCCTGGTGGGCGGGACAGCACGCGACGCTGGTCGGGTTCGTCGCGAACCAAACCGGCTTGCCGTCTCACAGTGTCATCGTCGGCCGGTATGTGGTTACCTGCTGCGTGGTCGACGCCACGTTGGTCGGCTTCCCGGTGCAGATCACTCACCATCCTCTCCCGCCAGACGGCGCCTGGGTGCAGGTAACCGGGACCTTTGGACGCGAGTACTGGACAGATCCGAGTGGCTCGCACTACCCGGTGATCGAGCACGCGCGTATTGCCCCGGTCACGGTTCCGTCCAGCCCCTACCTGTCGCCATGATGCATCGCTTCACCCTGGCCGTCGCCCTCTACGCTGGACTCTGCGTGCTCGCAGCGCTGGTGATCGTGCTTCGCGGGGACGGGCCGCATCCTCGCGTGGTCGCTATCTATCCTCCAAACTCCGACCAATACTGGCCGGGCGGGGTGGCGCAGATCACGTTCAGTCAACCAATGACGCAGGCCAGCGTCGAGAGTGCGCTCCAGGTCTCTCCGGGAGGACAGGGACAGGGAGCCTGGTACGGAAACACCTTCAACCTCCAGCCCCTCGGTGACTGGAAACCCAACGTGACCTATCACGTCACGCTGACCGGTCGGGTCGCGGATGAACTCGGCCGCCCGTTGCAGACACCGATATCCTTTTGGTTCCACGTGCACCATGTGCAGCACCTGGACTTCTGCCCGATGCACGGCGTCCGCAACGTGTGCGAGCGGATCGGTACGCGGCAGCGTCCGCTCACCCGGTCCTCCTCTCCCATCCTGCAGTACGCCCTCTCATCAGATGGCAGTACCCTCGCCTACATTCGCCGGGACCTGTCGGGACTGCCCCATCTGTTCATCATCAATGTCGACGGTACCGGCAATATACAGTTAACCCACGGGCGCGCGTACATCGACAGCGATCCGGCCTGGACCATCGATGATACGAGTGACATCTCCGACCACCGCCGGCCGGTGGTCGGGCGCGGAGCCAGGGAGCAGGTGGGTGCACAACAGCTCTGGAACATTCAGACCGATGGCTCCCAGAACGCACAAATGTGATCCGCCAGTGATGACGGCAGCCGCCGCTCCCACCGCCCGAGCGCGGACGATCCGCCTACCTCTGACCTTCGCACTCATTTTTCTCGGATTAGTGGTGGGTGTCGGTCTGCTCTGGTACGGCCTTTCACCGTCAAGTCCTCCGCTGAACCCAGCCACCCAGGCGGGACTGGTGTACAGCCGCGACGCCATGGAATGGTACAGCGGCCCTCAGGTGCGGAGCGCGCAGGTGCTGCCGCTGCGTCTGCTGCCACGCGCTCTGGCTGCCTCGGTCTCCGTGCGTGTTCGGCGCCACGTCGATGTGCCCTATCTCCTCCACCGCTACGGACCAAATCGGCAGGTCGCGCTGGTCGTCCTCTACGGCGTCTATAACTCACTGCCGCCGGATGAAGGGGTTGAGATCCGCGGCGATGCAATCACGTTGGTGGATCCGAAGACGAACCGGGTCCTCCTGCTGATGGATTAGCGTTCGTCTAACTCTTTATACTTTGGAGCTTACTGGTGCTTTCGATCCGCCACCCAATAGAGTCGACGATCTTCGTCGGTCTCCCTCCCATGCCCCGATCCAAGGAGACCACTCCCTCATGAAACGCTTTGCCCTGACACTCCTGATACCTGCGTTCATTCTTGGATTCCTTCCCAGCACCGCCGGCGCAGCTTCCAGTCCTTCCACCAGCGCAAAATACCTGTGTTTGATCGTGCTGGATGCGGGCAAACCGGAGTACGTCACGAATCACCTCTCCCAGATGCCCACCATGCGGTCCCTGATTGCGCACGGTCGCTGGTATGATCGAGCCTGGGTGAGCAGCCTCATGAGCATTACACCGCCGGACCATGCGGTGATCGGGACGGGCTCCTTCCCGAAAGACGACGGCGGCATTGTCAACTGGGACTGGGGTGTGCACAGCACGGGGAAGATTTCCCCCTCATTCCAGGCGCTGGCCAACTATCAAAACGGGTGGGCATTCAAAGTCATCAAGGACTCCGGCACGCCGACCCTCTCCGGTTTGATCCGGCAGAAGTATCCTCGCGACCCGGTGATAGCGGGCAGCGGCGCCCACTTCCATGCCGCCGGCCCCATGGGCGGCCCGGATGCCAGTTGGATCTTTTCCTACGACCGCATTGGGGGCTCGTGGGCGCCATACACCCTGGGCCAGCACCCGGTACCGGCTTCCCTGCTCCATGACCCTTCCCTCCGTACCCCACTGGCCGGGAGCAACCACAGCACCGTCCCGCTAACCTACGATCCGCTGCCGATTGGCCAGCAAGATAGCCTGGTGGCCAGTTTTGCCATCCAGACGTTGCAACGCTATCGACCACGCGCCATGATGATCAATCTGCCGGAGCCTGACACCATTGGACACTGGTCGCACCAATGGAAGCGCGACGAGGGTCTCCTGTACCTCTCATTCGATAAGGATCTGGCGCGCATAACAGCCGCCTACAAGCAGGCCGGCATTTACAACCAGACGCTGTTCGTCATCACCGCCGATCACGGCATGATCCAGTCGCAGCATCGCGTGCTCGACCGAGTGGCTGTGGTGAATCAGGTGAAGAGCATGGTTGGTCAGCAGGGCACCATTCTGACCAACGGAGGCGGGGCCGCCGGCCCCACCATGACCTCGATGTGGATCAAAAACCCTGCCGAGAATGCCCGCGTCGCCAAGGCCCTGTTTGCCAAGCACTACGACAACGTGTCGGCCATCTTCTACATCCAACATCGGGGCAGCCACTACTACTACAACATGGCCGGCTGCGAACAGTGTCCACCCGACCTGGTCAAGACCTACCGCTATCTGCTCAGTACCGAGGCCGGTCCCACCGGCGAGGACATCGGCATCCTCCTGCGAGAGAACGCGCGGAACAGTGGTCTCCCGCAGATGATGGGACGGCACGGCGGCGCCGACTGGGGCTCACAGCACGTCACCCTGGTCCTTTCCGGCCCGGGTGTCCAGGATGGGGCCTCTCAGCATCCTGCCCGCCTGGCCGATCTCGCCCCGACCATCGAGCGTTTCATGGGAATTACGCCCAAGGCCCGAGACGGCATTGTGCTGGCCGACGCCTTCCAGAATCCGAATCCGGCAGATGTCGCCACACAAAACGCCTCGGATCCGACCATGGGGGTGTATGTGAACAGCTTGATGCAGCGAGCGCAGAGCGACATCCTTCTTGAGCGCCAAAACAAGCTCCCCAACGTGGTAACCGGTGATGAGATTATCATCCACTGGAAGCGGCGTCTGGCCGTGACTATTGCCGGCGTCGTGGTGTTGATTGGAACGGCGATAGGCCTGGCATGGGCTGTTGCCGAAGTTCGGCGCAAGGGAACTGGGCTGAATTGGACGGCATGAATCTTTTCACCGGGACAGCCGAAACATCCCCTGAGCCAGGGTGACGGCTCCCTTGCTAAAGCGCATGACAAACGTTCCCGGCCCCTTGACGCCGGCCTTACGCAGCGCGCTGATCGTGAAGCGGTTGTACAGGGCGTTCGTGGTCTTGGGGTGCCGTACCGGATAGGCGCTGTCGTCCAGCACGACGGTCTCCTGCCCGGAGGATGCGACCTGTTCAATGGTCCAGTGCAGCGTCTTGCTGCGCGGCGCCGCCGAGAGGTGCGCCACATAGGCCATGGTATCGCCCGGGCCGAAGGTGCGGCGCGGGTGCGTGACCTTGATCACCTTGCCCCGATCGTTGTAGTCCAGACCGAAGTCGATGACACCGCTCATGGGCGCCGAGTACGCCGGTGCGGCCAGCACTCCAGCCTCAGGGCGCCATACCAGCAGGCACGCCATCAGCAGCAGCACGGTCACCGAGCGTGTAGCGAGCATCGTGCTAGTCCGCGCCAGACCAACGCTCGCGATGCAGCACAGTATCCAGCGTCCGGCGGCCGCGCTTGAGCGATTTGGATTTCACGTCCTCCGCGCCATGCCCGATCATGGTGACGCCGATGGGCAGAAAGTGTTCCGGTATGCCAAGGAGCTGCTGGAGCTCTCGCTGGTCCCACACACCGACAAAGGCGCCGGCTAATCCCTCGTTGACTGCCGCGAGCAAGATCAGCATCAGCGCGCATCCGGCGTCGGTGTGCCAGTAGGGCACCGGCCACTCCAGCTCCTCAGCGTCCGGATCGGGCTTCTTATCCGGCTCTCGATACCGTTCTTTATAGACTTGTTCGCTGGTGCAGATAATGATCTGTACCGGGGCCTCCGAGATGAACGGGTGCATGCCGTCCGCCACATAGTGATCTTCGCCGGCAATCTGGGCAACGCGTTGCCGGGTCGCCTGCTCGGTGACGGCCACAAAGGAGACACCCTGGCTGAAGCCGGCGCTCGGCGCATGCCGCGCCGCTTCCACGATCCGTGCAACGGTCTCGTCCGGCACCGGCTGTGCGGTAAAGTGCCGCACCATGCGCCGCTTACGAACCACATCCTGAAAGTCCATGCCATCAGTATACGGCTCGCGGACCTCAGCCCGGTGGTCAATAATAAGAAACATGAGTCATGCATCCCGGCACCCCTGGCACTCGGCGGCTGTCCTTGCCCTGCTCACCGCACTGGCTCTGGCGGCGGTCGCCGCCGCCACCTACCGGCCCTACCAGCCCCCGACGCCAGCCAGCCCCGGCCCAGCCCCTAGCCGGAGCAGCGCACCCCGCTATCCCATCAAGCACGTGGTCATCATCGTGCGCGAGAACCACAGCTTCGATAACGTCTTTGGCCGGTTCCCCGGCGCCGATGGGACCAGGCATACCGAGTTGGCTTCGGGACGAACCGTACCGCTGCTGCATACCCCGGATCACACCGTGCTCGACATCAGCCACGACGGCGACGCGGCAAGCTTTGCGGTGGATCAGGGCCGCATGGACCGCTTCGCCGAACTGCCGGGCGCCGTCCAGAATGGTCGCGACCTCGCCAATTCCCAGTACCAGCAGACGGACATCCCCAACTACTGGAAGTACGCCTCGACCTACACCCTGGACGATCACTTTTTCGCCACCATCATGGGCCCGAGCTATCCCAATCATCTGGTCCTGATCACCGCCAGCTCGCACGACACAGTGGATAATCCGCGAGGCCAGACCAACCACGCCTGGGGCTGCGACGGCGGCCGCTATTCGGTGGTCACCACCATCGATCCGCTCACCGGCAAGCACGGCCTGATCAAGCCATGCTTCGATATCCCCACGCTGGTCGATGTCATGCAGCGCCACCATCTCTCCTGGAAGTACTACGCTCCGCGCGCCTACGACTCCGGGTACATCTGGTCCGCGCTGGACAGTATTCGCCATATCCGGTACTCCCGGCTCTGGAACACCAGGGTGCCGCGCGACACCCAGTTCATCTCAGACGTTCGAGCCGGGCATCTGCCGGCGGTCAGCTGGCTGGTGACCAACGAGGAGTTGAGTGAGCACCCCCCATATAGCATGTGCGTTGGGGAAGGCTGGACAGTCCAGCATATCAACGCCATCATGCGGAGCCCTCTCTGGCGATCCACTCTGATCGTGCTCACGTGGGACGACTTTGGTGGCTTTTTCGATCACGTCGCACCGCCCGTCAAAGACTTCATCAGTTTGGGGCCGCGCGTTCCCACCATCCTGATCTCACCGTATGCGCGACCCGGCTTCATCGATCATCGGGACATGGACTTCAACTCCATCCTGAAATTCATCGAGACCGACTTTCATCTGCCGCCCGTCGCCAATCGAGATCGCCAGGCATCCTCACTGCTGAGTTCGCTGGACTTCAAGCAGCGGCCACTCAAGCCGTTGCCGCTGCGCCCGCACACCTGCAGCGCCAGCGCACGGAGCGGCTTACCGCCGATTGTGGGCGCCTATCTCAAGCTGATCCATCACAATTACGGCGACGAAATTCTGCTGCGGCTCAAGGGTGAGACCCTGGCAACCCTGCTCTTTCGCCCCTCGGTATCCGTACGTATGTCCGGGAGCAAGCCGGCTTCCCTCTCCGACTTCCGTCTGGGCGACCACCTCTCCGCGACGGCCCGACCGGACCCGCAGCGCGCCCTGACCTACAATGCGAGCCGCATCCAGGACCTCGACCTGCAAGCCTTCAACGGGCGCCATGGGTTGGTGGTGGGCATGAGTCAGGAGGCGGAGACCATCAACGTCCGCTTTGGCGCACGCACCCTGCTCATCAACCTCGATCCCAAGACCCGCATCATCGGGCTGGACGGAAAAGGCGCCACTATCGCTTCCCTGACGTCCGGTCGTGGCGTGGACCTCACGGGCATTTATAACCATCGTACTGACGAACTCACGCGCGCCTTCACCATCCGCATCGTCACTCTGGCCCACGGCAAGGGCAAAACCAAACCATAAGGAACCCGTATGCAAGCACCGCAACACGTCTACGAACTCGATACCGACGCGCTCATGGCCGGCCTGCAGCGTGCGCTGGAGGAGCGTGGGTATGAGGTTATCGAACAAGCGCCCGCCGGTGTGTGGTGGCTCACGACTGGGCACGAGCCGAGCATCGCAGCCGGCGAGCTGGCTGCGATACTGAAACGCCTCATCGCGGAACGGATGCAAGAGGTTGAGCAATAGGCGATGGATCAGTTACGCCAGGGCCGGACCCGCCACCTTGAGCGCTGCCCGGCGCTCGAACTCGAGTCGTGCACAACGCAGGCGAAGCAGCGCGACATCTCGCCTGGTTCGCGTGCTACACCGTGCGCACCGCTCCGCGCACCGCAACTCGCATACTAGCTCCTCGTCGGACAGATGGGCATCATGTTCAGCAATTCGGGTTGCAAATGTCATCGACTTCATGGCCGATACCTCGTGTTAGGTCTTCCTAACATCACTGTAGCAAGTGCCGGGTATAGCGCCAAAGAGAAATGCCGTCGTCACATTAATACCCCAACGCCAGGCTGTCGTGACGAGGATCGGCGGCGCCGGCATACACCCCGTCCTCCAGAATCTCGATAGCATGGGCGTGGCCCATGGCCGAGGTGTAGGCGTTGAGCACGCGGGTACTATGACCGCGTTCGGCCACCGCAGCCACCACCTCGGGCGGGAAACGTCCCTCCAGGTCGATGCCCGGCATGCCGTCTCGCGCGCCCACCGCGACATCGAAGCGCGGCGCGTCGATCGCCTGGTCGACGGCCAGGCCTTGATCGATCATGCGGGTGAGGATCTGGACATGGATCTGGGGCTGGGTATTCCCACCCATGCTGCCGAACACCAGCCAGGGCTTGCCGTCCCGGAAGGCCATGCCTGGCATGAGCGTGTGCATGGTGCGTTTGCGCGGCGCGATCACGTTCACGTGGTCCGGGTCCAGCGAGAACCAGGCGCCGCGATTCTGGAGCATGATGCCCGTTTCCCCCGCCATGACGCCGCTGCCGATACCCATGTAGTTGCTTTCGATCAGGGAGACCAGATTCCCATCATGGTCGGCGGTGCAGAGATAAATGGTGTCTCCGTGCGAGCCGTGCGACACGGCTCCGGAGGCACGATCGCCCACCAAGCTTGCTCGCATCTGGGCATACTCAGGCGAAAGCAGCTTTTGGGGGTCAATGGTCATGTGGTTCGGATCGCTTAGAAAGGCGTCGCGATCGGCATAGGCCAGGCGGGTGGCCTCGGCAAAGAGGTGGATATATTCCGCGCCGCCCTGTTGGATGCCCTCCGCCGGCAGCCGCTGGAGCATGTTCAGGATCATGAGGGCCACGATGCCCTGCGTGTTGGGCGGGAGTTCGTACACATCGACATCCCGGTAGCGCACGGAGAGCGGCTCAACCCAATCAGACCGATGATCCGCCAGGTCCTCCAACGAGAGCAGCCCCCCAACGGCCCGGAAGCTGCGCACCAGCTCCTGAGCCACCTCGCCGCGATAGTACACCTCCGGCCCGCCTTGGGCAATGGCGCGCAGCGTGTGTGCCATGCGCGGCTGTTTCAGCACCTGTCCCTCGCGCGGGGCCGAGCCACCGGGCAGAAAGGTTTCCCGGGCCGGGGTATCGGGATGCAAGATCGACGCGCTGGCAGCCAGCGATCGCGAGAAATTGGCGGTGACCGCAAAGCCATCCTCGGCATAGTGAATGGCATCGGCCAGCAGGTCGGCGAAGGGCAGTGTGCCATAGCGATCGTGCAGCTTCCCCCAGGCCTCGACGCAGCCGGGTACGGTAACCGGTAGCACGCCCCGGGCCGGCATCCGGTCCCCACCGGCCAACTCACGTACCCGATCCAGCGTCGCTTCCGCCGGCGCCCGTCCACTCCCGTTCAGCCCCGCCAGTTCCTGGTCCGCGGGCGTGTAGACCAGCGCAAAGAGATCGCCGCCGATGCCGCAGACGTACGGCGTCACCACCGCCAGGACGGCATTGGTCGCGATAGCCGCATCCATCGCGCTGCCGCCCCGGCGTAAAATAGCAAGCCCGGCTCCGGTGGCTAGATAATGGGGAGAGGCAACCATACCCCGCCGGCCCATCGGTCTCATAGCACGCTCCTTGATCTTCGACGATCTATCGATAGTAACGACAAAGGGATGTACGCAAAATGGTATCAGTCACAGCGATCAATCGAGCGGTCCAGTTTGGCCTCGGCACCGGACTTCGGTCCATGACACCCCTGGCCGCCCTCAGTTGGGCTGCCTCCACGGGCCGTGCGCCCGCCCCTTCCGGATCCCCGCTCCAATTTCTCGGAAACCGCGTCGTCGCGCGCCTGCTGCTCCTCATGGCGGCGGGTGAGTTGGTGGCGGACAAGCTTCCCATGACTCCCAAGCGGACGATGCCGGCGTCATTGATCGGACGTGTCGGGCTGGGCGCGCTCTGCGGCGTAGTCGTCTGCAGCCAGGAGCAGCAGCCGGTCGCCCTGGGAGCCGGCATCGGCGCCCTGGCGGCAGGCTGGAGCACCTATGCCGCGACGGCCGGCCGCGCCGTGCTAACCGAGATGGGTCTGCCGGATGTCGCTGTGGCGCTGGCGGAAGATGTGCTGACCGGGGCTCTGTCGCTGGCGGCAGTACATGGGAAATGAGGAAAGTGATGGTGTGCCCCCTCGCCCTCCTCCGGCGCACCCTCATCCCCAACCCCTCGCCCGCGGGAGAAGGGAGTCCTTTAGCCACCGGCGTCGCACAAAGACTCCCCCCTCTCCCGCGGGCCTAGACTTTGGCCATTTGGGGTAGTGGTGAGGGAAGAAGAGGCAGAATAAGACAGACCCACCTCATGCTAAAGGAACGATCTGTGCTTACCCTGCCTCCCGACATTATGGCTGTCCTG
>JAABUU010005271.1_pt1 | contig 14629 bp, 16 predicted proteins | sample 5559301 | NCBI WGS metagenome assembly JAABUU01 (sample SAMN10711884, study PRJNA513360) | rock metagenome | isolation source: Antarctica rocks | place: Antarctica: Victoria Land, Richard Nunatak white | reverse complement strand
TAACGGACTCTCGTTCAGGCTTGTAGAAGTCGTCTTGGTGCAAGATAGAGGTGTGCGGGAAGATGTCGCGCAGGAGCCGGCTCAGTGTCGTCTTGCCACTCGAGGAGCAGCCACTTATGCCGATGATGGTTGCTTTTCGGTCCGGGTTGGTGGCCATCGGGATGGGCTGGTTTGGGAGGTGGGGGGTTGTCTGGTTGGGGTTTGCGAAGTTGGGCCTGGAGGCGCGGGGTTGGAAGGAGTTTGGGGGTCCATTGAGAGTTGGTTCGAGATTGTGTTAGATGGCGAGGTTGTTCGTTGATCACCTCGGCATTGCGGTGGGATAGACTTGAAATGAAATACAGGTAAGGGTAGGGCAAGGGTGGGGGGCTAGTGGGGAATGTGCGTGTATCGCCTAGTATGGCGAGCGCTTCCAGGATTTGAGAACCTGGTAGATAAATGTATGAGGCTCATTCTACTACTTCGTATGTTACTAGGTAGTGAATTCCATCTGGATGCTTTTCGTTACTATTAGACGTGGCTGACTGCTGATGGTACAATACTCGCGTATCGAGGGAAGGGAGAGAAAAGGAGGGAAAGAGCGGAAGCGTTGATCTAGTTCCACTTGCCGAGTATAAGTATAACCTCCTTGGTGTATTTCAAGACAACCCAGTAGGACACATGAAGAGGATGGACCATATGGTAGTGGAAGACAGAGTCTATGCAGATCTATCTACAGGATCAAACCCCCGATGAATACAACTTTTTTTTTTCTTGGCAGGAGTCCAGCAGACTGGCTACCTTTCCACCCCGTCCACGTTTCGCCAACTTCGTGAGTATGAACAAGATGTTGAGCTCTATTGTAATGAGGGCAAATTTCGCCGGGATAGTCTTTATTGCGGGTGAGCACACTGATGTCACAAACGCCAAACCCACGTGTGGGCCAGTAAGTCCGTCGACACATTATCGGCGTGGTCAATCATCAAGAAGCTTTTGATAGGCGAAAACTTGCTGAGGACCTCTTAGTTAGTAGCGGAGCCAAGAAGAGAGCAATTGTGGGATGTCACTGTCAGCAAAGCTGGCACGGACATGACTTCAGCGCTAAGAACAAACATTAGCGTTCCACTCATTGTTGAGGGTTCAGGATGACTCTGTCCTTGCCTAAGACTAGATGACGTACTATACGATGGCTACCATCTCAGACCGTTGACGCTGAAAAGCCGAGTATTTGTGGCCAAGCTACGCAGACGGTACCGATCTGGCAGCGACAGTTTCGGCTCCTCCTCTCCCCCCAATCTTACTCAAAGCATCTTGTTGCACTTTGCTCAATACAGTCTGGCGTAAAGACTTGGCCTTCCCGGAAGCTTGCGGCGATGGCATGAAGCCAATAGCCACAAGATAGCTGAGATATATCCCCAAGACGTCTTCTGTGACACCTGTGCCTGTGCTGACATCCTCGCCCGTCCACTCGGCATCGGCTCTCAGAGCGGTGGCTGTGTTGCTGTCATCGAGTTCTGGGGCTTTGGTGTTCTGAGGCAAGTATCCGGTTACGAAATGGTACAAAGGCATCCTAGCAGAGTCGTCAGTAATCTCATACATCGTCGATAGATTGTACGCGCTAAATAGAGACATACAATGCATGCGGTTCCCTGCTCCCTTCAACAAAATTACTCAAGGATGCTCGCCATGTGTCATAGTCGACCTCTGGAACGTCGAAGCCATACAGCTGAAGAGTACCAAGGAACTCATTGAACGTGAGTCTAGGATGACTTGCCACTTGACAAACACCAAGATTAGATTTCGCAGGAGAGAAAGCTGCAGCGACAACAACGCGAGCGACGTGGTCAACAGGAACCATATTAATTGTGTTCGTGATGTTGGGTCGACTCAACAGCTGCACACAACCTTTCATCATTCGGATAAGGAAGTCGTCAGTGTTCGTCACTATTGCTTGTCAGTGATCATGTTCTTGCCTACATTTGACATATTACTCACCTCCTGTCTTTGAATCACCCGTAACATAACCGGGTCTGATGATACTTCCGCTTAACCCTCTTCTACCCGCTTCTCTGACGAGATATTCTGAGACCCATTTACTCTGACCATAACCCGTGCCGAGCCCTTCCCTACTGCCCTGAAGGTCATCGTCCTCACTCACACCTTTGCCTCCGGATCGTATGCTTCTCTCGGACAGTTGAACGTAATAGTCTGTGTCAAGGACACTCGTGGAGCTGACAAAAGCAAAGCGTTTTGGCCTACCGGCTGAACACAGAGCTAGTGCGTCTATAGTCCCTTGCACATTCGGTGCCTTGAGGTTGGAGTAAGGTAAAACCCAATGGACCTGTGCTCCGTTATGTATTACCACGTCCACCTCATCTGTTATGCGTTGCCATGTAGTTTTCTCCATGCCCAATCTTTGCTCACCCAGATTGCCGGTCACGCCTTCAATTTTGGAGGCCCATGAATCTGACCAGATCCCATAAGCCTGACAGGTGTCACGAATTCGGTCAAGCGGTGAACTCGACTTTCTCTCTCGGACAAGCGCAATAACCTTTACGGAAGGTGACGTTCGAGTCAATAAATCTTTCAGAATGAATGCGCCCAAGAATCCAGTAACACCAGTCAAGAACACTGTCCGAGTAGCCGCAGACCAGACGGGATGGTGATCTTGATGCTTTGGAAAGGATACCGGAAGGTTCTTGGCCAGTTCCTGGGCATCGCGTGCGTACTCCTCCTCGGTCAACCTATTCAGATTGTTCATCTGCCCACTTGCGTTGGCGACCGTGCCGTTGGCGCCGTTCAAAAGGTCTCCGGAGCTTGATGCACCTCCAACCTCATGTGCGAAACCCCTTAAGGTAGGACTTCTAAAGATGGACGTCATAGAAACTCCCGCATCTTTCCATTCGCGCTTCACACGAAGAATCATCATCTGCGCGAGAATACTATGACCACCAATATCAAAGAACGAGTCTGCTGGGCTGAGTGTTTCTGCATGTACACTTGGAATGAGACCAGCCCAGATGCTGGCAATTTTGCTCTCGGTAGGTGAAAGTGGGGAGGATGTTGTTGATGTTCTGCGCGGTGCGGCAGCTGCAAGCTCGGCGACGTCAGGGAAAGGCAATGCAGGCTTGTCAATCTTTCCGTTAGGGTTCAGAGGCATCCGCATCAAGGGGATTACAACCGAAGGCACCGCGTAAGAGGGAAGCTTCGTCTTCAAGACTGTCCTTATGTCCTCTCGCAGGTGACGAAATCTTCTGAGCATGCCGATCATTCCTTCTTCTTCAGATCTATCTACCAACCCTTTCTCCTTAAGCCAACTGGGCCACTGGCTCATCTCCGGGACGATGTAGCTGACCAAAGTGGGTTCTTCGTCCTTGTCCCTCCTGACAAGAGTTATTCTCTCGCGAACAAGGGGATGGTCAGACAGGTGTTTGTTGATTTCTCCGAGCTCAATTCTGAAGCCTCTAATCTTGACTTGATCGTCAGCTCGTCCCGTGCATTCGACATCGCCTGAGGGTAAGTATCTTCCCAGATCGCCAGACCGATATAACCTATCCCTGGGCCCAAGGTAGTAAGCTCTCCAGGGTTCCTCAGCGCCCCTCTCCTGCACCCTCCTTCTATCGAGTTCAATCCACTTTTCTGGGTCTACGAACCAGTTCTGCAAGAATTTCTTGGCGCTCAATACGGGATCTCCTAAATAACCTTCGGCGAGACCCCCGGCCCTCACATATATCTCCCCAACCTCTCCGACTTCACACATCTTAGTGTGATCTGCAGTATTAACGACCAAGAGCTGCACATCATACATTCCTCTGCCTGCAGGAATCACATCCTTCATGGAGTTGAGAAATGTCGGATCTTGCCTCTTGCATGGAATTTCGAAAAAGCTGACGGCTCTCTGCGTTTCCGTTGTACCGTACATATTCACAATGTTGATGTTGGGAGCCAGACGCTGGAGCATCATGCAGTCACGCTTGATTAAGATATCTCCGACAAAGAAAGCATGATGTAAAGCCGGGAACTCTGCACTAGCTCCACCGACCAGGATCTGCCCCATTGCAGGTGTAAGATGAGTCACTGTTGCACCATGTTCACGCATCCACTCTGCCAGTCGTTCGTGCTGGATATTTTCTTTGGAAGGTACGAGAAGATGAGCCCCAAGAAACAAGGGCGTGAAGATGTCACGCTGGATGGGATCATGCGCTATCCCACTAAGCATCGTGAAGCGATCATCCCGGGAAAGTTGAAACCTTTCTGACATCCATGGGAAATAGTAAGCCAACGAAAAATGTCTGCCGCGAACCCCTTTTGGTCTGCCTTCCGAGCCAGATGTGAATGACAGGGTTGGAGTCGAGTCGGGGCCGACAGTGATGCCTAGAGACTTTGCACCCAAGATCATCTGAGGGCTTAGGATATCTTTGCCGTCAGATGGTCCACCGAGTAAGGCACCATCGTCTTGAATAAGCAGCCCCGGTACTTCTGTTCTCAAATGTAAGCTCTTCTTGATATACGACCGGACCTTGTCCGCGAGCGACCCAGCTTCTTTAGTAGCCTTCTCGATGACCACTAAAGCGCGGGGCTGGGCAACTTCGAGATATATAATCTGCCTATCCGGCGGATAGGCTGGATCTATAACAGAAAATGTCGCGCCAGCTTTCAAGACACCCATGACAGCCACTACCAGATCTACACCACGATAAGCGTATACCATCACGACTTCCCCTCTTTGCACCCCACTTGCAACGAGATGGTGAGCTAGGATGTTGGAAGCCTCGTTGATCTGCCTGTAACTAAACTCCCGGCGTGGGTTGGTCTCCGAGGCAGTCTCAACAACGCATAGTCGATCGGGGTGAGCCTCCGCATTAGCGGCGAAGATGTCGTGAATGGCACCACGGAACTCAGACCAGTGAAGATCTGAGGTGGGATCCGGGAGAACAGGGGTTCCATTACTCGACGCCGACTTGGATTGCTCATGAGGTCGATGTGTTCGGTTCTGAAGTGGTATCTCTGCGCCGGACTGCGCCGGAGTAGGGCTAGCACCATCCATGCTTTGGTACACTGATATTGTAAGAACAACAAGACCAATTGCCCAAGGGTCAGATCCAATCGGGGCAAGACAACTCTTGTCAAACGATCGCTTGGAAAACCTTCCCACAGAGATTGTAAGTCTATACAGATTTGAATCAGTCGAAGTCTTCTTCTTGTGACCACCTCTTGGGCTACTCGACTGTGCCAGTGATTTGTGGTCGTCTACTGTTGAACTCCAACTGAACAGCAACTCTGCCTTCAGTGATGATACCTCCAGGTGGTCTTGACAGTTTTGCAATTAATTGTGTGACTCCCATCCCATTTCATTGATTTCATTCCTCCGTCAACAGTATTTTACCTTGAAACGGCAAGGTGCGTGGATTACCTAATCTTGGCTGTGACTGGTGCGCGCAGCCGCCAGGTACGTGAAACAAATATAACAACATCTTCAAAACCATCACTGTCTTTACCTTCATGGCATCACGACACCTATAGAAGCCGAGGGGGAACGCCTTACCTCAGAGTCAGCGATCTCAGTACTCTCGCTTGACAGAATCACCTAGCCCTGGTACGCTGGAGTCACGCCAGGGACTGCGACTATATCACGACCTCAAGGGGGTTCGCTGCGTCGGATGGAGGCATCACTCGCCCTTTGAAGCGCTTTTCGCCTGGCAGCAGCGCCCTGTGCCTAAGCTGAGTTCACGATACGCCTTGACTTAATCTGGGGCTTGACCGCAGCTGTTGGATCATGCCTGTACAGCACACACTGTTTGGCTTGACCCTGCCCAGTACAAGGCGAATGCCTCCTCGGAGAATAATCATTGTCCTTGGAATAGTCCTTTTCTTTGCCGTCTCAACCATCCTCTTTACAGTACCGTCCTCATTACCGACAGTCCCATCCACAGTAGCGCGCCTCTCCGATAGTGCCAAGGATGCCGCGCAGCACATTCACAAACCGAAGCTTCCCAAGCTGACTGTTCCGAGTATACATATACCTTTCAGACAGACTGGACACAAGCCACCGGTACAGAAGAACAGCACAAGCGGTGAAGCGGAATGGTTCAGTGACTGGAAATGGCTCAACCCGTTCTCATCATCGATCACGCTCGATGAGAATCGCTCAGTCCTTCCACCACCGAGGCGACGACCTCCGATATATACATTCTACGAGCCTAGTAGCAAGGATGAGGCAACGAGCGCTGCAGAGAACAAGCTACTCTTGACGTGGAGGCGAGCATGGTGGGCTCAAGGATTTCACCCTGTCGTACTCGGCAGGGACGAAGCCATGAACAACCCCCTGTACGAAGGGCTGCAGAGCAAAGGATTGAACAAAGAACTGGAGACGGAAGTGGTCAGATGGCTAGCCTGGGGTCACATGGGTACGGGCATTCTTGCCAACTGGCTAGCTGTTCCTATGGGTCCATACGAGGACCACCTCCTTTCATATCTTCGTCGGGGCGAATATCCTACGCTCACACGATACAGAGGTCTCGAGTCAGGGTTTTTTTCTGGTGACTCCATGGCCATCAACGTTGCGGTGAAAGAAGTGCTCCAGAGTTCTGAACTGAAGGATCTCACATCAATCATCGACGCCATACCGACGACCATGTTCAAAGAGGACCCGCGACCTAAATCAATCGCGTTCTACAGTTCCACAGCCATCAACACTCACTATGAAACTCTCGCCAAAAAGCTCGACGAATCCAAGTCCGCTGGTCTGGATGCCCTGCAACAGCTGATCAGCTCTCACCTGCACACAACATTCCAAGACTCCTTCAAAAGCGGCGTCGCCGTCCTCAAACCCCATCCAGCACACACCACCACCCTAGTGGAGCCCGCCCTCAAACTGGCCGCGCTCCTCACCCAATGCCCCGAAACGCCCCTCCCCTCCTCCTGCCCACCCAACCTCCCATCATGCACCCCCTGCAACACCGCACACCCCATACCAATCACCACCCCGCAAGCACTCCGCAACACCTCCACCCTCTACACCATCGGCCTGATCCCGCACCCCTACACCCTGGCCTCGCTCATCGCCCGCCGCGACACGCTCGAGACGCGCTACATTCGGCGCGAAACCACCCGCGACCGCTGGCTGCTGGCCGCCACGGAAGAGCTGCTGGGGCCAGACATCGGCGGCCCCGCCCGCCTCGTTCGCTTTAAAGACGCCGTCGCGGGCGACTTCGGCGCCCCGCACGCCCTCTGGCTCACGGCCGAGAAGGACGTCCCGCCGACCGAGCTGGACTGGCATTTCGGCTTCGCTCTCCCGCGCAACGCGACGAGTCCCGTCCCCGTCCCGGGTTCCGGCGAGGCTCGCCCGCCGCCGGCGGCGCCGTCGCCTAAGGAGCTGGAGGTGGAGAGGTATGTTCTCGCGAAGGCGAGGGAGGCGCTGAAGAGTAGGGAGCGGCCGCGGGTGGGGATCCGGGAGGTTGTGGAGGCGTGGAATTTGGCGGATACGGAGGCTTGGCGGTTCGTGAGGGCGTATAGGGCGAGCGCCAAGGTCGAGAGGCTGAAGTGGGAGGAGAAGGAGAGGGGGTTTGCGGGGGCGGAGAGGGTTCGTGGGAGTGCTTGGGGGAGGTGGTTCGATCGAGAATAGGAGGGTGATTTACTGCGCTTGTTTTGGCGTGTTGTGAGTTGTTGTGTTGGATTTCTGGTGCGTAGTATATAGGGCTATTTAGGCCTTTCGTGCATGGTCTGGAGACGTGTGAATCTAGAAGTATTGAAAGAGATATCCCGCGTGAGCTAGAAGCTCAATGCAATACTGGTATCATTACCAACCCTCCGTCAGCCTGAACGACTGTATGGAGCCTCCCACAGCCTATACTCATTCCATAAGCAAGAGCGCGTGAACAAGTTGCAACGCCATGCCATACACCGACCTTCTAAACAAAGAAACCCCCACTTAAGCCTCCCCGCCCAACCGCCTGATATCGGCCCTCACGTCCTCCGCCCTCTTCAGCAAGCCCCGATACCTCACCGCCACCTCCCCCATATTCCCCTCCTTGACGGCCTCATATTCCGTCAACCTCCGCTCCGCAACCGCCTCCCTCTCCCTCAGCCCTCTCTTCACACTCACCAAATGCTCACTATACGCTGCCAATGCACCCCGCGCCTCAGGGCTATAAATCTCCGCTAGGGCCTCGAGCTTCGCGATCCTAGTTCCCATGACCTACATCAGCATCCATCCGAATGCAATACCATCCAATCCAGTCCATCCAGTCCACCAAACGCGCACTTCCACACCACACACAAAGAGCCGGAACGAAAGAGGTAAGAACAGCAGGAGAAAAATACCGCAACTTGGCCTCCCAACTCCCCGCCACGACGACCAGGAGTTCGGCCCGAGCCTTCATTTCCCGCTGCACGCTGCCGTACTTTGTCTGTTCGAGGACGCGGATCAGGGTTTCGAGAAGATCGCGATGGGTGTCGAGGATGGAGCGGGCGGTGGACAGGAGGGCAAGGCGGGAGGTGGAGAGGGTGGTGTGTGAGGTTAGGATGGCGTGGCGGAGGGTTGTTAAGGTTTGGGCGAGGTCTGTGGGTGTCTGGGCCGGGTCTGCGGTGGGTTAGTCAGGTTGAGCGTAGTTGGTGTTTTGTGGGGAGGTGAACGGGGTGCGGGCGATGGGGGAGGAGACCTGGTGCGTAGGCTAGGTCTGCGAGAGACTTGAGCGTGGTTGAGAGGTGCGTCGAGAGGGCTTTGCCGATGGTGCCTAGGTGCTCGAGGAAGTAGTCCACGTCATTGCGCAGAAGCTCTTTGTCTTCGGGCGACAGGCGCGTGTTGAGTCGCGCCGCGAAGAGCTGGATGACTTCTTGTAGCTGTTCTGGTGTGAGCGAATATGTGACGTGCGAGGCTGTGGTCTGGACTTGCGAACCTCGTCAGGGAGATCGCGGGTTCCATGGGTAATTCGTGGTAGAGTGTGCTTTAAAATGCGGGTCTTTGATAGTTGGGTTTGTAAGGTTTGGAGGGCCTACTGGTTGTGATGATTAGCATACTGGAGTGTTGAGAGAGCCATGGGGTTAATTACCTCGGGTGGTGCACTTGTTGTTGAGCCAGAGGTCGGGTTTTTGCTTGAGCCATCTGGATTGAGAATTGAGGCCGTCAGATGTTTGTATAAGTGCGAGAACTTGGGGTTGTTGTGGAGAGTGGTGGGGTCGAGTGGGGTTAGCATTATGAGAAGAGTACAGGGCCGAGGACGAGTAGAAGTTTGAGTTCAAGAGGGTACGGGAAACGCGTTTCAAGCGCCTGTGCACGTGATGACTCGATATCTTAGGTAAGCAATATTTCCTCAAAGGCACTGTGAAGACGTTTGAAGCAAACCACGGGCACGTATCTTGCAAGACATGTTAAGTTATGTAAAGATATATCTGGCAATTCGTTACATAAGTCAAAGCTCCTTTGTGCAATCTGTCGATCAAGTAGTGGCCTGATGAAAGTATGAAGCTGGGGTCCTCGTGAAACCTGCACCACGCACGGCGTGGTGTCAGGGCAAAGCTAATGCAGTCACTTAACAATATTGTCTTCTGCCAAGACCCCTCCCTGTCCTTCGAATGGCACGGGAAACCATTCCTCGCGTATTCGATGCATTTGGCATTGCGCAACGAGCGCGGACGGGCCCAGGTCCGGGCTTGGCAAGCCTACCCTCCTCCCTTTCGAGTAAACAGCCCCGATTACTTCATGAAATATAGACAAGGTAGGGCTACAGAGAGGGATTGGGAGTCTTGTGATTCTGGTTGTGTAACAAGTCCGCCCTCACTTCTTCGCTGTCCGGAATCGACCCCTTTTCTTCACCATCGTGTTTACTTTCCAACGTGCTCTACCCCGTTTTGATATCTTGCTGTCTTTGCATGCAGACAATGCTTGAGAAAGTCTATGTGTGGTGTGATTGAAAGGCGGGTACACCCCCCTCGAATGCGAGGGGACAGGACGCGGACCCTTCGACCAGACTGGATGGGCCCCGGATTGAGCCCAGACGTGGGCGGCTCAGAGGGCAGCCTCGTGTACCACAGCAGTCAGGTAGGGCTTCGTCCACCTTACTTGGCATCGAGGGTATAAAAACACCCCGTCCAGGATCAAAGTGTGAGATTCAAGAAGCATTCCGATATCTCCCCGAGCACTAAAACAATCACGTATCTTTCAACTGGAAGTTACGATTCCCACTCAACATGAAGCTTACTGCCACCCTCCTAGCCCTCGTCCTCCCTCTCACCGTCCACGCCAACCCCATCACCAGCCCGGACGCCGCCCCCGCCGCCGAGCCCGCCGCCCTCGAAGCCCGCAACCTCAGCTGCCGCATCACCGGCGACGGCGTACGCTACCGGCGCTGCCCGAGCACAACCGACCCCAACTGCGACGCCGTTGGGCAGTACGCCAAGGGCACGGTCGTGAAATTCACGTGCTATAACGACCATGGCAGCTCCGTCCATGGTGATATGTAAGTCCGTCGGTCCTCTTCGCTCCAAACGTCAGTAAGGTTGGGTAGGCTGATGGATGAATCGTAGGGTTTGGTATAAGAATACCCGCGGGTATTATGTATCTGGGTGGTATATTGGGGATTGCAACTGGTGAGTGTTTCTTCTGTGGTTCTGCTCTTGGCTTCCTGTCTCGTGGTGTGACGGGTGACTTATTGCTTCGCAGGAAGCGTGCCGTCGTGCTAAGCACCTCCCCCTTGCGGACTTGGTTAGGTCTCTCTGGAACATGGTTGTAGCGGGCTTGGTAGGCTTGGATCAATTTGACAGTGACGAACATCTGGTGGATGGCTTTGTGAACGGGCCTGTAGGAGGGAACTTGGTTTCGATCCTTCATTGCTTTTTCGTGTCAGTCTCTCGGTAGATTCTTCGTTCGCTCTCACGTACAGTGCTATATCAGCTCTCTAAACTCAAGAGTGAAAAGATACAACGATGAGCCTGATATACGTGCAAAGTACTCAACCTAGCTTTTAGAACGGTTACCGTTGTGCCCCTGTTGCCAGGAGACCAAGCAGTCTTTGATTTTATTAATGAGTGTTGCACGGTCAGAGCATCTGTCCCTTGATTGGAATACCATTCTTCTTTTCACTTACGGTACAAGCACAGAGCACCCAATCCTTCTTGAACATGTTTCAAACCAAGAGGACGTCACATCTTTGAACAAACCACAACGAAAAAAAACAGCTTTGTTCGAGAAGGCCCAAAGGCGGATCCTGCAGTTATAAAACACAACTCAGGAAAAATTAGATAGGGTATCTGAATAGTGAAGGAGCCTCCACAACCCCATAAGCCATATTCATCGCACATGGGCGCACCCTAACGACTAGCATCTCCGGCCATGGGCCCCTGAGGAGCTGCAGGTCTTGGTGCTTGTCTGCCGGTCTGAGGACCCATCCGACGACTCCTGTTCCTGATTTTTAGCAAATGGTTCAAATACATAGACTTCTGCACCGATGGAATGGTACTGACATGAATGATCTACTGACAAGGCTAATCACAATCATAAACGCCCAACTAGGGACCAGAGCAAAGGCGGTCAATAAGTAAGCCAGGGGTTGACTAAGGCCGAGTTTGGCGAGGTAGCCGTCGAAGGGATGGAAAGCTCCCTCGTAAACCGGGACCTTCTCATAGGTCTTGGAGGTGTAGATTCCGACAATGTCAGCTACGGTGGTGCTGGAAGTGTTCAGGGGGACGATGTGGATGGTCGTAGCCGGGCGAGATTGGTCCGGTTGAGGGGTAGGCAGCTGGATATGCCAAATTGTGGGAACCCCAGCCGCCCAGCTGCCGCAAAGGATGGCGTTCTCATCGCAGTTTACGTATGCTAGGTGCGGCGATGTTGGGTCTGCAGCGAGCAGAGCTGCTGATTCCTAGTTCACGATGAAGCATCAGCACATGAGTAGTTATGTCTTCTTCCAGAGGTAAGAACGTCGTCGTCCCTGAGAACAGGACATCCGGTTGAGGCTGTCAATGTACGATTGGAAGAAGGCTTACATTCCAGGCCTTCTCCAAAGGTTCACATCGCCCATAGCAGGTCTTGTTGCCTCCAGAGAAGAATACAATCCACTCTTCAGGAGCATCACTGAAGCTAGACACAGCGCTGGGAGTCAAGGTCGATTCCCAATTATCTTTCGTCAGAAGGGTGACTTTCTCGGCAGCAACCCTCGCTGCAGCTGTATCAATAGGTGAGGTAACAGCGCCCGGGATGAAGGATTTGGCTTTGTTAAACCATTCTTGTACCGTGTCTTGGAGCGGCTTCTGCTGTTGTGCCGCAACGATAGCTGGCAACGCCAGAAGAAATGCTGAGGTAAAGCGCATGTTGAAACAGAGACTGTGCTTTGAATTCGATACGGGATCGACGGTAGAAATCAAGAATATGGTAAGGCGAAGAGTGTAACGGCCTGGGAGAGAGCGACAAGAATCAGAAGGTGTGGATATGGCAGTGATCCAAGAGATAAGAAGACCTGAAGGTAGGTACTGGGTAGCTGGAAGCCTTGCGCAAGTTGATGCGCAAAAAGCGCGCTAATCGAAGTTCGGTTAGACCATAACTGGATAGAGCTCCACGCTAGCTTACTGTAGGTTGGGGGAGCTCCCCCGAACATAAGGTAACGTTAACCGTTGGAGAACCTCACCTCATTATACGATGGATATGGTCGCCTTATAACTACTACTTTATTGGTCATGATTACAGTGCTGAAACCCCAGCAGTAGTCGATTGATTGCCCACGACCTTTCAGTCGTTGTATAGCCTGATATACTGTGTTCACTTGGTCAACTCCTGCAGAAATAGGTCAACAAGAAGCTATGAAGCTCTTTAGATCAGGTATCCTGATTGCGTCTTTTATAGTGGGCCAATTTGGTGTCATTGCAGCACCATTGGAAGGGCGAGCTGAGTGTAAGTGACAATACATCCTTCAACGGTTTCGCATCACCAAGGCGATACGGTGCCTCTTTACCTCTCATGCTGCCTCTGGCTTACACACTAGCCTTATCTTACAGCTGCGACTGCAAGCCCTCCATCGTTGAGCACTGCCACTGCCACGAGTAATCTGCCGAGTGCGTCTTCAACGTTGAATAGTGCTTCCTCAACAAACAGCGCCCCGGGTGCCTCTTCCACATCCGCCCATGGCAGTTCAGCAACAAGTACGGTTGCTTCTGTCGTTGGCCCGACTACGCTTCCAAGCTCAGGAGCAAGCCTTACAGCTAGTGCATCAAGTACAGCATTGTCGAGCACGCCAAGTGCCACGGAAAGCGCAGGTATTCCACCTCCGCTTGGAGGGTCTTTCCCCGTATGCCACGATTTAAGCGGACCATTCGAACCCTTCTGTGAACCCACGAACGGTAGCGATGTCTGGGTTGGCGAAACATATCATGGTAAGGGAAGCTCCATGAAATGCTCTTGGATCAGCGCTCATTCGCATAGTAACATGGAATGCCGACTATTACCCCATCAATTCCACCATCACCATTGAACTGGACTACGTGAACGCCTCCGGGGGTGGAGCAGTCGCCTGGTCTTCTCCCCGGACATTGAACAACTATGGCTACGTTACCATGACCATGGACAGTGCATGGTTGCAGGGCCAGCCTCGCAATAATCTGACGCTGAACATCATCCAACTTGACCCGACGCCTGATCACAGAGCCAGTTCTCGAATTGGTCCCATTGTCTCCCTAATAAACAAACCGGTACAACACTACCCTCCCTCGCCACCAACCAAACCGCCCGGCAAACTTGGGCTCCTGGTCGGCTTACCCGTCGCTTTTGGCTTCTTTCTCTTTGTGCTGCTCGGTCTCTTGTTCGGCATGCGCAAACATCGGAAGATTGGCCTCGGTAGTGTCATGGGCTCCAGGAAGGGCTACGGTGTTGGCAAATCCCGGAGACAAAGAGTTGGTAACAAAGGGGCAATCAGACTTGGCGAACGCGAGGCTGGTGCACCTGATACGGAGTTCAGGGACGAGCCGACCCGAGGGGTCGAACTCCAGCAACGACAGCACGCCAGGGAGGAGAGTCTCGATGATCTGGTTAGCAGCCCGACAGAACAGACCGACCACAGAAGGCACGGAAACGCGTTCAGAGATGAGATTTCTAGGCAGAGGACTGGACGGTGATGGGCTCAGATAGCAGTGGTTGACAATATGTAAAATAACTTAGAAGCTTGGAGCGCATAACTTGCCTTGGATTTGCCTACCTATCTACGCCACCTCAGGATGGTCTGATTGCTGGTTTGCCTAATCCTGAGAGTATCCTGAGAGTAACAGCACATATCCATAGCTACCGATGGTCAAGTCATTAGCTAAGGTGACGAGTAATCGACATCAATACCAAAACTTCCACTTGAAACAGTAGCGACGCCATCACATATCTCTTCATCCTTTCTCTGTCGGAGTTTCTTTCACCAGGAACGGGCTCAGCCGACTGCATGTATTAAGTGAACTTGACAGTCGACACTAATGGTGAAAGTCCTGCTAGGTTCCTGTGCTGTCTGTCTCGTTTATCCCCGCTCTTTCCACACACACCCAGGCCGGTCTTATATCCGAACGTAGTTCTACAGAATCCACCAAGATCAACCTCTCACAGCTTAACCTTCACCCCCTCCGGCGCCTCCTCCTCCCGCACGAACCCCTCCCCCAAACTCTCATCCACCCCCCCCTCACCCAAAAG
>JAABUU010005270.1_pt1 | contig 14629 bp, 24 predicted proteins | sample 5559301 | NCBI WGS metagenome assembly JAABUU01 (sample SAMN10711884, study PRJNA513360) | rock metagenome | isolation source: Antarctica rocks | place: Antarctica: Victoria Land, Richard Nunatak white | reverse complement strand
GAGAGCTCCCATTGTACTTAGTATTGGTGCACACCACTGTCGTAGGCAATCAGTGTCAATTGCAGCTTTTGGTTTGTATGGTGGGGAAGGTCAGTCCCCCTGTTCCAGGAAGATACATACTGGTTTATACCTGTTTGATGCCATTCATTGCTACACAGCTTGCATTTACAGATTGCACTTGAGAAGCATGGATCAACCTCAGCGTCGACATGCAGTGTCTGTACATTGCTATGTGCGTTGAAGAAATGTCAGGATCTGTACACACCGTGCAAACAAAACTGATCATGCAGCTCTGTCTAAATTTCTGTGCAAATGTTGCCGTTTGTGATAGCCTGCCCTGCTCGGTCCCATTTTCCTGCTTGCTACTCCCTGCCAGTGGCAGCTTGTGCTGGCAGATGCAAGTGCGCATGCGCCCTGTGCCCGTGTGCATGCGTCAGTACATACGTTGTGTGTGCAGGTGCAGAACACTGGCACACCACAGAGCTATGGCAGCGGCTCCTACACACCAACTGCCTCCTCAACTGCCTTCACATCCACAGCACCAGCGTCCTCATACACACCCACCGGCAGCTACAACCAGCAGGGCACTGCTGCTGCACCGGGGGCATACTCATCCCAGCAAAACCAGCAGGGCTCTTACAGCAGCCAGCAAGGCAATGCTGGGTACAACAGCCAAAGCTCAGACGGCTACGGGCAGACCTCTGGCAGCAGTGGTTATGGCGCGCAGCAGTCTGGCAGTGCATATGCTGCACCAGCAACCGGCAGTGGTACTTATGCTGGACAGACAGGTAACTCCACCAGCAGTTACAATAATCAGACGGCCTATGGGGCACAAACCACACCAGCAACTTCAACAGGGTATGGCACGACTGGCGCTGCCGGCACAGGGTATGGGTCATCTCAGACTGGCTATGGTACAAGCAGTGCAGCTCAGACTGGGTATGGGACCAGCAATTCTGCTCAGACAGGGTATGGGACAAACGGGTCTGCCCAGGCAGGGTATGGCACAACAGGAACTGCCTCGACCGTGTATGGGTCAACTGCAGCAGCTGCACCAGCCTATGGCAATCCAGCAACTGCCCACACAGGATATGGGACAAGCGCTGCTGCCCAGACAGGGTATGGTTCACAAGCTGCTCCAGCAAGTGGAACCAGCACATACGCAGGTAATACTACTACATACGCAGGTAACACTACTACATCTGGGGGCTACAACACAGGCTATCCTAGTCAGGCAGCAGCAACGCCTGCTGCTTCCAGTGGCTATCCACCCCAAAGCAGCTACCCCCAAGCTAGCACCGGCTATAACAGTGGCAGCAGCTACAGTCAGCCAGGTCAGCAGTCTCAGGCTGGAGGGTACAGTCAGCAGTCATATGCACAGGCCGCCCCTGCTGCTGCTGCGTCAAAGCCTGCATATGGTGCCAGCCAGCAGAGCAGTGGGTACGGCCAGCCTGGCGGAGGCGCAGCTTACGGCGCATCCTCACAGCAGGTACTGTACACTGGTCCGTCTGAGTTGATGTAAGCTGTCTTGAAGTATGTCTTGACGGTTGGAAACTTGACGGTCAGATACACCAATGCACAAGTTCAAGGGTGAAGCATGTTCTTGCTTGGGGCAAATTGGTATTGTCTGGAAAGGTTCCGGCAGGCGTTCCTGGCTTCATCTGCATGACTTGCATAGATTAAACGTTGTGACCTGGGCAGGCTGCTCATGAGCAGTCATAGAGCACAAGCTGTGTCCTTGACTGGGTGCAGAGGCAGGTGCAACTCAGCATAATGCTTTAGACTGTCCACCCAGATGTACACTGTTGCATTGTCCCAGACATTGTCCCAGACAATTGTCATTGCTGACCCGCCCTCGTGACCAGGGCTATACCAACAGCTGTCACAACAGAAATAGCATAGTCACTCACAACCTTCACCTTGTCTGCTGTGATTTGCGGATGTCCAATGAGCTGCATCTGCTGTATTGCAGTACAATCAAGGTGGCACAGGCAGTTACTCCCAAGCAGGTACTGGTGCAGCCAGCTTTAGCAATAGCGCCTACCCAAAGTCTGGTTCTGGGTATGGTCCCACCAGCAGCTCATACCCTTCTGCTAAGCCCTCACCTTCCCCTACATATGCCAGTGGCAGAGGCTCAGGCAGTTTTGCTGCTCCACCACCTGCAGCTGCTGCCTATGGGGGAACAGGGTAATTTCCCTGCTTAGGACATGCAACGTGAACATGCAACATGACTTTCTCTTGATCTTGAACATGCAGCATGACTTGTCATGATTAGGTCATGCAGTCCTATATACCTACCGTCCTCAATTGCCTGCTGTGTTTTTGTTTTGGCCTGTCTATTTGCTTTTGCAAGTGTGTGTCGGCCTGTCTGTTTGTGTCTCTACCTTTGTGGCTTCTCTCTGTACTGCCATCAGGTCTGTCTTCCTGCCCGGTCATTGGCAGCAAGGCAAGTCCAGATGTTGCTGAGGTTTTGTCACAGTCTATGGCAACATATTTCAGGCAACACCACACTTCATCAAATGCAGAAGTTCTCCATGCTGTAAAGGATGCACATTGTGCCGGTGCGTCATGACTTGCTGCATGTATAGTCTGTGCAACTGTCAACACTGTAATCTTCTTGGCTGCAGGCTAAGTACTGTGTTGTTTTATATTGTGCTGTGGCTTGCAGTTCTGGTAGGGGCTCAGGAGCTGCTTACAAACCATCCCCCATGGCAACTGGGGGGTATGGCAGGCCCAGCATCACCCCAGCTGCCAGCAATGTGCGCCCGACCATAGTGCCTCCAAAGAGCGCTGCTGCAGCCGGCAGAGGTGAGTTCTGTGTGTTCAATCAGTACTGCACTTCGCTCGTATTGGAAGCTTAAAAACACTGCCAGAAGGCCTAGACAAAAGGTGACAGTATGCACCCTAAAGTCATCCTTGTGTGCGATACCACTGGAACTCTGGCGGCACATCATGTCATCTGCAACGCTGTTGACACTTTCTGGTGTCAGCAGTTGGGGGCAAGATGTTGCCTTGCAAGCAGGAGCAGCCTAGTCATTGCCAGAAAATGCACGCTTCGAATCAGGAAAAACAAGAAGATCATTTCATCATGTTGCCTGGCATTCAAACCTGTACAACTTGATGCTGACCTGCGTGGGGCTCTCTGTACGCATGAGGGCAAACTGCATTCTAGCAATGAACATCAGCTGAATCTTGCATGCTACAGGGGGGCGTTTTGTTGGGTGCAAACTGCATTCTAGCAATGAACATCAGCTGAATCTTGCATGCTACAGGGGGGCGTTTTGGATCTGGCATGGGTAGGGGTGGCCCTGCCGTGCCAGCACCTGCCTTCAGTGGCCGAGGTTCTTTTGGCAGTGGTGGGTCTTCCTTTGGGGGCCGTAGTGGCTCCTTTGGGGGTGGTGGCGGGGGGTCTTTTGGTGGCCGGGGTGGCGGCGGTGGCAGTGCATTTGGTGGTGGACGTGGACCTGGTAAACATCTGCCTTCTTTTCCCGACACAGTCTGCATTTTTCAGGACATGAGGCAATATTGATCATAACCTGACAAACGCAGACTATATCTGAAAAATATTGCTGAACACAGGGTACTTTGTGAACAGGATGTCATGACCACTCTTAAATTGTGATGGGCACGTTCAGAAAAGCACATGAAGCCCTTCCAGTGATGCATTTGAGCAAACAAGATGTTGACGGTGCTGGAATCAGGCCTGCAGTGCTGGTATACATGTGGTCTGCAGGTTGTGCAGAGCTCTGCTGCCAGTTTGTAGCAGCTTGCATAGTGATGCATGCAATGCAGGACATCATCTTGGCGTATACTGCTCGCTGCGCAAGGCAGCAGGCCTCAGCACATGTATCACATAGAAAGAGAAGAAAGTCTGCGCCATTAGGAGACCATAATGATAAGAGCCTCCTCATGGAGGCAGCAACCTGGAGCTTCCACCACACATTTTCATGTACTCCGCAGCAATTTTTCACACAAGGCACATGTAGAACTGCATCATAGTTCAGGTGCTTCATGGTGCAACCTGCTTTGTGGTTGTAGGCAGCAGGCTTGCGGGTCCAGCGCACATGAACTCTGCAGCCAGTGCAAAGGAGGCCATCAGGGCTATGGAGGCAGAGAAGCAGGAGCGGCTAGACAGGGAGGAGGGCACTGGCTCGGGGTCGCTGCGCTCAGCAAGCAGGGACAGGGATGTACGCCCCAGGGAGCGCTCAGAGAGGGGCAGGTGAGGTCCTCTTACCATTCCCAGCTTGACAGTGCTGCTTTTGCTCTCTTCAAATGGCACTTGTGTAAGCAGGGATAGGGGATGTGGGAGCAGGTACAGGAAGTCCTGACACAATTGTCTGTTCAGCTGCTGCACTCAGCAGCCTCATCCTGCATCCATGCATTATGTGAGCCAAGTTGGGGGTCATTGCCTCAGGCTTGCCAGTAGTTGATGACTTTTCTGTCTCCTTGCTGTTGTTGTGCCCCACTGCCTAAGTCCATCCTGTCGCTGAAGATCATGCTTGCAGAGAGCCAGTCTGCAGACACAGTCTTGCTTGCATGCGGTTCCTGTCAGCTGGGACAGGTGACTGGCTATTGTCAAGGAGGCTCCAAGCAGCTGCAGCTGCTTCAGCACACTTGTCAACCAGGTCATGTGGCATCTGGACAGGCACCGAGTAGGAGTCATGCTTCTGCAGGGAGCGCGAGAGGGAGCGGCCTGTTGAGTTGAGCAAGGAAAGGAGGCGCAGCCCTGCTAGACGGGCAAGCCCCTCCCCTCAGCAAAGGGCACCTCCCCCAGAGCGCAAGTATGCACCTTCCTCTTCTGTTGTTCTGACCTCCGTTTGTTGCAAATACCATGCACTGTGCTGTTGCTACATGCTACATGAACCAAGTCCACAGTCAAGGGAGCACAGCAGGCCATCATGCCTCATTTGCCTGATGGGCATTCTTTGCAAGTGAAAAACAACACGTTATATGCTGCTGCTACATGCATTTGTGAACTAAGTTCAGAATCAAGGGAGCATTGCATGCCATCATGCCTTGTTCAGCTGGTGGACAATGGCCGCCAAGCCTGTGCATCAACAAGCAAAACACTCCATATGCCTGTCTTCCCTGGCATACAGGCCTCATTGCTGTCTCATGGCTTAGGGCTTGCTGCCCTGTTTACACAGCATCACATTGGTCACGCTGGTCCCTGCACATACCTAGCTCATCATGCGCCAAAAAGCGTAGACATCGTCATTCTTTATTTGTCATACTAGTCACGTGTTACTGTCACTGTCACTGTCAGTGCACGGCAAGCATCCTGGTAAAGTCAGTGATGCCATGTGGATGGGTTTTGCATGCCCAACAGAACCCCAGGAACAGATAGTCACTATTCTAGTGCTGTGCTGCAGGCCTGAGCCCAAGTATGAGGTCCATGTGCCTTCCCACTCGTTTGTGACACCTGAGCGCACCTACAACGATGTTGTGCGCTCGTACAGCAGGCTGTATATTGCCTCAGACTTCACCCACCTGCTGGCCAACTGGACCCAGGTACCTTTGTCCTTGCTCTTGCTGACATGGTGCCTGTGTCAATGTCACCTGTGCTTGTACTGTCAAATTTCACGTAGACGTCCGCTGTATTGCACACTGCAGCACCCCCATTGGCATAGTTGAACGGATGCCACATGTGCTTATACTGTAACCTTTTTGTCTGGGTGTTCATTGCAACACATATGGCAGTGACCCAATTGACATATGAGCAGTCTGCATCAAGTTGTTTGCAGCTTGTTTGCCTACAAGCTTTGTGCGACTGCATGATGGATGTGGCTTTTGTGCTGCTGACCCATGTAGCTGAGTGGAATACACTCGGTGGTGTTTACAGGACAAGGGAGCTGGCAAGGGCAGTCTGGGCTGTAAAAACTGGCCTCTGGACAAGCTTGTGGACTTTGACCATCAGCATGCCTGGGAGAAGACTGTGCCTCTTGCTGCACCAGCTCTCAAAGCCAAGGATGTCAAGTACAATGCCAAGGTAGTTCTTCAGTGACGCCCTTGGCATACATCTTCTGCTGTGCTTCGTAAAGGAGGACATGATGTATGAATTACATGGCAGCACTTTGCGTCAACACAGAATTTCTTCATGGCAGGTCAATAAGGAACGGTGAGCAGCCCTAGTTGTAGGGGACCATTGGTGTGTGTTGCAAGATTTGTTATCCCATCTGCTGCGACGACCAAGCTACTGTCCATTCCTATCTAGCAGTTGTTTTTTATGGGAGTGCGCTCTATCAGTCAGCTGCACTGGAATGAATTGTCTACCCTTGTCTGCAAGATGTCTACTACCACAGTTGTTCACCAATCAGGTGCGTACTGATGCAGGTTGCTTTGCTGTCTGGATTGGATGCTGACGCGCAGAAGAAGCTGAACAGCTCCAAAGACAGCAACCACCACCTGAACAAGCTGCTCAGGATTCTGACAGTGCGCACTGAGTCAGGGCGAGACCGCTCTGGCATTGCCCTGGTGGGAGGGCCACATGACCCCAAGGCAGATGGTTCTGCCACTCAAAGGTATCCACCTGAACCCTGTTTGGTGCTGTGTAAGTCAACTCTCTCTGTTGCTGCAGTGCAGGGTGCACCCACCATGTGGCCACATTTGTCAGTTGCTGTCAAGGCTGCTGCCTCAATCTGACATGGCAGGTAATGTGATGACAGGTAGTCAAAGGTGGTGCTGTCCTGCTCGCTTGCAGCACAATGCTGCTGTCACAGAATTTTGGGGTTGCAAGGCCACTCCATTTGCCGCAACCTTCAGACAGACTTACACCACCTCAGTGACACCTGCAAACATCTGACACAGACACCTCACCAGAGAGGCACACAGGCAGCCATAAAATAGCTAGCCAGGGACTTGCAAAATAGTATGCGGCAGCACTCACTCTTGCAGATGTACTTTGTTGCCGCACAACCCCAATGACCAGGAGTTGGGTTCAAGTCTAGCAGCTGCTCAGGCTTGCCAGGTTTGATAGTCAGAGAATCACCCATGTATGCATTGTCTGATGCAGTCTAGCTCGTTTGCTCTGTCATAGTGCGTTTCACCTCAGAGACTGCTGCTGCTGCTCAGCCTACATTGCTGTGACATGTGCACAACATGTGGACAAACACAGTTTGGGCGTATTTGGTAAGTGGATTGTCTGTTGTGACACAAAACACGACCGGCACAGGGGCAACAAGGGGTTGATCAATGCTGCCATCCGGCATGCTAAGGACCAGTTGGACCTGGATTTGAGCCCCTGCTCTTCATGGTTGAGATTTGTTGAAGTGCACTATGCCAGACCCCACTCTAGCACAACTGGTGGTTCCGAGGAAACGACAGAGGTATGGGCTGCTCAATTCCCAAAAGCTGTACCTTTGGTCCCACCAAAAAGCCCAGCCCCAAGGCCTGGCATTAACACATACAAGAGTCGGACATGAACCTGACACCACTCTAGCAAGCAACATGCAACCTGAAGCGTGTCATTGATGTGGGCATGAGCCATTGACCCAAACTGAGGAGCCATGATGTATAACAGGACACCAAGTGCACAGCATACAAAACCAGCAAGTGGCATTGCGCATGGACAGACCAGGTTCTCTCAAGATCCTGCTTTGGTACGCATCCTTGTTGACAGCATCAGCTGCAATGCAGGTTACTGTCATTTTCCTGGTGGATGTGGACAAATGCCTTCCTAACAAGGATGACTGGCCACAGCTGTGGGCTCAGCAGCAAGCCTGGAAGCAGGCCAAGAAGGATCATGAGGATGAGCTGGTAGGTCCACACAGCAGCAAAGACGATGGCACTTTATTGTGGCATAACAATGCATAGTGGACTTTGCGTAGTCATGTCAGCACAGCAAGGATTGGCAAATCATTGCCATGTTGGCTTACGTAGTGAACCGCATGACACATGGTTTGGCATGGGCTTGCTCACAGATTTTGAACCAATAGACAAGCACCATGTGCTAACCATGCTCAACACGAGGCAAATGTGCCACACTGCCTCTCTCAATCGTTTGTTTGCAAATTGGATGCACAGATCGAGTGGAGATACGGTGGAAGATGCATCAAGCTGCATACCAGACCTTGATCCAACTTGTGTGTGTTGACGTGAGTCACCTCACAGCATTGAAACCAGTCTAGCTCTGCTATCCTAGAAACTGTCAAGAATGTTGTTGTCATGAGAAGCTCCAACTGCAGTCTGCAATGCGTTTTACTGTAGGCTGCTAAGAAGGATGCTGAAAAGGCAAAGAAAGATGCAGATGACAACAAGGCGGCTTCTGAGGAGGTGAATGTCAAAAGCATGCACAGGCATGATGTAAAGAGCTGTTTGGATGTACGCATGTGTGCTGTGTAGCTGTAACCTGCCGTATATGATGTACCAAAGCCTATGCTTGTCTTGGAGCAGCATGATAGCTGCCATTTCCCTTTGTGGGCATATTGTAACGGGCTGCATTGCAGGCTCTGACAGCACTTTACGCTTTTGAGAAACTGGAAATTGTAAACTGGTAAAATTTCTAACCAAACCCAGTGTGTTGTTCAATTTCAAAGAAAGTTTCTCTGCTGCAAGACTGTTTGCCCACCCACATGACTGGCCAAAGTTTCCATCTGCCAGCATACTAGCTGCCCCAGACTGCCTAGCCATCATGTATCTTGCACGCAAGCTGAAATTTGCCCCCCTGTGTCCTCTCCAGGTGAAGAAAGATGAAGACTCCAAAGCAGATGCAGACAAGCCAAAAGCTGAAGAGGCAGACAGATCGAATGTTGTTGAGCAGACCAAGCCCGACAGCAGTGTCAAAGAGGAAGCGGACACAGACATGAAAGATGCTGATGCAGCATCTCAGGATGGCGTACCAGAGGTGAAGTCTGAGGGCAAGGATGTCAAGGATGCAGACAAGCAGAAGGAAGTGAGTAAGGAGGAGCCTCAAGAGAAGATTCCAGAGAGGCCAGTGCTGCAGCTGCATGGGAAGCTGTCCACATCAGGTCTGACACCCATCATGACTTCACAATGTGTACTGTGGTGGAACTTGCTCAATACTAGCTGAGTAACAGTTGACAGCTATATCCATCATGCTTGGCTCAGCAGGGGTTTGACTCATGGCCCGGGTCTCTCATGCAGTGACAAGCATTGCAACGTTGGCCTTGGCCACTGACAGGATTCAAATGCTCAAGTGCTTGCTGACCAAGCACTGTGGCAGCGCTCAAATCCCTTTCTGTAAGTCTTGATCAACTTTTGCATACATGCATGTGCTCAGGAGACAGGGATGCTGAGTCACAAAAGTGGCACCTTCAACTTCTTCTACATTATCGTGATCCGCATCAGAAGTCTAGGTGTACCTGCAATAAAGCCGTCTTCTGTTTCTACAGCCTGGCTGTTAATGCAAGCAGTACCGCAGGTGACAGATGGAGAAGCGCAACGCTGTCCTTAGACGGCGTGCTGGATTATGATGAGTCTGACAAGGATGAGGTCACGTTTGAGCTGTCCCTGTTTGCTGAGTCCTTCCAGGACATGCTCATGAGGGACTATGGTGAAACAGTATACGAGGCAATGCAGTCTTTCAGGTGAGCTGCCTTCTGGAAGCCAACCTGCACCTGTGTGATCAGCAGCCATGCCTGCAGCAGCAATTCTGACAATGGTCGCATGCGAGTTTATGTCAGTCAACCCATATTTGACCTGGTTCTTATTCATTTGCTTGACAATGGTCTTGTCAGTGCTGCGCAAGCCTGTGTACATTCACACTCTAGGGGCATTATCAGAATGGTGGAGGAGTGTGCTACATTGACCTGGACCGAATTGTGTGTGAGATGATGCTCGATCAAATATAAATATACACTGATTTGCATGCGCTTGCAAGCAATGACTACACACCATGACCTGATCACACACGATTGTTAAGCAGAGCTGGGTTCACATGACATTGCAAGGGTTTTGATTTGGGATGCATATATGTAGGTTATTGCAATACATCAGCATGCCTTGAGTCCTGCTTCCAATGTCTTTGCTACCTGCTGAAAAGTTTGATGATTGCATGGGAACTGAAGTTGCCTTGACTAGCTTATGCAGCTTGTCTGCACTTGTAAGTTGAGCTGCATGTAACATTTTCAAGCTTGTGCACATGCATCAGCTGACCGGTGGATTTGCAGAAAAAGCGTGAGCAAAAAGCGCGAGGACAAGAAGCGGAAGAGGGCAGAAGAGGAGGAGAAGAGCAAGACAGAAACCAAGACCAAGTCTTTGGATGCACCAACAAAAGGCGAGGACCAGAGCGAGGAAATCCCAGAAACGACAAAGGCCAACTCCAGGGGTGCCCCTCACAGTACTGGGGATGCTCCTGAGGCCAAGAAGGCCAAGACTGAGACTGCCAGCAACAAAGATCAAACTGCAGCAGAAGCCAAGGTGCCAGATGTACCAGCAGCTGTGGACTCACAAGCAGCAGAGGCAAGCCCTTTTTAACAGTCAAGTCCTTGTTTTGCTTTGCATACTTGCCATGCACCGGCTGATAGGTTGCTTCACATCTGCCATCATGCTATACCAAAATGCTGCAGGCTGATAACTGCCAGCAGGAGGTTTGCAAGGCTGATACTTCAGCAGCTGTAGTGATGCTTTGTGTACCATATGTGATAGCTCTGCAGCCTTTGCACCTACAAGGTGGATGTACACTGTCCCTGTTGCACAGTAGGGTGCAGCAGGTTTGGTAAAGCAAGCTGGAGCAAGGTCTCACCTGCACCAAGCCTGCAATTTTCTAGACGTGACATTGGCTGCTCTGGCACCATGCACGTCAACACCGGCACACATTGCCAGCAAGACAGAGTGCCTGCAGGGAGGTGATGCAAAGATGGAGCAAGAAGAGGTGAAGGCAGAAGCTGAGGCAACCCCTTCTGAGTCTGCAGATGGTGCCTCAGCAGAGACCAAGGAGACAGAAGAGGCAAGTCCTTTATTGCCTGTCTAGCTGTGTCTGTGTGGATGCAATCATTGAGCATGCAACATGATTTGCGTGTCCTCGTGCAAACCACTTTCTTGGTTTTGGCCACCAGCAAACACTTCAGATGCAGTGCAGAAGCCATTGTCTAATGTGTGTCTTGCAGTTTAAGACTGCTGTGTCTTTATCAGTTACGCAATTGGGAGGCCGCGACTGTACTGTCTGGCTACATCCCCGTCTCCTTGGTTGCTACCGTATCTTCATGATCAGAAGTACTGCATGGCCATGGTCACCAAGATTGCTTCTAACTCTGTTACAGCTGTACACTGCAAGGCTTTGAGCTGAGCATGTCGCAAGCACAATCTGCACTGTCGCCTGTTTGGCTGATCAGTGTCAGGTTCAGTCACAATTCTGCAGGGAGGTGAAGACACTCCCAAGTCGCCTGCTAAGGCAGCAGCCAAGGGCAAGCCTGCTCGTAAGACAACCTCTGCCAGGGGTCGGGGTAGGGGCCGAGGCCGGGGTAGAGGAGGCAGGGGCCGGGGCAGGAAGGTACACCAGTCAATGCAATGTCCACATGCCTCCCCCAGATTGACACTGGTCTTAGCAGCCTGCATGTGTCATTGTTGTCAGCACATGCAAATCTCAGTCACAAGGTAGCAGCATGGGTCACAGTCGTTGTAGCTTGTGCCATGTACAGTCTCAGCATGATCTGCATGAATTGTGCCTTGTTGTGTGGTGTTTACTGTGACAGCGCCTGCTGCACAGAGTGTACTGATCTGTGAAAGTAGTAGTCAGCACGAGCAGACTATAGTAACATCCATATGATGCGCTGTAACAGCAGAGACTGTGTCTGTATCTTCACAGTTGTCTCGCATCTTGGTACACTGATGACACAGTCGTCTGCCCTCCTGATGACACCCTTGCTTCACAGTCATCTGGGTTCTGAAGCACAGCGTATACCAAAAACTCTCTGTTTGGCTGACCAGGCAGCTCAAGAGGATGAGCCATCTGAGGAGGCGGTAGATGAAGATGCAACACCAGAGAAGGAGACCGAGAAGGCCGATGCATCTGCGGAATCCCCCCTGGATGCATTGGCCCGAGCTGCTGAGAGTGTAGACTCTGAGGCAGCTGCCAAGGGAGCTGCTGCAGCGCCTTCAGAGGAAGCTGCAGAGGGAGCTCCTGAAGCTGCTGGCGTAGATGCTGCTGCTGCTGCTGCTGCTGCTGCTGCTGCTGACACAGGTGACTTTTGTGATGTGCAAACAGCAGAGTCTGCGTCAATATGCAGGCCTTTCCGATGTCACATTGCCGCTGTGGTATTGCAGGGATTTGTTCTTGCACATGAAATGATGCATCTGATTTTTCAAATTCAGCAAGTCATGCCAGCACCTGTATGATGTGTCTGGATGTTCTAATTCATGCTTTACAGGTGATGCATGTCGTCTCATGCATCCCCTGCATGCCCGGGATGCACAGGAGCACATTGATCACAACACCTTGCTGCACTTGTTTGCACGCAGCAGACACATGTTGCAGCTTGTCAGCTTGTTAGGTCAGCTTGTGAAACGCACTCACGCATACACGCAAGCAGCAGGCATGATCAAGTCATTGCATTTGTTGTGACGCATCATGGCTTGACCACTCACGGACCAATGTGCAGACGGTGCCAGCGTGAAAGTGGATCACCCCGAACAAGCTGCATCAGTGGATGTGGAGATGCAAGACGCAGAAGCTGCTGGTAATGAGCAGAAGTCTGACGCTGCCGAGGCAACACCTAAGTCTGAAAGCACAAAGCAGTCAGGCAGCAGCAGCGATGCAGCAGTGGCAAAAGATGCTAAGGCTGTGAGCGGATCAGAGGACAAGGGCCAAGTCAAGAAGGAGTCAGACAAGCAGGAGGACCACAAGAAGGAAGGACAGGAGAAGGAGAAGGTTTTGGATGAAGAGCTGCTGTGTGCCTTCAGATACTTTGACAAGACAGGTGTGCGAGTGACTTCTCTCAATCAATCTGAAGATACCCATGCCTCCCCATCAAACTGCACCATATGCAAAGCTCGTGCACTTTAGAACATGCTGCAAGTCTATTGCTGCCAAAGCGGATGCGCATGGTGACTTTCATCTAATGCGTGCTCTTCAGGTACTACTTGCGAGTTGTATCTTTCTGCTTAGCTTGGGAGCTTGTTTTACAGGGACTGGCTACATCAAGACTGAGGACATGCGGCGCATTCTGCACAATCTTGGGCTGCGCTTGTCCTACAGACAGGTCAAGGACTTATGCACCTATGTAGCAGAAACGACTAGCAGCACTGGAAGCAGTCGAAGCAGCAGAGCAGACCGGATCTACTACAGGCAGCTCACTGATCAACCAGTGGAAAACGACTAAGGCAACAGGGAAGATGGCTGTGACAAGTCATCACTGAGTGGTGCTTTACATCTTGCACCGCAAGCTGGCCTAGATACAGTCTCCCATCCTGTTTGTGCAGTTTGTATCAAGGACTCTAGCTGTGACTTTGCCCAACATGATGACGAGCAGATTATTCTGTACCGTCGTGCAAAACAATCCCTAGAAAGAACATCATTGCGCAACTGATTTGTCTTAACATGTTGCTCCCCGGTTTGTGCTACAAAAGAAGAACAGCTGAAACGACACTTAATTGTTTAAGATTCCTGGGCAACCATTCAATCGAGCACTAAACGAGCTTGCTACCCATCTATCTTCATGCACAACGTATCTTTAGGCAACTTTTATCTTTGTTCGAACTTGTCCAGACTTTGCATCTGTGAAACGAATTGCAAAGACTTTCACTTTCCTGGCACAGGGGTCTGCATAAGTCTGACAAGACCCATCGCAGGTGCTCTGTTCAGAGGCAAACAGGGTCTGCCACTGCAGAAGTTATCCTAGGCTACAGACACAGTGGCCATAAAAACCCGTGACAGGTGCTTTGCCCACGGCAAAACAGGTCTGTCACCGGTTGCAAAAATGATTTTGGACTGTAAAGTCCTTACAGAGTCTCAGGGCAAGCAAGCTGTAAAGTCCCCACAGTGGCTCAGGGCAAGCAGAAAAGGCGTCGGGCTCTCTCAGCCGGGTCCTCTGCCGCGTGGGGTGGGTCTTTTGAAGGCATGACGATGGTAACCTGGTACCAAGCTCGCAGATGAAACGACGTGCGAAACGTTCAGACTGACCATACACATGGCCTGTGAGCGAAGCTGAACCCCACCAAGGCGAAAGAAGGAGGAGCTTTACACCTTGTAGCCAGCCACAAAGTCGTCCCATACCTCTCGCCTTCGATAGCGGAATATGAAGCGTCACGTCACCAGTGCAATTCCATTCCAACTATCCCTTCTCTGGAATTTGGGAAGCAAACCTAGGGCGTGGTGTCGAAAGTAGCATTTCAACACGGTTGGGATTACAGTCTTCATGTGACCACTCCCAACGGAGTGTACCCCCTTGCACCTGTGTAGCTTTCCCAAAGACCAGAGATCACCATCTCCAAATTCAAACATGATTACACAAACAGCTCTGTACAACACACTCGTGAGTCACATATACGTCTCATGATATGACAAGGCACCATCTCAAGTACTCATACGGTATCACTGCTGGCAACAGAACAATCACCTGTGACACAACAGACAGCAACAAGGCTCTGAGCCACAGTTAGGTGCTCACGCTGATTGTACAGTAGCAAGCCTTGGAACATATGTTGCATTGAAACATATACTCCCTGATCTGCA